>Ga0187774_10000342_pt1 | contig 15836 bp, 13 predicted proteins | sample 0216_BV02_MP05_2_FD_133152 | JGI IMG/M metagenome (GOLD analysis project Ga0187774, IMG submission 133152) | Tropical peat soil microbial communities from peatlands in Department of Meta, Colombia - 0216_BV02_MP05_20_MG | ecosystem: Environmental > Terrestrial > Soil > Wetlands > Peat | place... | reverse complement strand
TATAAGGATGGTAAATACGTCCTCTCACGAGAAGGCATCACCCTCAGCCCGGCAGAAATGGTCGATTATTATGTCAAATGGACGTCAACCTATCCCCTGATCAGCATCGAGGACGGCATGGCCGAAGATGACTGGGAAGGCTGGCAGCTCCTGATGAAAAAACTCGGTGATAAAATCCAGCTTGTCGGCGATGACCTCTACGTCACTAATGTCGCGCGGATTAAAAAAGGCATCGAAATTAAAACTTCCAATGCCGTCCTCATCAAGCCCAACCAGATAGGCACGTTGACCGAGACCATCGCGGCCATCGCCACGACGCGAAAAGCTGGCTGGGCGGCCATCGTCAGCCACCGTTCCGGCGAGACCGAGGATACCACTATCGCCGACCTTGCCGTGGGGCTGGGAACGGGGCAGATAAAGGCCGGGGCACCCTGCCGCTCCGAGCGCACCGCCAAGTACAACCGCCTGCTAAAAATCGAGGAGGAATTGGGGAACAAAGCGGAGTACGCGGGACTAAAAGCTTTTTCTCACCTGAAGGCCAAAAATGCCTGAAATTACCCCGGGTATACACTGGATAAGGATGCCGATTTCTTTCGAGGAATCGACGCTATCTCATATCAATATCTATCTCATCGAGGGGTCAAAAGGCTATCTCCTCGTGGACTCCGGCTGGAACACCGACAAGTCGTTCGCCACACTGCATAACTATCTGCTGAAAATTGGGGCGGATTTCGAGGACATCTCGCAAATTGTCGTCACGCACGTTCACCCCGACCACTACGGCATGGCGGGGCGTATAAAGAAGCTCTCCGGGGCGACCGTCGCTATGCACTATATCGAAAAAGGCTTCATCGAACCGAGATACATCTCTATGGAAGAACTGCTCATGCAGACAGACCGGCTGCTCATCGCCAGCGGCGTGCCGCGCGAAGACGCCGAGAAGCTCAGAGACGCCACGGTGGGGTTAGAACAATATACAGTACCTACCCTCCCGGATATAACTCTCCACGACGGCGAAACCATTACGACCGGCAAGTTTACCTTCCGGGTAATCTGGACGCCGGGGCATTCCTCGGGGCATATCTGCCTCTACGAACCCCTAAAGAAAGTCCTCATCTCCGGCGACCATATCCTGCCGAACATCACGCCCAATGTTAGCGTCAATCCGCAGTCCATCGAAAACCCCCTCGGCAGATATTTAAAGTCGCTTGAGGAAATCAGGAAACTGGAGGTAAAATTAACGCTGCCCGGTCACGACCGGCCCTTTGCGCCGCTCGTACCGCGTATCGACGAGATAATCAGGCACCATGAACACCGGAACGAAGAGATAATGATAGTCATCGGGCAGAAGACGAAAAATCCCTACCAGATAGCGCAAAAGATAAGCTGGGGCGACCATAACAAATGGGGTGACCTGCCGGCTTTCCACCAGCGGATGGCCGTCTTCGAAACGCTCGCCCACCTAGAGATGATGGCCGCAGAAAACCGCCTCGACAAGCTGCCCCGGGGCGGCATCATCTACTACGGGCAAAAATGATATAATTAATCGATGAAAAAAATCGGCATCACCACCACCGTTCCGGTGGAAATCCTCATCGCGGCCGGCTATGAGCCGGTTGACCTGAATAACGTACTCGTCGGCGAATCCGACCCCGGTCGGCTCATCACTATCGCCGAGAGGGCGGGCTTTCCCCTTAACTGTTGCAGCTGGATAAAAGGTATTTATGGCGTCGCCCTTGACCGCGGCATTCAAGATGTCATTTGCGTGACCAGTGGGGACTGTTCCAATACCATCATGCTGAGGGAAACGCTAAAGCTCAAGGGTATCAATGCCATGGCGTTCGCCTACCCGGACCGGCCCGATAAAGAACAGATGGACTATGCCCTGGAAAAGCTGGCGGCCATGCTGGGCACCACGCTCAAAGCCGCTGAAAGGGTCAGAAAAGAACTGCAGCCGGTCCGCGACCTCGACATGAAGCTGGACGAACTAACCTGGGAGGATAATAAAGCGAACGGCGGGGAAAATCATCTATGGCTGGTATCTGCTTCTGATTTCAATGGAGATTTCAAGAAATACCAGAAAGAATTACAAGTATTCATAGATTCCTGTAGCAAACGCCAGCCTTACCCTAGCGATGAAATAAGACTGGCCTACATCGGGGTGCCGCCGGTATACGCTAAAGAGCTTTATCCGTTCATCGAGAAACAGGGGGCGCGAGTGGTCTTTAACGAAATCCAGCGGCAGTTCGCCATGCCAGAGCCGGGGGAGTCATTGGCCGAGCAATACAGTAATTACACGTACCCGTACTCCATTCAGGAACGCATCAAGGACATTAAAACGGAAATACAGCGGCGGCGTATTGACGGAGTGATTCATTACGTACAAGCGTTTTGCCACCGGGGCATCGGGGACATCGTTTTCCGGAATGCCATAAATTTACCGATGCTGACGTTGGAAGGCAACGCTGACTTTTTCCTGAACACGCACATCAAGACCCGCATCGAGGCTTTTTTAGACATGATACAGAGGAGCTACAAGAGACAATTCAGCCGGGCAGTGAAAAAATAAACTTTATACTCAGGAGGCGAAAATGAATACGAAAATCGGTATTAACGGCTTCGGTCGCATCGGCAGGTTGACCTTAAGGGCGATGCTCCAGCGCCATAAGAACGAACTCGAGATAATGGCGGTCAATGACCTTACCGACGCCAAGACCAACGCCCACCTGTTCAAGTGGGACAGCCTGTACGGCCGCTTTCCGGGTGAAATTACGGCTAAAGAAAAGTCCATCATCGTGGACGGGCGGGAAATCCAGGTGCTCTCGGAACGCAACCCCGCCGCCATCCCCTGGAAAACCTATGGAGTCGATATCGTCATCGAATCGACCGGCGTATTCGAGGACGCCGGAGAAGCCGCCGGACATCTCAAAGGCGGCGCGAAAAAAGTGATTATCTCAGCACCCGCCAAGGGCACGGGCTTTACCACTATCGTGCTCGGCGTCAACGAAGAAACGTACGACCCGAAGAAACATCACATAATATCGAATGCCTCCTGCACTACCAATGGCATCGCCCCGCCGGTCAAGGTGCTCCACGAAAACTTCACCGTGACCAAGGGGCTCATGACGACCGTCCACTCGTACACCAACGACCAGAAAATCCTCGATGTGGTACATAAAAGCGATATACGCCGGGCGCGCGCCGCCGCCCTTAATATGATACCCACCACCACCGGCGCCGCCAAGCTCGTCGGCAAGCTTGTCGAGGGGCTGGAAGGCAAAATACACGGCATCGCCTTGCGCGTCCCCACACCCACCGTCTCCGTCATCGATTTCGTCTGTAACACGCAGAAAGATGTTACTGTCGAACAAGTCAACGAGTCGTTCAGGAAAGCCGCCGCCGGCAAGCTCAAGGGCATCCTGGAGTACTGTGAAGAAGAGCTGGTGAGCATGGACTTCAAGGGCAACGACCACAGCTCGATAATCGACGCGCCCAGCACGATGGTCATCGGCGGGAACATGGTTAAGATACTGGCCTGGTACGATAACGAATGGGGGTACAGCTGCCGGCTGGGAGATTTGGCGGTCTTTATTGCCAAGAAAGGGCTATAGCAAGTAATAAATCGAATTGACATTCTGCTGTATAAATGCCTAGAATTAGGAAAATTGCGGAGAGGGTGATTTGTGAAGCTAGTTGTGGTGGGTTTCGGGCAGTGCGGCGGCAGAATCGCTGACGAATTTGCGCGCCTCAATAAAAGGGCGCGCGGCCTGCGCGGACTCGGCATCATCGCCGGCTCTTACGCGGTCAATACCGACCTCGCCGACTTGAGCGGACTGCAAACTATCAGGCCCAATTTCAGCCAGCGCATCGTCATCGGCAAGAAAAAGACCGGCGGCCACGGGGTCGGTAAAATTAACGAGCTCGGCGCGGAGATAGCCCGCGAAGACGCCGACATGGTCATCGAGACGCTACGGAACACCGAAGATTTCGCGGAAACGGACGCCTTTTTACTGATCGCCGGCGCCGGCGGCGGCACCGGCTCCGGGGCGATACCGGTCATGACGCAGCAGATAAAAGAACGCTACGTCGATAGACCGGTCTACAACCTCATTATCCTACCCTTCGAACACGAAGTCGTCACCGAGGACAGGACGGTCTATAACGTGGCCACGTGCCTGAAGTCCAGCTATCTGGTCGCCGACGCCATTTTCCTCGTCGATAACCAGCGCTACGTGATGAAAGACTCGTCGCTGACACACAACCTGGCCAGGATAAATACCACCATCGTGCAGCCGTTTTTCAACCTGCTCTGCGCCGGTGAAGAACAAAAGTCGCAATTCATCGGCGCGAAGATACTCGATGCCGGCGATATCATCCAGACGCTGGTAGGCTGGACGACCCTCGGCTACGGGCAGTCGCCGACCTCGATTTTCAAGAACTTCTGGCCGCGGTCGCATAACTTCCGGGACAAAGCCAAAGAAACACAAAAAGGCATCCATGCGCTTGACGAAGCTATCAGCGGTCTTTCGATAAAGTGCAACCCACTCGACTCGAAGCGGGCGCTCTATCTGGTGTCTGCCCCGGCCGAAGAAATCAATGTCGACCTGATAAAAGAGCTGGGGACCTACATCAAGAACATGGCACCAGAAGCCATCATCAGGAGCGGCGATTACCCCAGGGAGAAAGGCAACCTGGACGTAACGGTGATACTTTCCGAGATGAGCGACGTGGAAAAGGTAAGGGGCTATTTCACCAAGGCTATTAATCTCATCGCGGAGCTAAAGAAGCGGCAGGAAGGTCTGGTAAGCACGCAAAGGGGTATCGATATCACGATAAAAGACATACCATCATTGTTATAAAACTCGAAATCTAAACCCTAAAAGCCCTTATCTTACCCAAATCTTTACCTGATAAAAAACAATGCCGTCCGCACCAAAAGGGACGGCATTATTATTGGTTTAAGTTCAAACTATTCTTTTTATCGCGCTATCTTGGAATAAATCTGCCAAGCTTGTTCGATGGTCTCGTCGCGGATTTTCCAGGCCTTATCGACATTCTCGTCACGGCCTTTGCCGGCCTCAGCGATAGCCGCATCGCAGGCGTTAGTAGCCGCTTCAATAGCGACGCGGTAGGCTTCCTCAGCTCGATGGACTAAGTCCTCGCGGGCCTTAGCAGCCTTAGCCATCGCCTGCTCGCGGTCCTTTAAAGCCTGCGCTACGGTGGCCTCATAAGCCCGGTGTGCCTGCGCTTCCGCGCGTTTATAGGCCTTGGCAACCTGCATCTCGTTCTCGTGGTAAGCCTTGGCGACCTGGCGTTCGGCGTCCATATAGGCGGCATAAGCCCTTTCAGCCTGGCTCATGACTTCGTCAAGGGCGCTCTTGGGTCGTTCCCCGGCGGGAGCCGCAGCCCCCTCGGCGGGAGCTTCTTTTTTTATTTCGGTTGGTTTCTTAGGTTGATCTTTCTGGCTAGGCACCAGACACCTCCTTTAATTTATCGTATATTATTATATTATTAAACCAAACGTAGCGACACAGTGCCAAGTATATGGTGCAATCGGCAAAAAGTCAAGTAAACTTCTACCAGTTTTATCGAGAGTTAATCCTTATCTTCCTCGATGTCTTCAGCTTCCGTCTCTCTCTTGGCTTGCTGGCTCCTTTTAGCCTCGTACATCCGGGCTAAAGACTCCAGACGGGACTCCATCTTTTGCCTGGCTTCCTTGTCGGCGCTTTTATCAGCCTTGCCGACCTTTTCCAGTGCCTTTTTCATGTTCTTCAGGGCAGCTTCCGTCTCCTGGTAAGTCTCTGCCTCTTCCTCGGCTTCCTCACGGTGCTCAGCAGCGACAGGTTTTTCGCCCTCAGTGATTTCTTCGGTCGCATCTTCCCTGGCCAGCGTACCCTGGCGCAGCATAGCCTGATAAGCCTTCAATGAGGTTTCGGCCGATTCCCGGGCGACTCTGGCCGAGGCTTCGGTAGCTTCCTTAACCGCCTTTACCGTTCTCTCCATTGCTTCCCGGGTAGTTTTGATCAAACTACTGGTGACTTCCCGCGCGGCCTTCACCGCGGCTTCAGCTACTTCCTTGGTCTCCTGGCTGATCTTCTCCGCCCGGGCGACGGCAGCCTGGATTTCCTTTTCCGAGTTTGCGGCTGTTTCCTTGATACTGGCTTCGGCGATCTTGATAGCCTCTTCGACGGTTTTTAACGATGCCTCCGCCGTCTCCTTGGCCGAAAGATTTAACTCATTGGCTTTAGCCACGGCCTTCTCAGATTGTTTAATATTCGCCGCGATGGCTTCCTGGGCAGCCTTATTTGACGCCTCGGTGGCCTCTTTAGCTGCGGCAGCGACCTGTTCTATTCTGGCGACAGTCGCCCGGAATTCGGAAGATGACGCCTCGGCCGTCTTCCTAATCTCTTTACCGATTTCCTCGGCCCTGGCGATAGCTTGCTTTGATTGTTCCGTTGACTGCCGCGAGGCCTCCTGGACAGCCTGAGCGGCCGCGGCGGCGGCTTCCTGGGCTGCTTTGGCGGATATGTCCGTCGACTTGCGGGCAGCCTGAGCAGACGCCTGGGCGACCGCCGTGGTCTCTTTCGCTTTTTCCGTCGCCTGGTCGATAGTTGCCTGAATATCTTTAGTCGTCGTGTCGGCGAGTTCACGGATCTCCCGGCTGATCTGCTCGACCCTAGCGACTGCCTGGTGGAAGTCATCGACAGCCAGAGAGGCGCCATCTTTAGCTTCTTTAACGATAGCCTCCGCCTGGGCCGTGGCTTCGTGGGAGGCTTTGACAGATGCCTCCGAGGCTTCCTGGGCCATTTTTACCGCCGCCTCCGTTATCGCCTTGGTCTCCTCGACGATTTCCTCAGCCCGACGCATTGTTTCCTGGGAGGCTTTTTGCAGGGCATCGGTAAACGCCCTGGCCTCACGCTGGCTGGCTTCAATCTTATTCAGGGTCTCCTGAGACGACCTCTGGGCAGCATCAGCGACATCGCGGGCGACCTTGCTAATAGTTTCCGCGCGGATAGCAGCTTCTTCCGCCGCTTTGGCCGAGAGGTCGGCCGCCTCGCGGGTCGATTTGCTCGCCCGCTCCGCCCTGATTACCGTTTCCTTAGCAGCTCTGTTGGCAGCGTCGGCAGCCTCTTTGGCTTCGCGGGCCAAGCGGTCGGCCCGGAGAGCTGCTTCCTTAGTAGCTTTAATAGACTCTTCGGCGGCCTCCTTGGCGGTCTTAACGGTGGCCTCAGCCAGGTTTACCGCTTCCTGCGATGTCTCGAGAGCGGACTCTGCTGTTTTTTTCGCCTCGCGGCTGAGCTCGTTGATTCGGGCCAGCCCGTCCTGAGAAAGCATCATGGCCGATTCCGCAGTATGCATTGCCTCGGCGGTGGTCTTTTCGGCGCGAGCGATGGCCTCTTCAAAGATTTTGGACATCGACTCAGTGGTCTCTTTTGGCCTCAGGGCGATTTCCTCCGCCCGGCTGACAGCATCACGGGCGGCCTGTATGGCGACCTCAGCGGACTCCCTGGCTTCCCGGCTGACCTTTTCAACGCGGGAGACAGTTTCCTGGGCAGCTTTGCCGGCCATCTCGGCCGCTTCCCTGGCTTCCCGGCCAACCTTCTCAGCTCGGGAGATGGCTTCCTGGGCAGCCTTGACAGCGGCCTCGGCGGCTTCTTTGGCTTCCTTACTGATTTGCTCCGCCCGGATAGTTGCTTCCAGCGCGGTCCTGGTCGATATTTCAGCCGCCTGCCGGGCCGCCCGGCTCAATGCTTCCGCCCTAGCGACCGCCTTTTCGAATTCGCTAGGGTTTTTCTCAACGTTCTTCTGTGCATCAAGAGACATCAACCGAAACCTCCCCAATAATTACGCCCCCTTATTATATTATTCAATCCTTAGTTTTTCAATAAAGCGGGGGTATTTTTTCCCCCAAATAATATTGGTGTTTACCCCCAAATTATCCCTTAGTACTAAAGATAAGATACAAGTCATCGCACTAAAGATTGACTTTCCAGCCTTCTTATGTTAAAAATACTTAAGGCCATCATAAGTCTGATAATCGAGGTGCAAAATGAAATTAGTAGTTGTCGGTCTGGGTCAATGCGGCGGTAGAATTGCCGACGAGTTCTCCCGAATCAACTCGAGGGCCCACAGCAGACGGGGCATGACCATCGTAACCGGCTGCTTCGCGGTAAATACCGATGCCGCCGACCTGAGCGGCCTTTCCAGCATCAGCAACGACCACCGCCACCGCATCCTTATCGGGAGTCGCAAGACGGGCGGGCACGGCGTGGGTAAAATCAACGAGCTGGGTGCCGAAATCGCCAAGGAAGACGCCGATAAAATCGTCGATGCCATCCGAACATCGAAGCATTTTTTCGAGACAGATGCCTTCCTGCTCATCGCTGGCTCAGCGGGCGGCACTGGCTCCGGGGCGATTCCTATCGTCACGCAGCACCTGAAAGAGCGCTATATCGATAAGCCTATCTGGAATTTAATTGTCCTTCCTTTCGAACACGAAGAGACCACCGAAGAAAGAACCACCTTCAACGTCGCCACTTGTATCAAGTCCTGCTACTCAATAGCCGATGCCGTCTTCCTCGTCGATAACCAGCGGTACGTGAGGAAAGACTCATCTCTCCAGGCCAACCTCAACAAGATAAATAGCATGATTGTGGAGCCTTTCTACAACCTGCTCTGCGCCGGCGAAGAGAAGAAGTCCAAGTATATCGGCGCCAAGCTGCTCGACGCCGGGGACATCATCCAGACGGTAGTCGGCTGGACGGTTATCGGCTACGGCAAGACATCGGCGCCCCTTTTCAAGCTGCCCGTCGAACTGAGGAGCGATTTCCGCAAGAAGGGGCAGGAAATCCAGAAGGGCATCCAGGCCATGGACGAAGCCATCAGCGAGCTATCGCTCAAGTGCAACCCCGCCGATTCCCGCCGGGCTTTATACCTGGTGTCCGGCCCGGCCAAAGAAATGAACATGGACATGGTGAAGGAAATCGGCGACTACATGCGGGACATCGCCCCCGAGGCCGTCATCCGCAACGGCGACTATCCACGTGAGAGGGGCGTCATGGATGTGACAGTAGTCCTTTCCGAGCTCAGCGACGTTGAGAAAGTACGCGGTTACTACCTGAAATCCACCGACCTCATTCCGGAGTTCAAGAAGCGGCAGGAAGAGACGGAAGACAAGCTACGGGCGCTGGAAGAAGTCTCGAAAGATATTCCATCGCTGCTTTAAAAAATAAGGACAAGGGAGTCAAAGAGCCCCGATGATAAGTCGGGGCTCTTTCTTTTTCTTAGCCATCTCTCTGAAAGGAAGGGAAATAAAGGGGTTTGAGGTTTAAAAATTTTATATTTTTCATATAAAAAAGCTTTAAAATTTTCTTGGGTAATGCGCCTTTTTGGGGTATAATAGAGACATCATGTCTTCACAGGTATTCTATAGAAAATGGCGTCCGCAATCGCTGGCCGAGTTCGTCGGACAGGAGCATGTAACCCACACCCTGCTAAACGCTCTGGCCAGCGAAAAGGTCTCGCACGCTTATCTCTTCTGCGGGCCGCGCGGCACGGGCAAGACGACCACCGCCCGCAACCTCGCCAAAGCCATCAACTGCCTGACTAACGGCAAGGGCGAACCCTGCAATAAATGCTCGATGTGCCTGTCTATCACCGAGGGGCGGGCCCTGGATGTCATTGAGGTGGACGCCGCCAGCAACCGCGGCATCGAAGAAATACGGGATCTCCGGCAGAAAGTCAACTACGCTCCTAACGAAGCACGCCGTAAGGTCTATATCATCGACGAAGTGCACATGCTCACCAAGGAGGCCTCGAACGCCCTGCTCAAGACGCTCGAGGAGCCCCCACCACACGTCGTCTTTATCCTGTGTACCACCGAACCCCATAAATTACTGCCAACCATCCTTTCACGCTGCCAGCGCTTCGATTTCCATCGCTACTCGCTGGACAATATGGTAAACGTTTTATCACATGTCAGCGAAGGCGAAGGCATCCATATCGAGGCGGAGGGGCTAAAGCTCATCGCCCGGGCGGCCACCGGCAGTCTACGCGACGCTTTAAATCTATTACAGCAGGCCAACACTTACTACGGGAGCGAAATCAGCCTAGCACAGGTACAAGCTCTACTCGGTATTTCCGGCGACCAGCGCGCTAAAGAAGTGGTCAAGCATATCATCAATCGGGACGCCAGTGCCGGTATCACCACCATCAACAACGTCAACAACGACGGGCTCGACCTGCGCCAGTTCCACCGCGAGCTGGTCGAATACCTGCGCCTGCTGCTCATTGTCAAGACCGGCTCCAGCGAATCAATCGAGCTTACCGCCGAGGACATTAAAGAGCTCAAAGAACTGGCCGCGAAAGCGTCGCTCCCCGTTATCATCAAAGCCATCAAGCGCTTCGGCCAGCTTGAGCTCAGCCTGGACAACTACTCCACCCTGCCATTGGAGCTGGCCCTGGTGGACTGCACCATAGTCGAGCCGGAAGAAAAGACACCTTCTGTCCGCCAGGTCGAAGCCGAACCGTCCGCGCGGCAGACCACGAGTAAATATACGCCACCACCTACCCGACCCAAAACGACAGCTCAACCAGCCGCGAAGGGCACTCACGAGCCGCCGATCGATAAACCGGCAGTAGCTGAGAAACCCATTCAAGCTCCGATGGAAAAACCTGTATCTGCGGCGGCGGGTAAAGTCGAGATCGGTCCGGCGGCGGTGGTCAGTACCATCGAGCAATTACAGCAACAATGGAATAAGCTGCTCAATACCATGCATGACAGTCTGCGCACGACCCCGGCGGCGGCCTTGCTCCGCAGCGCCCGTCCCAAAGAAATCAAAGGAGACATACTGGTCGTAGAAGTGAGATTCCCCTTTCATAAAGAAAAAATGGATATGCTGGATAACCAGAAAACCGCCGATAAAATCGTCAGCACTCTTCTGGGGCGCGCCTGCAAGGTCAATTGCGTCTACGAGCACGAGAACAACCACCTGGTCAAGGCAGCTCTGGAGATGGGCGCCCAGGTCATTAACCATACGGAGGAGCGTCAACAATAATACGGAGGAGTAATGAATAAATTCATGATGCAGCAGGCCCAGAAACTCCAGGCGCAGCTTCTCAAGGCCCAGGAGGAATTGGCTAATATGACCGTGGAAGCCAGCTCCGGGGGAGGCGCTGTGACTGTGACCATGAACGGGCAGCAGCAGATACTATCGGTGAAAATAGACAGAGAGGTGGTCAACCCGGAAGACGTCGAAATGCTCGAGGACTTGGTGCTGAGTGCCGTCAAAGAAGCCCAGGCCAAGGCCCAGGAAGCCGCCGCTAAGAAGATGGGCGGACTGACGGGGGGGCTGAAAATCCCGGGATTGACTTAGGACAAGGAGAACCATTTGTTGAAAAACGAACCCGTCCCCGCTAACGATGCCATCGGCAGGCTGGTACAGGAATTCAGTAAATTGCCGGGTATCGGACCTAAGAGCGCCCAGCGCCTGACCTTCCACCTCCTGCGCTCCCCGGAAGAAAAAACCAGGGCCCTCGCCGAGGCTTTAATCGCCCTGAAACAGAGGGTCAATCTCTGTTCCATCTGCTGCAACGTCACCGAGAGCGACCCCTGCCCTATCTGCCGCAACAGTCAGAGGGACATCAGTCAGTTGTGCATCGTCGAGCAGCCGCAGGACATCCTAGCGCTGGAGCACACGGGGGCTTACAAAGGACTTTACCACGTCCTTCATGGGGCGATATCACCCACCGAGGGCATCGGGGCGGACAACATCAGGATAAAAGAACTCATGGCGCGATTTAAAAACAATACGGTCAAAGAGGTCATCCTGGCGACGAACACCAACATCGAAGGGGAGCAAACGGCCATGTACCTGAGTCGCATTATCGCCCCGCTCAGTATAAAGGTCACCCGGATTGCCCGCGGGCTGCCCTTCGGCACCGAGCTCGAATATGCCGACGACGTGACGTTAACAAGAGCATTAGAGGGCAGGCAAGAGTACTAGAAAATTGGACCCCTCCCATTTTCTCGCCTATACTTAAAATACTCTAACAGGACGTCTCAGAGGGGCATGAGCTCCTCTTCCATACATCCTCCCTCTCGACTTTTAAGGAGAGGGGACAAAGGTGGTGAGGTAGAAATGGCTAAACTCGATGGCAAAATCGCTCTGGTGACCGGCTCAAGTCGCAGTATCGGTAAGGCTATCGCTATCGCCTTCGCTAAAGAGGGCGCCAGCCTCGTTCTGGCCGCGCGCAACGTTGAAGGCTTGAACGCCACCGCGGAAGTCGTTAAATCTCTGGTAGGCGAAGTCGAGGTCGTCCCCACCGACGTTAAAGACGAAAAACAGATTGATAACCTCTTTAAAAAGACGATGGCGCGCTTTGGCCGACTTGACATACTCGTGAATAATTCCGGCGTTTTTCATGCCGCGCCGATTGATAAGGTGCCCACTGAAGCCTGGGACGACGTTATCGCCACCAACCTCCGCGCCCCGTTTTTATGCACCCGGGCGGCTTTTGCCATCATGAAGGCGCAGGGCGGCGGACGCATCATTAATATTGGCAGTATTTCCGCCTTGCGCGTCCGGCAACATAACGTCGCTTATAGTTGTGCCAAGTTCGGGTTGATCGGCCTCACCCATACTACCGCTCTGGAAGGCCGCGAGTTTAACATCACCTGCGGTATCCTCCATCCCGGCAATACCGAGCGGGATATCCGTCCTCCTGCCGGCACCGGCTGGACCTCTGAGCCTTATATGTCCCAGGAAGAAATAGCTGCCGCCGCCGTCTTTATGGCCTCCCAGCCTCCCCACGTCAATGTCCTGGAAATCATCCAGCTCCACAAAGACCAGCTTTATCTGGGGAGAGGTTAATTCTCTACATATTGCCTGTAATTTGCCAGGTGCCGCAGCACCCGGGCGGCGCGGCGGGGATGGGCGTATTCCGGAATAATGACTTTCGGCGGCATATCGGCTTTGTCTGGTTCTCGCATATAATAAATGTTCATTCTTCGTATATATACCAGCGGCTTGTCGTACTGTCTTAGCTGCCGGTAAAGAATTTCCTGGTTTTTATCGTTTTCCGCCTGCATCGCCAGAATTTGCGCTTGACTGAATTGGGCCGTGAGAGCAGGTAGCATGACCATCGGCGGCAGCAGCGATATGATACAGTCTACGTTCTTGTCTTCCAGGAGCAGACGCAAGCAGGTATCGCCGATATTCTCACCGCCCGCGCCCGCCGGCCGCGTGCCGACGAGGTCGACCGGATTGCCGGGCGTCCACCGTAGCGGCAGGACAGCGGCCATCTTTTTCAGGGTTTGTGGCTCGAGCGTGGCTATCTCGAGTCCCTCTTTCTCGCAGTCCTCGGCCGTCACCACCCCGAAGCCACCGCCCATCGTGAGTATCCCCACCCGGTTCCCCCGCGGCAAAGGCAAGTGGCATAAGGCCAGGACAATATCGGCGAGTTCCTCCTCGTCCTCTGCCCTGATGACGCCGGCCTGCTTGAAAGCCGCCGCGTAGATTGCGTCCGCGCCGGCCAGTGCTCCGGTATGAGACTTCGCGGCTTTGGCTGAAGATTCAGTGGTGCCAGACTTCATCACGACGATCGGCTTTTGCTTGGTTATTTCTCTGGCCAGTTCGTAAAATCGCCTGCCTTCGCGGAGCCCTTCGATGTAGGCGGCGATGATGCGGGTCTTTTCGTCCTGCGCTAGGAAAGTCAGGTAGTCCTCGAGGTGCATGTCGGCTTCGTTGCCGGTACTGACCACTTTGCTCAGCCCGATGCCCCGGCCCGCGGCAATCTGCATGATGCTCGCCCCCAGAGTGCCGCTCTGACTTAACAGCGCCATCGGACCGGCGGGTATCCGGCTGGCGAAGCCTAGGCTGGCCACCCTGGAATACATGTCGGCGTGGCCGTTGCAGTTTGGACCCACGAAATGCAGTCCCGCCTCCCTGGCGATGGAAATGAGCTCGGCTTGGAGCTTGGCACCGCTCTCGTCGGCCTCGGCAAACCCCGCTGAGATAATCACCGCGGCTTTGATCTTTTTCTCGGCGCATTGGCCGAAGACTTGCGGCACGACCGGTGCCGGCACGACAATAATCGCCAGTTCCACCGGGTCAGGTATGTCCAATATGTTCTTATACGACTTTACCCCCAGCACTTCCGTTTCGTTGGGATTTACCGCGTAGACCTGCCGTCCCGCTTTAGCCTTGGCCGATTCCACCGAGGCGCGCATAGCGTCATATCCCCACGAGCCGATAGTGTTCCTGGCGCCGATGACAGCTATGGATTCGGCTCCAAAAAGCGCCTGCCAGAATTTCGTATCTATGCTTATCGGGGGTAATGTAATCACAGCTATATCTCTATTATAGGTTATATTTGCTTATAAAATAAAATATGTGATGCCGGAACAAATTGGAATAAATCTTTGTCAGAGATGGTACTAGTACGATTGCACTCTTGACATAAGTAGGGAACCTAATTAAAATTAAGGCGCTGTTTCATATCTGGCCTGAATAATATGGTGAGAGGTAATAGTGGAGGTGTCTGATGAAAATCTCTGGGAAATATATCGCGGTATTTTTATTGGTGTTATTATCGATAATTCTCATCGGCTGCGGGGTGCCGCAGAAAGATTATGATGCCCTCAAGACTCAACTGGCACAGGCACAAAATGACTATAACTCGGCAGAATCTCAACTGAGTTCGTTACAGAATGAATTTGATACCACCAAAGCCAAACTCAGTTCGGACTATAATACGGTAAAATCTCAACTGGATGCGGCACAGAACCAAATAAAAAATTTGCAGGGCACGATAGATAGCCAGTCCGCTAACTTGACGCAAACACAGGCAAACATAACTCAACTTCAAAATCACCTTGATGCCATATTGGATACCGAGCTGACGCAATACTATCAGGTCACTTACTTAGGTTCCCGCTACGAATGGGATCTCTCTGTCGCTTTAAGAAGCTATTTCAATTATAGAGGGCAAACAAGACCAAGCGAACTCGGGACAATGGCTACCGTTGACGATGCCACGGTAGTAAGCTTGGCTAATAAGATAAATGATTCAAGTTTACGTGATAATTTGAAAATGAGCGATGTCGTCAACCTGATTGCCAGGTTTACCCAGACCTTGCCGCGTACTAATCAGGATATAGAAACCGCTGATGACGATTATCCCCGTTATCCCCTGGAAACGCTGGTCGAACAGGGTGGCGATTCCGAAGATACATCCATTCTAGCAGCCACTTTATTATCCATGCTTGATTTTGACGTTGTGCTCTTATCCTTTCCCGACCAGAAGCACGTTGCCGTTGGCGTTTATATGGCCAATGCCGCCGGATACAGCTTTGAATATAAAGGTAAGAGGTATATTTATTTAGAAACAACCGGTCAAAACTGGAGTCTGGGTGAACTGCCGACACAATATATGGGACTTACGCCCACTATCTACCCTATCGGCTAAATGGCTGAATTTCCCACGGGCCGGGATAATGATCAAGACTACAAAAACCAGCCGTCTGATAATCATTTTACCCCTTTTCCCCGCCAGAGGTTTGGGGTGTCTTCACTTTTAGTCCCCGCGCCGTAAGAAAACCCGCCAAAGTGATGCCCGCCCCCACGTACATCAGTGTTGCGTATCCCCAGGCCTCCGATACGGCACCGCCCAGGAATGGCCCGAAAACACCGGAGACGGCATTGGCGGAGTTCATCAGGCCGGCGGTGGTGCCGTACTCCGGGTGGTGTCTCAGGAGGTAGCTCAGGGCTCCGACGAACATGCTGGAATAGGCCAGGGCCAAGAACAACTGCACCGGTATGAGCTGCCAGTAACGC
>Ga0187774_10000339_pt1 | contig 15897 bp, 11 predicted proteins | sample 0216_BV02_MP05_2_FD_133152 | JGI IMG/M metagenome (GOLD analysis project Ga0187774, IMG submission 133152) | Tropical peat soil microbial communities from peatlands in Department of Meta, Colombia - 0216_BV02_MP05_20_MG | ecosystem: Environmental > Terrestrial > Soil > Wetlands > Peat | place... | reverse complement strand
GCCGGCCGAGTGGCCGCGCTTCCTGGCGGTATGTTTCAACGACTGCATTAATTCCAAGCAATCATCGCTCGAGTCGGCGTGGCGCAAATTCCTTGCTATCGGTGCAAATAGTTTTTATCATCTTGCGTTTTATTCCCGGCTTTGAGATCGCATGCCCAGCAATTTGCTAATCGTCGAATCGCCGTCTAAGGCCAAGACGCTAAAAAAATATTTGGGGCGTGATTTCGAAATCGTGGCCTCGTTCGGCCATGTGCGCGACTTAGTGCCGAAGCAAGGCGCAGTCGATCCTTCTCACGGCTTTGCCATGAAATACGAATTAATCGCGCGCAATCACAAACACGTCGATGCAATCGCCAAGGCGGTCGCCAAGGCCGGTAAAGTGTATCTCGCGACCGACCCGGATCGGGAGGGGGAAGCCATTGCCTGGCACATTGCCGAAATTCTCAAATCCAAAAAGCTACTCAACAGCAAACCGCCTCAGCGCGTAGTGTTTTACGAAATCACCGAATCAGCAGTTAAATCCGCAATCAAGGATCCGCGTGAAATTTCCATGGCGCTAGTCAATGCCCAGCAGGCGCGCCGGGCGCTCGATTATCTGGTGGGTTTTAACCTGTCCCCGTTGTTGTGGCGCAAGATTCGCCCAGGTCTGTCAGCGGGCCGCGTGCAAAGTCCAGCGTTACGGCTGATCGTGGAACGAGAACAGGAAATTGAGGCATTCCTGGCGCAGGAATACTGGACGATTCACCTTGACAGCCACAAAGAGAAACAGAAATTCTCTTCGCGGCTATTTCAGTACCAAAACGAAAAGCTCGAACAATTCAGTATCGGGAGTGAAAGCGCACAACAGAAAATTGTCCAGGAATTAAGCGTCGCCAAAGAAGCGCGCGTTGTCAAGCTCGACAAAAAACAAAAACAACGTTCGCCCGCGCCGCCGTTCACCACCTCCACGCTCCAACAAGAAGCGGTGCGGAAGCTCAATATGACGACGGGCCGGACCATGCGCGTCGCTCAGCAATTGTACGAAGGTGTCGACTTGGGTGGTACCAGCGTGGGACTGATCACTTACATGCGGACCGATTCATTTTCCTTGGCCAATGAAGCGATTGCGGAAATTCGTGACTACGTAAAAAAGAATTTCGAACCTGAGTACCTCCCCAAATCACCGGTGCACTACAAGAGCAAATCAAAAAACGTGCAGGAAGCGCACGAAGCCATTCGCCCCACATCGATTTTCCGGACGCCGGAAAGCGTGCGACGCCAACTAAGCACGGAACAGGCTAGGCTTTATGAAATGATCTGGAAGCGCACGCTGGCGTGCCAGATGAGCCCGGCAAAATTCGATATTGCCAGCCTCGATATCAGTGTCATCAGCCCGGCTAATTTGTTCCGCGCGAGCGGGCAAACCCTGGTCTTTCGGGGTTTCATAGCTGTCTATCAAGAAGAATTTGAGGAGCAGGAGGAACCTGAAGAGGCGCGGTTACCGGAACTACAGCTCGGCGAAGCAATACCGATCGACAAGCTATATGGCGAGCAGCATTTTACCCAGCCGCCGCCGCGCTACACCGAAGCAAGCCTAGTTAAGACGCTGGAAGAGCACGGGATTGGTCGGCCCTCTACCTATGCCACGATCATATCGACCTTGCTGGACCGGGAGTACGCCGTGCTCGACAAAAAGCACTTTTTGCCCACCGACGTCGGCAGGGTGGTCAACAAATTTTTGACCGAACACTTTACTCGCTACGTTGACTACGATTTCACCGCCAAGCTCGAAGACGAGCTTGATTTGGTGTCCACCGGCAAACGGAAATGGATTCCGCTGCTGGAGGATTTCTGGACAGGATTTAACCGCCTAATCGAGGACAAGAAACATTTATCTCGCAAGGAGGTGACGCAAGAAAAGCTCGACGAAGTCTGCCCAAAATGCGGCAAGCAGCTTACTGTCCGGCTGGGAAGGCGCGGCAAATTTGTCGGTTGCAGCGGTTTTCCCGCGTGCGACTATACGCGCAGCCTGAACGGGGAGCGGGAAACCTCGGAAATGGTGGAAGCGGTAAACGGGCGCAATTGCCCCAAGTGTGGGAGCGGCCTCGTGATAAAAAACGGTCCCTACGGCAAATTTGTCGGCTGTTCCGCTTACCCGAAGTGCAAATTCATCGAGCCGCTCAGCAAGCCGCGTGACACTGGGGTGACCTGCCCCCAATGCAAGGCCGGCAATCTTATTGAACGCAAGAGCCGGTACGGCAAGGTTTTCTATTCCTGCAGCACTTATCCCAAGTGCAGGTACGCGATATGGAATCCGCCGGTAGCTCAGTCCTGCCCCAAGTGCAAATGGCCGATACTGACTCTAAAAACCACCAAGCGGCGGGGCGCCGAACTGGTATGTCCGGTAAAAGAATGCGGGTATGTTGGCAAGGCGCCGAGCTGAATCCTGCTACACGTCGAGGTTGCGGACCCGCAGCGCGTTGCTTTCTATAAAGGAGCGCCTCGGCTCCACGATATCCCCCATCAGGGTGGTAAAAATTGCATCAGCGCTGATCGCGTCTTCGATCTGAATGCGCAGCAGCCTGCGGCTTGCCGGGTTCATGGTGGTTTCCCACAATTGCTCGGGATTCATCTCTCCCAGGCCCTTGTAACGCTGAATTGAAATAGCTTTCCCAACTTGGTCCAGTAACCAATCCAGCGCTTGTTTGAATTCGGTAACCGGCCGTTGCTGGTCGCCCCGTTTCACATACGCGCCATTCCCCAACAGTCCGTGCAACGTCTGCGCGGTGCGCTTGATTTGCGCATAATCCCCGCTCCGCAAAAAGTCTTCGTCGAGCGAGGTGAAACGCAGGTTTCCATGCTGCGTCTTCTTGATAAGTAATTGGTATCTTTCGTTTTTTTCGTCATATTGTGCTTCGATCTGCAGCTCATCTTTGGGCACCAGAAGCGCCAGCGCGGCGGCACTTTTCTTTGCTGAAGGCGCGTCGGATAGGTCGATATCCGGTCCCTTGAGCAAAGCATACAGTACCGCGACATCAACGATCTGGCTCAAGCGCTCGATAATGGCCTCGGCGAGCAAATACTCCTTGGCTATTTTTTCCAGGGTCTGCTTGTTGAGCGGCTTTGCCTTGTCAGAGGTGTAGAGCTCTGCATTGCTTAACGCCAACTGAAGCAGATATTGCTTGAGTTCGTGCTCGTCTTTTATGTAGCGCTCGTCTTTGGCGTGTTTCACTCGGTACAGCGGTGGCTGGGCAATGTAGATGTGCCCGCGCTCGACGAGCTCGGGCATTTGGCGGTAGAAGAACGTCAGCAGTAAAGTGCGAATATGCGAACCGTCAACGTCGGCGTCGGTCATGAGAATCACCCTGTGATATCGCAGTTTGCCTATGTCTTTGTCATCACCGATTCCACACCCTAGCGCAGTGATGAGAGTCGCAACCTCCTGCGATGAAAGCATTTTGTCTAGTCGTGCTTTCTCGACGTTTAAAATCTTGCCTTTGAGCGGCAAAATCGCCTGAAATCTGCGGTCCCGCCCTTGCTTCGCCGAACCCCCGGCAGAATCCCCCTCGACTAGAAAGAGTTCGGACTGAGCCGGGTCCCTTTCCTGACAGTCAGCAAGCTTACCCGGCAATCCCATAGAATCGAGCACGCCCTTGCGCCGCGTCATGTCGCGCGCCTTGCGGGCGGCTTCCCGGGCTCGCGCGGCTTCGAGGATCTTACTGGTTATCACCCGCGCTTCAGCGGGTTTTTCAAGCAAGAATTCCATGAGCTTCTGACCCACGATTTCCTGCACTACCGGTTGAATCTCGGAGCTCACTAGCTTGTCTTTAGTTTGCGATGAAAATTTCGGTTCGGGCGCTTTGATTGAGAGTACGCAGCATAGACCTTCCCGCATGTCGTCACCCGTAGTCTCCACCCTGGCCTTTTTAGCAATCTCGTTTTGCTCAAGATATTGGTTCAGGGTCCGCGTCAGCGCCGCGCGTAATCCAGTAAGGTGAGTGCCACCGTCGCGCTGCGGAATGTTATTGGTGAAGCACTGCACTGACTCCTGATAGGAATCATTCCATTGCATGGCAACTTCTACAATAATTCCGTCCTTTTGCCCAAGAGCATGGAAAATAGTGCTGTGCAAGACATTCTTATTGCGATTCATGAATTCGACAAAACCCTTCACACCCCCGGTAAAGGCAAAGATTTCCTCTTTCCCGGTACGCTGATCAAGCAGCTTAATTTTTACACCGTTATTGAGGAACGAGAGCTCTCGCAACCTGCGCGCCAATATATCGTAGTGAAATTCAATTTGCCCGAAGGTCTCTTTACTCGCCAGGAAATGCACTTCGGTGCCTCGACGATCGGATTTTCCGACAACTTTGAGCGGCGCTACCGGCTCCCCGCCGCGAAACTCCATAAAATACACTTTGCCTTCGCGCCGAATGGTCAGCCTTAGCCATTCGGAGAGGGCGTTGACCACCGAGACCCCCACGCCGTGTAGACCGCCGGCAATCTTGTAGGAATTACTGTCGAATTTGCCGCCCGCGTGAAGTTCAGTCATCACGATTTCTGCCGCAGATCGCTTCTGCTCATCGTCCTTGTGAATCTCGGTCGGGATTCCACGGCCGTTGTCTATGACGCTAATCGAGTTGTCGGTATGGATCGTCACCGTAATTTCATTGCAATAGCCAGCAAGCGCCTCGTCAATGGCGTTGTCCACCACCTCGAACACCATGTGGTGCAAACCGGTACCATCAGAGGTGTCACCAATGTACATTCCGGGGCGTTTGCGTACCGCATCGAGGCCCTTTAGTACCTTGATGCTGTCGGAATCGTATTCCCTGTCGTCTTTTTCCTGCAGATTTTTCTCGGTCATCAGGTCTCTCTTGGTTTCACGTGAAACATAGTTAAATCCTCATGGGCATGACCACGTATTTGAAGTCGCTGCTGCCCGGAATTGTAAACAATGCACTGCTGCTCGCGTCGCCAAACGCGCAGTCTATCAGGTCGCAATCCAGGTAATTCAGTACATCAAGTAAGTAGCTGATATTAAAACCAATATCTAATGGCTCGCCTTTGTAATCGACGTCCAGCTCTTCCTGCGCTTCTTCCTGTTCGTTATTGGTGCAAACGATGCGTAGGTTTCCCTCGCCGAGCACCCATCGGACGCCGCGGAATTTCTCGTTTGCGAGGATCGCGATCCGCTGTAGTGCCTGCTGTAAAAGCTGCCGCGAAATGACGATGTGCTTCTGGTAGCTGGTGGGTATCACACGCGCATAGTCGGGAAATTTCCCGTCGATCACCTTTGTTGTTAGGCATACATTCGAAAATGTAAATACCACTTGGTTCTGCGAAACTTCAATCGTGACCTCATTATCGGTATTTTCGAGTAGCCGGCTTAGTTCCATTACCGCTTTTCTAGGCAAAATCACTTCCTGGTGAGGTTTTTTCTGTTTCTGCGTAAGGCTGGCGTAACCGAGTCTGTGTCCGTCGGTCGCGATTACCTTTAGCTGATCCCCGTCCATAACCAGCAGCAACCCGTTCAGGTAATAGCGAACGTCTTGCTGCGCCATCGAATACTGAACGAGACCAAATAACTGTTTGAGATTCTTTTGCGTAAGCTTTTCCTTCTGTTGTGCTGCCGTCAGTGTTTGTCTGGGGAAATCTTGCGCCGGGAGCGTTTGTAGGCTGAAGTGGCTCTTGCCTGCTTTTACCAGGATCCGGTTATCTTTTTGCTCCAGCACAACTTTTGTCTTTTCCGGTAGCGCACGCAATATCTCCTGAAGCTTCCTCGCGGAAGTCGTAACTGCAGCATCTTCTCCCTTTCCACCGCATTCGGCTTCCGTCGCAATCTGGATTTCCAGGTCGGTCGCGACCAGATGGATTTTCTTTCCTTTACGCTCGAGTAATACGTTTGACAATATGGGCAGTGTGTGACGCCGCTCTACTATGCCGGAAACAGCCTGTAGGGGTCTCAGCAAGAGATCGCGGTCAGCTTCTATTAAAACCATGGTTTATTATTCCCTGAGTTTGAGACATGTTAATAGAATTCACCTGTTGTTGTGAGTATCCCGGGCAAGGCTTGATTAAATAAGGCAAACAACGGTCGCGAATGCGGTGGACAAACGTGCTGCAAGCGGGGGATAAATTGTGGATGTATTGCCCTGAACGAAAAGAATGGAAGAAATCCACAGCTCGGTTAACCCAGTCTCCTTTTTAGCTTCTGAGCACCTGCATCAAAGCAGTATAGTCGCGGGTAAGCTCCGTATCGCGCGAGCGAAGATCTGCGATCTTGCGACAGGCGTGAAGTACCGTGGTGTGATCACGGCCGCCAAAGGCATCTCCTATGTTCGGAAGACTCAATTCAGTGAGTTCTTTGGATAGCGCCATCGCGATTTGCCGCGGTCGCGCGAGGGCGCGGGAGCGCTTTTTAGAATACATTTCCGAGACCTTAATCTTGTAATAGTCGGCGACGGTTTTTTGGATGTTTTCGATCGAAACTTGCCTTAACTGCACGGCGAGGAGATCGCGCAGCGCCTCTTTGGAAAGGTCTACGGTGATGGGGAGCCCGGCAAATCGGGAAAATGCCAGAACGCGTTTCAGCGCGCCTTCTAATTCACGCACGTTGGATTGAATGTGCGTGGCGATGAAGAACGCCACGTTTTCATCAAGGGTGATTCCGTCCAAAGCGGCCTTTTTGAGCAAAATCGCCACGCGCATCTCAAGTTCCGGCGGCTCGATGGCCACGGTGAGACCCCATCCAAAGCGGGAAATCAGGCGATCTTCCATTCCGCATATTTCCTTGGGATAGGTGTCGCAAGTTATTACAACTTGTTTGCGAGCCTCGATTAGAGCGTTGAACGCGTAGAAAAATTCCTCTTGCGTACGGTTCTTGTTGCTAAAAAATTGTATGTCGTCGATGAGCAGCAAATCCAGCGAATGGTAATAACGCTTGAATTCGTCGAAGGCCTTGTGCTGGTAAGCGCGCACCACGTCGGAGACATACCTCTCAGCGTGCGTGTAGCGAACCTTGGCATCGGAGTTCTGTTCGTGCACCCGGTTGCCAATCGCTTGGAGGAGGTGGGTTTTTCCCAAACCAACACCGCCGTAAATAAACAGCGGGTTATACGCGGCACCGGGATGATCCGCAACCTGAATCGCTGCCGCGCGCGCGAGTTCGTTGGCCTTGCCGGTTACAAAATTATCAAAAGAAAACGAGGGGTTGAGTCTTGACAGATTTTTGCTCGAAGGTTTCGCGGCTGGGGCAGCAAGTTTAGACCTATCCTCGAGCACCGGTTGTGCGGCGCTTTTGTCGGCTAGGGCCAGCTCCAAGTTGACGGACTTGGCGAAATACTGTTCAGCCATTTTTTGAATGCGCGGCAGGAACCTCTCCTTGATCCACTGCATGACGAAACGGTTCGGCGCGACCAACAGGAGGGAATCATCCTCGGGGATGAACCTTAGCGGCTTAATCCAGGTATTAAACTGCTGCGGTGTCAGTTCTTTTTCGAAGTAAGCGAGGCAAGAAAGCCAAAAAGGATCCATTTCCGACCAGCGACGCAATTGAGGGAGCAACATTTAGATAAATTTGCTTTACATTATAACGAAACAATTCCAAGCGGGGGCAAAAAATATTTGGAGTTGACAGAATTCACGCATAAAGGTTGAATAGTCGGCTTTCTGACTGACCGAAGTAAGGGCAAGAGAATGAAGCGTACCTATCAGCCATCTAACACGAGGCGCAAACGAACTCACGGATTCTTAGTGCGGATGAAAACCCGGGGCGGTGCAGCAGTGCTGCGCGCTCGCCGAGCTAAAGGACGGTCGCGCTTGGGAGTAGAGTAGCCGGGGGTTGGTTTTCATTTATTCTCTGTCGAAAGCTTCTCGTCTCACGAAAACCGGACAGTTTTACGCGGTTTCCCATGCCGATGGATCCGAAAGCAGCGCGCTTTTTCAGGTTCTGGTAAAGCTCAAAGCTCAAGGGATCACGAGGCTGGGAGTGGTGCTCAGCAAGAGGTTGACACCGCGCGCGGTGGATCGCAGCTACGTGAAGCGTCTGATACGCGAAGAGTTTCGTGTTAGAAAACACACCCTAAGCGGCATGGACGTGGTGGTAAAAGTGCGTAGGACGCTGCCAAAAGCGCAGGCAAGTCAAGCTCGAGCGGAGCTTTCGGATTTATTCTCCCGGGTGTCGCAATGGGCCGCGCAGCGCTAGTGCTTATTGCGTTATACCGGTTTTTGCTTAGCCCGCTGCTCGGCAACAATTGCCGCTTCGTGCCCTCGTGTTCCGAGTACACTCGCGAGGCGATTGTCAAACTCGGTATTTTGAAAGGCAGTTGGATCGGGCTGAAGCGGATTCTACGTTGTCATCCATGGAACCCAGGTGGATACGACCCACTGCCCTGAAAGTGCAAGTTAATTAAATCTATGGACGTACAACGACTTTTCCTGCTACTGGTTTTTTGCCTTTCGGTATTTCTGTTGGTGGACGCATGGCAACGGCAAAACAGACCGGGCCCGGCGCAGCCGGCCGTGAGTTCAGGCAAGACCGAGCAGGCAGCGCCTAGCCCGAGCGAAAAATTGACTGGGGTACAGCAAGCGCCGGCTAGCAAGCAATTGGCGGCAACTTCCGCTGGCAAAAAAATTTCTGTCAAAACCGATTATTTAATTGCGGAAATTGACACGGCGGGAGGAAATCTCAGCCGGCTGGAGTTGCTAAATCACCGCGACACCTTGGACAAGAAGAAAAATTTCGTGTTGCTCCGAGACGAGCCGGAACATATTTACATGGCTCAAAGCGGCTTAATCGGTAACGGGTTGCCGACCCATAAGACCCAATATACCGCGGATGCTACCAGTTATGTGCTCAAAAACGGGGCGGACAGCTTGGCCGTTAAGCTCGCGGCGCCTGAGGTCGACGGGATTAAAGTTACCAAGGTCTATACATTTCACAGGAGCAGCTATCTGATAGATGTTTCGTTCGAAATAAGCAATAACAGCAAAAGCCCATTGCAGCCCTACGCATATTTCCAGTTCCTGCGCGATAGCAAGCCGCCTGAAGGCGAAACTCGGATGGTTCCGACCTACACCGGCCCGGCGATTTACACCGACCAGGAAAAATTCGAGAAAATCAAGTTCGAAAGTATCGACAAGGGAAATGCGAAGTACCCGCAAAATGCAGATAATGGCTGGGTTGCGATATTACAGCATTATTTCCTCGCAGCTTGGTTGCCCAAAGACAAAATGCCGCGGGAGTACTACATGAAAAAAGTGGGCGAAAACCTGTACTCGGTCGGGGCAATCCTACCCGTCGCCAGAGCGCAACCCGGTGAGACCGTCGCCATCACCGTTCCGTTCTACGCCGGCCCGCAGGAGCAGGACAGTCTCAGCAAACTCGCCCCAGGTTTGGGGCTCACGGTAGATTACGGCTGGCTCACGGTAATTGCGGTGCCCTTATTTTGGGTCCTGTCCTGGCTGCACCGCTGGGTGCACAACTGGGGTGTAGCGATCATCCTGCTTACAGTTTTGATTAAGTCTTTATTTTATCCATTGTCCGCCGCGAGTTACCGGTCCATGGCGAAAATGCGCGTGCTGGCGCCCAAGATGCAAAAGATCAAAGAGCAATACGGCACCGACCGACAAAAGCTGCACCAGGCAATGATGGAACTTTATAAGACCGAAAAAATAAATCCGCTGGGAGGTTGTTTGCCGATAGTGGTGCAGATTCCAGTGTTCATCGCTCTCTACTGGGTGCTCTTGGCCAGCGTGGAGTTACGGCATGCTCCGTTTGCGTTTTGGATTACCGACCTTTCCGCGCCCGATCCCTATTACGTGCTGCCGGTCATCATGGGGATCACGATGGTCATACAAGCACGCTTGAGCCCGGAACCACCCGACCCGATCCAGGCCAAGGTTATGAAGATCATGCCGGTTGCCTTTAGCGTTTTTTTCCTATTCTTCCCCGCTGGCTTGGTGCTGTACTGGCTGGTAAACAATATTCTGTCTATTGCCCAACAGTGGCAAATAACGCGCTCCATCGAGCGGGCAAAGCCGGCTCATGGGAAGCGTTGACATCATCGCGGCCATCGCCACTGCAGCTGAGCGCGCCGCGATCGGCGTGGTGCGTGTAGCCGGTCCCGATCTTAAGGCACTGGCTCGAGCGCTGCTAGGCAAGGTGCCCGCTGCCAGGCATGCCGTGCTCTGTGATTTCCTGGATGAAAATAACGAGGCCATAGACCGCGGCATCGCCCTTTATTTTCCCGCACCGCATTCTTATACCGGACAAGATATGCTCGAATTGCAAGCACATGGCGGTTCCGCTGTTTTGAAATTGCTCCTGCGCAGATGCCTGAGCTTAGGGGCACGGCTGGCTGAACCGGGAGAATTCACGCAGCGCGCGTTTCTAAATGACAAGCTCGATCTGGCGCAAGCGGAAAGCGTCGCCGATCTCATTGAGGCCAGCACCGGGGAGTCAGCAAAGAGCGCCATGCGCTCGCTGCAGGGTGCGTTCTCCATTGAAGTCAATACCCTCATCAAATCACTCATTGAATTACGCATGCTGGTTGAGGCCGGTATAGATTTTCCCGAAGACGACACCGGGCGGCTCGAGGAAGCTAATAGCGCGAGGAAATTGCGAGCGATACAGGCGCAGCTTGAAAAAGTGATGCGCGCAGCGCATCAAGGCAACATTCTCCGCGAGGGGATCACTGTGGTGCTTGCCGGGCGGCCCAACGTTGGTAAATCGAGCCTGCTGAACCGCTTTGTCGGAGAAGACGTGGCGATTGTCACCAGTGTTCCCGGGACGACGCGTGATGCGATACGCCAAGCCATCGAAGTCCAAGGTGTGCCATTGCATATCGTGGACACTGCGGGTCTGCGGGACACTGGAGACGAGGTGGAAAAAATCGGGATCGCCCGCACTTGGGCCGCGATAGAAAAGGCCGATGCAGTGCTCTTGGTAATTGACAGCGCTCTGAGCGAGCCGCAGGAAGACAGAAAAATTCTTGCACGTCTTCCGAACAACTTGCCGCGCATCTGCGTCTACAACAAGATCGACTTGCTAGCAGGCGAACCCCGAACTGAAGCGCTGGATGGCGAAGTACGCGTTTATCTTTCGGCGAAAACCGGCGCGGGAATGGACTTGCTATATTCCCAGTTGCTAAATACGGTGGGTTGGCAGCCCACTGGCGAAGGGGTGTTTATGGCGCGCGAGCGGCATTTGAGCGCGCTAGGCGAAGCCGCCCGGCATTTATCCGAGGCGCTGGAGAATCGGCAGCATATTGAGTTTTTCGCTGAAGAATTGAGGCTTGCGCAAGACGCGCTCTCAAGTATCACCGGCGAATTTACCAGCGATGATTTGCTCGGCGAAATATTTTCCCGCTTTTGTATAGGAAAATAATTCAAGGTTTCATTTCCTCCAGTCGCCGCGCTTGGCATTTTTTCAGTCTCGCCCTAGAAACTGTCCCCGGCGGTCATAAGCAAGGGGAGATGTTGAGTTGTTCAGCGATTTTGCTCCGTTGACAAGTTGCTTCGCGGCTTGCGAAATTCCACTACGATAACTTTTATAGGGAGTCAGGCCCCGAAATCAATGTTCCTGGCAACAACCTGAGGTGCTTGCCTGATCAGTGAATTATCTCGGTTTGCTAGCTTTTACATAACGCGATTCGAGGCGCACGGCCGCGCCGGATAAGTTGCACCAAAATCCTAAACCCAAATACGAGTACTCGACGGCTGGAATCCGGTCTCCCCACCGGATATGACATAGCCTACGAGGAAGCTCAGTATAGAAATAAAGATGCTTGCAAAAAACGCCGTCCAGAATCCCGACACTTTGAAGCCCCGAACGAGTGAGGAAACGAGCAGCACCATAAGGGCATTTAAAACCAGAATGAAAAACCCAAAAGTAATGAGGGTTAATGGCAATGTTAGCAATATGAGCACCGGGCGGAGTATTGCGTTGACAAATCCCAGCAGCAATGCAGAAACAATTAAGGACGATTTAGTTTCAAAGCTTATACCGTGGAAGACATGGCTCGCCACCCAGAGTGAAAGCGCGATGATTCCCCAATGTAACAGGAACAAAATTAAATTTTCTAACATGGAGGTTTCTCGATTTAATTTGAATGTTCGCTTGGAATGCAAACTACCAGGAACGCCTATGAATTTAGGTAGTGTGATTGGGAAACTGCTAAACTGAGCGCCGCTATGGCCAACGCCTGATGGGCAGCTAGTCTAAGCCTTTCATTCCGAAATGTTCTATTCCATCCCGCCGGTTACCAAGGCGCTAATTTTGGTGAATGTCATCATGTTTATCGCCGAGGTTCTGGTCGGGGATCCGCTCACTTTGAACCTAGCGCTCTGGCCGTGGGGAACAACGTCTACAGTCAGCGGGTTCGTAGGGTTTCAGCCGTGGCAGCTGGTCACCTACAGTTTCCTTCACGCCAATATGGTGCATCTTTTTTTCAACATGTTTGCATTGTACATGTTTGGCGGAGAGCTTGAGCGGCTGTTTCGTCCCAAGCGCTTTCTTAATCTTTACTTCGCAAGTGTTATCACTGCGGCAATCACTCTGCTCGTCGTTTCCGGTATATCGGGTGGCGAGCCGTATCCCACGGTTGGCGCATCGGGCGGCATTTTCGGCCTGTTGCTCGCGTATGGGGTCTACTTTCCAAACCGGACAATTATCCTGCTCATCCCGCCTATCCCATTGCCCGCACGTTTGTTCGTGATCCTATACGGAACGCTGGAACTGTATCTGGGAGTAACCGGGACACAGGAGGGAGTTGCGCATTTTGCGCACCTAGGAGGCATGTTGGGCGCCTGGCTATTGATCCAGTATTGGCGTGGCCGCCCCCCATTTGCTAGACGCTGACTTCAAACGCGATGCTAGTGGAAACTGTGCTTCCGGCGAATAATCGACTCGGCAATTGCGCGGCAGGCGTTGCGTCAAAAATCCGATTCGAAAAAGCGCGCCTACGGCTTGAGCGAGCGCGCATTTCCTTTTCCTTTAGACAAGGGTGTTTTGCCTGCCGGGTAACCGTTCTTCTTCAGGATATAGGCTGTGATGTCGGCTAGCTGCGAGTCCGATACTGCACCTGGGTCGTTTGCCGGCATATTCTGATGCTCGAAGCCGAGCAGATCGGCCAAGGTTTGTGTTTGCCAGGTTGCAAGAAATTGCGGGCCCTTGAGGGCAGGACCCGCCGCTCCGGTGAGATCTGGCATATGACATTCGGCGCAGTAATTATTAAAAAGCTGATGACCGCGATTCGCTTGGGCGCTGGTATACCAGCCTTTCTGTTTGGCCGTGGTGTCGGCCTGCGCGTTGCAAATTGTCGCGATGGCCAAAATTGTACCGATGGCAGTCATGCCAAGGTTAAAGACATTCGCAATTTTCATTTTCGCCCCCTAACTAGATGCAGATTTAGAAATGCTTTCCTACAGAAACGGCATTATTGCTTGAAACGGCGCCGAAGGTGTTCATTTTGACATAATGTTATTAGCGATTAATTCGCGCAGCCGCAGCAGTGCCGTAGCACGCGCCGGCGGCCACGCCGTGATCAAACAACGCCTCAAGGCGGTCGCGGTCTTGGGTTGAAAGTTCAATGTTAACAGCTGCAGCGTTCTCTTCCAGCAATGCGAGGTGTTTAGTTCCTGGAATGGGTACAACATCACCTCCGCTTGATAGGACCCAAGCGAGGGCAATCTGGGCTGCGGTGGCATTTCTCGTCTTGGCAATTTCCCTGAGACGATCAACCAGTAGCAGGTTCTTGGTAAAGTTCTCGCCCTGAAAGCGCGGATGGCTGTGGCGCCAGTCATCCGGGGCCAAATCCTCGGGGCTGCGGATCCGAGCGGTCAGGAAACCGCGGCCCAGAGGCGAGTAAGCGACAAAACCGACCCCAAGCTCGCGAGCGGTCGATAAAACGCCGTCGGTTTCCGGGTCACGGCTCCAGAGCGAGTATTCACTTTGCAGGGCAGTTATCGGGTGGACCGAGTGTGCTCGCCGCAGGGTCTCCGGCCCCGCTTCCGAGAGCCCCAGATACCGGACTTTCCCTTCCCGAACGAGTTGCGCCATGGCGCCCGCTGTTTCCTCTATTGGCACCCGGGGGTCCACGCGGTGCTGATAATAAAGGTCGATGCATTCAACCCCGAGGCGACTTAGCGAGCCGTGACAAGCAGAACGAACGCGTTCCGGAGAGCTGTCCAAAGCCCAGTAGTTCGGGTCTCCCGGCTTGCGGGTAATACCGAACTTAGTCGCAATGATGAATTTGTCGCGCTTACCCTTGATTGCTCGCCCCACCAGTTCTTCGTTGGTGAAAGGGCCATAGATTTCTGCCGTGTCCAGGAAATCGATTCCGAGCTCGAGCGCACCGTTTATGGTGGCAATGGATTCCGCCTCGTTGACCTTGCCGTAGAACTCGCTCATTCCCATACACCCGAGCCCGAGTGCCGAAACTACAAGACCCTGGGCGCCAAGCTTGCGGCGTTGCATGTACAAGATTCCTTCCTTGACTGGTTTTTGCCGGCTTAAGGCTCAGTGCTTGCCGTCGACACGGTTTAAAATTGCCGGTACTCCGGAGCGGCTAGCAAGTAGCTGCGCGTTTAATTATACTGTGTTAGCCGCTATGGAATCGTTCTTGCCGTTTTGAGTTCGTGCGCGGTCTCGTTTTAAGCTCGCCTTGGCAGATCGTGTGTTACCGGGATGTCGGGGATTCTCTCCCAGACCATTAGAAGGGATTGATGCCATGAATCAGTTTAGTACCACGGCCGCTAATGCCTGCCCGTCGTATGTGAAAAACCAGCGCCTAAAAGATTGGGTCGGCAGTATCGCCCAGTTGTGCAAGCCGGAGCGCATCTATTGGTGCGAAGGTACGCAGGAAGAATACGACCGCCTGTGCGAGGATATGGTAGCTTCCGGCACCTTTATCAGACTCAATCCCAAGCTTCGCCCAAACAGTTATCTCGCCCAGTCTGACCCGACAGACGTGGCCCGGGTCGAAGACCGCACTTTCATTTGCAGCAAGAACAAAGATGATGCCGGTCCGAGTAATAACTGGGTCGCCCCGGATGAAATGCGCGCAACCCTGGGTAAGCTGTTCGAGGGCTGCATGCGTGGACGAACCATGTACGTAATCCCGTTTTCCATGGGCCCGTTGGGATCGCGCATCTCGCATATTGGCGTGGAAATAAGCGACTCCCCATATGTAGCGGTCAGCATGCGCATCATGACGCGCATGGGACACAAGGTACTCGATGTGCTCGGCGCGGACGGCAACTTCGTGCCGTGCGTGCACTCGGTAGGCGTGCCGTTGGATCCTGGACAAAAAGACGTGCGTTGGCCGTGCAACAAGGAGCACAAATATATCGTTCATTATCCGGAAACACACGAGATTTGGTCCTTTGGCAGCGGGTACGGCGGCAATGCCCTGCTCGGCAAGAAATGCTTCGCGCTGCGTATCGCCTCCGTCATGGGACGCGATCAAGGTTGGCTCGCTGAGCACATGCTGATTCTCGGCGTGAAGCCTCCCCAAGGGGAAAAACTTTATATTGCCGCAGCTTTTCCCAGTGCCTGCGGCAAGACCAATTTTTCTATGTTGATTCCGCCGGAAACGTTTAAAGGCTGGAAAGTCACGACCATTGGCGACGATATCGCCTGGATCAAACCGCATAACGACGGGCGCTTGTACGCCATCAATCCGGAGGCCGGTTATTTTGGTGTCGCCCCCGGTACTTCAGAGCACACCAACCCCAACGCCGTGAAGATGTTGAAAAAAAATTGCCTTTTTACCAATGTGGCGCTCACTCCCGAAAGCGATGTGTGGTGGGAGGGCATGACCGAGACTCCACCGGCAAAGTTGACTGACTGGCAAGGCAAGGAGTGGACACCGGATTGCGGCCGTCCCGCCGCGCATCCCAATTCGCGTTTTACCG
>Ga0187774_10000338_pt1 | contig 15951 bp, 12 predicted proteins | sample 0216_BV02_MP05_2_FD_133152 | JGI IMG/M metagenome (GOLD analysis project Ga0187774, IMG submission 133152) | Tropical peat soil microbial communities from peatlands in Department of Meta, Colombia - 0216_BV02_MP05_20_MG | ecosystem: Environmental > Terrestrial > Soil > Wetlands > Peat | place... | reverse complement strand
TTTTTCAGGCGATAATCCAAGTCGTGCCGCCTATACTATTACCATAACCTTGACCCCCGCAGCTCCCGGACCTTACACCGGATTTACGCTAACCGGCACTCCGAATTTCACTGATACTGCTTGCGGTGCCCTCACGATCACCAATACGGGCGTGAAAGGCCAAGGCGCAGGCGATATCACCACCTGCTGGCATTAGCAGCACTTTAGGCTAAGCACCCCACCGATTAATAATGGGTTCGCTGGGATGAGGGAAATTGATCGCGCATAGTTCGACTAAGGCGCGATCAATTCTTTAGCCTATCGGCATTTTCTTGCGAAACCAAAAGCAGCCAGTCAGGTCGCCTCTGGTAACGAAATTCGGATTTGAAATTGGCAGGAACATTGCGGCCAAGGCGCGAAAAAACCAGCGCTTCTCAAAACAGCGCCTAAACAAAGCAAATCCTGCAGAGAATTATTTATTTTCAGCCGAACCCGTTGCGGATTCAGATGGCTGATTAAATTTCGGGTAACCCGCGGTATCAAGGGCCTTGTTCCACATCGCCTCATCAAAACCGCGCATCACATCGGGTCCCACAGTAATCACCGGAATCACCAGATCGGGCCCAATCAAATTCTGCAACTTTTCCTGAATAGCCGGATCCTGGGCGTTCTCTTCGTTGAATGGCACTTGGCGACCGGCGAGTAGCCCCTTGGCCTTGTTGCATAACTCACCACAATCGTAGCTATACAGTGTAACCGGAAAATTCCTGGCCGCCGCTTGTGGGTCTTCCGACTTTTCACCTGTCTGCGCTGCCGCCGACACGGAACCGCCGTGCCGAGGACGAAGTTGCGAAGTCTTGGGATACCCCGCCGTGTCCAACGCGTCGTTCCAATCATTCTCCTTAAACCCCTTCAAGACCGTATCGCCGACTTTCAGAACCGGTACTTCGAGAACTCCAATCAGCTCTTTGAGTGCTGCAGAGTCAGCTGCCTTTTGTTCCGGATTTTTTTCGATGAATGGAACACCGCGCTTGGTGAGCAGTGCACGCGCATTGGTGCAAACGTTGCCGCAATCGGTGTTGAACAACGTCACAGGAAAGTTCTTCGCCGCTTCCCGCACCACGTATGTCATTCCATCATCATCTGCGATATCGGTTGAAATTCTCTTTTGCTGGATATCCTTGGCGCTCGCAGGCGGAGGCAGGTCAGTATATTGAACGTTGCCGTCTGAATCGACCCACCGGTACATTTGCGCTGCGTTAGCCGCGCCCACAAGCAGCAGTAACAAAGGAGCCAGAAATAACCATGCTCTCATAGCAGCATCCAGCCGAAATAGGAATTTCAACGCTCATAGCATAACAAGAAACCTGCATTCAATAAATGGAAAATCGCATTAGCCGGCAAGCGTGTTGCCGCGCAATTTAGGCCGTCAATCTTTTCAGTGATTTTTCAAGCTAGCGACTACCAATGTCGACTCTCCAGTTAGGAAAAAAACTTTCAATGATCATCCTGTGACAGAGATCACATATCGTTTTGTGTGACAAAAATCACGTTTTATTTTTGTGACCAAATTCACAAGTATTTCGGTTCTGTCGAAAAATTAACGTCACATTCTGCCGTTTATCCGCAAAAAGTGACCATTTATCGGACTCTTTTGCTTTCGATGATATCGCGCTTCTAAGATTTACTGCGGAGGAAAGGAGACTTTTATTATGAAAACTCAAAACGGTCTCACTCTAATCGAACTCATGACGGTCGTCGCCGTGGTGGCGATACTCGCGACTGTTGCGCTGCCCGCGTACAAGGATTACGTCACGCGAGGCAAGATTCCCGAAGCCATCTCGAACCTCGCGAACTTGCGCGTCAAGATGGAGCAGTGGTATCAGGATAATCGCAACTACCAAAATTCTGCGGCCACGGCCTGCGGTGTCGCCATGCCAGCCGCGCCAGCGGTGAAGTATTTCACTTTTACCTGCAGCAATCCCGGAGGAAACCAGAATTACCTTCTTACCGCGACGGGCGGCATTGGCGGCGGTGACCAATCAATGGCGGGGTTCGTCTTCACCGTAGACCAATCCAATAACATGGCGACCACCATTACCGCGGCCTCTGCTGCAGCCGCCGCCGGTTGGACCGGAAACGCCAACTGCTGGATAAGACGGAAAGGCGGGTCGTGCTGATTCAAGCAAAACTGCTTGCGGGATTTACCCTCGTCGAGCTGATGATTACTATCGCGGTCATTGGCATTCTGCTTGTGCTCGGACTTCCCGAGGCTTTTACCTGGACGCAGAACACGCAAATTCGCACTGCATCCGAATCCATTGCCAATGGCCTGCAAGTCGCGCGCGGTGAAGCTGTCAAGCGCAACACCCGGATACAGTTCATGCTGACCAATAGTCTGCCCAATGCCGCCACGTTGCCTACGCTGGCTGCAGGTAATGTCGGCGATGCCACGGGCGTCAACTGGGTCGTGATGAATTATCAAACGACAGGTGTCTATACTGCGGCCGACTTCGTGCAGGGCGGTGGAAATTTCAGTAGCCCCAACATTGCGGTGAACGCGGCGGATCCCACCATAGTGTTCACAGGTCTGGGACAGACGGATCTCGGTGCCGCCGACATTATACAAGTGAGCAACCCCAGGGGCGGAGCTTGTTTTGCCAATAACGGCCCAATGCGCTGTCTCAACGTCGTAGTTCAAACAGGTGGTCAAGTCCGCATGTGTGATCCCGCCATTGCCAGTGGGTCTGGCGACACTCGCGCCTGCTAAATTAATTGAGGAACCAACATGTATTCGATAACGCCAAAACACAAGCAATCAGGTGTGATGCTGCTCGAAGCCCTGGTCGGCATCTTGATTTTTTCCATCGGCATTCTCGCTTTAGTCGGGCTGCAGGCGACAGCGGTCAAGAATCAGACTGATGCCAAATACCGGGCCGATGCGAGTTATTTGACCAATCAGATCATCGGACAGATGTGGCTGGATCGCGCTAACTTCGCCAGTTATTCGCACAACCCAAACCCAGCGGTGACGGCCGCGACCCCGCCTACGTGCAATCCCGGAGCCGCACCCTCGGCCAACGCGAACGTCACGGCCTGGACCACCAGGGTGACAAATGCCTTGCCGGGTGCAACTGCAGCCAAACAGCAAATCATCATCAACGCCGCCAGTAACAATCAGGTTACGGTTGTGGTGTGCTGGAAACGACTACAGGATACGAGCTATCACAATTACATGGCCACAACCTATATCAATTAGCAACCGCGCTAACCATGAATTGCGAAGGAGTTAATCCGATGTTCCATAGCAAAGGTTTTTCAATGGTAGAGATAATGGTCGGCATGGTGATCGGCCTACTCGGGGTAATCATAATAATGCAGATTTTCGCTCTCGCCGAAGGACAAAAACGCACCACCACCAGCGGTGCCGACGCTCAGACCAATGGCAACATTGCGCTCTACACTATTGAGCGTGAGGCGCGTCAATCGGGCTACGGCATAAACCTCGCCGGGCTCGGGTGCAGTATCAATACGTCGTTTAACGGCAGCGTAGCAACTCCCGGCCCCCTGGTTCTTTCCCCGGTCGTCATCACCGATGGCGGTGTGAATGCTTCGGGCTACGCGCTGCCCGATACATTGCGCATTCTCTTCAGCATGAACGCCATGACCGGATTGCCGCAGACGCTAGCCTATCCGAATTTGAATGGGGACACGCAGTCCACAATCGGCAGTACGTTCACTGTCGCACCAAACGATCTGATGGTTTATTACGAATCGGGAAGAAACTGCACGCTTGCTCAAGTCACTGCCGTTGCGAGCAACACGGTCTTCAATCATGGCGGGGCCAGCCCCTGGAACACCAGCGCCATATTTCCCGCGTCGGGGTATGACGTCAATGCCAATGTTTTCGACTTGGGTTCAATGGCACACCACACTTACAGTATTGACACAGTTAATAACAATCTGCAGCTTACCGCGGTCAGTTCTAATGGCATCGCCACTTACCTTGAGGCGGGGGAAATTGTCAATCTGCAAGTACAGTACGGCAAGGACACCGGAGTGCACGCCGGACATATAGCAGGCGATGACATCGTAGACGCCTGGGATACTTTGACTCCTTCGGTACTTCCACCCGCGGGCGCCGGCACGACCGCCCAGTGGCAGCAGATTATCGCCATACGCATTGCCATTTTGGCGCGCAGCGGACAGCGCGAGAAGCCTGACCCGGTTTCCGGAAATTGCACTGCGACGACAGTCGCCCCGACTTGGAGCGGCACTAACCCGCCGGCAGACGTCGGCATGTGGTTGCCGCCCGATAACGGTCCCGGCAGCGGGCCCGGCGGCAGTTTGCCTCACTGCTACCGCTACAAGGTGTTCGAAACCATTGTGCCACTGCGCAACATCATTTGGGGAGCATGACGATGAAAACATCCGCAAACATGGTGCATGATTTCCGCCGGCAGCAAGGCGTAGTGCTGTTCATCGCACTCATCGTCCTGGTAGCCATGACCCTGGCAGCCATCGCGCTTATTCGCTCAGTGGATACTGTGAATCAGATCGCCGGAAACCTTGCTTTTAAGCAGGGCGCTACTCATTCGGGGGATTTCGCTGTTGAGACTGCGCGCACTTGGTTGGTAGCTCAGACCGCGGGCGCTCTCTGGAGTAGCAGTCCGGCCAACGGCTATTACGCATCCACACCCACTGTAGGACAGGGCGCTGAAACTTCTTGGGAGCAGTATGACTGGACCGGTTCTGCTGTTGCACTGCCCGCAGATGCCGCGGGGAATCAAGTTTCGTATGTCATACACCGCCTTTGCAAAATAACCGGTGATCCGAGCGGGGCGGGAAACAGTTGCCTGAGCACGGTAATAACCGGCGCCACTCCCCCGGGCAGCGGCAAGGGAGCTGGAAAAATAGGTCCATCTGGAACGGCGCAATTTTATTACCGGATCACCAACCGCGTTATCGGTCCGAGAAATACAGTGAGCTACATGCAGACGCTTATCCAAATCTAACGCGCCGGCTGATCAAAACGAAACGCTTGGTCAACCGCCGTTAAACAGGAGTCGATCATGAAAGACCATAAATTGTATCTACGCAAAGAAGCGTTGTTCGCCGCAGCGGCGATGCTCGCAAGCTGTGGTTTGGCTCAGGCGGCGTCGACCAGTATCGCGAATTCGCCTCTGTTTACTGCGCCCGCGTCAAATGTGCAGCCGAATATCATGTTCCTGCTCGACGATTCCGGCAGTATGCAGTGGGACTTCATGCCGGACAATGTCGGCAACGGAACCACAAATATGTGCCGTTCCAACGATACTACCTGCGATTCCAACGGCAATGATGGCAACCTCAATGGATCACGCACTTACGGCGCGCCATTTCTAGCATCGCAATTCAATGTCGTTTCTTACGACCCCACGATTACCTACTCTCCTCCGATGGATTACAACGGAGTCAGCGCCATTTACCAAACCTATAACAACACGTGGATGTTTCTGTGGAGCGCAGTTAAAGTCAATCCCTACCCGGGCGGCAGTACCAGCACCACAAATCTAACAAACAGCTTCCCGGAAGAGGTCTGGTGCGACGGCAGCCAAAGCGGGCCGACAGATGCGGTGCATTGCAGGCGCAATCTGCAGCCCAACGCTACTTTTTCGGTCAGTCTTTCCAACAGCCGCTCCAGCACGACCAATACGACCACGGTAACATTGAATAACCATAACTGTCAGGTTGGAGACAAGGTGACCATTGTCAATGCCGCGACCGCCGGCTTCAACGGTACGTTCACTGTTTCCTCGATACCGAATGCCAACACATATACTTATCAATGGACAAGTGCCAGTAATCCAGCGGCCCCCGGTGGCACGCCTGCGGCATCCGCCTGCAACATTCCGATAACCGTGCTCTCAAGCGGGGGCAATACGGCGACTGCGGTGTTTCCGGTCGCTCACGGCTGCAATGTCGGGGATACTATAAAAATTAGCGGATCCTCGACGGGCGGATATAATTCGGCCGCTTCTGGAAACCCGGCGTCATTCACTGTAAGCTCGGTTCCCAGTCCAAATTCTGTTACCTATAGCACGGCGCTCGCTAATAGCAATCTGCCGGTAGTCCAGGGTACCGGGTCCAACTCGGGTCAGTTTGTCGCCAGGTCTACTCTATGTCCGGCCACCCCCAGCAACTACAGCGTCAGCAACACAGTGCCGCCGCTGATGCAGGGTTTCCCACAGGGGCGATTCACTCAAAAGCAGACACTTCCCGGTACGCCTTATTCCTACACGATTTTACCCAATGAATATTGCGCGGATGAAAATCTGACCAATTGCCAGTCCACAATCAACCAAGCCAATTTCAGCTTTCCTGCGACAGTCAGATACTGCGTGTCGAGCACTGCCGCAAACGCGAGTCCGGGTGCGCCAGGCGCCACCGGCAACGGTACCACTACCGGCTGCGATCGCGTTTATGCCGGCAGTTTCAACCGTGCGCGTTTCGGCTACTTCATCCGCAACAATATAGTTTCGACCACGACGGCTTACCCCAAAGCCAGCACCCGCACCGACTGTGTAACGAATGCCAACAGCTGCACCTTCACGGAGGAAATGACCAACTTCGCCAACTGGTATGCCTATTACCGCACCCGTATCCAGATGGTCAAGTCTGCGGCTGGCATCGCCTTCAACCGCCTCAATTCAAGCTACCGCGTCGGTTTCAACACGATTAACGCCGTCGACACCTCGAAATGGCTCGCCAACGCGCCTTTTGACAACGCGGCGGGAGGCCAGAAGAATCAGTGGTACAACAAATTGTATGCAATTAATCCCAACAGCAGCACGCCCTTGCGCACTGCGCTCTCGCGAATCGGCCGCTATTACGCCGGAATGAAAAGTTCCGCCGCGTCCTACATCAGCGACGACCCGATTTTGAACTCTTGTCAGCAGAATCTCACGTTCATAATTACTGACGGTTATTGGAACGGCGGCGGCGGTATAAAACTCGACGGCAGCGCAATGGGCGACCAAGACGGGAATGCGAATGTTGGGCGTCCATTCTTCGATGCTTTCGCGGCTTCCGGTGGTGATGGCGGCGGCACCCTCGCGGATATCGCTTACTATTATTGGAACACCGACCTGCGCACGCCGAGCTTCAATCCAATTGGAGGGCTCGGATTGGACGTCAGCCAGAACAATGTGCCGCCTACCAGCAAAGACCCCAATACAGCGCAGCACATGGTGACGTTCACTATGGGTCTCGGGCTCGACAGCACCTTGCTGTGGTACCCGGGCTACGACACCGCGGGCACGAGCTCTGATTACAACGCGGTAAAAAGCGGTGTCTCAAACGGCAACTGGTCAGTCAGCCCAAACTGGCCGGTGCCGGTGCATGACGCAATCACAGCGGTTGACGATTTGTGGCACGCAGCGGTCAATGGCCATGGCACGTATTTCAGCGCCAGGAGCCCGAAAACGGTAACCGGCGGGCTATTGGAAGCCTTCGCCACTGTGGCGCAACGTACGAGCAGCGAGTCTGCCGCCGCCACCAGCACGCCGAATATTGTGCCCGCCGACAACTTTGTATTCAGCTCCACGTATACGACCGGAGATTGGTTCGGAGAAACCATAGAACAGGAAATCGACGCGTCTACTGGCCAGCTCATTCCGACCATCAACTGGTCTGCGCAGACGCAGCTAGACGCCATGGTCAGCGCAACCAGCGATACACGCACCATTTACACCTTCGATTACGGCCCGAGCCCGGCGGCAAGCAAGCTAAAAAATTTCCTTTGGGGAAATTTGTTGCCAAATGAACAGGCCTATTTTAACGGCACGTCAGGCGGCAGGAATCTGCTGGCGCAATGGAGCGTGTTGACGAGCTCGCAACAAACTCAGTGTGATGCGGGCGACAGCACGAACTGCGGCCAGAAGCTGGTGAATTATTTGCGCGGTCAACGTGCCTATGAGACTCCGGTGAATTCGCTGGTCACGCCGGATGCGGGCATCGACTCCCTGTTCCGCCATCGCCCGCATATCCTGGGCGATATCGTGTCAGCCGAAGCAGTGTATGTGCGCGTGCCGATTTTCAACTATGGTGACCAGGGATATGCCGCTTTCAAGAGCGCCCAGGCTTCGCGTCAGGCAGCGCTTTATGTGGCGGCGAATGACGGCATGCTGCATGCGCTGAATGCCAACACCGGAAACGAAATGTGGGCTTATATACCCTCGATGGTCATGCCCAACATGTGGAATCTGGCCAGGTTTGATTACTCGACCAATCACATGTATTTTGTCGATGGAACTCCCACGTCCGGTGACATCTGCACCAGTAACTGCAGCACACCGAGCGCAACTTGGGCCACTATTATAGTGGGTGGCCTGAACGCCGGCGGCAGAGGTTTTTACGCCCTCGACATCACCAATCCGGCCAGCCCCAAGGCACTTTGGGAACTCAAGTCCCCGGCGAATTGTACTATTTCAGCCGGTGTTAACGTTCTCTTCGTCGGAAGTGCACCGCAGGATCCGGTAACGGGCTCACCTCCAATATTCAGCGATTGTGATATCGGGCTGAGTTTCGGTAATCCCATCATCACCAAGCGCGCCGATGGTAAATGGGTAGTGCTCGTTACCTCCGGCTACAACAACATCGTTCCTGGCACGGGGGGCGGTTTTCTATACGTGATCGATGCCGTCACCGGTGCAATATTGAACAAGATCGCGACGCTGATACCCGGATCAATCAACGCTGGTAACACAACGACACCCAGCGGCTTGGCGCGGATCAACGCCTTTGTCAATGACACGCAGACTGATAACACCTCTTTGCGCGTTTACGGTGGTGACCTCAATGGAAACCTGTGGCGGTTTGACAATGCTAACTCGATTGCTGTCTCGGGCAACACGGCCACGCTTCTGGCGATTCTGGGAACTGCGGCCGGCTCCCAGGGTAGCGGCTCGCAGCCCATCACCACTAAGCCGGAACTGGGTGAAATCTCAGTCTCGGGTGTCGGCACGTTTGAAATCGTGTACGTGGGCACCGGCCAGTATCTTGGCGTGAGCGATATATCCAACACTAGTCAACAATCGTTCTACGCCATCAAGGATCCTTTGGGTGCTTTCTCGGGTTGGGGCGCAGTCCACAGCAATCCGAACATGGTTCAACAGACGCTCACCGAGGCAATCGATCCCGTGACCCTTGAAACCGACCGGTTTACCACCGCAAACATGGTAGACTTCACGAGCAAAATCGGTTGGTTCATTGATTTCAACCCGGGCAGTGCCTCTCCGGGAGAGCGCAGCAATACCGATCCGGCACTCGATCTGGGAATCCTGAGCTTTACGACTAACGCTCCCGATACTAACGCCTGCAACCTTGGCGGCAAAAGCTATCGTTACTTCTTGAACTATACGACCGGCGGCCCGCTTCCCTCTTCGCCAAACGGCGTATCGGGTACATTAGTTGCGTTTGCATTAGCGACGCGTCCGATCGTGGTAGAAGTGGGTGGCAAGCTGGAACAGATCATCAACACACAGGGTGTTGTGAAAATCTTTCCGCTTCCACCGTTGTCACCTCCCGCTGGGGGTAAGCGGATCTTCTGGCGCGAAATAACTCCTTAAGGTCTAATTAAAGCACATCAGCAACAGCAACATGGGCGCCTCACAGCGCCCATGTTGCTTTTACGCCCCGCTTTGGAACAGGTCGGACCTGGGCTCTCCGTTAATTTTTTAATCTCATTCTGCTGATCGGCGGCGGAAGCTGTCCCAAATGAGCAAAGCCGCGCCACAGGTAATTGCGGAATCAGCAACATTGAATGCCGGCCAATGATAGGCCTCAACATAAAAATCCAGGAAATCCACAACGTGGCCAAGGAAAATACGATCCCACAAATTTCCCAACGCTCCGCCCAGTACCAGGCTTAGGCTTAGACTGAAAAGCTTTTGCCACTGGTAACGAATAATGAGATACACGATGAGCAATGAGGCTGACGCGGCTATCAGAATAAAAAAACCGCGCTGCCATCCCGATGCCCGGCTCAAGAAGCTGAACGCCGCGCCAGTGTTATAAGTCAGGGTCAGGTTGAAAAAAGGTGTGACCGGAACGCTTGCACCGGGCGCAAGCCACTGGCTAACCCAGTACTTGGTGAGCTGATCAAGCACAATCACCAGCGCGCTGATCACAAACCAGCGCAGCCAGCTACGCGAAATGGCGTGGCTCTCCGTCGCCATAAAGATTGCTCACGCAACGCCCACAAATTTCCGGATGTTTCGCGTCCGCGCCCACGTCGGCACGGTAATGCCAACAGCGCTCGCATTTGCGGTGTGGGCTGGAAACGGCCCTGATTTCCAGATCCTCAAATTTCATGTCTTGTGCTTCAGGATGAGTGCCGTAAAACGACTCGGCCTGCGAAGTGATAAAAATAAATCTGAGGTCGTCGTCAAAGTAGGATAACTGTTTGTGCACGTCTTCATTCTTCGTGTAAAGCTTGACTTCTGCAGCCAGTGAAGAGCCGATTTCTCCCGTCACGCGAAGTTCTTCAAGCTTTTTCTGGACATTGCGCCGCACTTTTCTAATATGCTGCCAGCGGGTCAGCAGTTCCCCGATTTGGTTAATTTGCGGCAATTGGTACCACCGTTCCAGAAAAACACTGTCGTCGGTATTGCCTTTCAGGTGACTCCAAACCTCTTCTGAAGTAAAGCTCAAAACCGGGGCAAAAAGCCTCACCAGGCAATGAGTGATATGGTAAAGAGCATTCTGTGCTGAACGGCGAGCAGGGGAATTCGGGCCCGCGGTGTAGAGTCGGTCCTTGAGTATATCCAGGTAAAATGCTCCTAGATGCTCCGAGCAAAACTGATGAAGACTCTGCGCGACAAAATGGAATTTATAGTTTTCGTATTCACCGGTTACGTTCTTGATATCAACCAGGTCGTACAGCACAGAGGGGAGAAGATTTTTCTCGACATTGGAAGCCAACCCCTCTTGCAGCACGCGACATAGCGCCAGCATGTAACGATCGATTTCCAGCCATTGCTCCACCGGCATTGCATGTTTGGCGGGATCAAAATCAGCGATGTTGGCGAGCAGGAAGCGCAAGGTATTGCGGATGCGGCGGTAGCTTTCCACCACATGCTTCAAAATCTCGTCGGAAATCGAAAGCTCGCCGGAGTAATCGGTCTGCGCAACCCACAAGCGCAGGATATCGGCGCCAAGGGTATCTGCGACTTTCTGCGGTGCAATCACATTGCCCCTCGATTTACTCATCTTGTGGCCCGCGCCGTCAACGACAAAGCCGTGCGTGAGCAAACTCTTATAGGGCGCACGGCCATCCAGGGCACAACCGGTAAGTAAAGATGAATGAAACCAGCCGCGGTGCTGGTCCGAACCCTCAAGATAAAGTTCAGCCGGATAGTGTTGGTCATTTCGCTGGCGTAAAACCGTGACATGCGTGGTGCCCGAGTCGAACCAGACGTCGAGCGTATCACTCATCTTGCGATAATCCTTGGCTTCCTCTCCGAGCAATTCCTTCGCATCAAGTTTGAACCAAGCTTCGATTCCTTGTTGCTCTACCCTTTTCGCGACTTCTTCTAAAAGCTCCGGAGTGCGCGGATGCAGCTCGCCACTTTCCTTGTGAATGAAAAAAGCAATCGGCACTCCCCAGTTGCGCTGGCGCGAAATGCACCAGTCCGGGCGGTTGGCGATCATGCCGTCCAGTCTGGCCCGACCCCACGCCGGGTAAAATTGCGTCGCGTCAATCGCAGCGATGGCAGCCTGGCGCAACGTTCTGCCCTGTCTTTCCGGCCCATCCATGCCAATGAACCACTGATGAGTGGCGCGGTAAATGATCGGCGTCTTGTGCCGCCAGCAATGCGGGTAGCTGTGCTGCAGTTTTTCTGATTTGAGCAGGAGATTTCTTTTTTGCAATTCAGCGATTATCAGGTCGTTTGCGTTCCAGACCGAAAGCCCTCCGACTAACGGAATGTTCTTATAAAATCGGCCGTCGCTCCCCACCGGGTTGTCGACCGGCAAATTATATTTCTGCCCGATGATGTAGTCGTCCAGCCCATGGGCAGGCGCGGTGTGCACGAGGCCGGTTCCGGCTTCCAGCGTCACATGTTCACCAAGGATTATGGGAACTTTGCGCTCATAAAACGGGTGATTGAGGGACAGATGTTCAAGCTCTTTACCTTGGCATGAATGACGAAAAAGATCGTACTTCAATCCATAGCGATTCATGCACGCGGGTACAAGATCTGCGGCAAGAATAAGCAAACAGTTAGCCGCTTGGACCAGGGAATAATAAATTTTCGGATTTACACATACCGCCTGATTTGCGGGCAAAGTCCAAGGTGTGGTGGTCCAAATCGCCGCGTAGGCTGGAAGGTTTGGTAACTCGTCCGAAGCGAAAATGCTTTTTAACTCGTTTCGGTCTACCACTGGGAAAGCGACGTCAATTGCATCAGAAACCTTGTCCTCGTATTCAACTTCCGCTTCAGCCAGCGCCGAACCGCAGTCTATGCACCAGTTAACCGGCTTCTCACCCTGATAAAGATAACCGTTGCGCAAGATTTTCCCGAGCGCGCGGATTTCCCCGGCCTCGGTGTGGAAATTCATTGTCAGATATGGATTTTCCCAATCTCCCAGAACGCCAAGCCTGATGAAATCCTTTTTCTGCCGCACGATTTGCGACTGCGCATACTCGCGGCATAGCTTGCGAAATTTGTCCGGTTCCATGTTCTTGCCGTGCTGCTTTTCCACTTCGTGCTCGATCGGCAAGCCGTGACAATCCCAGCCGGGCACATAGGGCGCGTCAAAACCCGCCAGGGTTTTGCTCTTGACGATGATATCCTTGAGAATCTTGTTTACCGCGTGGCCAATATGAATATCGCCATTGGCATAAGGCGGTCCGTCGTGCAAGATAAACTTGGGGCGTCCGTTGGCGGTTTCGCGGATTTTCTGGTAGAGATTTTTTTCTTGCCACTTTTTGACCATCGCCGGCTCGCGCTTCCCAAGGTCGCCGCGCATCGGAAAAAGCGTATCAGGCAGATTCAGGGTTTTTTTGTAGTCTTCCATTTTTTCATTGCCGCTGCGCTGCGGCGGCGAAGAAATATTCCTTTGCCTTTTCCACGTCCAACGAGATCTGCTGCGTCAAGGTTTTGAGGTCTGGATATTTTTCCTCTTCGCGCAGCTTGTGTACGAACTCTACCCTCACATGCTGTCCATAAATTTCGCGGTTAAAGTCGAATACATGAACTTCAAGCACTGGCGCGCCGTTGTCCATGATTGTCGGCCGCACACCCAGGCTTGCCACTCCTTTCAGCGGGCACTCGGAGATTCCTGAAACCTCCACCGCGAAGATTCCGCCAAGCGGTGGACGGGCGTGCTTGATCTTGATATTTGCCGTAGGAAATCCGATTCTGCGTCCGGTTTTGTCACCATGCACCACTCTGCCGCTCATGGAGTAGGGTTTCCCCAGCAACTCGCTTGCCCGTTCCAGATCGCCTTCAGCCAAGGCGTCACGCACCATGGTGCTGGAAATGCGTTGCCCTTTAAGCATAATGCTCGGCATGACAGTTACTTCGAAATCGAGCTTCTGTCCTGCCTTTTGCAGCAGAGCGAGATCGCCCGCGCGCTTGCTGCCAAAGCGGAAATCCTCTCCCACCAGTAGCCATTTCGCATTGAGTCCACCGCAAACCACACGTTCGATGAACTCCTGTGCGGTCATACTGGAAAAGTTGCGGTTAAAGCGGCAAATATGCGTGCGTTCCACACCCAGCGACGCAAAGGCTTCCAGTTTTTCCCGCAAGTTGCTCAAGCGCGCAGGTGCCGATAATGGCGCAAAAAATTCTCGCGGGTGGGGCTCAAAAGTCAGCACGCACGAAACCAAACCTCTGGACTTCGCGCTCTGAGCAAGGCGAGTGAGCATCGCGCGATGTCCAACGTGTATGCCGTCGAAGTTGCCGATGCTCAACGCTACCGACGCTCGCGCTTTGCCGGGGATACCTCTGCAAATCAGCATGGCTAGGTAAGCAGAAAAATCTGGATTTTACAGTGAGTTGCAGCCAGCGGCTACTGTGCAGGCGAAATAAGCCAGCAGGTTTTCTCCCATTCCTGGCGGGAAAAACCTGTCCGGATTTACTGGAACAACTGTGAAGAGAACTTAGCCTACGGAAGCTGTTTGCACCGCGCCCAGCAGATTCTCAATTGCGGTACAAGCGACTGCTGATTCGCGGAACACTTCACCGAGGAAAATCAGTGCCGGCCCTTCAAGATTCCATTGTCCTGCCTCGCTTAAACCTGAAAGCGTGGTATGGATTTGCCTCGATTCGGGAAGAGTCGCTTTCTCCACCACAACTACCGGACTCGCCGCCGGTAATCCTTGGGAAAGGAGAATTGCAGAAATTTCAGCCGCCTGGCCTGCGGCCATGTACAGTACCGCAGTGTCGGCGGCGAGCACGCTCTTGACCCAATCAGCGGCTTCCTCTCCTTCACCGACACGCGGCGTCACAAACACCACGCTGCGGCTCAAGCCCCTGCGCGTAAGGGATATACCGACTTCAGCACTCGCTCCCAATGCCGCGGTCACCCCTGGAATGATTTCGAAATCAATCCCGCCTCTATTGAGAGAGGCGATTTCTTCCTGCGCGCGCCCAAACAGCATGGGGTCGCCGCCCTTGAGCCGCACCACGGTCTGATATTTATGCGCCGCCTCCACCAGATTGCGGTTAATAAAGCGCTGTTCGGTGGAAATGCGCGAGCAACGCTTCCCTACGGCCACTTTTTTGGCGCGAGGCGCGAATGCCAAAGTATCCGGATGCACCAGCGCATCGTAAAACACGATATCGGCGAGCTTGAGAATCTCTGCGCCGCGCACGGTGATCAAATCCGGTGCGCCGGGCCCTGCGCCTATCAAATACACCTTGCCCTTCATGAGGCCACCTCGACCATCATTTCTGCTGCGACGGCATTATTTGTAGCTTCATCGACCAGGATGAAGCTGCCGGTAGCGCGGTTTATGCCGTACGTGTCGGCCGAGAGCTGCGCTTTGTTGCGGCGGACCATTGTCAAGCCGCCGCTGTCTGAGGCAGCACAAATATGGTTTTCGGCGCGCCAACCGGTGCCGGAAGTGCGCCTGTAAGGTCAAGCTGGCGGTCGCGGGTGACACACAATTCAGCAACTTCCATGGTCCAGCTGTCCAGCTTGGCAAACAAGGGTTTGAGTTCTTTTTCAGTCCACTCTTCCGTATCGTGCGCAAACACGGCGCCAAATTCCGTCAGCTGCTCGCCCAGTTCTGGCTGGTCCGACAACAGGCCAACGAGTTCGGCACCGAGATCAGCAAGGTTTTCCTGCTTGTTGTTGCCGCCCAATAGGTGCACCACTCCCTGCCCAATCAACCGGGCAATCGCTTCCGCGCATTTCACTGCTTCGCCGTACTTGCGCTGAAACACCAGCGCATTACGGTAGCCGCGCTCATGCGCCGCTTCGAAGAAGTTCGACCCGACCAGCATCTGCGTTGCTCCGGCGCATTCCCCGCCGCCGAGTTGCAGCACCTTGAAATCCTGGTTATCACCGTGGTCGCGCAGTACCGAGGCGACGTCGGATTCCTGGACAACAACCAAATCGGCAAGCAGCTCATTGAAATAGGCGATACCCCGGCGCCGCGTCCAATGGAAAAAGCTTTCATTCTCTTGACGGTCTTTCTCATAAGCACCGCGCACCCGCTGCACTGCACCCTCGATGCGCGCCGCCGGTACCGAAGGGCCTTTGAATGCGAGACCTCCGCCGGCGAGACCGTTGCCTCCAAAATAAGTCTGGTAATGCGGAATTAATTTCCCGTGCATTCGCTTGCCTTCGCCGTATATGCCTATATCCCCCATCTCCGGCTGGGCGCAGCCGTTGTGGCAGCCCGAAACGCGGATGCGCAAATCGCCGCCGACAGCATTTCTGAGCTTCGGGCCAAGTAGCGTGGACGAAGTGATTCCCAAA
>Ga0187774_10000337_pt1 | contig 15960 bp, 22 predicted proteins | sample 0216_BV02_MP05_2_FD_133152 | JGI IMG/M metagenome (GOLD analysis project Ga0187774, IMG submission 133152) | Tropical peat soil microbial communities from peatlands in Department of Meta, Colombia - 0216_BV02_MP05_20_MG | ecosystem: Environmental > Terrestrial > Soil > Wetlands > Peat | place... | reverse complement strand
GCCACGTGCGGCGAGCCCGGGCGCGGCGTGCGCAGACCGCCGAGTTGCCGCCCGGCCCAATGGTAAACGATGCCGGCGCGCTCACAGGCCGCGCGCAGGGAATCGTCGTTGAACTGCGGATTGTGCTGCGAGCGCGGTTGCGCACGCACGTCGACCAGCGACTCGATGCGCGCCGCCGTCAGCAGCGTGATCAAGTCGTCGAGCTTGCGGTTGCCGTGCCCGACGGTGTAAATCGTCTGCGAAATCACGCACTACAGCGGACAGGTCACGCCGGTGCCGCCGTGGCCGCAGTATCCGCGCGGGTTTTTCGCCAGATACTGCTGGTGGTAATCCTCGGCGTAGTAGAACTCGGGCGCATCGTGAATTTCAGTGGTGATCGGAGGATAACCCGCCTTCTTGAGCTCATCCTGGTAACGCGTCAGCGAAGCGCGCGCCGCCTGCTTCTGCGCCTCGTTGTAGACATAGACACCGGAGCGGTACTGCGTACCGACGTCGTTGCCCTGGCGCATGCCCTGGGTCGGATCGTGCGCTTCCCAGAATGCCTTGAGCAGCTGCGCGTAACCGATCCGCTTCGGGTCGAACACCACGCGCACCACTTCGTTGTGACCGGTCATGCCGCTGCACACTTCCTGGTAGGTCGGGTTGGGCGTGTGGCCACCGGCGTAACCGACCGCGGTCACGTAGACGCCCGGCAACTGCCAGAAATATTTCTCCGCGCCCCAGAAACATCCGAGCCCGAACAGCGCCAGCTCCATGCCCTCCGGAAACGGCGGCTCGAGCGCATTGCCGTTGACGAAATGTTTCGCCGGCACGCGCATTTTCTCGGCGCGCCCTGGCAAGGCCTCGTTTAATCCGGGCATTTTCAGTTTCTTCATGAAATCGAGCATAATGTCCTCCTGCGTCGAACGGTACGGTGGCGGCGCCGCTAGCGGGGCGCGCCACTGCCGTCCTGATCCGCGAATATCAACGCTTCGGTATTGAATCCGTCATCTTTCGCGACCTTGATCAGCGAACGCAGCGTATCTTGCGGCAGGCGCGGCTCGCGCGCCAGTATCCACAGATGCGAACGCGACGGGCCGCACACCAGCGCATACTGGTAACCTGCGCGGTCGAGCGCGATCACGTGATAACCGCCGTAAAACAGCCAGAAGAACGTCACCTTCAGGCTCGCGACTTTCGGATCGCCGAGAAAATACGCGCGACCCCTGGTCTCGCGCCATTCTCCGTCCGCGGGATCGAAGCCGCGATTGATTACGTTGATGCCACCGTCGCGGCGGCGCGTGTACGTGGCCGAGATGCGAGTGAGTCCGCGTTCGAAACGATTGTCGAGGCGCGCGATCTCATACCACTGGCCGAGGAAACGCTCGGCGTCGAAATCACCCACCGGTTGCACGCCCTTGGGCGCAGCGGTGCAGCCGGAGAGAACCAGCAGCGCCAGCGAGACGACGGCTGCCCGGACGCGCATCGTCATCTCACTCGACGAAATCGAGTCGCTCCTGGACCGCCTTGATGCCGGCCGCGGCGCAGGACTCATCCTTGTCACCACCGGGTGCGCCGCTCACACCGACCGCCCCGATCAGGGAACCGCCGGCGCGGATCGGCAGGCCGCCCTGCAGCAACAGCACCCCTGGGATCTCGTTCAGTTCGGCATGAATGTCGTCCCGGTTCTTGCGAAACTCCCCCGAACTGACGCCAGAGAGAATCACTGCGCCGGCTTTGCGTTCGGCGATGTCAGTCGCAAAACGCGCGACGTAGGCGTCGCGAAATACCACCTGCGGCGCACCGTCGCGATCGACCACGACCACCGACACCCGATAGCCTTGATTGCGACAGGCGTCGAGCGTGTGATTGGCAATTTCGCGTGCCAGATCGAGCGTCATCAGTTTCACGTTCAGCACGTCCGCCGCCGGTAGTGGCGCCGACACCACTGCACCCAGCATGAAAGGTACGAGCCTTTTCAGTCGCATAGTGATTCCTCCACGCAGGAAATGCAGCGCCACTTTTCAGGCGCCGCAGAAAATTTACGTCTGAGGGATTATCTTATTCCGGGGGCATCCGGGCGGAAAGGGCCGCGTCGTGAAACGCGAAAACGGCGGAGTTTGTTACAGCGGTTTGAGTTCGGCGGCGCCGCACAGATCGCACGCCGGAAGCTCGTCGTCATCGGTCGCCAGGGCGACGCGCGTGCCGCAGGCGGTGCACTCGTACAGGCCGGCGCGATATTGCTTGGGCGGCGGGGGCTCGATTCGCGTGACCTTGGGCTCGGCGCCGACGTATTCGTGACTGCCGCAGTTATCGCACGCCGGCAGATCGTGATACGGACGCGACAATATCGTGCTCTGACCGCAACGCTTGCATTCATAACGGCCGACGGGATATTCGACGACAACACTGGCCGCTTCGGCCTCTTCCCTGGCCTCGGCCAAAGCCTGCATCACTTCTTCGCCCAGCCGTCGCGCGCGCGCCTCGGCGGCCTTCGCGTCGCGGATGGCTTTTCTCATTTCCTGGGCCAGCGCCTTGGCCCGCTCTTGTGCCGATGGCATCGTGTCGTCCTGACTGATCTATGGGAGGAACGCGGGGATCCTCGTCTTCCTGTATCTAATTGTAGTCAGTCGCCGTGTCATGTGATTTCCGGGTGGTATCGGACAAATCGAGATAAGACAACGCCGAGAACGCTTGGTTCGGGCGGACCCACAGCCCAATCGGGCTTTGTTTCATGCTCGGACGACGGTTTTCATGCAGGGAGAATCGAGATTTCAGGAGTAAGCTCCGGCGCAACTCGAGGAAATCCGCCCGCTCAGGCGCCCGTTACAACCTCAAATTAAGTGGATTGGCACCCATGAAATCCAATTTGTTATCGCTGGCGGCCTTCGACGGTACCACGATCACCCTGGCCACGCCCGCCAATGGCGCCGAATCCCCGGCCGCCGCGCAAGTTCGGCTGATGGAACAACTGGGCCGATGACGCGAATGGTCCCCGGGACTCGGAATCGATCTGCCAGTTCATACCGCCCTGGTCGCACAGGAAAAATTCAGGCGGAACGACTCCGCCACGTCGAAACCGTTCGCCCAAGTCGCGGAACCCGGCAAGCGTGCCGAGGACCACGACGCGCATCGCGACCACGCCGGCAACGGCACACACGAGGACCATGACGAGGACGAGGATCATTCGTAACCCCGGTCGGCAGAACGCGTCGGGGCGCGCCGGGCATGGCGCGCCCCACCGTGGTTCACGCGCGCACGGCGAGCAGCGCGGGAATCTCCACGACGCGTATCAGATTCGTGATGGCGCGCTCCGACGTCTGGTTGAGTGCTTCGGCTGTCCGCTTGCGTTCGCGGCGCCGGTGAAATTCCACCAGGATCGCACGCAAATACTGCCGGCTGTGCTCCGGGTGGGTGTTCATGTCGCTCATCAGGTAATGGAACTTTCCGGAGAACTCGGTATCGCCGAAATACGACGCAAACTCGCCGCGGTCGATGGCACGGTCCAGCGCCGCAAAAAACGCGAGCTGGCCGGCGTGCAGCGCCGGCGAGTGAAAAAACTTGTAGGCGTGCTCGAGATCGTGCAGGAAAAACGCGAACGCATCCGGTTTGTTCAGTACTGGCTGACGCAGGCGCGGCCACGCCGTAAGCACCGTCACGGGACGCATGCCATGCGCCTGCATGCGCAGTACCTCGCGCGGGTCCGGAATATCTTCGCGCAACGCGAGGCGCCAGGCGCCGCGCAGCCATTGTGCCAGCGCCACCGGCACATTGGCGATCACGCCGTGAAATTGATATCGATCGAGCCAAGCGAGCAAAAGGCCCCGCAAGGTGTCACCGTCCGTGCTCGCGATGTCGGCCAGACAGGCGCCGATGTCCGGGCGAGGATCACGCTTGCACTTGCGTGAGGCGAACCGCGCGCCGTGCCGAGCGATCTGCCAGTAGAAAAAATACAGTGTTGCGAAAACGGCGTCATCCAACTCGCCGGCGCGCCGGCGGCTCGCGGTGCCCGGAAGCCTGGTCAGCAGTTCTTGCGATTCGTCATTCAGACTTTCCATGCAGCGCGCTCGACAGTCCATCATTCAGCATAGCCTGACCTGAGGTTCGCGCGATCCGCAAACCGGCACCTTATTCATATTTTATCACGGCCGGCAATCCGATCCGACGTCCTGTTGCTACAGGTCCTGCTGCTTGAGGTGGGGGTCGCTGAGAGACTTGTCCTGCTCGTGAATGCCGGTGTTCGTGAGGTCGATCAGAAACGAACCCACGTACAACACCGCGACCAGGATCATCGCCGCCGCCGCGAGCTTGAACACGGCCTTTGGCTTGAGATAGATCAGTACGATCAGGGCCAGGACAGCACCGGCGCCCATGAGTGGGTGGCCCTGAAAGTATTTCATAGTGCTGTCGACTGTCTTGCCGAAGTCCATGGCTTTTGAATTCCTTCATAGCAACCGGAACTTTGTCTTTAGCATAGCATTCGCTCGTTATTCTGAGTCCGGCGAAGAAAACGGCCACCAGCGGGAGCGGAAACAGCAACACGGCAGGAATGAACGCAGCTCACATGCGCCGCCTCGACACTGGCGTGAACTGAACGGGTCCAGGGCATTGGAACGCAGCTGTTCCGGTCAGTTTACTGCTCCCTGGCGGGATAACCCACGGTCTGGGCCAGAATAATCCGCAGGTGCGGCGCCAGGCCCATGGCTTTGGCGAGTGCTTCGCGGTCGACCGATCCACGCACCACGGTGGCGAGGTTCGCGGAGGCGCAGTAAAGGTAAACGTTCTGCGCGATGAAACCGGCATCGGTCGCCGCGTAGAATTCCTTCTGATCGGCGGCGGCGCCCTCCATGAGGTCGAAATCAGCGACGTAGACCAGGTTGACCGGCGCCACCGCAACGAATTCCTGCACGCCCGTGAGCGCGCGCAGGTCGCGTGCGACGAGCAGTCGCAACGCATGCACCTTGGCATCATACCGGTACATGCCGTCCGCCGTCGCGACGTACACGTCGATCTCGCGCCAGTCACGCGCCGACGGGACGGTGCGCTGACCCGACGCCGGCCGGTTCACGCCGGCCGCGGCCCACAGCAGGTTCGACAGCACCTGCGGCGGCAACGCCTCGTAGCTGAACTCGCGGGTGGAATGCCGTTCCTTGAGTGCCCGCATCAGCGGTTTGCCGCCGTCAGTCTGCGGCGGCGGCAGCGGCAAGGACTGCGTTTCCCGGGCGATTGTCGTAGTGGTCATGATCATCAGCAACACTCCTGTCCAAGCTCGAAGCGGCATGTCGCACCTCCGGGGACGCGATGGCTGTCCACGACGGGAACATACGGCGCGTCAGTCGGGACAGAAACACGCGGTCACATGCCAGTCGGGATGGCGGCGCCTGGCGTGTTCCACGCAGGACGCGCGCGCCTGCGCAATGGTCTCGCCGTAGAAATGTTCGTGACACAGACGGCAGCGGCAGAACTTCGGTTCCTTCACCGGCGAATGCGGCCCGACTCCGGGTTTGGTCGGTGTCATGACTCCCTCCGCATGAGATAGCGCGCACGCCAATATTATGTGCAAGATATGCATAGTGGCGGCGTGTGTCTTTGACGCAGGTCAGAACGCGGTATCGATCCGAACACTGTACATATCGGAGCCCGTGAGTATCATGCGCGGGAAACTGACGTGAAAGTGTTCGCGTGTGCGGACCCGTCTGCCAGGGCCGATATCGTGCTGGTGGAGAGGGGGAGTCCCTGGACACCCCAATTATTTCGCGTCGACCCGTACGTACCACGATGCCATGAAACGGCCCAAGACCGAATTTACCGGCGATAGGGGAACCCGCCTGAAATCGGCGCAGCCGCGCCGCTCATCGCTTTTTCGGACGGCGTGTATAATTTTCCCGGAAACGCCGCTCAGCGCCAGCAGATCACGGTATCGGCGGCCGCCACGACGTCGAGAATCTCATCGTAGCGCCCGCCGCACATCCGTACATTCACGATCGCCCCGAGGCGTCCCAGCATGGTGGCCATCTCCATCAGTCCAGCGGGCATGTCGCTACCGATGTAGAGAATAAGAATGTGCCGGGTCGCATTCATATTACGTACACCACGTCGGCGCTGAACAGGTTTCGCGCCAGGGCCTCGGTCACCGGAGTGGAGTCGTCGAACACCTCGTACGGCACTTCCCCGAAGTCCAGGGCCTCAAGCTGCTCCCGCACCGCGGGAGAATCATCAAGTGCGCCGAGTACCGCGACCTTCACCAGATCGTTCATCAACGTGAGGCCGGCGGCCACCCGCAGCGCCTCGACCTTGTTGTGTTTGGCGATAACGAGGATGTTTTTCTTCATCTCGGGCTAGAGCACGATGACCTTGTCGCACTCATGGGCCAGTTCGGCATTCTTGATCTGGCCCGTCATCACCGCGCCCTCCGGAGCGGTACCGCTGCCATGGATGTGCCAGCTGTGCTCGCAAGCGTCGACCCGCAGCTTTCCGGTGCGTGCGAGCTCAAGCAGGCGAGCCGAGTGCAGCAGCTTCACACCGGTGTCGGTCAGGAAACATCGGCACTGCCATCCGCGTGCGACGGCCGCGCGCGCCAGACCAACCACATGGTCTTCGGCCGATTCACTCGTCGCCACGATTCCCAGATGCATGATTGTTTATTTTCCGTCGGGAGAACCGATTCTCACCGCGCCTTATCGGTGGCCGCCGGCGTACCGGCGGGCGCCCCTTGCCCCCCCGGACAGAAGGTATAACCGACCAGGAATCCGACGAAGAACACCACCACCACGATGACGATCCACAAGCTAGTTTTCATGCATCCACCATTCGAGATCGGTTCTCACCCCTTGCGAATGCGCCAGCGCATGGCGTTGCCGTTCTGACGCACCTGCTCGATGATCTCGTTGCCGTCCGTCTGGCACATGGCGAGGATGGACTCGCCGGAGGAAGGGTTGTCGAACACCAGTTCCAAGACCTCGCCCTGTTTCAGCTTTTCCATGGCCTTCTTGGTGTACAACTGCGGATGCGGACAAACGTAGCCCTGAACATCGAGCATGTACCTGCCGTCACTAACCTTCTCGAATTTTACTGCCATGAGTTACCTTCCCCTGCGATCGCCTGATTCGTTCCGGATACCGTCAAAGCTCGAGCCCCACGACTTCTTTAGCCATTCTGCGCTCGATCCACCAATTGAAGAATTTCACGCCGATGAAGCCGCCCACCGTCATCCCCAAGCCGAACAGCCAGCCGGAAGGATCGCCGTTGGTGACCGTCGCGAAAAACGCGCCGATGTTGCAGCCGAGCCCGATACGCGCGCCGAGCCCCATGAGGATGCCCCCGAACACCGCCCACGTGGCAATCTCCGCGGATGGCCACTTGAGTTTGAACTCGTTATTGAGGAGTGCCATGACGGCCGAGCCGCCGATGAGCGCAAACGACATCCACAATACCGGGTTGAGAATCGGATTCGGCAGGCCGTTGTCGAGCCCAAAGAAGATATTGCTCATCTCGTTGACACCGAGCTTCTGAAGGATCCATCCCGCGCCCTGCGCTTCCTGCGTGGTGATGTAAAAGTAGCCCGGGTCGAAAACCGTGTCCTGGATACTGAGTCCGCTCGTATGGCCCATGGCCTTGAGCAGTTCGCCGACGTTGAGGATTCCGAAGTGCTGCTGCAGCCCCTGCATCACCCACATGTGCAGCCCGGCGGCCACGCCCAGGATCAGACCGGCGATGGCGGTGCGCCTCGAGGCCGTAATCATGCTCCAGTAACCGGCGAGTTCGGTGCGCCAGCCGCGGTAGACGGCCGATTTGTCGCGCAGATAGCTCTTGCGGTACCAGCGTACGTAAATCAGTGCCAGAATGACGATCGCCGGCAGGAAGGAGTTGACCAGGGCGTTGCCGACGAACGCCGCGGCGAACGGATTTGAGAAGTGGATCAGCTCGCCGACGGTGCTGGCGTGCAGATTCCAAATATAGCCGGCGGTAAATTGGTCGAACCAGCCGTCCGTCGGCGTCAGCGCCGCCGGCAGGTTCTTGGCGGCTGCTGAAGCCGTCCACGCTGCCGGAACGAGGTGATTTAGCCATCCGCCCACATCGACGAAAATCGCCTGCGTAAAAGCGAGAGACAAGACTACCAACAGCGCCGCGATGCTGCCTTCACCGGTCTTATAGAGCGATCCCGACGCGCAGCCGCCGGTAAACACCATGCCGACGCCGAATACGAGGCCGCCGATTACGGAGTAGAGACCGATCGGCGAGGCGCCGAAGGTGCTCTTGCCGACGGCCGTCACGTACGCCGATACCAGGCTGAAAAGCACGATCGCGATCATGATACCGACGGCCATGCGCGGCACCCCGACCGCGAACAAGTCGCGGATCGCCGACGCCATGCAGAAGCGGCCGTACTGCAGGGCCATGCCGTAGATGAAACCGAACCACAGGTAAGCGGAGAGGTAGACGTAGCGCGTGTCGACCGAAAATGTCCACAGCGACACCGCGACGAAGAATCCGAGTACCAGGTACGCGCGCAGGATATTGTGGCCTTCGTCCGCCGTAGTCTCGACCGCCTGCACCGGAATCGAGTTATTCGTCACGTGTCCCATCTCGCGTCTCCTTCGACTCGTGGATGGTGGCCGCGTTCTTCTGCACGTAAATCCTCCAGCACTGCGCGTCCTGGCAGGTGGCGAGGTGCACACCGCTATAGTTCGGTGACATGAAAGGAATGGTCTCGACGGAGCTGAGGTTGTCGGTGATGATCTCGATGACATCCCTATCCGCTGCCTCAGCGAGTGCCCGCTTCGTCAACAGATTGGTTCGGAGACACGTATCGCCGAGAAAATTCAAGGACAGGGTGACATACAGGCAGCCGTAACCGGATATCTCGACCCACTCCTCCTTGACCCCAGTTATCCGGTCGCACGGCTCCGGCGTCCGCAGACCCAGAAACTCGGCGAAACCGCCGGGCTCAAGAATGGCCAAAAAGCCGGATTTCCTGATCGTCAGATCCTTAATCATCACCTGCGCTCCGTTCCTGTTGATCGCCTATCGGCCATGGTTTCGAGACAGACAGCAAATATCATGCCTGGATGCCAGAATGTTATTTTCACGGGATTTTGGCCGTGGATCACGCGATTGCTCACCGAATCGCGTGATAAATCGCAATGTCACGATCATGCATAGCTCCAGAATTGTTTTTTGCAATAAATCCACGCCGTGGCTCTTTGTTCGCATCAGCTCCCGGCCGCTGGGCGGCGGCCGCCGGACGGCGATCGGCCCCGCATGTCCATGCCCGCCAATTGGGTTGCCGGTGGCCGGGCGGCGCACGCCAACATCAGAAAGGTCTGGCAGGTCCGGAGATCGCGCTCCTGCGAACACCCGAATTTTGTCGTTCCACGCTGGCATCAGGTTCTGCACAAGACACTTTTTTCATGGGATTAGTCGAGCACTCAGTTCTTCTCCCGCTGGCGCAACGATGCATCCAGCGTCACCTGTACAAACTCAAAACCGGTCGTATGAGCGGAGTACCTAGTACACGCCTTCTCCGCCATTTTAAGCTCAAAGTCAACCGCATGAAGTGTAACCGGCCTGTAGTTGCATTTGACGACAATCCAGTACCGATACCGCTTCATACCCGCTGCGCGATCCGGTATCTCGTCCCCGGTCGCCGTTCCGCCGCCGCATTTTCGAAATCGACATCCCTTGCATTCGATGCCTCGTCACCCAGCGCGAGATGTTACATGCATGACACGAGAACGCGGCGATACGTTGACGCGCATGCAGCGCGTTGCCGTGCGGGCATACCGGGCAAACAGATGACGCTGTTCAGTGATTCGATGGAACTGCTTTTTAAGCGCTCGGGCTAGCCGCCAGGCGAGTGTACCGTCTTGAGTCGGCTTGGAATCCGCCAGAGCCATCTCGCGAATCCCCAGGCGATCAGCCCGGTGACGGCCAACGCGCTCGCGACAGCAACCGGTTCCGGGATCACCGGAGTCAGCCGCGCGGCGAGATCGCTCCAATCCAGACTGCGTATGGGATCCACGAGCGGCCGATACCCGGCGAGCCAAACGTTGACGAACGTCCCGGCAAGCAGCGATAAGCCGACGAGCCCGCCGACATACAGAAGCACGGCGCGCGTGCCAAACACCCGCTGGAGCGCGATGAACTCCGGAAGGTTGGTGGCAGCGCCGGTCACCAGGAAGACAATCGCGGCGCCGGGACCGGCTCCGGCGGCGAGCAACGCGGCGACGAGCGGGATATGGGCCACGGCGCACACATAGAGACTCGCGCCGAAGAGCGCCACAATTAGCAGCGAGGTGAATGGCGCCGATGCTCCGAGGTAGTGGCTGATCCAGTCCGACGGCAGCGCTGCAGCGAGCACCCCGGCGAGGGCCGCGCCGGCACCGATGTAGAGCCCGAGCGTGGGACCAAGCTCGCCGAAGCCCCAGCGCAACGCGCGCCAGAACCGTTGCGCAACCGACGTGCGGGCCGGTTGCGCTGTACTGCCCGCGCCCGAGGCACAGCACGGTTCGAGGCGCGCGGCGACCGGAGTCATGCGCGCCCCGCTGCCTTGCTCGACGAAATATCCGATCAGAAACGGAGCCACCAGACCGAAGACCACGTACGCGAGCGTCAGCTGCGGCCCGAGCAACGCGTAGGACAGAATAACGGCCGCGGGATTGATCACGGGGGTCGCGACCGCAAAGGCCATCACGGCCGCGAGGCGCACCCCGCTCAGGTAAAAGCTCACCGCAAGGGGAATCACGCCGCAGCTGCAGATCGGCAACAGCGCGCCCAGACCCACCGCGCCGAGCACGCCGAACACCCCTGACCGGTGCATGGCGGCACGCAGGCGCGCGGTCGGCAGGAACTCGTGGATCATGCCACCGGCGAGGAGGCTGATCACGATCCAGAAACCGGCTTCGAGCACGATGCCGGCGGAAACGGATGCCATCTGCACGAGTGCATTGCTCATTGCTCCTCCTTCGCGCGGCGTTCGCCGTTAACCTTGTACCGCCCTGAGCTGCCCCTGCACCACGTTGACCTGCTCGTCCAGTTGCCGGAGCAGCTGGGCGGGACATACGACCCGCCCTCCCTGATGGCAATCGGAGGCGGACTTGAGCAGCGCGTTGAGCAGGATCATCGAGACATGCAACTGCCGCCGCTCGGGCGTCGGCTGCGGACCTTCCTGGCGGACAATCTCGCGCAGCCGTTCGCGTTGCGTCTCCACGTCCTGCCGGAACTGCGCGACATCGGCATGACCCTTGGCGGCCGCCACCAGCCCCTCGGCGTGCTCGATCCACGTGCTTTCCGCCGCCACTCCGCCGCCCGCCCAGGCCGTCGTCGACAGCCAGAGAAGAACCGCCGCAATGAGCCGCCACCGTTGCTCCGGTCGCCGCATCGGCGCGGCTTCACTCATCCAGCCGGTAGCGCTTGATCTTGCGCCACAGGGTGGACTTGTCGATGCCGAGGATTTCGGCGGCGAGCCCACGGTTGCCCTTGGTTTCGCGCAACGTCTTGGCGATGAAGTAGGCCTCGATCTCCTCGAGGCTCTGCGGCGCCAGGTGATCGAGTGCCCGGCTCAGCCCCTCCGGAGCCTTCGACAGCTCCGGCGGGAGCACATCCACGTCGAGCATGTCGGTCTCCGTCAGGATAATCATGCGTTTGATGAGGTTCTCGAGTTCGCGCACGTTGCCCGGCCACTCGTACCGCATGAACGCCTGCAAGACCGGCGTCGTCACTCCCGTTACCTTCTTTCCCAGTTGGGTCGTGATCCGGTTGACGAAGTAATTCGTCAGCATCGGGATATCGTCCCGTCGCTCGCGCAGCGGCGGCACGCTGATTTCGATCACCTTGAGCCGATAGTAGAGGTCCTCGCGGAATAATCCGCGCTCGATCAGCTCGGGCAGTTTACGGTTGCTGGCGACCAGCACGCGCGCGTCAGTCACGCGCGGTTCGGTGTCTCCCAGCCGGTAGAAGCTCCCGTCCTGCAGCACACGCAGCAGCTTCGCTTGCAGCGTTGGCGGCGCATTGTTGATTTCATCGAGAAACAATGTCCCGCCGTGCGCCGTTTCGAACAGTCCAGGCTTGTTGCGGTCGGCCCCGGTGAAGGCACCCTTCTGATAACCGAACAACTCGCTCTCGATGATGTTTTCCGGGATCGCCGCACAGTTGATCGCGATGAAGCGATTTTCCTTGCGGCGGCTCTGTGAGTGGATCTGACGCGCGACCAGTTCCTTGCCGCTGCCGCTCTCGCCGGTGATCAGCACACAGCAGTCGTAGGCCGTCGAGGCATCGATCAGGCGACGAACGTTCTCCATGGCCGCGGTACGGCCGATCAGGCCATACCCTTCTTCATAGTAAATCCGGTTGGCGACCCGCAGCCGGAGGTTTTCCCGCGAAAGCAGATAATGTTCCAGCGCCCGTTCGACGATGCGACGCAGCTCGTCGGATTCGAAGGGCTTGCGCAGATATTCATAGGCGCCGTTCTTGAGGGCTTCGACGGCCGACTCCACCGTCGCGTAACCTGTAATCAACACCACCATGGTGGATGGAGTGCACCGTTTCGCGAACCGGAGCACCTCCATCCCATCAACGCCCGGCATGCGCAGGTCGGTCACGACCACCGCGACTTCGGTGTCCTCGAGTATCGCCAGGGCATCCTGCGCGCTCTTGGCGCTGATCACGCTGGCCGGCAACGGCGCGAGTATGTTCGCCACGAGCTCGCGCATGTTGGCGTCGTCCTCGACCAGGAGGATGATGGGTCGTTCGTCAGGACGCTTGTCGAGCGTCGATTCCCGGATCTCAGCTGCCACGACTCGTCGCCTCCGTTGGTTGCGCCAGGGGCAAAGCGAGCACGAACCGCGCGCCGCCCTGGAACGCGGAATCACATTGTATTTTGCCTCCAAGCTTGGTTACGATCGACTGGCTGATCGCGAGACCCAATCCGGTGCCCTCGCCCACTTCTTTCGTGGTGAAAAAGGGATCGAAGATGCGTCGGCGCAGCTCGGGTGCCACGCCGGGTCCGTTATCCTCCACGACCACGACGGCCTGGTGTTCCCCCTGGGCCCGGACGCTTACCGCCACGCGCGGACTCGGGCCGCCGGCCGTGGCCTGAATCGCGTTCAGCAGAAGATTCACCAGCACGATGTCGACCTGTCCCGACGATGCCTTGACCGCGAGTTCCGGTCCCGGATCGAACGAGACGTCGACCTCGTAGCGCTTGCCCTGGCAAAAGATGATGGTGTCGACCACGTCCTTGACGACGCCGTTCAGCTCGCAGGTTTCAATCTGGCAATGATCGCGGCGCGCATAGTTCAATAGATCGTCGACGATGCGCGCGCACCGCCGCGCCTCTTGCGAAATGATCCGCGTATATCGCTCGACCGGGTCCGTGCCCCTGCGCGCGTCGTCTATCAGCTGGGCGTAACCGATGATGTTGCCGAGCGGGGTGTTGAGTTCGTGCGCCACTCCCGCCGCGAGCTGTCCCATCGCCGCGAGCTTCTCCATCGTGTAGATATGTTCCTGCAGATGCTTGTAGTCTGAGATATCCAATATGCTGACGACGGCGCCGGTTTCGTTGAAGTTGTCCGATCGAAAGAATGATAGGTTCAGCGCGAAGTAGCGCGCTTCGCCACCGATGTGCAGGAGAATTTCCTTGTTGACGATCGGCCGCTCGTACAGGAAAGCGTCGCGCAGAATTTCACGGCTCGATTCATCGAGCGCGAACAAGTCGAACAGGTTCTGACCGAGCAGGACATCGTACGAAACGCCGAAGAGGTTTTCGGCTTCGTGATTGGAGAGATTTATCCGCAGGTCTCCATCGACGCAAACCAGCGCCCCCGGCAGACTGCGCAGGATCGCCTCGTTGCGGTTACGTTCCCCGATGACCTGGTTCTGGCATTCCTCCATTTCGGCGAAGGTGGCGCCGAGGCTCGACATCAGGAGATTGTGGTCCGCCACGAGGCGATGCAGAAAGCGATCAGGGAACCGGGAAACGGGAACCGGACCCAGCCTGCCCTCCTGGGCACGCAGGATGCCGTCGCGCATCGCGCGCAGCACCTTGCGATACAGGAGATGCACATAAAACAGGGCGGCGAGCGCAGCGACAAGCAAGCCGGCGAGCAGGATACCGAGATGGAATTGCCAGGCAGTACCGCGCGCAAGGGTGTAATACACAGCCACGGCCCCCGCCAGTGAAAGCATGATGGCGAAGGCCCATTTCCACCGCATGGCCGAAAATCGCCCCACGTGGGGCACCGACCAGATTCCACCCGTCAGCGCTTCCGGTTTGATCGCTATCGCTTCCCTACTCGAATTACTGAGAAAGCTCAGGCGCATGAAGGCTTAACGTATGACAACCAAGTATTGATCATACACCCGGACCGCGCGGGCGAGAAACCCGCGCCAACGACGTCGGCGCCGGCCATCACCGCGCAGCTAGAAAATAAGCTGAAAACCGGCAGTCGCCTGATTGTAGTCGCGCAACGAGGCGTTCGTCGGGTCCTGCTTGTCGAATTCGATTTTCGCGAACTCGAAGGTGAGCTTGAGGTTCTGGCCGTCGAAGTAGTAGTTGAAACCCGCGCCCTTCCAGGTCTGGTCGAAAAGACCGGTATTGACCCCATAGTCCGACTTCTCGAAGCGGAAATACGGCTGCAGGCGGCCGATCCCGACCTTTCTTGGCAGGAGATAGCCGCCCTTGACGTAGTAGGCCTTGAGCTGGGCGGTCACCGGGAAGTCGGGGTCGGGATTGGCGTTGACGGCATTCTGTGTGTCGTAATTGAAATAGGCCGACGAGAAAGTGTAGGTGCCGGTCTTCGTCGGATACTCGTAGAACACGTCGGCCGTCCAGGCCTTGTAGTCCACGGAATCGGTACGCGCCGGGAAGTTGGCGAAGGCGACATCGGCCTGGTAGTCGTAGGCGAGCCCGAACGTCAGCACCTTGCGCGTGCCGAGGTAGGTGCCGAGATAGCCGTAGTCGGTTTCGGGATCAAGCAGCGACCAGTGCACGCGGGCCGTCAGCCGCGGGGTGGACTTGGCCACCTCATCGCCCTGGCGGCCGTCCGCGACCATCACGCGGTACTGGAATTTTCCGTTGGCGAGATTTCCCCACATGGCCCACCCATCGTCGCGCGAGCCGCCGCCGTTCGCGCCGAAGGGCGTGTAGGCAATGACCTCAGCGCGGTCGATCGTCAGCGGCTCGAAACACGCCTCGAGGTTCTCGCGCGAGAAGGCGTTCTTGAATCGGCCGCCGATGAATCGCACACCATCCGTGTAATCGATCGTGACGTAGGCATCGCGGTAATAGAGCGCCTTGTCGGCGTTGCCCAGCTTGTTGTCGTTGGTGGTCTCCAGTGAGGCATAGAAACCCACGTAGTCGTTGTACTGCCCGCCGAAGACCAGTCGGCTGCGGCGCAGGAAAGTGTCGTAGTAACTGGCGTCGTTGGTCGCCGAGGTGTAGCCGCGATATTGCGTCCATATCTGGGCTTCGTAACTGAACGTGACGAACCCCTGGTCGCCGAAAGTGATCGTGGGTCCGGCCAGCGCTGCGGTGGGAGTCAAGGCCGCCAGAAATGCAGTCAACAGCCCAGCGCGAATCGGGAAATGCGGGATGTTCCTCCGTTGGTTCGACATGATCGTCTCCCCCTGCGTGTTGGTATTGAGTTATTCGAAATTACTTCGTCTTCTGATACTGCTTCATCAAGGCCGCCGTATCTTCCGACTTATGGCATGCGGCGCAGCGCTCAGGTTTGGAGCGGGGATCGGCGACCAGATCCGCATGGGCCAATTCCTTCTTGATGATCCGCGGATTGCCCGCATGGCAGCCCACGCAGTCGTCGTTGACGTGCATGTGCTGCACGTGCCACAGACCGGTGGCCTTGTCCATCTTCGGGGCCATGGCGCGCTGGCCGTTGTGGCACTTGAAACAGGAAGAGGTGCCGAGCCCGCAGGCATTCGCGACGGGAATCGGGGACCAGGTCGGGGCGCGCTCCGGCGATGTCG
>Ga0187774_10000336_pt1 | contig 16013 bp, 13 predicted proteins | sample 0216_BV02_MP05_2_FD_133152 | JGI IMG/M metagenome (GOLD analysis project Ga0187774, IMG submission 133152) | Tropical peat soil microbial communities from peatlands in Department of Meta, Colombia - 0216_BV02_MP05_20_MG | ecosystem: Environmental > Terrestrial > Soil > Wetlands > Peat | place... | reverse complement strand
TTTTGCTAACACTCTGCCCTCGAGTAGGTTAAATGCAACAGCAAGAGAGATGTCGGCAACCCTCAGACATGCCAAAGACCTTGCTCTTATAAATGGCCAAGAGCAGACAGTTACAATCGATCTTGACTCTAAATATTACGAGACAGAAGGTCTCACTCATAAAAATATCCCTTCCTCCATAAATATCAAGGTGATAGATCCATTATTAGGAGAGGTTCGGAATGGAAAATACCCTTTTGTATTTGATGCGACTGGTGGTATGGAGGGTGGGACAATTATATTGTCTACGCGTAAAAAAACAGTGAGCATACAGTTAGACCCTGTAGTTGGATCAGTGGTGATAAAGTAAATGCAAAATTATGGAAAATCATTCATTTTTAATTTTAAATTTTTAATTGGCAATCCCTTTTTGCCCTCTAATAATTCCCCCATCCCCCCTTTAGTAAAGGGGGGCAAGGGGGGATTTGAAAAAGGGGGGTTGGGGGAAATTAGGGGGTTTACCCTTCTTGAGGTTCTTTTAGCCATTGCAATATTAGGTATTGCAATAACAATAATACTTCAGCTTTTCTCTGCCAATCTAAGAGCATTATCTGCATCCGAGGATTATGTATCAGCCGTCACAAAGGCTGAGGCAAAGATGAGGGATATACTGGATAATGATAATCTCTCAGAAAAATCATGGAGCGAGACAACAGATGAAGGCTATAGGTTTGATACATCGATAACCGAAGTGTCAAAAGATAGAACAGAAAACCTTAATGTTCGACTATTAGAGGTTGACCTCACAATATATTGGACAAAAGGCACTAAGAATAAATCTCTAACCCTTAAAACAATGAAGGTCGTAAACAAACAAATATAGATGAATAATTCATGGAGCAAAGAGAATCTCCCCATACTCCCTTTTGACCCCTCTGTATCCCTGCCCGACAGACGGCAGGCGGGCCCACTTACTAAGGAGGAGATTAACCCCTCTGTGTCCCCCCTTACTAAGGGGGGAATAGAAGGGGGGTTAAGAAGGGATTATGGTTTTACCCTTCTTGAATTGTTGATTTCTATAGTTATGCTCGGGATTATTATTTTAATAATAGTTGGTGCCATGAGACTTGGTTTCCGTTCTGTCGACGCCGGTGAGAAAAAAATGGAATCCCTTGAAAGAATCAGGGCTTCTTTCAATATAATGGATTCGCAGATTCAGTCCTTAGTCCCGTTAACTTATGAGGAGGAAGGGGAAACAAAATTCTACTTTGCAGGGGAAAAAGAGTCTCTACAGTTTTCAACAAACTACTCTATCTGGGGTGGTCAGAAGGGTTATGTGGTAGTTACATACAAGGTTTTAGCCGAAAGCAATGGAAAGCCAGCCTTATATGCATCTGAAAATATTGTAGGCATAGAAAGCAGTAAAGAGACAAAACTATTGGACGCCTTTGATGCTCTTTATTTTGAATATTTCTATAAAGACCCAACAGGGGAGGTAGGAAATTGGGTCGAGCAATGGACAGATAGTTTAAATATGCCGGAAAAAATAAAGGTACACCTTGTTAAGGGAGAAAGAGACCTGTCCATAATTATTCCAGTGAGGACAAGAAAGTCAATGTTAGAGATACCGTCAGGATTTTCTCCAGAAGAAGAGGAATATACTGGAGAAGAGGAAGAATAGGATTTATATAATCAACGTGACATGGGAAATCTAAAAAGAAACGAAAAGACTATGGGATCAGAAAGAGGAATTGCCCTTCTTTTAGTATTATGGGTGTTAACTATCCTGATGGTTCTTGTCCTTTCCTTTTCTTTTATAACAAAGACTGAGACTTATGCCACCTTATCCTTTAAGCAAGGAGCAGAAAAGAGATTTCTTGCTGAGGCAGGAATAGAAAGAGGTATTATGGAGCTATTCTACAGAAAACAGAACCGCGGAATGCAGGTCATTTTAGAAGGCACCGAGGTCTGGAAAATAGATGGCACACCCTATAAGATCCAGTCAGGAGATGGAGAATATACTGTCATGATTACAGACGAGTCAGCTAAAATAGACATAAATGCAATATCTGATGCAAACTCAGATATTTTAAGAAATCTTTTAAAAAACTTAGGGGTTCAGGAAGAAGAGGTCAATACAATAGTAGATTCTATACTGGACTGGAAAGACCCTGACGACCTGATCCATCTCAACGGCGCTGAGAGTGACTATTATATGTCTCTGCCAAACCCATATAAGGCAAAGAATGCAGACTTTGATACCTTAGAAGAACTTTTGCTGGTTAAAGGAATGACACCTGAGATTCTCTATGGAAATGGTGGAAAAAGGGGTATCATTGATTTTCTCACTGTCAATTCGAGGAAGAACAAATTTAATGTCAATGCAGCACCGAAAGAGGTCCTAATGGCAATTCCGGGTATTACCCCTGAAATTGCTGATGGAATAATAAGTTACAGGGAGACTCAGGAGATCAAGAGTGCGGGGGATGTTGGGATTCCACAAGAAAGCATAGGTTATCTTACTTTTAATGATTCCAACATATTCACCATTGATGCTGTTGGTTACAAGGGAAGTGAAAAGGCAGGCTTTCCAATCCGGGCAACTGTTATCATAGAAGAAGGAAATAAATATCGATATCTCTATTATAAAAGTCCAGCAAACATAAAACAATGACAGCAACTATTGCTATAAAGAAATTGACAACATTTATCTCCAATTCGGCAGCAGCTTTGGAAAAAATAGGAAGACCTTTGTGGAGGATTCTTACCTTTAGCCCTGCTGATGATATTATCTTTCCTAAGAAAGCCCTTTGTATCTCCATTGATAAGGGAAACTTGTCTATTGTCTTTGGCTCAAGACTCTTCTCAAAAATCAATATAAAAGGGGCCAAGAGATATCCTCTTGAGAAAGGCAGATACCCCTCTCCAGAGAATTTAGCTTCCTCGGTAGCATTAGCCATCAATGATCTCGGCGCTGTCAGAACAGAAGTGACTCTGAGCATTCCAAAGGCATGGGCCATTATTAAGACCGTAGAGTTTCCATCAACTATAAAAGAAAACCTCCCCAACGTGCTTTACTATGAGTTGGACAGGATGACCCCTTTTAACCCAGAGGACACACTTTATGACTTCAGGACACTGAAAGATGAGGGAGGGAAACTCACTCTTTTAGTTATAGCAGCAAAGGCTAATGTGATAAATCCTTACATAGATGCCCTTAGAGAAAGGGGTATTAATGTCAGTAGATTAATGGTCAATCTTTCAGGAATAGGCACTCTATGCCGTTATATTGATAAAGGGGCAGACTCTATTTCTGTAGAGATAAATGAGGATGGATATGAAGGTGCTTTATTCCTTGATGGTTCTGTAACTGATGTCTTCACAGGAACCTTCCCTTCAGAAAACGACGAACAAAAGGTAGATACAATTTCCAGAGAAATTTTAGCCCTTGTGGATGTTGCTGGGAAACAGGCTAAGTCTCCTCAGATTATGCTGCTTCTGAGAGATAACAATACTAACCTCAAGGAACTCCTGAAACTAAATATTAATCTGCCCTTAAGAATACTGAATGATTTAGATATAAAGTTCATGCCCTCAGGACCTCAGAAAGAGCTTTACTATGCTGCTTCTGGAGGTGTCTTGGAATCCCTATGGCAAAAGGCAAAGGGTCTAAACCTTCTTAAAAAGGGGCGTCACGAGATACAGAAAACCCCTTTTGCCCTCACAGCAGTGCTTATGCTTTCAATATTTGTCATGTGGATTCTTTATATGGCTGCTCCTCTTCGAATAGAAAAGAAGCGGCTTGAGGAGATTGATCATCAGATAATGGTTAGAAGGGAAGATGTCAAAAAGGTTGAGGCACTAAAAAAGGAGATAGATGCCCTTAATACCGAGGTATCCACAATAAACAATTTTAAAGGAAATAAGCCCATGATTCTGAATTTACTCAAGGAGCTCACAACTATCCTTCCCCAGAATACCTGGTTGACAAGAGTTAGGATCACAGGGGTAACTGTCGATATCGAAGGTTATGCTGGCTCAGCTTCTGGTCTTCTGCCAAAGCTTGAGGCATCCAAATATTTTAAGAAGGCTGAGTTTGCATCACCTACATTCAGAGATGCGAGACAGAATGCCGATAGATTTATTATTAAGATGGAAATAGAGGGTGTCAAAGTAGAGGGGAAAAAGGCTACAGAAGGGGGGTCAGATGAGGAAGAGTAAAATATTGATAGCCTCTATTCCTCTAATGATTATACTGATAGTGCTCCTTATATACCGGTATGGATATCTGAGGATTCAGTCAGAGGTAGCTTCTATCAAGGAAGAGCAGGCCATGAAGACAAGGACCCTCGAAAAATATATCAACCTGATCTCAGAGAAACCAAATCTGGAAAAGAGGCTTTCTTCACTTAAAGAGACGAGAAAAGCTGAAGATTCAAAACTCATAGAGGGTCAGACGCCTTCTCTTGCAGCAGCGCAGTTACAGGATATAGTAAAAGGCACTATTACAGGAAGAGGGGGAACAATATCCAGCGAAAGGGTTGTAAAACCTGAAGACCTTGGTAAATTTAAGGTGATAGGTGTAAGTGTAGATGCCATAATACCGGACTCAAGGGCCCTGAGCGAAATTCTTTACTCTATCGAGACAAGGACTCCTTATCTTGTTGTAAAAGAGCTTGATGTAAGGGTCAGAAATTATAGAGATCCAAGGGAACTAATAGTAAAACTGGATGTATCAGCCATAACAGGTGCAAGATAAAATTTGCTATAAAACTTGAGCCTTTTTTTGGCTACTTACCCTTCCCTTTTATGAACTCCTCTAACTTTATCTCTTTAGTGGTTTTAATAAACCTGTCAACATAATCAGAAGTTACAACCTTTGCCTCTTGTGGACTTTTCATAACATGGGGCGTAAGAAGGATAATCAGCTCATTACGTGTTTTTGTATTTGATGTCTTACCAAAGAGATAACCGAGAATTGGAATATTGCTGAGAAAGGGGATGCCTGATCTCGATTGAGAAGTATCTTCTCTTATGAGTCCCCCGATAATGATCGTCTGGCCGTCTTGTGAAACAAGGTTTGTTTTGGCTTCTGTTTTTGTTATAGATGAGTACGATTGTCCTGCTATCTGTACTGCCCCCCCAAGGGACGAAACCTCTTGCGATAGTTCGAGAGAAACAAGGCCGCTTTCATTAATCTGCGGCTTCACCTTGAGTATGATTCCTATATCTTTGTACTGAACAGACGTAGTAATCGCGCCTGTCACGATTTCTGCTGTGGAGATCGTTGAAGTCGCAATAGGAATCTGAGAACCAACCTGTATACTCGCCTCCCGGTTATCCGCTACAAGGATGTGAGGGGTTGCCAGTAACTTGGCTCTGGATTTAATGACAAGGGCCTGAAGGAAGGCCCTGACAATACCCGACGGATCCGTACCCACGAATGTGAAACCTGAGCCGCTTAGTGGGGTTGTAGATGTTGTAGGTGTTGTAGGCATGTCGGATGGGTTTTGTCCCATTTCTCCTGTAAGGTTCCCACCTCTCTCAAAAGGCCAACCGTTAAGCTTTATATGTGTTCTTAAAGACCATGCTACTCCAAGGCTCAAGTCATCTTCCAGCGTCACCTGTGCCATAAGCCCCTCTATCACTACCTGTCGCGGGACAATATCAATTTTCTTAATTGCCTCGGCTATCTTAGTGAAATCTTCTGGTGTAGCAAGGATTATTATGGAGTTTGTTACTTCGTCAGCAAATATCCTCGTAACCTCAGAAACAAGGGCCTCTCCTCCGGTTTCGGAGGGCCCTAATGAAGAGCCTGGAGTTGGAGCAGGCGTCACTGTCCTTGCACCTGCTGTTGGTGCTTTTGCAGGAGCTGCTGCTGAGGGCTTTGCACCAAGGAATATCTGTTGAAGCATGTTAGCAACATCCTTTGCCTTACTGTTCTGAACAGGATATACAAAGACTTGCGGTCGAGCTGCTCTTAACTTTTCGCTGTCAAAGATCTCAACCATCTGAAGCAGCCTTTTCACATTGGCATCAGTATCCGCAATTATCAAGAAGCTCGGTGGTACATCAATAATAGAGCCGCCTTGTGATAACAAAGGCGTGAGAATCTTTATAATCTCCGGTGAACTTATATATTTAAGTTGCACCACTTGAACAATGGCGACACCTTTTAATTCAACTCCTTCAGGGTCTCTCCCAAAACGTATGGGAGCTGGCTCCTTAGGAATATCAGTAATAGATATAATCCTATATAGGCCCTTTTCTTCGACAACAGCAATACCATTAAGTCTGAGTATGATCTCCATAACAGGAAGGACCTGATCCCTGGGGATAGGTGTAGTTGTCCTGAAATTGACCCTGCCTTTTATCTTCGGGTCAACGATGTAATTGACCTTAAGCACCTCGCCGAAGACCGTCTGGATCACCTCATATACATCGGCATCATCGAAAAAGAAACTAATATCTGCGGCCGGCTTTTTTTCAACCTTTGGTGGCACTGGACCAACAGGGGCTCCTTCTTTAGTCTCGGGGGGCCTTACCCCTGATGGTGGTGTTGGAGTTGGTGGCGTTGGAGCTGGTGGCGTTGGGGGCGCCTGGACTTCAGCTTCTTCATCCTCTTCTGACTGCGCAACTAATTTTTTCATCCCCGAGGCTGTATCACTTTCTTTCATATCTGCTGAGGTAGTACTAAAATCATAGCCGCTTTGTCCTGCATTAAGGGCGAAGACCTTAGAAAGCACTTGTATGGGTTGTTTTTCTCCTCTCTCTATATCGAACACAAGCCTTGCAGGAGAAGAAAGCCTTGAGAATTTTATCTTGCCCTCTTTATTAAGATTAACTTCCAATGATTTATCTGTTAACACTACCTCAAAGGGAAATTCTTTCGGGGCTTTTAGATTGAAAGGTTCTGGGAATTCTATCTTCACCTGTGAAGGGAAAGTAGAGACCTTTGTTGCATTTATGAATGATTTTTCAGCCTCAAACACAACCCGCGTAAATCCTTCATGTTTACCTACCCTTAATAAAACTTCTGTCTCTTTCTGGGTAAACAGAGGAACAGCATTCGAAGATAACTCATTAGGCCTTTGCTTGCCAAATAAAGCTGAATCCTTTCCAGAAATAAGGCTGACAATAATTATAAGAAGAAGGAGGAGATACCTTACCCCCCCCCACCTATGGATTTTCATGGCTGGTTTAAGATAATTTATTTCTCTACTCATGTCAATAGAATTGAAGTGCTTGAGATATTGATTATCCCGTGACATAATTGATAAATTTAGAATATTTGGAGAATTTAAGGAACTTGGAACCCTATAGCCTAACTATCTCCGAAGCAAGGAATCTCCTTGATAGAAAAGAGATATCTGTTAAAGACTTAATTAGATCTATTTATGAAAGGATAGAAGCCGTTGAAGATAAAGTAAAGGCATTTGTCAATATAACAGAAGAGAAGGCCATGAAGATGGCTGACGATGCGCAGCGGAAGATCGGAGAGGAAGGGAGGACAAGGTTCCTACTCGGAATTCCTCTTGCCATCAAAGACAACATGTGTACAAAAGGAATTCCCACAACCTGTTCATCAAAAATACTATCTCATTTCGTACCTCCCTATGAAAGTACTGTTACGTCAAGACTGATAGAACAAGGATATATACTTACCGGAAAGACAAACATGGACGAATTTGCAATGGGTTCATCAACAGAGAACTCATGCCTTTGTCCTACAAGAAATCCCTGGAATCTGGAAAAAATACCAGGTGGATCAAGCGGTGGCTCTGCAGCAGCCGTCGCTTCAGATGAATGCATTGCAGCATTAGGCTCTGACACCGGGGGCTCAATAAGACAACCAGCCGCTTTATGTGGAGTCGTCGGATTAAAGCCAACTTATGGTAGGGTATCAAGATATGGTCTCGTCGCCTTTGCATCATCCCTTGACCAGATAGGGCCTCTCACAAAAGACGTGAGAGATGCAACAATATTATTGAATGTTATCTCAGGCCATGATCCCCTTGACTCTACTTCAGCCCCTCTGCCTGTACCCGACTTCACAGCCGTTCTCGGTCAGGATATTAAAGGAATAAAATTAGGTGTTCCAAAAGAATATTTCATTGAAGGTATGGAAAAGGAAGTCGAGGTCCTTGTTAAAGAGGCAATCAAGAAACTCGAATCCTTAGGTGCTATTCCTGTTGAGGTAACCCTACCACATACCGGCTACGCCATTGCAACATATTATATTCTTGCAACATCTGAGGCTTCTTCTAACCTTGCACGATATGACGGAGTAAAATATGGCTTCAGGGCAGAGGGTAAGGACTTAATGGATATGTATATTAATACAAGGGCTCAGGGATTTGGTGCAGAAGTCAAGAGAAGAATTATGCTTGGCACATATGCTCTCTCGTCAGGATATTACGAGGCATATTATAAGAAGGCTCAACAGGTAAGGACACTTATAAAACAGGATTTTGAAAATGCATTCAAGGTAGTAGATGCTGTTGTTACACCTACGTCACCTACCACAGCATTTAAATTAGGAGAGAAGATTGCTGACCCTCTCCAGATGTACCTGTCTGACATATTCACAATTTCCGTTAACCTTGCAGGAGTACCTGGGATTTCCATACCCTGTGGATTTACATCAAATAATCTACCTGTTGGGCTACAACTTATCGGAAGGCATTTTGATGAAGAATCTATTTTGAAGCTCGCATATGCCTACGAGCAGGCAACAGAGTGGCACAAGAAGAGGCCCAATTTATGAAATATGAGGCTGTTATCGGCCTTGAAGTCCACGCCCAGATGCTTACAGAGACAAAAATATTCTGTCGTTGCTCTACAAAATTCGGTTCAGATCCAAATACCCAGACATGCCCTGTATGTATTGGAATGCCTGGAGTACTTCCCGTATTGAATAAAAAGGCCCTTGAGTTTGCTATAAAGACAGGCATTGCAATGAACTGTAAGATCTCTCCCTATAGCCGTTTTGCGAGGAAGAATTACTTTTACCCAGATCTTCCAAAGGGATACCAGATCAGTCAGTATGAACTTCCGATATGTGAACATGGATATATAGAGATCATTGCTAACGGAGAAATAAAAAAGATTGGTATTACCAGAATCCATATGGAAGAGGATGCTGGTAAGAACATACATGGAGCCTCTGCCTGGGGTGGAGGATTGGGCAGAGAGGTAAATTACAGCTTTGTTGATTTAAATAGGGCCGGGGTTCCACTTATGGAGATAGTCTCAGAGCCGGATATCAGAAGTCCCGGTGAAGCTGTGGAGTACATGAAAAAACTGAGGACTGTCCTGCGATATCTTGGGGTCTGCGATGGGAACATGGAGCAGGGTTCCCTTAGATGCGATGCTAATATATCTGTTAGATCCTTAGGGCAGAAGGATTTTGGAGTAAAAGTAGAGATCAAGAATCTTAATTCCTTTAAATTTGTTGAGAAGGCCCTCGAATATGAAATAGAGCGGCAGATAAAGATACAGGAAGAGGGGAAGAAGATTATGCAGGAGACAAGGTTATGGAACTCGGAGAGAGGGATAACAGAACCCATGAGAACAAAGGAAGAGGCTCATGACTACAGATATTTCCCCGAACCAGACCTTGTACCCATAATCGTTGACCAGAAATGGATTGATGAAATAAAGAAACCCCTCCCTGAATTGCCTGATACGAAGAGAGAACGTTTTGTCTCTGAACACGGGCTTCCTGAATACGATGCTGAACTACTTACAGCAGAAAGGCCTCTTGCCGATTGGTATGAGGAAGCAGTTCGGCTTGGAGGACAACCAAAAGCAGTGAGTAACTGGATAATGGGTGAATTGATGAAGTTACTAAACGAGGAGAATAAATCAATAGAAGAGTGCCCACTGAAGCCAAAACAGCTCGTTGATATGCTTAGTCTTATAGACAGTGGAACCATCAGCGGAAAGATAGCAAAAACTGTCTTTGAGGAAATGTATAAGACCAGTAAGGATGCAGAATCTATCGTAAAAGAAAAGGGTCTCGTCCAGATAAGTGACGCTGGTGAAATCGGAAAGATTGTTGACGATGTAATTGCCAAACATCCAAAAGAAGTGGAAAGATTCAAGTCAGGAGAGGAAAAGCTTATCGGTTTCTTCGTAGGCCAGGTGATGAAATTGACTAAAGGTAAAGCAAACCCTCAGATGGTAAATGAGCTATTAAAGAAAAAACTATCATCGTAATAAGGACTACCTCGGAATTTTCATAACCAATTCACTTATTCCAGGCATAAGGTTTTAACCCAAATAATGCAGATATTGCTCAAAAATTTACTTAACTCGATGATTTATTGGGAATATCTTTATTGGTTATATCCATAAAAATATTCCAATAACCATCAGTTAAAGGTACACTAAGGTATCGAAAAATAAATTTTTTCACAACATCTGCATTATGTAAATGCATTTTTCGGGTTAATAAGCAGGGCTGACTTTCGCTTACTGACTATATTTTTTTTACAGTTCTAAACTCCTTCCGCTACAGTTCGCTAAGAACTGTTACCAAAAAATCTCTAAAAAGCTCAAGTCAGCCCTGCTTATTGCGAGATTTGCAATTAATTTTATATGACTCAAGTCTCATGCACCTTGATTTTATCCCTTCCTTTTCATTAATCTTAATAAAAGGTTTTCTTAAAAGCATGTAAGTCTTTGCCGTCATTCCCGCGCAAGCAGGAATGACAGAATATGAGTTGCCATTATTTTAAGAAAAACTGAACTTTTATAATAAAAACATATTACAGAGATTGTGGAGAGATGTCCGAGAGGCTGAAGGAGCACGACTGGAAATCGTGTGTGGGGGATAAAAACCTCACCGAGGGTTCAAATCCCTCTCTCTCCGCCATCCGCCTAAGGCGGAAGACGTTAATAGCTATCAGTGAAAAGTAGTGAGTATAAAATTTTACTATCGACTGAATACTAACTACTATTCACTGTTTCTGCAGCCAGGGAAGGGCACTATGCAGCAGGGGGATGTGAATCCCGTCAGGTCTGGAAGGAAGCAGCGGTAAGCATTTTATCTGTGTGACATAGCACGTCTTTCCCTGGCTACAAAAAGGGAACTTAACACTCTCAACTTACAACTTTTATTTATGAGTTATTTAGTACTAGCAAGGAAATGGAGACCTCAAAGGTTTGATGACCTTATAGGCCAGGAACCAATAACCCGAATTCTTAAAAATTCGATAGACCAGGGAAAGATTGCACATGCCTATCTCTTTTCTGGCCCGAGGGGTGTAGGTAAAACATCAACAGCAAGGATACTCGCAAAGGCACTAAACTGTAAAGATGGACCAACATCTAATCCTTGTGATAAGTGTCCGTCATGCACATCAATCACAGACGGCTCTTCTATTGATGTGATGGAAATAGATGGTGCATCAAACAACAGCGTCAATGATATAAGAGACCTGAGGGAAAGGGTAAAATATGCCCCTTTAGGCGGAAGATACAAGGTCTATATCATTGACGAATCCCATATGCTCTCGGATGCTGCATTTAATGCGCTACTGAAAACCCTTGAGGAACCACCTCCCCATGTGGTTTTTGTCCTTGCCACAACAGCCCCGAAGAAGATTCCGCCTACTGTGCTTTCCCGTTGTCAACATCTTCCCTTCAGGAGAATACCCAGTCAGAAGATAAAGGAGAGACTTAAACAGATTTCTCATGCCGAGGGCATAGATATATCTGGCCCTGCGCTGGAATTGATCGCAAGGGCTGCTGATGGAAGCCTCCGAGACTCGCTCACAATCCTTGATCAGCTTTCAGCCTTCTCATCTGATATAAAGGAGTCTGACATTAAAGACCTGCTGGGGATAACAGACTTTGGCCTCCTTTCCCAGACCTCAGTTGCACTTATTGAAGGAAAGAGAGAGGAACTGTTGAAGATTATTGAGGAACTTGCCGAAAGAGGCACCGATATCAAATCCTTTGCAAAAGAACTCGTTAGGTTCTTCAGGGATCTATTGGTTGCAAGTGTCATAAAAAAGCCAGAGGAGGTACTCGATTTAGGTAAAGAAGAGATGGAGGCGATAAAAAATATCGTGAGCAGTGTATCCGAAGACCAACTCACCCTTCTGCTCTCGGAGGTAATGAAATCAGAGATAGATGTTAGAAATGCGTCATCACCACGCCTTGCCCTTGAGATGTCTCTTATTAAGGCAAGCTTCTTGAGCAGCATAAGGCCACTAAAAGAAATACTGAAAAATATAGAAACTTATACAAATGTTTCATTGCCTGAAATCAAAGAATCCGCGCCTCCTGAACTCAAAGCAAAGCAACATGCATGTCATGCTGATCCGCCTCAGGCGGACGTTTCAGCATCTAATGAAACCCCTAAATTCGATGCGAGTCTTCGCGAAGAGTCGCTCCGACAAGTTCAGGATGACAAAAAGGGAGTACCCCCTGAATTCGAAGCTGAGAATTTCTGGGAAAAGGCTATAAAAAGGATGGATACACCCCTTGCCTCTAAGCTATCCAGGGCGGAGTTTAAACTTAACGGAGATGAACTAATGATCATCCTGAATGGCGGCGATTCACTCTTTGCTGACTCTCTTGTAAAAAATTTGGAGGTGATAGAAAGGATTTTTTCAGAAGAAATCGGTAAAGAGATCAAGATAAAGATAGAGACGAAAAAAGAAAAGAGAATAAGTAAAAAAGACCTAAAGGAAAAGGTGATGGGAGAACCAATCATTAAAGAGGCCATTGAACTCTTTGAGGGAAGAATTGCAGACATAATTCCGAAAACAAAAAACAGAACACAGGATACAAAGGCGTGATATATATATTTAATGGAGGGAGGGTAAAATGTCTAAAAAGATATTTGGAAACATAATGCGCGAGGCCCAGAAGCTTCAGGCCGAGATGGCAAGAATGCAGGAAGAGGCAAAAACAAAGACTGTTGAGGCAACAGCAGGAGGCGGTATGGTTACCGCCGTTGCAAACGGTGCAGGTGAACTCATATCTTTAAAGATAGAGAAAGAGGTCGTGAATCCTGATGACATTGAAATGCTCCAGGACCTCATTATTGCAGCTTCAAACGAGGCATTACGCCGCGCACACGAGATGGTAAGCAGCGAAATGTCAAAACTGACAGGGGGATTACAGCTTCCTGGCCTGGGAGGGCTGGGGAATATCTTTGGTAAATGACACGGGGCATTATTGAGAATCTTATAGCAGAGCTGACGAAGCTTCCCGGCATAGGCAGGAAGACTGCACAGAGACTTGCATTTTTTATACTCTCGATGCCCGAAGAGGATGCAAAAGGTATCTCAAGGGCGATAAATGAAGTAAAGGATAAAGCAAGGTTCTGCAGTGAGTGTTTCAATATCACAGAGGCTGAGATTTGCAGCATATGTAGTAATAATTCACGGGATAGAAGGAAACTCTGTGTCGTGGAGGAACCGAGCAATATTCTTGTTATTGAGAAAACAGGTAGTTATAAAGGTCTTTATCATGTCCTCCTCGGCGCCCTCTCTCCAATAGATAGCATGACCCCCGATAAGCTTAAAATAAATGAACTTATGAAAAGAATAAAGAAAGATGAAATAAAAGAGATTATTCTCGCAACAAATCCTAACACCAAAGGTGAGATGACCGCCCAGTATATTAGAGAACTACTGAGACCCTTCGATGTTAAAGTCACGCGGATTGCCTATGGTCTGCCAATGGGTGGAGATATCGAGTTTGCAGACGAGGTTACGCTTGGAAAAGCCCTCGAGGGAAGAAGAGAGATGTAGCCTCCTCTCCAATCCTCCCAACTGACATTAAACTAACTTTAACTGATGGTATAAGGAATATTTTTATGGATATAACCAATAAAGATATTCTCAATAATTCATCGAGTTAAATAAATTTTTGAACAATGTCTGCATTATTTGGGTTAAAGAAGTCCTTTGCCTTTCCACCATTCATGTAATTTTGTATGAGATAGTTGAATATGAACTTTTTTTGTCATATAATTAAGCTTAAAAGTAATATACTACTGAGGAGGCATAACAATGAAGAAAATGATTATTCTGTTTTTAACCACTGCAGTTATCCTAACCTCAACCCCGGTATTTGCTGCTGATGAGGACGGATTCATTATCGTAATGGATACAGTAATAGCCAGACCATTTGGTCTTGCTTCTCTTGCAATCGGTTCTGCTTTCTTTGTTGTTACTTTTCCGTTTGCGGCTATGAGTAAGAGTACCAAGAAAACTGCTGACACCCTCGTTGGAGCGCCGTTCAGATTTACCTTTACGCGACCTCTCGGTGATTTCAGCGATTCCTATATGTATAATCCTAAAAAGGAAAGTTAACTCCAGCAACAGGGAAATGATACTTGGGTTGAGGAGAAGAGACCTCAGAATCCAGACCAGATATTTCTTTCGCTCAGTTTTTTCGTATAATCCTCATACCCAGCGCAAGCTAAATCGTATATACTTCAATCGTAATCAATGAATATCCTCGGTAAGCTGTCTGAGATGTGAATTTGCAGATGCATCCGATGGAAAAAACACGAATTGTTAGAGCGCAGATCACGGCTTTCATCTGTTAGTTCACACTGATCCGCCACTGAAAAAAAGGGAGCAGAAATTCCTATTTTCTGCCCCCGCTTACAATAAATCGTGAGATTGTTTTTTTATTATTCTATTTCTGCCCTCAATTATGTTTTTTCTTATCTATAATCTGAGAATCTTTATCGAGCAACTCGTGAATCTTTTCTTCCTCAGCTTGTGTGAATCTGCCATCCTTGTTTAGTGCTTCGTACTTTGCCTTAGCTTTGCTGAGGTTTTCCTGAAGCACAGCGGCTTCCTGCTTCGTAAGGGTACCCGACTTTACGCCCGCGTCGATCCTCTTCTGCTGATTTTCAAACCTGTGCTGGATTTCTGGCCGGTGAAACGGTCGCACCGGGTTATTCTTCTTGTCAGTAATCATCCTCTCATTTCTATCAAGCATGTTTTGGATATTCCCTTGTTCCATCTCTCTCATCTTCCCGTCTGCAGATACAGCCTTCTTCCTTTCCTTGATCCTGTTTAGATTCTCCTGGACAATCTTTGCCTCATCTTTCGTCAGACTCTTAGAAGAAACAGCCTTATCGATCAGCTGTTGTTGCTCTGCGATCTTGGCGTCAAGACCGGAAATTACAGCAAACGCACCTGCGGCAAAGATCAGCACTATAACGATAGCTGATACGGAAAGTGAAATCCTTTGTTTCATATGCCCTCCTTGGTAAAAGAATTATTAAACATTTTACCAGAAAATAGAGGCGGGCCTTGTAACTATATTTTACGAGATGAGGTAAACCCAGATAATGCATTTTTAGGGTAAAGTGATATCCTTGTCCATCTCAAGTGGAATGCCTTCTTCCTGTACTCTGCACATCTCGGAGCTTCGATAAAAAGCCACAGTTCACATAGAAATGTGCATATTGTAAAGTTTTTCATTTCCACCGAGTTCTCACAGAAATGTTGAGCTTCACATTTCTGTGATTATGTAGAGTTCCCCGTTATGTGAAGTAATTGTCTTCAACCCTTATTAGATAAGTCCTCAGCAAAGATTCACTCAACATAATAATACTCAGATATTTAGAATACTCCTCATTGAAATCCAATTAATGAGGAGGTTTATATGTTTACGTCTCAGAAGCACAAGAAATGGAGTTTGGAGGGACCTTATCAATCCAAGATTCTCAGCGAATATATAGATTTTCTGAGAAATCATCGGGGTCTTGCTGAAAACACCATCCGCTTTCGCAGGAATGATGTCATATCATTTCTTCGGTCACCGAGAATTCAAAGTGGTGAGAATATTGGAAAGATATCAGCAAAGCAGATTTACGATTACATCGTCAGGACAGCTAAGACCATGTCCCTTCCAAGTCGAGGGCATCTTGTTGCGTCAATTCGAAGCTTTTTAAAGTTTGCTCATTTCAAAGGATATGTTCAGCGGGACCTTACAGAGGCTGTACCGGTTATTGGAACTCCGAAATTAGGAAGAGTTCCTCGCGGCATTCC
>Ga0187774_10000335_pt1 | contig 16029 bp, 14 predicted proteins | sample 0216_BV02_MP05_2_FD_133152 | JGI IMG/M metagenome (GOLD analysis project Ga0187774, IMG submission 133152) | Tropical peat soil microbial communities from peatlands in Department of Meta, Colombia - 0216_BV02_MP05_20_MG | ecosystem: Environmental > Terrestrial > Soil > Wetlands > Peat | place... | reverse complement strand
GCCGGCGCTCAATTGGACCAAAGTCCAATATCACGAGCCCGTGTCAGGCAATACCCTACAGCGAGGAGGGGGCCCATGGCCCGGCGAGACGCCGACGAGTCCGATGGCAAGCTCAAGCGCAAGACCTACGAAAAGGAGCTGCGCCGCCTCCAGGCCGAGCTCTGCCATCTCCAGGCCTGGGTGAAGCACAAGGGTCTTCGCGTCATTGTCATATTCGAAGGCCGCGACGGCGCCGGCAAGGGCGGCACGATCCGCGCCATCACCGAGCGCGTCAGCCCGCGCGTGTTCCGGCTGGTCGCGCTTCCTGCGCCCTCCGACCGCGACAAGTCGCAGATGTACATGCAGCGCTACATGGCCCACTTCCCGGCGGCAGGGGAGATCGTCATCTTCGACCGCAGCTGGTACAACCGCGCCGGAGTCGAGCGTGTCATGGGCTTCTGCACCGACGAGCAGTACGAGCGCTTCCTCAATCTGTGCCCGGACATCGAGAAATACATCGTCGACGGGGGCATCAAGCTGATCAAGTACTGGCTCGAGGTGAGCAACAAGGAGCAGGAGCGGCGCTTCGAGGCGCGCATCACCGATCCGCTGCGCCAGTGGAAGCTTTCGGTGATGGATCTGCCCTCGCGCGAGAAGTGGTACGAATATTCGCTCGCGCGCGACGCGATGCTCAAGGCGACCGACACCAGGCACGCGCCCTGGCACGTCCTGCGCTCCGACGACAAGAAGCGGGCGCGCCTCAACTGCATCGCGCACCTGCTCGAGCAGATCCCCTACAAGAAGCTGCCGCGCGCAAAGATCGACCTGCCGAAGCGCGCGAAGAAACACGAATACGACGACCAGGCGACCCTCAAGGGGCGGCGGTTCGTTCCCGAAAGATACTGATGAAACTTTGGCTGGGGAACATCGCGCCGGGTACCACCGACGAGGAAGTCAGCGACTTCGTCAAGAAATACTCCCCCGGCCTGGAAGTCAAGAAGGTTGATCGAATCGAAGGCGACGGCACCCGGCCCGCGGTGTCGGTGGAATTCGTCAATCCGCCCTTCGGAGCGGTGGAGAAGGTCGCGATGCGGCTGCACAGGATGCAGTGGAAGGGCCGCGAGCTATTTGCGCAGACGATGCAATTTTAGGGCTCGATCGCGTTCACTTCATGGCCGCCCTCACGTCCGCCAGGGCCTGATCCACGTAATCCAGGCGGATAAGCCCGACCCGGGGGTGGTCGAGGTCGAGGATGACGTAGATGGTCACGGTCATCATGAGCGCGAAGCCGACCATGTGCAGGTTGGTGGCGAACGGCTTGCCGCCGGCCAGCCCGTAGCCGACGAGCAGCGAGCAGATCAGCGTCAGCACGACGAGGGCCGCGAGGATGACCGTCGGAGTGTGCGTCCTGAGCGCGATCGCCCGCGTCGTCGTGATGTCGATCATGTCGTTCAACGCCGGCAGGAGCAGCAGCGAAGCCTGGGGCGGGGCGCCCCGAAGGGCCGCAATGGCGTCGCTCCAGATCCCGGATTGAAGCGCCTCGGCGCGGGCGGCGTGGGCGTTCGAGGCGTCGATATCCGGCAGCGCTCGGTAGATGGCGATGCGCTCGTCCGTATAGCTGCGGAACTTGTCGCGCAGCGCGTGCTGCGCCGCGGCCGGCAGCAGGTCGAGGCGCAGGTAGGCCGTGCCGATCGCGTTGGCCTCCTGCACGGTCTGCGCCCGGCGGGTGTCGAAGCGCGAGGTCGCTCCCGAGAACGTGAACGCGACCATCAGCCCGAGCAGCGCGTAGATCGCGGTCTCGACGGTGACCAGGCCGACGCGCTCGCGGTCGGTTTCCTCGCGGCTGCGCTGTCCCCCGACCCACCGGCCGATCCACACGAACAGCAGAATGCCTGCGAACAGGCCGGGAAGGAATACGAACACAAGGGCGTTGTCGCTCATCACTGCTCCTTGTTCTTTTCCTTCTCCGGCCCCTCCTGCTCTTTCCACCAGCCGCCGCCGAGCGCCTGCAGCAGCGCCGCGGAGTCGGCGTAGCGGTCGGCGACCGCCTGCGTCTGGTCGATGCGCGCGCCGCGGAGCTTGCGCTGGGCGTCGAGCAGCGAAAGGAAGCTCACGCCGCCCGCTTCGTACCGCGAGGAGATGATGTCGTGGTAGGCGCGCGCTTGCGCGGCTGCGTCGGCGCGCTCCTTGAGCCTCACCGCGTCGGTCTCCAGCGCGCGCAGCGTGTCGGCGACGTTCTGGAATCCGAGCAGCACGGTCTCCTTGTAGGCCGCGCCGGCCTGCTCGTACGCCGCGATCGCCGACCGGCGCTTCGCCTGGAGCTCGTCGCCGTGGAAGATCGGCTGCGTGAGCGAGGCGCCCAGAAGGTAGAAGCCGGTGCCGCCCGCGAACCAGTCGCCGCCGCTCGAGGCGAGCGAGCCGCCGGTGGCCGTGAGCGTGATCTGCGGGTAAAGGTTGGCGGTCGCGACGCCCACCCGCGCCGCGGCCTGCCCGAGCAGCGCCTCGGCCGCGCGGATATCGGGCCGCTGGCGCGCGAGCTCCGAGGGCAGGGAGAGCGGCAGCTCCTCGGGCAGCTGCAGCTCGGAGAGCCTGAATTCCGGGAGCCCGGCCGCGGAGGGCGGCCGGCCCGTGTAGACGGCGAGACGGTGGCGCACCTGCTCGAGCTGCCGCCGCAGCTCGGGCAGCATGGCGCGAGTCTGCGCGAGCTCGAGGCGCTGGGCGACGACGTCGGCCTTCGCCGCGCTGCCGATCTGCTCGAGGCGCTCGGCGATCGCCAGCGAGCGCGCCTGCAGCGCGATCATCCCCTCGGTGAGCGCGACCTGCTCGCGCAGCGACGCCTCGCGGATCGCGGCGGTCACGACGTTGCCGGTCAGCATCAGCCGCGCGGCCTCGAGCTCGTAGCGCTGGTAGTCGGTCTCGGCCCGCAGCGCGTCCAGCTCGCGGCGCGTGGACCCGAACAGGTCCAGGGTGTAGGAGACGCTGACGGAGGCGAGAAAGAGATTGAGCGGCATCGCCACCGGCAGCGCCTGGACGCCCAGCGACTGCGGGTGGACGTCGACGCGGTTCGCGGAGAGCTTGGCATCGACCCGCGGGTACTGCGTTCCCGTCCGGGCGCTGTAGTCTTCCTCGGCCTGGCGCAGCCTCGCGCCGGCGCGGGCGAGCGTGGGGCTGCCCTCGAGCGCGTCGCGCACCAGACGGTCGAGCGCAGGCGAGCGGAACAGCGTCCACCATTGCGCCGGGATGTCTTTCCCCGCCGCGAAGCGCTGCGCCTGCCCGCCCGCGACCTCGGCGGAAGCGGTCTCGGCGGCGACCGGCGTCGGAGTGTAGGTGTCCGTCGCGGGAACGGCTGGGGGCTGCACGGGTTCGCTCGCGCAGGACGCGAGGAGAGCGGAGAGGAGGATCGCGCGGCGCACGGTCAGTCGAGAGTCCTGCGGTAGAAGATCAGCGCGATCGACATCACCACGATGGTGAACACCATGATGGGCCAGATATTCGTCCAGAGGTCCGCCCAGTCGTTGCCCTTGAGCAGGATCCCGCGCACCAGGCGCATGAAATAGGTCGCCGGCAGGACCCCGCCGACGGCCTGCGCCCAGCCGGGCATGCCCTGGAAGGGGAACATGAAGCCGGAGAGCAGCATCGTCGGGAGGAAGTAGAAAAACGTCAGCTGCATCGCCTGGAGCTGGTTCTGCGCGAGCGACGATATGGTGATTACGATCGTCAGCTGGGCGGCGATGAACAGCAGCGCCACCGTGTAAAGGATCAGAACGCTGCCCACGAAGGGCACGCGGAACAGGTATACCGCGGCGAGGAGGATGATGCTGATCTGGATCAGGCCGATGAAGATGTAGGGCACGATCTTGCCGGTCATCACCTCGAGCGGCTGCGCCGGCGTGGCGAGCAGGTTCTCCATGGTGCCGCGCTCGCGCTCGCGCGTCATCGCGAGGCCGGTCATCATCACCATGGTCATGGTGAGGATCACCCCCATCAGGCCCGGCACGATGTTGTGCTGGGTGAGCCCCTCGGGGTTGTAGAGCTTGTGCACCCGCACGTCAAAAGGCGGCCCGCCTCCCGCGAGCGGGGCCAGCGGGCCGCCGAGGTCCTTCTTCGCTACCGAAAGAGCGAGCTCGCGCACCGAGGCGATGGCGGCGCCGGCGGCGGCGGGGTCGGTAGCGTCCGCCTCGATCAGCATCGCCGGCCGCTCGCCGCGCAGCAGCCTGCGCGTGAAGTCCGTCGGGACGTTCACGACGAACTGCACGTCGCCGCGCGCGAGGGCGGCGCGCGCGTCCTCCTCGTTCTCGACTTCCCTGACGAATTCGAAATAGCCGCTCGTACGCATCGCCGCGAGATAGCTGCGGGTGAACTCGCTCTGGTCGCCCCTGAGCACGGCGGTGCGGAGGTGCCGGGGGTCGGTGTTGATCGCATAGCCGAACAGGATGAGCATGATGATCGGCATCCCCACGACCATCGCGAAAGTGATGCGGTCGCGCCTGAGCTGCAGGAACTCCTTGAGCACGATGCCCCACCAGCGCGTGAGCGAGAAGATTCTCATCGCCGCGGTCCGTAGTTGTCGGCGGACTGCTCCATCAGGTGGATGAACACGTCCTCCAGGCCGGTCGCAGCGGGCTCGACCGCGAAGGCGCTCCCGGCCGTGACCCGGCGCACGGTCGCCTCGAGCGCCGCGGCATCGCGGCCGGTGACGTGCAGCGCCGAGCCGAAGGCGGCGATCTGGTCGACCCCGGGCTGGCCGCGCAGCTGCTCGGCGACGGCGGCGAGGTCGCCGTTCGTGATGGCGCAGGTGGAAAGGCCCTGGCTGGCGATGATCTCCTCCGCGGTGCCCTGGGCGATCAGCTTGCCGTAAGCGATGTAGGCGAGCTTGTGGCAGCGCTCCGCCTCGTCCATGTAGTGCGTGCTGACCAGGACCGAGATGCCGCTCGCAGCAAGCGCATGCAGCTCGTCCCAGAACTCCCGCCGCGCGCTGGGATCGACCCCCGCCGTGGGCTCGTCGAGCAGCAGCAGCTTGGGCCCGTGCAGCATGCAGGCGGCAAGCGCGAGCCGCTGCTTCCAGCCTCCCGAGAGCGCGCCTGCGAGCTGCGCCGCGCGCGCCGTCAGGCCCAGCCCCTCGATCGTCCGCTCGACCGCCGCGACGCGCGCGGGCATCTCGTAGACCCGGGCGATGAAATCCAGGTTCTCGCGTATGGACAGGTCTTCCCAGAAGGAGAAGCGCTGAGTCATGTAGCCGACACGGCGCTTGATCTCCCGGCTCTGGCGGCGGATGTCGTAGCCCAGACAGGTACCCGAACCCGAATCGGGCGTAAGCAATCCGCACATCAGGCGAATCGTGGTGGTCTTGCCGCTGCCGTTGGGCCCGAGGAAGCCGAAGATCTCGCCGCGGCCGACGCGCAGCGACACGTCGTTCACCACGTGCTTGTCGCCGAAATGCTTGTTCAGCCCCCGCACGTCGATGGCGGCATCGTTCATTGCAAGGTCACGGCAACGGGCTGTCCGGGACGAAGCTTGGGTCCGTTCTCGACCGACGGTCGCGCTTCGACCATGAACACCAGTTTCGCGCGCGTCTCGTTGCTGTAGATGACGGGAGGCGTGAACTCCGGCTCGTTCGAGACATAGCTCACCTGCGCCGGGACAGCGGCCTCACAACCGTCGCACCGCAGGGCGACCACGCGCCCGGGTTTGAGGCCGCCGACGACGACCTCGGGAACGAAGAAGCGCACTTTCACGTTGCCGGGCGGCAGCATGCGCACCACGGGGCTGCCGGCGGGAACCCATTCGCCGACGCGGTAGAGCGTGTCGGCGACGAGGCCGGCCTGCACGGCCGAGACGTGCTTCTGATCGAGCCGCCAGGCCGACTCGTCGGTGGCGGCGCGCGCTGCGGCGACCTGCGCGTTCTGCGCCCGGATCTGGTCCTGCCGCGCCGGCAGCCGCGACACCTCCAGCTGCCCCTCGAGCTCGCGCACGCGCGCCGCCTTGATGGCGTGGTTGGCGCGCGAATCCTCGAGCTGGGCGCGCGCGATGCCGCCGACCTCGAACTGCGCTTCGTCGCGCTTGAGCTGTTGCGCGGCCTGCAGCTCGGCGGCGCGCGCCTGGGCGAGCTGCGCCTCGGCGACGTCGAGCTCCGGGTTGCGCTTGCCCAGGCGCAGGTCGGCAAGGTGGGCCTGCGCGGCCTTCAGCTGCTCCTGCGCCTGCTCCTTCGCCGCCGTCTCCTGGTCGTCCTCGAGCTGGAACAGCGGCGCCTTCGCCTCCACGGTCTGGCCGCGCTGCACGAGCAGGCGCTCGAGGCGCCCGCCGACCGGCGAGGCGACGTAGACGTACTCGCCCTCGACGTAGCCCTGATACGCCGGCGCGGGATCACCGGAGCAGCCGGCGACGTTGACGCATATCAAAGGCAGCGCGGCGAAGGCCGCTATGTTCCTCGTCTCGGACATCAAAACAGTTTAGCCGTGTCCCGGCGGTCGCGGCAACGCGGGGCGCGCATTGTTGATGTAGGCTTCGCCCATGAGGCGAGTCCTCGTCCTCTCGCTCGCCGCAGCGCTCGCCGGCTGCGTCACGATCACGTCGTCCTCGCTCGGGACCTTCGCCGGCGTCATGCCCTGCGCCGACTGCGCTGGAATCCTCACCGAGCTGCGCCTGTACGCGGAGCAGGGGCGCCCGACGCGCTTCGAGCTCACCGAGACCTATCTCGGCAGCCGCGACGGCGACCGCAGCATCGGGACCGCGGGCCAGTGGGGGAGGGTGCGCGGCTCGGCGGACGACGCCGGCGCGACGGTGGTCCAGCTCGACCTCGGCAGCGTCAGCACGCGGCGGAATTTCGTGCGGGTGGGCGAGGACGAGTTGCGGCGGATCGACGCGAATCTGCGCGAGATTCCCTCGGCGGTTCCGCACTCGCTGCACCGCGTCTCCGAGCTCCCCGCGGTGACCCTGCTGGAGACAGATTCCGGGAGGACGGTCGAGGTCGAGCCCGGGCAGCGCGTCTTCGTGGTGCTGGGCTCCAACCGGGCGACCGGGTTCGGCTGGTCGATCGAGGCCTCGGGAACGGGTCTCCTGACGGCGCTGGGCGCTCCGATCTACGCGCGGGGCACGGCGCTCGGGTCGGAGGGGACCGAGATGTGGTTCTTCGGAGCGACGCTCAAGGGCAGACAGGAATTGCGCTTCCAGTACCGCCGGCCGTTCGAGCCGGGCGTTCCGGCGATGAAGACGGTGAACTTCACCGTCGTGGTGAGCTAGCCGCTCAGGTTATGGTCGTCTCGCCCATCAATGCCACGTGGATTCCGCGCGTAACGGGCCTTCTCCGGACGGCCTCCCTTCCGACGCCGGCGAGGACCTCGAGCTGAACGCGGCTTCCGCCTGCTCCGCCGAGGATGGGCCGGAGCCCCGCGAACAGCCCGACGGCCTCCGCGTGGCGGCCTTCAGCCCAGGCGGCGAGGGCGCGCAAGGCAGGCACGGTGATCTGCGTCGCGCGCTGAGCGGCGTAGTCGGAGCCCTGCGCGCGACGCTCTATGGCGCCGCGCAGCCGCTGCGCCCGCCCCGGGATCCCCGCGGCGAAGTGCGCGAGACCGGCGTGCAGATCGACGAACGGCCAGAATCCAGGGGTCAGCTTCCGCTCGAAAGCGTCCGAGATCCTGCGCCAGCGCCCGTTGTCCGGGACGCCTTCGACGGCGAGGCGCCACAGGAGACCCGTGGCGTCGCAGGCCTCGATCGGCGAATCGTCGCTCGCCGGAAGGAGCCACTCGTCGAGGATGGCGAGCGCCGAACCCGGATCACCTGCATCGACGTCGAACATGGCGAGGTGCCAGGCATTGTGGGTGCACATGCGGCTGTCCGTGAACCATTGCCCGCGCCGGTCGCGCATCCACTGCGATCCCTTCCGGGCCCGGCCGGATTCGGCGATCGCGTGCGCCACCGAGTGCACCCCCATCGGGCAGGATGCGTCACCCGACAGCGCCTCGCGCCCCAGCGCCTCGGCGCGAGCGGCGTCGCCGTTCTCTGCGTGCGCGAACGATGCAAGGCCGAGCAGCGCTGCGTAGCCTGGCTGGTCGCTCGACCATGCCGGCATGACCGAATCGACCACCGCGCAAAGCTGCTCGTGCCAGCCGAGGAAGAAGTAGCAGGACTGTGCGACCCGCAGCGCGAGCAGGTCGCGCGGCCATTGATCGAGGATCGCCGCATAGCGCCCGGCGGCGAGGACAGGATCTCCGGCCAGCCAGGCTTCCGCCGCCGCGAGGTGGGCGCGGGTGCGGGGGGACGCGGCCGTGCCGGAGCCGGTCGCCAGCACCTCGGCGAGCGCGGGGAGGGCGTCCGGGCTCTTCGCGAGGACGGACGCGCCGGCGCGGATCGTCTGCGCGCGATCGAACTCCGGGTCGCCGGGGCCGATTGCGCGCAGGTCGGCGACGGAATCGCCGACCGCGCACAGCAGGTGATCGAGGGCGAGAGCGGTCGTTTTCATGGCAATGCGGATTCTGCCCGCGCGGGGGAGCGGGGACTTGCCCCGGACGCCGGCCTTCTTTGCAGCGGCGCCGGCTTTCAACCGCCTGGAGCCGGTGTCAGAATTGGCGCTGCGTCCCAGCTTTCGGAGGCACAGCCATCGGGAAGGCCGCGCTCTGCTTCGTTCTGCTCGTGACGGCGGCGCAGGCCGCGCCCGTCACCGGCCTCGACACGGACCTCAAGCCCTGGAGCGGCGACTTCGACGGCATGCTCGAGCGCCGCGTCGTGCGCGTGCTCGTCCCCTACAGCCGGACGCTCTACTTCAACGACAAGGGTGCGCAGCGCGGCCTGGTCGCGGATTCGCTCAAGGACTTCGAGATCTACCTGAACAAGCGATACAGGCTCAAGACCCGGCCGATCACCGTGATCGCGATTCCGACCACGCGCGAGGCCTTGCTCCCCGGCCTGCTGAAGGGGGAAGGAGACATCGCTGCGGGCAATCTCACCGTCACTGCTGAGCGCCGCAAGACCGTCGATTTCTCCCTGCCGGTGACGAAAAACGTCGTCGAGGTCGCGGTCACGGGGCCGGCGTCGCCCGCGCTCTCCTCGCTCGACGATCTCTCCGGGCAGGAAGTGCACGTTCGCCGCTCGTCCAGCTATTACGAGAGCCTGTCGCGGCTGAACGAGCGCTTTCGCGCCGAGGGAAAGCCGCAGATCGCGCTCACGCTCGTGCCCGACGCGCTCGAGGACGAGGACATGATGGACATGCTCGGCGTGGGCCTGCTGAAGCTGATCGTGGTCGACGACTGGAAGGCGAAGCTGTGGGCGGGGTTGCTCCGCGGAAGGATCAAGCCGCGGCCGGACCTCGCCGTGTCCGAGGCCGGCGATACCGCGTGGGCGTTCCGCAAGGAGAGCCCCAAGCTCGCGCAGGTGGTCGACCGATTCATCCGCACGCACCCAAGCGCGCTCGCCGCGGGCTTCAAGACCTATCCTGCCTATCTCAGGCAACTGCGGAACGCCACCTCGGACGCCGACTGGAAGCGCTTCGAGAGGACCGTGGCGCTTTTCCGGAAATACGGCGAGCGCTACAGCTTCGACTACCTCATGGTCGCTGCGCTCGGCTACCAGGAGTCGGGGCTCGACCAGAACGCGCGCAGCCACCGGGGAGCGATCGGCATCATGCAGCTCATGCCCGAGACGCGCCGGACGCTCAAGGTCGGCGACATCACCCAGGTCGAGCCCAACGTGCACGGCGGCTTCAAGTACCTGCGGCAGATCTACGACAAGCACCTCGACACCGAGGGCCTCGACGAGCAGAACCGCACTCTCTTCGCGATCGCGGCGTACAACGCAGGCTCGGGCCGCATCGCCGGCCTGCGTGCCGAGGCCGCGAAGAGAGGCCTGGACCCCAACGTCTGGTTCAACAACGTAGAATTGATCGCCGCTCGTCGCATCGGGCAGGAAACGGTCGTGTACGTGCGCAACATCTACAAGTACTACGTGGCGTACAAGCTCCAGCTCGAGACGCTCGAGGCCCGGCGCGCCGCCGCGTCCAGCATCGGCTCGCGTAGCCCTGACAAGCCATGAAAACGATCCAACGCGTCGCTCCGGGGCTCGATGGACTCCTACGGCAGGGCCGCGCGCGCTCGATCGCGATCTGGGTCGGCGGCGTGGTCGCCGCCTACGCCTTCCTCGGCATCCTCGTTGCGCCGCCCATTGTCCGCCTGCAGCTCGAGCGCGTCCTGACGGAGCAGCTCGGTCGCGAGGTGACGGTCGATCGGGTGCGCATCAATCCCTTCGCCCTGTCGGCGGCCGTCCGGGGGTTCGCGCTCAAGTCGCGCGACGGGAGCGGGAACGACTTCGCCTTCGACGAGCTGTACCTGGATGTCGCTGCGTCATCGCTGTTCCGGCTCGCTCCGGTGGTCGAGTCCGTGCGCCTAGCGAAGCCCTACGTGCGCGTCGTCCGTAACGAGGACAAGTCCTACAGCTTCCAGGACATCATCGACCGGTTCGCAGGCCGGCCTCCGTCGCCGCCTGGCCCCACGCCGCGGTTCGCTTTCTACAACATCCTGCTCACCGAAGGCAGCATCGAGTTCGACGACCGGCCGAACAAGGCGCGCCAGATCGTGAGCGACCTGCAGATCGGGATTCCGTTCATCTCGAGCCTGCCGAGCCAGATCGACATCACCGTTCAGCCGCGCCTGGCCGCCAAGGTGAACGGCGCGCCGATGGAGCTGCTCGGCGAAACCAAGCCGTTCGAGGATGCGCGCCAGACCACGCTGCGCATCGACATCGACGAGCTGCCGCTCGCCAAGTACTCCGAGTACATACCCGCTTCCATGCACCTCCGCATCGAAAGCGGCACTCTCACCACCCGGCTGGGGCTCGCGCTCTCGATGCAGAACGAGCGGCTGCACACGCTCACGCTCTCCGGCACCGCGGCACTGAAGAACTTCGCCGCCCTGCGCACGGACCGAACGCCTCTCCTCGCCCTCGGCGCCCTGAGCGTCGATATCGGCGCGCTGGACTTCGTCAACCGGCGCGCCGCGATCAAGAGCGTGCGCGTCGAGTCGCCGAGGGTCGATATCGTCCGCCACAAGGACGAGCAGTTCAATTTCGCGGGCCTCGTCCCCGAGTCGGCGCAGGCGGATGACGCGGAGCCGGGCCCGCCTTTCGGCTTCAGCGTGGAGGAGATCGCGCTCTCGCGGGGCGCGGTCCGCGTGCTCGACGAGACGACTCCGGCGCAGCCGTTCCGACTCGTCCTCGACAACCTCTCGCTAAGCATCGCCGGTCTGGGCAACGCGCCCGAGGACAAGGCTGCGATACGCCTGGCGTGCGATGCCGGCAAGGCCAGGCTCGCGATCGCGGGGACGCTCGCCATCGCGCCCGAGTTGTTCGTCGACGCGAAGGCGAACGTGAAGGATGTCGACCTCGTGCAGTTCACCCCGTACACGGGGAAGTACGTTGGGTACGCCGTCCAGAAGGGCAAGCTCTCGCTCAAGGTCTCGTACCTCATCGACAAGCGCAAGGTCTCCGCCGACAACGACGTCTACCTCGACCAGCTCACGTTCGGCGATCGGGTCGAGAGCCCGACCGCGACCAGCCTGCCGGTGCTGTTCGCCGTGGCGCTGCTGAAGGACAAGGACGGCGTTATCGACATGGACCTGCACGTCTCGGGCTCGCTCGGCGATCCGCATTTCGACCTGCGAGGCGCCTTCGCCAGGGAACTGGAGAATGAGGTGGGCCAGGCGGTGACTTCGCCGTTTGCGCTCATCGGGGCAGCCTCGGGCGCAGGCGAGGAGCTCGCCTACGTGGAGTTCGCGCCGGGGTCGTCTACGCTCGACGCTGCCGGCGCGCAGAAGCTCGGCGTCCTCGCCAAGGCGCTGAACCAGCGGCCGGCGCTGAAACTCGAGGTGTGCGGCCGCGTCGACCTGGAGCGCGACCGCGGGAACAAGGGGGCGAAGCCCGAAGACGACGATATGAGGCGGCTCGCGAACGCCCGCGCGCAGGCTGCCAGAGACTGGCTGGTCGTGAACGGCAATCTCGTCGCGGAGCGCGTGTCCATCGTCGCGCCGAAGATGAATTCCGAGGGGATCAAGGACTCGGGCAAGCCGACCCGGGCGGATTTTTCGCTCAAGTGAGTTAAGATGGACTCATGAAGCGCCTGGGAGTCATGGTGTTGGGACTGCTGGTCGCCGCAGGCGCCCACGCGCAGCAGGCCGCCACGCCGCCGCCTCCGCCGCTGCAGGTCGATCCGGCGCTGGTGGGCACGGCGAAGTTCAAGCCCGAGGAGCTCGAGGCGCTGGTCGCGCCCGTCGCGCTCTATCCGGATGCGCTGCTCGCCCAGGTGCTGATGGCCTCGACCTATCCCCTGGAGATCGTCGAGGCCGCGCGCTGGTCGAAGGCGAATCCGGGCCTGAAGGACCAGGCGTTGCAGGACGCGCTGCAGCAGCAGAGCTGGGACCCGAGCGTGAAGGCGCTCGCGGGCTTCCCCTCGGTCCTGCAGTCGATGAACGACAAGCTCGACATGACGCAGAAGCTCGGCGACGCCTTCCTCGCGCAGCCGAAGGACGTCATGGACGCGGTGCAGCGCCTGCGCGCCAAGGCGATGGCCGCGGGCAACCTCAAGTCGGGCAAGGAGCTGACGTACACGAGCCAGAAGGACGGCGACCAGACCATCATCGTCATCGAGCCCGCCGAGCCCGAGGTGATCTACGTACCGGCCTACAGCCCTGCGATCTACGGTCCGTGGCCGTATCCGATGTACCCGCCTTACTACTATCCGCCGCCGCCGGCTTATCCGGCCGGAGGCTTCTGGTTCGGGTTCACGGTGGGCATCATCATTGGCGGGGGCGCCTGGGCGCGCCCGGTCTGGCACACGGGCGGCGTGGTCATCAACGTCAACAACTTCAACCGCGTCAACCACACCAACATCAACAACCCGAACTGGCAGCACAGCCCCGAGCACCGCAAGGGCGTGGGGTACCGCGACCAGGGCACGCGCGACAAGTTCGGACAGGGACAGCGCCCGGGCGCGGACACGCGCGAGGCCTACCGCGGCCGCGCCGAAGCGGGACAGCGCGACATCGCGCGCGGCGGCCCCGAGCAGTTAGGCGGGGGAGACCGCGGTGACCGCGGCGGCGGCGCCTTCGACGGCGTCGGCCGGGGCGGGGAGTCGCGCGATTTCAGCAACCGGGGGGCGGCGAGCCGCGGCGGAGGCGGGTTTTCCGGGGGCGGCGGATTTTCCGGCGGCGGCCGCGGCGGCTTCGGGGGCGGCGGTGGGCGCGGAGGGGGACGCAGATGAAAAGAGCGCTTGCGGTCTGCCTGCTCGCGGCTACGGCGGCGTACGCTGCCGGCGCGAGAAATTTCGCCTCGCCCGAAGACGCGGTGCAAGCACTGGTCGCCGCGGCACGGGCGAACGATCCCAATGCGATCCTCGCCGTGCTCGGCCCGGAGGCGAAGGAGGTCGTGCGCTCGGGCGACGCCGCCACCGACAAGCAGGCGCGCGAGCGGTTCGTCAGGGCTTACGAGGAAGCCAACAAGATCTCGAAGCCGAACGAAAGCATGGCGCTGCTCCTCGTCGGAAAGGACGAGTGGATCATGCCGATCCCGATCGTGAAAGACGCAGCCGGGTGGCACTTCGACGTCGCCGAAGGCAGGGAGGAGATCCTCAACCGGCGCATCGGCCGCAACGAGCTGCACGCCATCCAGGCGGTGGAGGCCTACGTGGACGCGCAGAAGGAGTACTACCTGCGCAACCCGCAGAAAGACAAGCTGCTGCAGTACGCGCAAAGGTTTGTGAGCGCCAAGGGCAAGCGCGACGGCCTCTATTTCCCGGTGAAATCAGGAGAACAGGAGAGCCCGCTCGGTCCACTGTTTGACCGGTTGTATCCGGGGGGGAAGAGCGGTGCAACGCGCGCGCCCTACCACGGCTACTACTATCGCATCCTGAAGGGGCAAGGCCCGGGCGCGCCCGGCGGCGCGTACAGCTACCTCGCGCAGGGACGGATGATCGGGGGCTTCGCGCTGGTCGCCTGGCCCGCCGCCTACGGCAACACCGGCATCATGACCTTCATCGTCAACCAGGACGGGGTCGTCTACCAGAAGGACCTGGGAGCCGGAACGGGCGCCGCCGTGCAGAAGATCGCGGTGTTCAACCCCGACAAGAGCTGGAAGCGGCCCTAGGCGCTGAAGCTCGCCGCGCGGATCGCGTTCTCCGGCAGCTTCTTGGGCGCCGGGTAAGCCTGGATGTACTTGATGTTCTCCATCGGGATGATGAGAAGCGCGCCATCCGCCTCGACGATGAGGTGACGCGCGGCAAGGGCCTCCTTCAGCTTGATCACTTGCGCGCTTTCGTTGGGAGCCTGCACCGGAAAGTCGAGCTTCATCTGCGAGCCGTCCATGTAATGGATGGTCATTTCGCGCTTGTCCGCCATCGCCGTCCTCCGCAAAGATGAGACGGGACAGTCTATCATTCGACCCCACCATGAGCGTCCATCGCGCCGCACGCTACGCCGCCTATGCCGCGGCGGCGCTCGCGATACTCATCGTCGGCGCGGCCCTGCTCGTCCCGCTTTTCCTGGACACGCCGGCCGTGGAGCGCCAGATCCAGGCGAAGCTCTCGCAGCTGGTGCAGGGCGAGGTCGCCTGGGAGAAGCTCTCGATCCGGCTGCTGCCTTCGCCGCGCGGCGCACTGAGCGAGGTCAGGGTCGAGATTCCCGGGGTCGCCGAGGTGCGCGCAGAGCAGGCGGACGCGCACCTGCGGCTGCTGCCGCTGCTGCGTGGACGGGCGGAAATCGCTTCGGTGACCCTGTCGAAACCCGCCATCCGCGTCCGGGTCGCCCCGGCTTCGCCCGCCAAGGAGGCGCCGAGGGAAGAAACGCCCGCGGATCCGCTCGGCGTCTACCGCTCCGTCGTCGACGGAATCCGCCGCTTCGCGCCGGACGCGGAGGTCGACGTCGAAGGCGGGGAGCTGGACCTCGCGCTCGCAGGCATGCCGGCGATCCGCGTGCGGGCGCTCGAGCTGCACGGTCGCACTGAAACCAAGGGCATGACGGTCGAGCTCGGCGCGGCGAGCGAGGACTGGAGCAGGCTCAGGGCCTCGGCGAGCGTCGATTTCGGCGATCTGTCCGGCAAGGCAAAGGTCGAACTCGACGGGCTGAAGCCTCAGCCCTGGCTCGACCGCCTTCTCGCCGGGTCACCCGTTACGGTCGCCCTTCCCGAGGCGAGTGTGCGCCTCGAGGGCGCAAGCGATGGCAAGGCGCGGCTCGAAGGCGGGTTTAGCGTCCGCGCAGGGAATGTGGACCTGCTGCGGGCTACAGAGAGGGTACAGGTCCCCGGCGTGGCTGTGGACGGGACGCTCGCCGCGGACAGCGAGGAGATCGCCGTGGGCGTGACGAGCGCCCAGCTCGGCGCGGGCAGGCTCGGCGCAGGCAGCGCGCGCTACCGGCTGAAGAACGGGTCTGTCACCGCCGCCACGGAATTCGACCTCGACCTGGCGCAGATCATGGACGCCACGCGCCGCCTGCTCCCCGAAAACGCCGGCGAGTCGCTTGCCGGAATCCAGCCGGTGTCGGGCCGTGCGCAGGGCCAGGCGAAGTTCGATCTGGGGCGCTCGGGGTGGAATGCGCTCGTCGACATACGCAAGTCCGACTCTGCCATCGGGATGGAAGGGCTGCCGGGGCCGGTGAAGATCGCGGCGGCTTCGGTGAACGTCACCGCGGACGCGACCAGGATCGACGGCGCCGACGTCGCGATGCTGGACGGGCACGCACTCGCTTCGGCGACGATCAGCTATGGCAAGCAGCTGCGGATCGATGGCGCGGTCTCGCAGGGGAGCGTCGGCGGGGAGCTGCTCGCCTGGGTGTGGAAAAGCGCGGGGATCTCGCCCCGTCTGATGCTCAAGACGCCTGTCCGAATCGCGGTCCAACGCGCGACCTGGGCCCCGAAGCAGCCGCTCAACCTCGCGGCGACGGCATCGTTCGACTCCGGCCCCGGCGTCGCGGTGGAGCTCGGCTGGACGCCACAGGTGCTCGACATCCGCCGCGCTGCGATCAAGGACGCGAAGAGCGACGCGACCGTTGCGCTCCGTCTCGAGAAAGGTCTGGCTCAGGG
>Ga0187774_10000334_pt1 | contig 16040 bp, 15 predicted proteins | sample 0216_BV02_MP05_2_FD_133152 | JGI IMG/M metagenome (GOLD analysis project Ga0187774, IMG submission 133152) | Tropical peat soil microbial communities from peatlands in Department of Meta, Colombia - 0216_BV02_MP05_20_MG | ecosystem: Environmental > Terrestrial > Soil > Wetlands > Peat | place... | reverse complement strand
TGTGTCTCCAAAATAGCGATTTCTTTTTCGAGGTACTGGTTACGCTCCATCTGGTAGGAGATTCGGGCGCTGATGATGCCATGCACGAAAAACACGATAAGCAATCCCAAGCCGACGGTCATGCCGGCTTGAATATAAAAATGGCGTTGTCTAGCGAGACGCTTAAGTTCACGATGTGGCAGCAGGTTGATGCGGATCATTGGTCAAACCTCCGCATGGCAAGACCACAAGCGACCATTAATGCGGGCGCATCGGTACTCAACTCCCGTGGCCTTACCTTGCTGGAAAGTGCCATGTTGGCAAACGGGTTGGCAATCATTGTGTTGACCTGAGTGCGGTTCGCCACCACGTCATCTAGTCCTGGAATCATCGCGCAGCCACCCGCGAGAAGAATGTGGTGCGCCTGGCTGAACTGGGTAGAAGTAAAAAAGAATTGCAAAGCGCGCGCAACTTCCAGCGCGAGCGTATCCATGAACGGTTGCAATACGTCAGTTTGATAATTGTCGGGCAGCGACCCATCTCGTTTTGCCTTTTCCGCCTCTTCAGCGGAAAGATTAAAGCGGCGTTGGATCTCCTGTGTCAATTGATTGCCACCGAACGGTTGCTCGCGAGTATAAACCGACTGGCCATTATGAAGTACGTTGATGTTCATAATCGCGGTGCCAATATCAACTATTGCCACCACCTGATCGCGGCCGCCCTCCGGCAGCTGGGGCTCTATCAGCTCAAACGCTGTTTCTGTGGCAAAGGAATCCACGTCCATGACAATTGCCTTTAGCCCGGCTGCCTCCGCGGCCGCTACACGGTCTTCAACTTTTTCCTTGCGCGATGCCGCAATGAGGACTTCGACTTCGTCAGGACTGTTCGGTGCCGGCCCTAATACCTGAAAGTCCAGATTAACTTCATCGATGGCAAAAGGAATATACTGATTGGCTTCGGCGGCAACTTGCTGTTCCAAATCTTCTTCGCGTTGCCCACCGGGAAGAACGATTTTCTTAGTAATGACCGCAGCCGCAGGCAACGCTAATGCGACGTTTTTTATGCGCGTGCCCATGTTTCTCCAGCCGCGCCTAATGCCTTCGCTTACTGCTTCCAGATTAGAAATATTGCCGTCCACTACCGAATCCTTGGGCAACGGCTCGATGGTATAGCGCTCAACACGGTAGCCGCTTTTTCCGGCTTCAGAAAGCTCGACCATCTTTACTGCGGACGAACTCACGTCCACACCAATTAAGGGCGGTGACGGCGCTTCGAAGAAAGCGAATTTTCCTTTGGGCATATACCGGTTAGATGCAATCTATATAATTTACATTAAATGCTAGCAACAAGCCCAAACCATGTAAAGTAATTTTTTGGCAAATTTCTTTTGCAGCTTAGTGCGCCTATAATCCCCAAAATTCACGAATCTTGCCTTTAAGAAGAAAACCTTATGACGTTTGTTCGTTGGCTGGGATACTTGGTGTTCGCGGTACTTGGCGTAGGCCTGATTGGGGCGCTACTCATAACCTTTGCCGCGATTATCGCGTATCCGAGCCTACCCTCGCTCGAAACACTGACTGATTATCGGCCAAAGGTTCCCTTGCGGGTATTTACCGCCGATGGCTATTTGATTGGTGAATTCGGCGAGGAGCGGCGCAACGTGGTCAAAATCGAATTTGTGCCGAAATTAATGCTGCAGGCGATACTTGCTGCTGAAGATGAACGCTTTTACCAGCACGGTGGTGTGGATTACGTTGGGGTGCTGCGCGCCGCTTATTCCAATTTTTCTTCGGGAGTCGCCCGCCAGGGGGCGAGTACCATAACCATGCAAGTGGCGCGCAATTTTTTCCTATCTAAGGAAAAAACACTGGCGCGGAAATTCAGCGAGGCGCTGCTTGCCCTGAAAATTGAACACAATTTGAGCAAAGACCAGATCCTCGAGTTATATATTAATCAGATTTATTTGGGACAGCGCGCGTACGGCTTTTCGGCCGCGGCGCAGACCTATTTTGGCAAACCCTTGGACAAATTGAATCTTGGGGAAATAGCTTTGCTTGCGGGATTGCCGAAAGCACCCTCACGTGATAACCCGATGGCCAATCCAAGACGCGCCAAACAACGCCAACAATACGTGCTGCGACGCATGCAAGACCTTAAGCTCATCAGTGAGGAGCAATACCAGATCGCAACTAAACAATCTTTAGTGGTGAGACCAGTGCAGCAAGAATTTGCGGTGAAAGGCGAATATGTCGCGGAAATGGTGCGCCAGGCCATGTACGATCGCTATCAAGATGAAGCCTATACACGCGGCCTCAATGTCTATACCACAGTGATTAAATCGCACCAGGACGCTGCATATGCGGCATTGCGCAAAGGCGTACTCGAATATGACAGGCGAAAAGGCTATCGTGGGCCGGAAGGATATATCGATTTGCCGAGAGATCCATCCGAGGCCGAAAATATTATCGATGATGCGCTTTCAGACGTCAGTGAAAGCGACGATCTGATCCCCGCCGTAGTTTTGGAAGCGAGCCAGAAATTAGTGAAGGCCTATGTCAAGGGTGGTGAAATTGTGGAAATCAGTGGGGAGAGCCTCAAGTTTGTGCAAAAGAATATCGGGGAACGAATTACGCCGAAACAACGTATCCGTAGGGGAACACTAATTCGGATCCAGAAGGATGAGCGAAATCGGTGGCAGATCACGCAGCTGCCGGCTGTCGAGGCTGCACTGGTGTCACTGAATCCAAGGGACGGCGCGATACGCGCGCTGGTTGGAGGTTTCGATTTCAATTACAACAAATTTAATCATGTCACACAGGCGTTTCGTCAGCCAGGCTCGAGTTTCAAGCCATTTATTTATTCGGCTGCGCTGGAGAAAGGGTTTACGCCGGCTACGGTCATCAACGACGCCCCACTAGTGGTGGATCCTTCTCAAACGGGCAACCAGGACTGGGAACCCAAAAACTTCGAAGACGAATACTCCGGTCCGATCCGGTTTCGTACCGCCTTAGCTCGATCCAAAAACCTTGTTTCGGTACGCATATTGCAGGCCATTACTCCACAATATGCCCAGGACTACATTACCCGTTTTGGTTTCGATCCGTCGCGACATCCCCCTTATCTGACAATGGCGTTAGGCGCGGGCACCGCCACCGCGTTGCAGATGGTGGCTGGATATGCAGTATTCGCCAACGGTGGGTATCAAATTTCCCCCTATTACATCGAGCGCATTGAGGACGAACGCGGCAATGTGCTGGCACAGGCCAAACCGCAACGCCCGGGAGAAGGTGCACAGCGGGTGATCGATGCTCGAAATGCCTTTATCATGACCACGCTGATGCAAGATGTGATCAGCAAGGGAACTGGGGTACGAGCGACCGAACTTAAACGAAAGGATTTAGCTGGTAAAACGGGTACCACCAATGAAAACGTTGATGCCTGGTTTGCGGGCTATCAACCTAACTTAGTGGCAGTAGCTTGGATAGGCTTTGATCAGCCCGTTACTCTTGGGGAGCATGAAACCGGCGCGGTGGCAGCGTTGCCGATCTGGATGGATTATATGCGAAAGGTGCTTACAGGCGTGCCGGAAACAAGCTACTCGGCTCCTGAAGGTGTAATTACCGCGAAAATTAACCCTGATACCGGTTTGCTGGACCCGACGAACCAGAATGGCATCATTGAGTATTTTTATCAGGAGAATCTACCCCCGGAGCAGCAAAACGGCTTCGGTGGATCTTCTGTCAATACCGGCCGACCAGCCGAAGAAATCAAGAATCAGCTATTTTAAAAGGCAGAAGCGATGCCGAGAATTCTTGGTCCTAGGCGACAGCAACTGCGTCAACATATCGCTCATCAAGCGGCACGGTTAATGGCTGAGGATGGGATAGTCGATTTTGCTTTGGCAAAACGTAAGGCGGCCCGTCAAGCCGGCGCCTCCGGAGTACGCGATCTTCCGACTAATGAAGAAGTTGAGCAGGCGTTGCGGGCTTACCAGGAACTCTATCAGTCTGAAGAGCAACACGCTGTACTCATGCAGTTGCGAAAACAAGCCGTCGCAGTAATGCAGCTGCTTATAAGTTTTAATCCGCATCTGACTGGCTCGGTGCTCTCCGGTACCGCAGGCAGGCATTCTGAGGTCAGCTTGCAGGTCTTTGTAGACAGCATAAAGGATGTGGAATTGTTTTTATTGAATAATCAGATACCTTATCGAAGAGCCGAAAAGCGGATGTATATCGGTGATGCTTGTCGTGTGATTCCGGTTTTTACGCTAGACAAGGACGAGGCAAACGTGACGATCGCGGTTTTTTCGACGGATGACCAGCGTCACCCGCTTAGAACTTCAATTGACGGGAAACCTATCGCGCGTGCAAGAACCGAGGTTCTGGAAAACCTATTGCAGCAAGTTTGAGCGGAGTCCCTAACGGGACTCTCTCGCAAGCCACGACGCAACATCACGCGCAAAATAGGTTAAGATCGCATCGGCGCCTGCACGTTTGAAGGCGAGCAGCGCTTCCAACACGCATTCCTTTTCGTTCAGCCACCCTTGTTTTGCCGCCGCTTTAAGCATCGCGTATTCACCGCTCACCTGATAGACAAACGTCGGCGCTTTCAATTCTTCTTTCACCCTGCGCAACACATCCAGGTATGGCATCCCCGGCTTGACCATCACCATGTCGGCGCCTTCCTGCAAATCCAGAGCGGCTTCGCGCAGGGCTTCGTCACTGTTAGCGGGGTCCATTTGATATGTGTGCTTATTGCTATTATTAAGATTCAGCGCCGAGCCCACTGCTTCGCGAAACGGGCCGTAGAAATTCGATGCATATTTGGCTGAATAAGCGAGGATGCGCGTATGAACGAAATTTTTTGCCTCGAGCGCCTTGCGGATTGCACGAATTCGTCCGTCCATCATGTCCGAGGGCGCCACAATATCGGAACCTGCCTGGGCATGTATTAGTGCCTGTTTAGTGAGTGCCTCGACGGTTTCATCGTTCATCACATAACCAGACGAGTCAATCAGGCCGTCTTGTCCGTGGCTGGTGTAAGGATCAAGCGCGATGTCGGTGATGATGCCCAGTTCCGGTAAGCGTTCCTTCAGACCCCTAACCACTCGGGGTATCAGACCGCGCGGATTAAATGCTTCTTTTGCGTCTCGCGTCTTCAAATTCTGCGCTATCACCGGGAACAAGGCGATCGCGGGGATGCCTAATTTTGTGCATTGCTCGGCCTGAACCAGCAATCTATCTAATGTTTGCCGCGCGATCCCCGGCATAGAAACGATCGGCTCTGAGCGGTTTTTCCCGTCAAGGACAAATACCGGATAGATCAAGTCCTCAACGGTCAGCCGCGTCTCGCGCACGAGCCGGCGCGAAAACTCATCGCGCCGCAATCGTCGCATTCTTGTGTACGGATATTGCCCCAGTTCTCGCATTAGTTTCGCAAGTACCAATAAATAATTATATTGACACAATATTCTGTTTAACGGGTAGGGTGCTTGCTCGCTTTAGATTATGCAAAACGGCCAAGCCTATCTCACAGCCATGAAAACCGGATCTCTGAGATATATGCTGTTGATTTATCTCGGTTAACCTAATTTTTTAGCAAAAGGCGGAACTTATTGCATTGCGCTCTGGCCTAATTTTCGGACGATTTTTTCGTCTCCCGCTTCTCCTCCCTGAGCGGGTGCCTTAATTCTATTTAAGGCGTTTCGCCCCCGGTTTGTTCCCCTTTAACCGGGGGTTTTTTATTTTCGGAGTCCTTTCCAAACCATGCTTTGATAGCGGCAGGGCCTCGTTGATGCCAATTTTCGAGAGGCTTGAAAAAAGCTGACCTACACCGCGGATCCGATTGGCAAGAACATTTATTGTGCTCGATTTTCCGACGTTGGAGCTGGCGGCAAACGCGATCTCTTTGCCGTGCGGCGTTGCCAGGCGGGCCAAGACGTCAAATGAAGCGAGAAATTTCGCTTGCTGAAACAGGGACATCAAATAATTCGATGCAATAGCGTCAATTAAGTAGAACGATTAATTATGGCTGATATAAAATGAGGCCGTCTTCGACATAGCGATTTTCAAAGAGCTGATAAAAAATGAAGTGTGCTATGGTGTTTCTCGCTTCGGTTGGGATGCTGTATGTCGCTGGTCCTGCCAATCCAGCTCAGGGTGACCCAGCAAGAGCGCAACAAATCGTCACCCAAGTTTGCGGGACGTGTCACGGCGTGGATGGTAACAGCTCAATTCCAGCAACTCCCAATCTTGCCGCGCAGTATCCGGAATATCTAACCAACCAGTTGCTGGGCTTTAAATCGGGCAAACGCAAGAACGCAGTGATGAACGGGATTGTCGCTACTCTTACTGCTGATGACATGAAAAATCTGGGAGCGTACTACGCCAATCAATCCGCGAAACTCGGCGCTGCAAAAGACAAGGAACTGGTTGCGCTCGGACAAAAGATCTATCGGGGCGGCAACGTCGCAACCGCCGTTCCGGCATGCGCCAGCTGTCACTCGCCTAACGGTGCCGGTATTCCATCCCAGTTTCCGCGTCTTGCTGGACAGCACGCTGAATATGTTCTCGCCCAGTTAAAGGCTTTCGGAAACGGTGAGCGTGCTGATGACAATAGCAAGATGATGCGAGCTATCGCGGTGAAACTGAGCGAGCAGGAAATGCGGGCCGTGGCAGAGTATATTTCAGGTTTGCATTAATAGGGCTTGGTACCATCAATCAAGAATTTTAAAGTAAGGATGACGCGAGTCGCCCTGTTCGCATAATCCGTCATCAGACCGCTTTCGTGTCAGCAGAGGGCGCTACGAGCCAATTTTACGGCGCTCCAATTTACTTGCAGTTGGTCGATCAATTAAAGCAACAGGCCTTTCGTCACGCAGTTCATCCGGTAAGAATTTGTATTCACTGCTTTGGCGCGGCTGATACTCATTGTGTTCGCGATACCCTATATCGTGGAGCACCGAATCTGGCTGCTGGCCCAATAAAAATAAACTAGTGCGAAGCCGAAGCCAATCGGAGATGATCGGCTGCAAGAGCGATGAAGTGCCTTCGTAACGCGGCAGCCCTTATTCGAACGGATGTTTCGCGAGCGTCGTCACAAATCCGAAAACACCTGTTCGGCGGCCGATACGGTTGCCGCGATTTCCTCGTCGCCGTGCGCTGCAGATACGAAACCCGCTTCAAACGGTGAGGGTGCGAGATAAACACCTTTCTGCAGCATTTCGTGGAAAAAGCCGTTGAAAAGGAGCGCGTTACATTGGGTGACTTCAGCGTAATTTTGCGGCGGGGTCTGGCGGAAATAAATGCCAAACATTCCGCCGACGGCTTGTGAGCAAAATGCCACCCTGTGTTTTTGGGCGGCGATATTCAAGCCATCACACAGTTTTTGGGTGGCTCTGGAGAGCTTTTCATAAAAACCCGGCACCTGGACCAAGCGCAACGTCGCCAAGCCCACCGCCACCGCCAAGGGGTTACCGGATAGCGTGCCTGCCTGATATACCGGGCCGCAAGGGGCAACGCGCTGCATGATATCGTGCCTGCCGCCGAAGGCGGCGAGCGGCATGCCTCCGCCAATGACTTTGCCCAGTGTAGTGAGATCGGGAGAAATTCCGTAAAGTCCTTGTGCCCCATGGAGGGCTACACGAAAACCGGTCATCACTTCATCGAAAATCAGAACTGCGCCATGTGTCGTGCACAGATCCCTGAGCAGCTGCAGGAATCCCGTTTTCGGTTTGACCAAGCTCATGTTGCCGGCAACAGGCTCCACGATGACCGCGGCAATTTCATTACCAATTTCTTTGAAAATTCGGTGTAGGCTACCGCTGTCGTTAAATTCAAGCACTAGGGTGAGGGCAGCGGTTTCCGCGGGAACGCCCGCGGAATCGGGCTGGCCCAAAGTAAGCGCTCCTGAACCGGCCTTAACCAACAGCGAGTCAGCGTGGCCGTGATAGCAACCGGCAAACTTGAGAATGCGCTTCCTGCCAGTGAAGCCGCGCGCAAGGCGAATCGCGCTCATCGTCGCCTCCGTACCGGAACTCACCAGCCGTACCTGTTGCAGTGACGGCAACAGCCGACACAAAAGCTGCGCTAATTCAAGCTCGCCCGCAGTCGGTGCACCAAAGCTCAGGCCGTCCGCGGCAGCCCGTTGTACCGCTGCGACAATATCAGGGTGTGCGTGGCCAAGAATTAGGGGACCCCAGGAGCCGACATAATCGGTATACGCCTTGCCGTCTGCATCCCATACCGTCGCACCTTGACCTCGAGTAATGAAAGGCGGTGTGCCGCCAACGGATTTGAATGCGCGCACCGGAGAATTTACTCCACCCGGAATGAGTTTTTGCGATTGCTCGAATAGCTCCTGGTTACGTGACGCCATGATGTTAAGCGGCAAACAATGCGGTAAATTTTTTTGCCGTTTCCATAACGTCTTGTGCGTTGAACAGAGCAGAAACGACCGCAACCGCGTCCACACCCGCGTTGATCAGCAAGCTGGCGTTTTGCAAATCGATTCCTCCGACCGCCACGACGGGAACTCTTAGTCGCGCTTTCGCCTCATGCAACAGTTTAAGCTGTGCTCTGACTGCGTCTGGTTTGACAGCGGAGGAGAAAAAACTTCCGAAAGCTACATAATCCGCGCCCTCGGCTTCGCATTTGAGTGCGCGTTGCAAATTGTCGTAGCACGAGGCACCGATGATTCTATGTTCGCCCAGTTTGCTTCTGGCGTCCGGGATGGAGCAGTCTTGGGCTCCGAGATGCACACCCGCAGCGTTGATTTCAAGCACTATATCCACGCTGTCATCGATAATCAGCGGCACTGCGAACTCGCGACACAGACGCATTAACGCATTTGCCTGTTGCAGCTTAAGTAATCGGTCGGCACTCTTGTTGCGGTACTGTAGCCATCGCGCGCCGCCTTTCAGCGCCAGATGCACTTGCTTAATTAATTTCTGGGTATCGGCCAGGTCGGGGGTTATTGCGTAAAGCCCACTAATCCTGCCGTTCATCTTCTTCGCGTGCCCAGAACAGGCGGTCTGGAATGTACTGTCCCATCCCGGGGCGGAATGCCGATTTCAACGCATGCCAAGTGTATTCCTGCGCATCTCTGACGGCTTCTGAAATGCTCAAGCCGTTGGCGATGGTTGCAGTAACTGCGGCAGCCAGCGTGCACCCCGAACCGTGGTAGCTGCCCGGCAAGCGCTCCCATGAATCATTGCGCAAGATGCCTTCCTGCGTATACAACGTGTTGATGACCTGCGGAGTGTTTTCATGGGTACCCGTAATCAGCACGTATTCGCAGCCCATTTGAAGTAGCCGTTGCGCGCAATCGCTTAAACCGAGCTCATCAATGTCGCTGCCTTCTTCAAGTGCCAAACGCCTTGCTTCCACGCTGTTGGGTGTTATTAAAGTTGTTTGCGGGATTAAGAGTTCGCGCATAGCTGCAATCATCTCATCAGTAACCAGTTCATCGCCGCGTCCGGAAGCCAGCACCGGATCAAACACCAAGGGAATATCCGGATAGTCCGACACCACTTCGGCGATCGCGGCAATAATTTCCACACTGCCGAGCAGGCCGATTTTGAACGCGGATACCGCCATATCCTCGAGTACACAACGCGCCTGGTCGGCAACCCATTCCGCATCAAGTGCAAGCAAATCTTCCACGCCCGCGCTGTCCTGTATGGTGACAGCAGTTACCACTGAAAGCGGATGGCAGCCCATACTCGAGAGGGTCATGATATCGGCTTGCAAACCGGCGCCACCGGAAGGGTCGGTTGCGGCGAAGCAAAGAACGATCGGAGGGGGCTGAGACATGTGGAGTTTCGTTATAATAACGGCATTTTAACTTAAAGCCTCCGCTCCATGAAAACTTATATGTGCCTGATCTGCGGTTTCATCTATGACGAAGCTGCAGGTTTGCCGGAAGAAGGCATTGCACCCGGGACTAAGTGGGAAGATCTGCCGCCTAATTGGACCTGCCCGGAGTGCGGAGCGCGCAAGGAGGATTTTGAGATGATCGAAATATAGTAGCTCTCCAGGAGATCATTATGCGGATTATGCATACCATGTTGCGCGTTGGTAATCTCGAACGCTCAATCGCGTTTTACACCGGGGTACTGGGTATGAAAGTGCTGCGCAAGCAAGCTTACCCCGAGGGCAAATTCACCTTGGCTTTTGTCGGATACGGCGACGAGGCTTCTGAAACCGTTCTTGAACTTACTCATAACTGGGAGACTTCGTCGTACGATCTGGGCAACGGCTATGGCCATGTGGCAATCGAAGTAACCGATGCCTACAAGTCGTGCGAAGAGGTTAAAAAGCGCGGCGGTAAAGTGACCCGCGAAGCGGGGCCGATGAAGCACGGTACAACCGTAATTGCGTTCATCGAAGACCCGGACGGCTACAAAATCGAATTCATACAAAAAAAGGCGGCAAATAGTTCGTAAGCTAGGGTATCCGCTCAAATAGCTTTGGAGGCCTCGTCAGCAATCATAAGGCGATTGCGACCCGCCTGCTTGGCGCGGTAAAGTGCAGCATCCGCGGCCTGAATTAATTCCTCCACAGTATTTCCGTGCTGCGGGAACAGCGCGAGTCCGAGCGAAATGCTGACCGGACCCAGAGTTTGTCCGCTTAACGTTACGCGCATGCCCAGCGCAGCTTCTCGCAGTAGTTCGCATCGCTGGCGCGCAATGCTTAAAGAAGCTTCAGGCAACACCAGAATAAATTCCTCTCCGCCATAACGACAAGCAATATCGCTGCCGCGAATTTGACGTCCTATCAGTTGCGCGAGGTTTCGCAGTACTGCATCACCCGCTTCATGACCGTACGTGTCATTGAAACGCTTGAAGTGATCCACGTCGAGAATAATAACCGCAAGCATATTTTTTTTGCGCTCGGTACGCGCCAGCTCGCGCTGCATTACTTCCTGTAAATACCGCCGGTTATGCAGTCCGGTCAGCGGGTCGTGTATAGACTGCTGTCGCAAGGTTTCACGAAGTCGCAAATTAGTGACCGCCAGCGCCACTTGGTCTGCAAAGGTTGCCGCCAATTGCTGAATCGTATCCACGCGCTGCGCTGGTTCGCTGCGAATTGAATCCATGTCCAGCTGCAAGTGCAAGAGGCCCACTGTTTCCGAGTGCACTACCATCGGCACGCACATATAAGGCAGCTGGGGGACTCCGGCTGCTTTCACATGATCGCACTGCAGGCCGACGCGCGGATCGTCCACAAGATGCAACCTCCCGCGCCGCAGCGCCCAACATTCCTCTGGAGCAAACAACGGCCCGCCAATTTCGGGTTCGCCCCAAGTCGCAGTGGCCTCCAGATATTCACGCGAATCATGCATTACGAAGAAAACACCCGCCTCGCCGGGAAACAAGCGCTTGCCGAACTGGGCGATTGCGTTATACGCCTCATTGATGTTTATGCACGACTGCAGCACCCCGCTCATCTGGCCCAATATTACTTTTTCATGTTCCCGCTGCTGGAGCAGGTGCCTGCCGTTTTCCAGTCTTTCGCCGAGATCCTTCAAGGCACGCTGGTCTTGTGCGCGTTGGCTGAAATCACGGTAGGTCGTGTAAAAAATCGATACCAGTAGGAGCAGATTAACCAGCGCACTAAATGCGAACACAATATGTGTATCGCGTGAAGTCATTTGCGCAGCTTGGTTGCCGTCGTCCATCAGCTTTTGTTCCTGCTCTTCGATTTCGCCAATAACGTGGCGAATAGCGTCCATTGACGCTTTTCCTTTGTCCGTTAGCACCGATTTTACAGCAGCCTCAAGCCCAGCTTTTCTGCGTAGGACGATAGTCTCGTTGAGTTCGCCGATTCTGGCGTTGACCAGCGCGTTCAGCGAATTTAGGTTTTGACTGACAACACCTGGAGGGACGGAGTTCAGTTGCTTAAGTTTATTGGCAATGCTGGCGGCGGCGATGTTGTAAGGTTCCAGGTAGCGTTCCTCGCCGGTAATAAGGTAACCGCGCTGGCCGGTTTCAGCGTCGGTTAGCAGCTGAAGTATTCCCCCGGCGGTTTTCAATGCTCTGTGCAGCTCGATTGCTTCGTCACGCAAAACGACCAGTTTCACAGTGTTGCGGTAGGCGACAACGGAGAGTGCGATGTTGGCGGCGACAAGCAAAGCCGCCAATCCAAATGCGAACAGGCTCGTTCTAGGCAAGAACCACTTCATTGGTTCGTCAAAGGGGTGCAACGGCGAAAATTTTATTCTCTGCCTTTGTTGCCAAGGTAGTTAGAGACCCGTGCAAAATCACTGCAACTTAGATTCTGCGCGCGCCAGCCGGAGTCAATTCCCAGCGCTGCAAAGTCCTCGGCGGCAAGATAACGACCCAAGGTGTTACGCAAGGTTTTTCTGCGTTGGGAAAAAGCACTGCTCACGATCCGTCCAAAAAGCGCTTCATCTTTTGCGTGCAACTCGCTCGGCGCGCGGGGTCGCATGCGTATTACCGCGGATTCGACTCGAGGCGCTGGCCGAAACGCATGGCTCGGCACATCTAGCAGTTTTTCCACGTGGTATCGGTATTGTAGCATCACCGAGAGCCTGCCATAGGCGGAGGTAGACGGCGACGCCACAATGCGGTCGACTACCTCCTTTTGTAGCATCAGATGTAAATCGCGGATGCAGTTCGCGAAGCGCGTCAAATGAAACAACAAAGGTGATGAAATATTGTAAGGCAGATTGCCGACGACTCGCAGGTTTTTACCTAACGCAGAGAAATCAAAATGCAGGGCATCGGTATTGTGCACCGTTAGCCGAGACGCGGGAAGTTCGCCAATCAACCGCGCGGCGATGTCACGGTCAATTTCCACGACATGAAGATGTTCAACCCGTTCCAGCAACGGGCGGGTCAGTGCTCCCATGCCGGGCCCGATTTCCACCATGCGATCCGCGCTTTGCGGGGCAATCGCTGCAATGATGGCATGCGTAATTTCCGGGTCAATTAGAAAATTCTGGGCGAACCGTTTTCTTGCTGTATGTTGCATCGTTGAACGACGGGATAAGTGCTCGCAACACGCTTCGGATTATTTTAAACGCCGGCCAGCAGGCCACGGGTCGCGCTGCTCGTTTTGTGGCGCCGGGTATTATTTGCGAGCTGCACTGCGAGTCGAATTGCAGACAACAGGCTTCCGCAGTTGATCTTGCCGGTTCCTGCCAGTTCGAGTGCTGTACCGTGGTCGACCGAAGTGCGAATGACAGGCAAACCCAGCGTGACGTTGACTCCCGAGCCAAAGCTCGCGTATTTCAGCACGGGAAGGCCTTGGTCGTGGTACATCGCCAGAACGCAATCGCATCGCTTAAGTCGCTCATGAGTGAACAAGGTATCTGCGGGAAGCGGCCCATGTACGTCGAATCCTTCATTACGGAGCTTATTCACCACCGGGACAATTACTCGCTTTTCTTCATCTCCTAGATAGCCGGATTCACCGGCGTGGGGGTTTAAGCCCGCCACCATTATGCGCGGAGCAGCAATGCCAAATCTCACGACCAGATCGTGTTGCAGGATGCGCAACGAGCATTCCAAACCGTCCCGGGTGAGCGCAGCTGGCACATCTTTCAATGGAAGATGGGTAGTTGCAAGCGCTACCCGTAAGCCGCCGCCGGTGAGCATCATCACTACGTGCCGGGTAGCGGTCTGTTGCGCCAGATATTCGGTATGCCCGGTGAAAGGGATGCCGGCATCATTGATTACGCCCTTGTGAACAGGCGCGGTCACTATGGCATCAAACTGCCTTGCCAAGCAGCCCCGTAACGCTTGTTGCAGTGTGCGCAGCACATAGCCGCTATTGGCGGAGTCCGGTTTTCCTGGAATTACTTGCTTGGAAAGCGGCTCATGGAGCACCAGCAAGCTGCCTGAGGCGTGGGTTTTGACTCCGGTCGGGGTGAAATCAACCAAATTGATTTTCTTGTTTAGCATCGCCGCCCGCTTGGCGAGCAGTATTTTGTCCGCAATTACTACCAAGCGTGCCGGAAACTTGCGACGCGCTAATAGCACACAGAGATCGGGCCCAATTCCTGCAGGCTCACCGGCAGTCACTGCAAGGGTCGGTCGTGAATTAGCGTGCGGCATAGGCAAAATTAAATCGTATATGTAAGCCCGGAGGTCAATGCAATTCCCTTGCTACTGCGATGAATCTATTTGTCGTCCAAGTGGTATTCTACGTACGCGCTGTCGCGCAGCTGGCGCAGCCATTCTTCGTACGCTTCATCGGCCTTGCGCGCCCGCAAAGCTTGGCGCGCAAGCAGCCGTTCGCGATCATGTGTGACGTCCTGTTTGCGGCGCTCCAGCACTTGAATCAGGTGCCAGCCGAAAGGTGAGCGTACCGGCTCGCTGATTTGCCCGATTTTGAGCGCATTCATCGCGCGTTCGAACTCCGGTACCGTATCGCCTGGAGCAATCCAACCCAAATCGCCACCCTGCGCAGCGCTGCCATCTTCGGAGCTAACGCGCGCGAGCTCGGCGAAGTCCGCGCCATTCTCCAGCCTTTCCCTGAGATTGAGTAAACGGGCCCGCGCCTCATTTTCGGACATCAGCTCGGTGGTTTTAATGAGAATATGTCGGACATGGGACTGTTGCACCTCAATAGTCTCGTCCTTGCCGCGCTTGTCCAGCAACTTGATGATATGGAAGCCATTGGCGCTACGCAGTACGCTGCTCACATCGCCCGGCTGCATGGAACGCAACGCGTCAAGAAATATGGTTGGCAGCCGGCCAGCCGGACGCCAGCCCAAAGCACCGCCTTGCAATGCATCCGTTGCATCGGAAAAACTTACGGCAATTTGTCCGAAGTCGGCACCGTTTTTTATCTGTTCCAGTGCCCGTTCGGCGCGTGCCTGCTTGGTCTGGATTTGTTCCGGGCTTGCCTGCTCTGGGACCAACACCAGGATATGTGCCAGATTGTATTCATCCTCCTTGCCAAGAGCTGCCTGGGATTTCAGATAATTTGCTATTTCGCTATCGGTAACTACGATTTTATTGTCCACCTCCCGCTCCCTGAGACGTGCCATGATGATCTCGTTCCTTATTTCCTCGCGAAAGTGGTTGAAATTGACCCCTTCACGTTCGAGTGTCTCACGCATTGTCTGCAGATTTATTTTGTTGTTTTCGGCGATGCGCTCCAGAGTCTTTTCCAGCTGAGTATCATCCACGCGCACGCCTGTTTCCTTGGCGTACTGCAGCTGCACGCGGTCGATAATCAAACGTTCCAGCAGTTGTCTTTGCAGAACTTCTTGCGGCGGCAACGGAGTGCCTTGTTTTTTGAGTTGATTGACCACCAGATTAATGTGGTCGTTAAGCTCATACTGGGTGATAACGTCATCGTTTACTACTGCAACGATGCGGTCCAGCGGGATGATCTTCCGGGTTCCTGCATCGGTCTGCGCTGCGCTGACAGCGGTAATCAAGCATGCGTTCACTAGCGCAATCCAGCACAAACGTCGCAGAAAAATACTGAGTATGTCTGCTAGCACGGCGTTTCGGGCATTGTTATCGAACTTGCTATGGCTCGCTGGCGTTTGACGGCTGGTTAGTCTTAGTATAACCTGGGATTTCCCGTGTCAGAACTTTCAGAGGATTCGAGCCCAACTTCGAAAGGCCATTTAATTCAAGCTGAATAAAAACTCCGGTGGTCGCCTGCGATTGGGCGGTGGTAAGACGATGCGCCACAAAACGAAACGTCCAGCAACAGCTATTATATTCAAATCCCGCCAATCCCTCTAAAGTCGTATTGTCACGAAGCGAATAATTAAACCGAGCTACTCCGTACCATCCACCTCCAAGCCGCCATTGACCGTTGATATCTGTCTGCGATATCGAATCGCGGATATAGCGGTACCCCAAATTGACCACCTTCCCTGGTTCAGGTTGATAGCGTATGCCAGCGTAAGATTTTTGGGTGGTGTTGGAAGACGGCGTATAATCCAGGCCAGATTCCGCGAATACCTTGGGGAACAACGTAGCGCTGACCGAGGCTATGATATCCGAAGCAGTGTTAGTCGTTGTGGTATTCGTGCCTGGACCCGTTGTAGAAAGCGGCACGGTGCTGCTCAAG
>Ga0187774_10000332_pt1 | contig 16089 bp, 13 predicted proteins | sample 0216_BV02_MP05_2_FD_133152 | JGI IMG/M metagenome (GOLD analysis project Ga0187774, IMG submission 133152) | Tropical peat soil microbial communities from peatlands in Department of Meta, Colombia - 0216_BV02_MP05_20_MG | ecosystem: Environmental > Terrestrial > Soil > Wetlands > Peat | place... | reverse complement strand
TGCACGCTCGGATAGCGATGTCGGGTCCGGTCTGGGAATCGCCGGCGGCGAAGATGCCCGGGACATTGGTCATGAAGGTTTCCGGGTTGACGTCGAAGGTGTTCCACCGGGTGATCTTCACCCCGCTCTCTTCGGGCACGAACTTGAGCTCAGGGGCTTGGCCGATGGCGGCGATCAGGGTCTCGGCCTCCACCACGAATTCCGAGCCCTCGATCAGCACCGGCCGACGACGGCCGCTGGCGTCAGGCTCGCCGAGCTGCATACGCAGGCACTTGAGCGCCTTCATCCGCCCGTTTTCCCCGAGTACCTCAATAGGGGCAACCAGGTACTGGAACTTGATCCCCTCGTGCTCGGCGGCCTCGATCTCCCAAGGGCTCGCCGGCATCTCCCGCTTGGTGCGGCGATAGAAGACGTGGACCTCGTCGTATCCGGCCCTCCAGCTCACCCTGGCAGCATCCATGGCGACGTTGCCGCCGCCAATGATGATCACCTTGCCCCGAGCATCGATCTTCTTCCCCAAGTTGGCATCGCGCAGGAAGACGACACCGTCGACGACTCCTTGCATGTCCTCGCCGCCGATGCCGAGCTTCATGCCGGTCCAGGCGCCGACACCGACGAAGATGGCTGCGTATTCCTTCCGGAGATCATCAAAGGAGACGTCTTTGCCAACGCGGACGTTACACCGGAGCTCGGCGCCGTGGGCGAGGATCCAGTTGATCTCGCGCATAAGGGTCGGGGTGGGCAGCCGGTACTCGGGGATGCCGAAACGGAACATGCCGCCGGGCTCGGGCATGGCCTCGTAAACAACCGAGTGATAGCCCGCCTTGGCGAGGAAGTAGGCACAGGTGAGTCCCGCCGGGCCGGCACCGATGACGGCGACCTTTTCGTCGTGGAACTTCTCGGGTGCATCTACCGGTGGATCCACGTCGTGGTGCATCTCCCAGTCGGCTACGAACCGTTTGAGCGTGCAGATGGAGATCGGCTCGTCCACGTAGCCCCGGTTGCAGGCGGTCTCGCAGGGATGAGGACATACACGGCCGATGGCGAGGGCGAAGGGCAGGCGCTCCCTGATCTTGGCGAGGGAGGCCGCGTAGTTGCCGTCGGCGATAAGGCCCACGTAAGAGCGGATGTCAAGGTTCGCCGGGCAGGTAGCCTGGCAGATGGGCATGTCCTCCTTGAAGATGTTGTAGACGCCGGTCTTGGGGTTGAAGAAGTCGATGGCGGTCCGGAAGCCGATCCCCTCGTTGAAGTCATCGTACATGTGGATCGGGCAGACGCGGATGCAGGCGTTGCAGGCATTGCATTTTTCCGGATCCACCCGCGGCGTACGGCGCCTTATCTTGAAGCGAAACCTGCCGTCCACGGCGGTTGTCTTGACGAGATCGGCATTGGTGATGAGCCGGATGTTGGGATGGCGCTTCACCGCGTCCCAGTCAGACTCTAGGTACGGCGAGCCGCCGTCAATGATGCGCGTCTGCGGCAGGCGCTCGGGACCCATACTCGGCGAACTCTCCACCAGGACCACCTCCATGCCGGCCTCGGCTTGGGCCAGGGCGGTAGCCACGCCCGCTGGATCACCACCGAAGATGATCACTCGTTTTCCTGACACCGGTTGCACCTCCAGCTGTTTTTCCCTCACGCCGCCTTCACTTCGGCCAGACGGTAGCGGGGCGATTTACCCTCAATCCCATCCAGCTCAATCAGCCCCCGGCGCTGCAAGGCAAGCACATATCGCAGCACGTGCGGGGGGGGCAGCTTGAGCTGGTCGGCGAGCTTCCGCACCACGCCGGGCCCCTGCTCCAACGCCTGGATGATCTGATGGGTGGCCACCTCATCCATGACGATGGTATCGAGGGTTCGCCACATCTCGTGCTCGGTGAACCGCTCCCCGTACTTGTTGCCTTTGGTGGCGAATTCGGTGAACTTCCCCACCACCCAGCGGAGCTTCTCCTTGGCGAGGGCGGTCTTGGCCACCTTCACCTTTTCCTTGAGCTCGGGCAGCGGCAGACGGTCACCGGTGCCGAGGGGCCCCAGCGCGCGAACACCGTTGTCGAACTCGGTGATGAGTCTGACGAAACGCTCACCTTCAGCCGACGAGCACTGATCAAAAGAGACCCGTCTGGGGTTGAGCCCGACGTGGTTCAGCACCCGCGCGGCGAGACCAACCTTTATCTTGCCCTGGACGTTGCCGGTGATGTAACGACAGTCGCCGAAATGACAGCCCACGACCATGACCCCATCCGCCCCATTCACGAAGGCCTCGGCAATAATAGTGGGATCCACCCTCCCGGTGCACATGAGGCGGACGATCCGAATATCGGTGGTGTATTGCATCCTGGAAACTCCAGCGAAGTCGGCCGCGGAGTACCCTCACCAGGTGCAGCAGAAAACTAAAACCCTCGGGGTGAAGTCAGCCAAGGTGTCACCTCCCCTTGAGAAATTCGAAATCCGAAGCACGAAATCCTAAACAATAACGTTTGGCCATCACCCTCCCAGGAAGGCCCTGATCTGTTCCTCCAGTTGCTGGTCGGTGAAGGAGTTGACGCTGAGGGCGTGCTGGTAACAGGTGGCGGCGCAGACTCCGCAGCCCTTGCAGGCCACAGGGATCACCCTCACCTTCCGGCCCTTCTCGGTGCGGACGATCTCCAGAGCGCCGTACGGGCACAAGGCCACGCAGAGGCCGCAGCCCCGGCACGCATCCTCGTCGGCGAGCACCGAGACGATAGGTTCCACGGTCATCACGCCCTTGGCCAGAGGGATGGAGGCCCGGGAGGCCGCTCCCAGAGCCTGGGAGATGGCCTCGCGCACGGTGGCCGGGTAGTGGGCATTGCCGCAGAGGTACACGCCGTCGGTGGCGAAATCCAGCGGCTTGAGCTTCACGTGACCTTCAAGGAAGAACTTGTTTTCGTCGAGAGTCACACGCAGGAGCTTGGAGATGGCCAAGTTGTCCTCGCCGGCGATGAGGGGCGTGGAAAGGACGACGAGATCCTGGGACAGCGTGAGCTCCCTCCCCAGGAGATCATGATAGACCCGCACGGCGCCGTCCTCCACTTCGGGCGGCCGCGCCGGGTCATACTTGATGTAGCGCACCCCGAGCTCCTTGGAGCGCTGGAACATCACCTCGTTCTCGGTGCCGTACGCCTGGATGTCCCGGTAGAGGATGTGCACCCTCGCCTCGGGGTTTGCTTCCTTGACGGCGATGGCGTTTTTGATGGCGGTCATGCAGCAGATGCGGGAGCAGTACTTCCGTTCCTCGGTACGGGCGCCCACACACTGGATCATGACGACGTCCCTGGCAGCGAAGGTCCTCGTCCTGAAAAGCTCCTCGAGTTCGAGCTGGGTGACTACCTTCCGCCCGTCGTAGCGGTAAAGCCCCTCAGGCTTGAAGACTCGCGCGCCGGTGGCAACGATGATGACGCCGACGCCGATCTGTTCCTTGACCCCGTTCGCGGCCACGGTCACCTGGTAGTGGCCGATGTAGCCCTTCACCTCGGTGACGGCCGCGGAAGTGAATAGACGAATACGCTTGTGCTCGGCCACGGCTTTCGCCTGCTTTTGGACGAACTCTTCGGCGCTGGCATCGGCGGGGGCGAGCTTATGGAGCCGGAGGAGCAGGCCCCCGAGCGCCGGCGTCTTCTCCACGAGGATCACCTGGTAGCCGCGGTTGGCGAGGGCCAAGGCCGCGGTCATGCCGCTGATGCCCCCGCCGATGATCAGGGCCTTCTGATCCACCTCCGACTGAATCGGTTGCTGGGGCTCCAGGAGGGCCGCCTTGGCCACGCCCATGCGGATCAGGTCCTTGGCCTTCGCGTTGGCCTTTTCCCGCTCCTGCATGTGGACCCAGGAACACTGGTCACGGATGTTGACCATCTCGAAGAGGTAGGGATTGAGCCCGGCCTCGCCGCAGGACCCCCGGAAGAGAGGCTCATGGGTGCGGGGAGAACAGGAGGCCACCACCACCCGGTTGAGGTTCTCCAGCTTGATGGACTCTTTGATCTCCTTGATCCCGGTCTCCGAGCAGGTGTAGAGGTTTTCCTTCACGTAGGCCACATTGGGAAGGGTCTTGGCGTACTCGGCCAGCTCCTTCACGTCCAAGTATCCGGCGATGTTGCTGCCACAGTCGCAGACAAAAACGCCTATGCGAATATCCTGAGCCAAAGTCTCACCTCTCGAGAAGTGCCTAAAGTGAGCCGAAATGCCTAAAATTATGGTGGCTACTGCCACGACCTTTGTCGACGAGCCTCCAACTCCAAAGGTCAACTTATGAAAACGAGGAATCTTTGGGTTTTGTCATTTGACATTTGTCCCCGACTCTTCCTTCTCGTAGCCCATACCCACCGCGGCGGCACGTCCTATGAACTCCCGGTTCCCGTTCCGAGCTTCTTGGCCGGGGCAACCAACTCGGCAGCGCGACCCGCGGCGCTGCTCGCCTGGGCTACGGACTCCGGAATGTCCATGGGTGCCTGGGCACAGCCGCAGACGAAGATCCCGGCGCGGGTGGTATCGAGGGGCATCAGGGGATCAGTCTTGAAGAAGCCGTGTTCGTCGAGGTTCACACCCATGAGCTCCGCCAGTTTTGCGGTCCCGGCTGAGGGCACGCACGCGGTGGCGAGCACGACCAAATCAAAAGTTTCGTGCTCCACCTTCCGGCTCCTGGTGGACTCGTACCAGACTACGGGATTCTTGGTCTGATCCTCGGTGATTTCCGCCACCCGCCCCCGGACGTACCGGATGTTGGAGTGATTGCCGCCCCTGAGCTTGTACTCCTCGAAGCCGCGGCCGACAGCGCGGAGGTCCATGCAGAAAATGGTGGAGGCGACCGCGTTGTCGTGCTCGTGGGCGATCATCGCCTCTTTCACCGAGTGCATGCAGCAGTACGAAGAACAGAAGCGGTTGAAACGGAAGTCCCGGGAGCCTACGCACTGGATGAAAGCGAGCCTTTTCGCAGCATGGGTGTCAGCTTCGACCTTCTTCATGGGACCGAGCTTTGCCTCTAGAGAGTGAGCCTTCTCCGCCAGAGAGGCCCAGCGCTCGGCATCAGGATTCTCGCTGGCGGCGCCGCTCTGCATCAGCTCCACGAACTCCGAGGTCCGTTTGCCGTACTTTTCCTCCAGTTGCTGGAGCTGGCGGCTGGCACGAGAGAGATCCTTCTCCAAGTCGGCGATTTCAGCCCGGAGGGCCAGCTCAGAGGGCCGGTCGAGGTGCCCGGCAGTGGGGCCGCTCGCGCTCAGCAGCCGTTCGAATTCAAGGGCGGTCACCACATTGTCGATCCGGCCGTAGCCGTACTCGGGAATGACAGAAGGATCGAAGACCTCGTAACCCGTGGCGAGGATGACAGCGCCCACATCCAGGGTGAGCATCTGTTCCTTCTGCTCGTAGTCGATGGCCTTTGCCTGGCACACCTTGGCGCAGACGCCGCACTTCTTGCCCTGACCGAGCTGCCGGCAGTGTTCCGCGTCAATGCAGTACGTCGAGGGAATCCCCTGGGGGAAGTACTTGTAGATGGCCTTGCGCTTCCCGAGATCGACGTTGAACCGGTCCGCCACCTCGGAGGGGCACTTCTCGGCGCACGCGCCGCAGCCGGTGCAGAGCGCCTCGTTCACGTACCTGGGCTTCTTCCGTACCTTCACCTGGAAGCCGCCGACCTCGCCGCTCACCTGCTCGATCTCGCTGTAGGCGAGGAGCCTGATCCTGGGATGCCGACCGGCATCCAGCAACTTCGGCGAAAGAATTCAGATGGCACAATCGTTGGTGGGGAAGGTCTTATCCAGTTGCGCCATCTTGCCGCCGATGCAGGGGAGCCTTTCCACGAGGTGAACCTGGACACCCATCTCGGCCAGATCCAGGGATGCCTGTATGCCGGCGATGCCGCCGCCGAGTACCAGAACATCGGTGTTCATGAGTAACCTCACGGAGAGTACCTACAATGCCTCAAGCGAACTAACGTGCCTGAAGTTAGGGTGGCTACCGCCACCATCTCCCTTCAAGGGCTTTCAAACCCAACTGTCAACTGTCAAAGTTCGGGCACTTGTCATTGGTCATTCACGTCGTCATCGCTTCCGCGATGACGACGGTCAGGTCCTTGATCTTGAGGTTCAGCTCCAGATTGGTCAGGGCGCAGTTCAGATGGATCTGACACTTGGGACAGGCGGTGACGAGGGTCTCGGCCCCCGTGGCCTTCGCCTCCTGGAGCCGCTCCGTCTGAATCTGCTTGGAGTGGACGGAGCAGTTGGCCCAGCCGCTCGTGCCGCAGCAGACAGCGTTCTCCCGGTTCCGCTCCATCTCCACAAACTTCTCTCCGGCCAACTTTGCGAGGATCGCCCTCGGACCGTCGTAGATCTTGGCCATGCGACCGAGACGGCAGGGGTCGTGGTAAGTAAGGGACCCAGCGCCGTTCTGGAGCTTGAGTGATCCCCCGGCCAGCATCTCAGCCACAAGATCGTAGAAGTGGACGACCTCGAAGCCGAGTTCGCCGAAATGCTCCGGGTACAGGTACTTGAAGGTATGGTAGCCCTCCGGACACTGGAACACGACACGCTTGGCGCCGGAGCTCCGGATGACCTCCAGATTGCGCGAGGCGAGCTTCAGGAACGTCTCCACCTGGCCGTTCCAGAGCATGTCGTGACCGCAACAGGACTCGCTGTCACTCACCACAGGGTCGATCCCGGCAGCGTTGAGCACCTTGATGACATTCTGGCTCACCGCCAGGCTATCCACGCCGAGGTCCCGAAAGATCACCTGGAAATAGGGCATGCAGCCGACGAAGAAGAAGGTCTCCCCCCGCTCGGCCACCCGGCCCGCCTCTCTTGCCCATTCCGTCTTATGCTGCTTGGCCCCCTGAGTCTGTAGCTCCATGATGGTCTGGAGCATGCCGTGATGCGAGTAGACCGGTCTCGTCCCCCGTTTCATGGCCTCCTCGCGAAGGAGACGCATGAACTCGGGGAAATTGATGCTCGTCGGACAGCGTTCGAAGCACCGGCTGCACGTGAGGCACGACCAGATCTCTGGGTCTTTCAGCAGCTCGTCGCCAAGGCCGAGCAGTGCCTTTTCCACGATGAGTCGTGGCGAGAAGGTCGGCTGATACCGGGAGACGGGGCAACTTCCGGTGCACACTCCACAGTCCAGGCAGTAATAGGTTTGGGTCCGTTCTGCAGCATCTTCTATCTTCATGCGGCCGCTCCAAGGGAGGACTTCCCGAGCTCCTTGATCGTTCCGGTGAAGGAAGTGACGATCTGGGCAAAACGGGCGCCCTCCGCCGAGGACACCCACTCCAGACCGAGCCGCCGGCTATCGAGCCCCACAAGCTCCATGAGCTCTCGGGTCATCTCCACGATCCGCTGGGCCTTTTCATTACCATCCTGGTAATGGCAATCGCCGATGTGTCACCCGCTCACGAGGACGCCGTCGGCGCCAAGCTGGAAGGCCTTGAGGATGAAGTCGGGAGAGACCCGCCCGGAACACATGACCCGGATCACCCGGATGTTGGGTGGGTACTGAATCCGACTCACCCCGGCCAAATCGGCGCCGGCGTATGCGCACCAGTTACAGCAAAAGGCGATAATCTTGGGTTCGAAGTTCCCTACCATAAACGGTTTTTCCTCAGTCTGAGACTTTCACATACCCTTGCGGGACAAATTTGAAATTCGAAGCACCAATTGCAAAACGAATTCAACTTCTCACATTGGCCTTGGCCCTCTCCGGTAACGACTAAACTGCCTTGTATCCTGTCTTGCCTCACCTGCAAAGCGCTGCCTCCACCATGCTAAGCACGGCGTTATCCCCGAAGTGGCGAATCGCCGCCGCCCCGGTGGGACAGGCCACGGCGCAGGCGCCGCACCCCTTGCAGAGCGCCTCCTGGATACTCGAGACCTTCACATCCTGGCTGATGGTCACAAGTTCCGGAGCCCCGTAGGGGCAGACCTCGACACACCTGCCGCAGCCCCGGCACAGGCTCTGATCCACCGCGGAGACCACCCCCTCCACCTCGATCGCCTTCTGGGCCAGGATGGTTGCCGCCCGGGCCGCCGCGGCCTGAGCCTGGGCGATACTCTCGTCAAGGGGCTTGGGGAAGTGGGCGAGGCCGCAGACAAAGACACCGTCGCTGGCGAAATCCACAGGCCGGAGCTTCATGTGGACTTCCTGGAAGAACTTGTCCTGGCTGAGGGGCACCTTGAAGAGCTGAGCAAGGCCCTCTATCTCCCGTGTTTCTATGGCCGTCGCCAGAGTGATGAAGTCCGGCTTCAGGATGATGGGTCGCCGGAGGACCTGATCCACGACGGTGACCTCGAGCGAGCCGTCGGCGTTCTCCTTCACCACCGGCTTGCTCTCCAGGTCGTAGCGGACGAAGACCACCCCCTGATCTCGCGCCTGCTGGTAAAGATCCTCACGCAGGCCGTACGTGCGGATGTCGCGGTAGAGGACAATCACGTCCATAGAGGGATTCCGCCGCTTCAGCTCCAGCGCCTTCTGAATCGAGAAGGTGCAGCAGATGCGGCTGCAGTGGGGCCGCTCGGGCTCCCGCGAACCCACGCAGTGAATGAACACTCCAGCCCCGGCATTCTTGACCGGCTCGCTCTCCCAGGCCTCATCCAGCTCGTACCAGCGAAAGACCCGCGTGCTCTTCCCGTAGAGGTACTCCTTGGGCTTCAGGGAGTGGGCGCCGACGGCGAGGATGGCGGCGCCGTGGTCCACCTGCCGGACCTCCCCGGAGCCGTTGAGAGCAATCGTGGTCTTGAAGTTCCCGACGAAACCGGACACCTCTTTCACCTGGGCGTTTAGGTGGACCGTGATGCCGGGGTGCTCGGAAACCTCCCGGACGATGGAGTTCACGAACTCGGACACGTCCTCGCCCCTCCATGTTCTCTGCATCTTGAGGGCGTGACCCCCGAGACGGTCCTTCTGCTCCACGATATGAGCCCGGAAACCCTGGCGGGCCAGGGTGAGAGCGGCGACCATGCCGGCCACTCCGCCTCCCACCACGAGGGCCACCGGCACGACCGGCACCGCCGGAAGGGGCAGGGGCTCGATAAGGGCGGCGCGGGCAACGGCCATGCGCACCAGGTCCTTGGCCTTGTCCGTGGCCGCCTCCGGCTCCTCTGCATGCACCCAGGAGCACTGGTCGCGAATGTTGGCCTGCTCGAAAAGATACTTGTTGAGGCCGCTGTTTCGGAGAGTCTCTTGGAACAGCGGCTCGTGGGTGCGCGGCGAACAGGCGGCCACCACAACCCGGTTCAGGTTCTGGTCTTTGATCATCTGTTCGAGCTGGGCCTGGGCGTCCTGGGAGCAGGAGAAGAGATTCTCCTGGGTGTAGACCACATTCGGGAGCGTCTTGGCGTACTGGACCACCTCGGGGACGCGCACCACGCCTCCGATGTTCACCCCGCAGTTACAGACAAAGACCCCGATTCGCGGCGGCTCGCTGGTCACATCCCGCTCCAGGGGGAAGGTCTTCTCTCGCACCAGGCTGTGTCTGGCGGCGGCGAGCTTACTCGCGGCGGCTCCGGCCGCAGCCGAGGCCTCCATCACCGACTGGGGGATGTCTTTGGGGCCCTGGAAGGCGCCGCAAGCATAGATGCCCGGCCTCGAGGTCGCGACCGGCGCGAAGCTCGTGCTCGCAGCAAACCGATGACGGTTCAGCTCGATCCCCAGTCTGCCGGCCAGGTCGCTGGTCTCGGCCGGAGTCTCGAGGCCGACGGAGAGGACGACGAGGTCGAACTCCTCAGTCACGATTTCGCCCCCCTCGCTCACATAGGTGAGGAGAAGGCCGTCCGTCTCCGCCACCAGCTGGACGTCGTGGACCCGGGAGCGGATGAACCGCACCCTGTTCTCCTTGGCGCGCGTCAAGTATTGCTCGAATTCCTTGCCGTGCGTCCGCATGTCCATATAGAAGATGGCGGCATCCAGGCCGTCCTTGGCGTGCTCCTTGGCGATGACGGCCTCTTTGATGGCGTACATGCAACAGACTGCGGAGCAATAGCCATTGTCGCTGTGGTGTATGTTCCGGGAGCCTATGCACTGCAGCCATGCAATCTTTTTCGGCTCCTTCTGGGCCTTCGTCTCTTTCGCCCGGAGGGCGGCGACACCGGTTTCGAGCTCTTCCATGCGGTCCGTGAGCTTGGCCTTCCGCTCTGCATCCGCCCCTTCCTTGCTCTCCTTGTTTTTCACCTGCTCGAACTGGCGCCGGAGCTTCGCCAGCTCTTTCTCGGCCTGGGAGATTTCCTCCTCCAGAGCGAGGACTGAAGGCCGAACCACGTGACCGACGGTGGGGCCGCCCGCGCTTAGGAATCGCTCAAACTCCATGGCGGTGAGCACGTTGGGATGACTCGCGTAGGCATGGGCCTTGTACTGGCAGGGGTCGAAGGTCTTGAATCCGGTGGCGAGGATGAGGGAGCCCACATTCAGATGGAGGAGTTGCTCCTTCGCTTCCAGATCAATGGCGGAAACGGGACAGACCTTCGCACAGATGCCGCACTTTTTCCCCTGGCCGAGCTGCCGACAATGCACCGGGTCGATGGCATAAGCGGAGGGAATCGCCTGGGGATAGGCCTTATAGGCTGCCTTTCGGGTATTCAATCCCTCATTGTATTCGCTCTCAACCGCGGTGGGGCACTTCTCGGCACAGAGACCGCAGGCGGTACATTTCTTCATATCGACATACCTGGGCCTTTGCCGAATGGCTGCCGTGAAGTTTCCCTCTTCACCGGTGACCTCGACGAGTTCCGCACAGGTGAGCAGGTTGATGTTCAGGTGCCGGCCGACCTCGACCAGTTTGGGCGAGATAATTCACATCGCACATTCATTGGTCGGAAATGTCTTATCGAGTTGGGCCATGCCCCCGCCGATGGCCGACGAGCTTTCGACGAGGTGAACGTAGTAGCCTGAGTTGGCGAGATCCAGTGCGGCCTGCATGCCGGCGATGCCGGCGCCGACGACGACCACGGAGCCCTGGACAGACCTATTCGCGTTTGACTGCATGCCTCGCTCCTTGTTTCTCTGCCGGAGGGTACGGAGAGCAAGAGAGAAAGCAATCCCCTGACGGGCGACGTATTATATCCTGGCTACGAGGTATCGCCAACCGGGGATCTGTAAGCCTGAGACACCATGACTGGCGCCCCGCTTCGCCGGCAGGTATTCCCTGCCACCATTGGGGCGAACTGCTTTAGAGAATGGCTCTACTACGGTTGTCTCGACAGGGGAACCACGACGAAGCGTTAGCGGGCCTGACTTTAGCTGAGACCCCGCGAGTTGTCAAGGCGATTGTGAGAGAATTCCCATACGCCGACCGGTTTACGTCTTCCCCGACTTTGTGCTTTAATGCCCTTTGAAAAGAGCCGGGATAGGCTCCTCTCACCCGTCACGTCAGGGGGACCCAAATTAGCCATTGCCAACGCGGGAGATTGGAAACGACGACCAGCTCTTTCCGGGCGGGGTTACCCGCCCCTGCCGCAGTGCTCGTTTCGATGTGCGGTTCCAGCGAACAGCAAGACGGAGACTCTTATGGCAGGAAATACCTTCGGCACCGTTTTTCGCGTCACTACCTGGGGCGAGTCTCATGGCCCCGCCCTGGGCGCGGTCATTGACGGTTGTCCCCCTGGTCTTCCCCTTGGGGCGGAGGACATCGACCGCGAGCTCGCCTGGCGGCGCTCCCGGGATCAGAGGGTCAGCACCGCCCGCCACGAACCGGACCAGGTGGAGATCCTTTCCGGCGTCTTCGAGGGCCGTACCACCGGGACTCCGATCAGCCTCATGATTCGGAACCGAGACGTGGACAGCCGGCCCTACGATCCGCTCAAGAATATCTTCCGGCCCGGACATGCAGACTTCACCTACTGGCACAAGTACGGGATACGCGACTGGCGCGGGAGCGGCCGGGCCTCGGGCCGAGAGACGGTGGCGCGGGTAGCGGCTGGGGCGGTGGCGAAGACGATCCTCGACCAGGAGGGTATCGCGGTGGTGGCTTACACCCTGTCCCTGGGGGGTATCCGGGTCCGGACCTTTGACTGGGACGAGATCGGGCGAAACTCTCTCCTCTGTCCGGATGCGCAGGCGGCGGCGAAGATGACCGAGCGGGCGCAGCAGGTGAAGGCAGCCGGTGACTCGGTGGGAGGAGTGGTGGAGGTGCGAGTGCAAGGGTGCCCCGCCGGTCTCGGCGAGCCGGTGTTCGCCAAGCTGAGCTCCATGCTTGGTTTCGCCCTCATGGGGATCGGGGCAGTGAAGGGTGTTGAGATAGGCAGCGGCTTTACCGCGGCAGACATGCTGGGTTCAGAACATAATGACCCTCTGGATCGGACAGGGTTTCTCTCTAACAATGCCGGCGGCATCCTTGGCGGTATCTCGACGGGTCAGGAGATTGTCCTCCGCGCGGCAGTGAAGCCCATCTCTTCCATCGAGAAGGAGCAAGAGACCATCACCCAGGACGGCGAGGAGACCACCATCTCGGTGAAGGGGCGACACGACGTCTCCGCCATCCCACGGATTGTTCCGGTCTGCGCTGCCATGGTCCGCCTCGTGCTCGTGGATATGCTCCTTCAGCAGAGGGCCATAAGATAGGGATCAGGGGTCAGCACCCTGCAGGAGCGAGCTCTCCTCGCGAACGTTCGCAGGCAGGACCCTGCTCCTAAAGAGTCAAGGTGAGCCCGGGGGCATTCGGAAGGGTAGGCCGGCCGATCCTTGCCCGTCCGTCAGGCGCGTCCGAGCCGGCCGTTCATGTGCCAACGGAATTCCTGATCCCTATCCCCTGATCCCTGCTCACGTCATAAGCTCGAGCTTTTCGAAGAGCCCGTCAGCGTAAGCCAGGATGTAGTCCCTTTGCGCCTGGTTCGCATACCGAATGCAGCCGCAGCGGAGACGGAGCCGCGTTCGAATGAGAAGTTCGAAGCTGATGGCCCGGCGGTCCAGGCTGACGGCAAAGTAGAAAGGTTGACACTGGGTGTGTTCACCCTGGATTCCCTCGTAGAGCTCCTCGGGAATGCGGACCCAGTAGATCCCGGGCAGATCGCCCCCTTCGACATGCTCGTTCAGGTGAGATTCCAGGGCTAGAAAGTCATGCTCCCGCAACTGATCGATCACGTACTGTTTCATCGCGAGTCCTCGTTCGGTGTTCGTTTCGCGAGGACGGCCTGAGGTAGAGTTTCTTGATCTTGGCCCACCCGTGCCCTCATGCGACCAAGCCCTCGGATCTCCCGGAGACCTCACTCGCCGGCACTGTATACCCATTTTTTCTGGATTTCCAGAAAACCTTCAGCTAGAATGCCTTGAGATGCGGATGGGGGACACGCAGGCCTCGGGATGACTTGGTTTTTGCGGATTCGCGTCTTTCCCCCGGCATCGCGTCCCTGCCACCAGCTCAGCGTTCACCGCAGCTCTGGAGCAGACCGCGCCCCCCAAGGGCACGGGTGAAAGCGGAGGTGGCGCCGATACTCTCGAATGATCGGCCTCGGAGGGACTGCGCCCGCCTCCTCTTCCGGTATGGGAAAGAGAAAGGAAAGCACCAGGTGCCTGATCCCTCCCGGGCCTCTGCCAGACTGTTGAGCCGCGTGCAGGTAAACGCCCCATTTCAGCAACTGATGGACGGTTACCTGGATCTGTTTCTCCGGTACCGGATCAACCCGGAGATCGGGGTCGATGCTGCTGTTCTGGACCGAAGGGATAAGCTGCCCCTCGAGAGAGTCGCCCGCCTTTTTTGGGAACGCGGGCTCACCGTGACCTTGCACGGGCCGTTCATGGACCTGGCTCCCGGGGCTCTGGATGCGAAGATCCGGGAGGTAACCGTACGGCGGCTCCTTGAGACCACGGAGCTCGTACCTCTGTTTCGCCCTAGGCATGTGGTATTCCATGTGGGCTATGACGACCGCTCCTACGGCGAACATCGGAGGGAATGGCTGACCGGAAGCCTGGCGACGTGGGAGCCTGTCGTGAGGAAGGCCGAAGAGCTGGGGGTTGCGATCGCCCTGGAGAACGTGTACGAGGAGACCCCGGACATGATTGCGGCTCTCCTGGGCGCCATATCCTCGAAGAATATCGGTTTTTGCCTGGATGTGGGGCACCAGAACGCATTCGCCACGGCTCCCCTGAAGGCCTGGATCGAGGCGCTCGGACCTCGCCTGAGGGAGATTCACCTCCACGACAACGGCGGGCGACGTGATGACCACGGACCTATCGGGAGCGGGAGTGTCCCCTTTCTTGAGATCTTTGGTTATCTCGTACAGAGCGGGCTGAGACCGGTCATCACTCTGGAGCCCCACGCGGAGGCCACCCTCTGGCAGAGTCTGGAAGGCCTGGAGATGCTCTGGCCCTGGACGGAGTAGGCTGCCCCTCGATCGGCGGCACGGTGGTGGGCTCGCGGCTCCGCGCGGCAGACCCAGATCATCCGGAGAAAGTCGCCGGACATGTCCGCCAGCCGATGCGGCGAAGGGGTATGGTGGTCAAAGGTACTTAGTCGCTGTTGGACCGTGGGAAGCAGGCTCTAGCCCCTGGGGCGTGACGGCAGCGAGAAGTGGACGAGGTCAGATAGATGAAGATGCTGGTTGAGTACATCGTCAAGGCCCTGGTAGACCATCCCGAGCAGATCCTCATCGCCGAGCGGAGCGGCATGAACACCACCATCTTAGAGCTGGCGGTGGCCAAGGAAGATATCGGCAAGGTGATCGGCAAGGAGGGACGGACCATCAACGCCATCCGCACGATTCTGAACGCGGCCGGTGCCAGCCAGAAGAAACGGGTGGTCCTTGAGGTCATGGGCTGACCGGTGGATGTTGGCCACAATCTAGGGCCGGCGGGCGGCGGAGCGCCTCTGCTCATAGCGGATGGTCGTCCGGTGACGAGCGTGAGATCGAGGTGGGCCGGACCTCCATGCCTGGAAGACGGGGTGATCTCTCGGGGGCGACGCGAAGACTGAGCTAGCTGGATGTGAGCGGGCTGAACGTAGGTAAGGAGGAGAGCTATGGCGAAGACGTACAGGGAGGTTCCGGTCGAGAAGCTCCGCGCCCGAATTGATCCCGACACGCTCGGTTTCGAGACAACCGAGACGCTGTGCCCCCCCGAGGAGGGGGTGCTCGCCCAGGATCGGGCAACGCAGGCCATCAAGTTCGGGATGGGCATGAAGGACATTGACTACAACATTTTTGTGGCCGGAGAAGCCAAGACCGGGCTGACCTACATCGCCAGGACCTTCTTGGAGAAAGCCGCCAAGGATGAACCCACGCCTCCTGACTGGTGCTATGTGTACAACTTCAAGGAACCGGACAGTCCCAGGGGCATCCAGCTTTCGGCAGGCCGGGGGAAAGAACTGAAGAAATGCATGGAGCAGTTCGTCCAGACCTTGCAGGCCAAGATCCCAGAGGTATTCGACAGTGACGACTACCGGACCAAGGAGGCCGAGGTCCATCAGGCATTCGAGCGGAAGCGGCGAGAGATCATCGATGCCCTGTCAGTGAAGGCGCGGGAGGAGGGCTTCATCCTCCAATTCTCCCAAGTGGGCATGGTGATCATCCCGGCATCCGAAGAGGGGCAGCCCATGAGCCAGGAGGAGCTGAGTGCCCTTCCTGAGGAGAGGAAGCGGGAGCTCCGGGAAAAGAGTGACGAGCTCCAGCGGGACATGGGTGACGCCATCAAGGAGATCCGCCGGGCGGAGGCGGCCTTTCGAGAAAAACACAGCAAGCTGGACGCCGAGATCGCCATGTACGTGGTCGGCCACCTCATGGAAACCCTGGAGGAGCAATTCAAGGATGAACCGGATGTTCTAGACTACCTCAAGGAGGTGCAGGAGGACATCCTGGAGAACATCGACGACTTCAAGAAGAAGCCCGAGGCGCAGCAGGCCGCGCCTTTCCCCATGCCCCCCCGGGAGGTTGCCCTTCGCAAATACGACGTCAACGTCCTCGTGGATCATTCAGAGACCAAGGGCGTGCCCGTCATCATCGAGTCCAACCCCAGCTACCCCAATCTCTTTGGCAGTATCGAACGACAGGCTTACTTCGGCGCTCTTTTCACCGACTTCACCATGATCAAACCGGGAGCGCTCCACCGGGCCAACGGCGGGTACCTGGTGATGAAGGCCCTGGACCTGGTGAAGTACTGGATCTCCTGGGA
>Ga0187774_10000331_pt1 | contig 16093 bp, 16 predicted proteins | sample 0216_BV02_MP05_2_FD_133152 | JGI IMG/M metagenome (GOLD analysis project Ga0187774, IMG submission 133152) | Tropical peat soil microbial communities from peatlands in Department of Meta, Colombia - 0216_BV02_MP05_20_MG | ecosystem: Environmental > Terrestrial > Soil > Wetlands > Peat | place... | reverse complement strand
TTCGCAGCGCGATAAGTTCCGCACGAGGCTCGAGCGCGGGAACGAACCTGATACTACTGAAATTTTCATCAGCCATCGCGGCATGGTCGAGGTATATGAAAACGAATACCAGGACCACACGATTTGGCAGCCGAGCCCGCCAGATCCCCAACTCGAAGCGGAAATGCTGTCCAGGCTGATGGTGCGCTTTGGCACGGACGAATCGCAAGCCAAAGCTCTGGTCGCGGATGCTCCTGCAAGCGCCCGCGCCACCCTGACCAAGCAGCCGGATGGCACTGGGTCGTTATCGATCAATGATGGCTTTGACCGGGCTTGGCGGCGCGTGGGTTTGGCTTTGGATCGGGTCGGTTTCACCGTGGAAGACCGCGACCGTGGCCAAGGTATTTATTTCGTGAGCTACGCGGACCCGGAAGCTACCGATTACCACAAGAAGGGGTGGTTAGACAAACTGGAGTTCTGGAAGTCGGATGAAAAAAAGAGTCCCAAGAACAAGGGCTACCGCATCGTGGTGCGAAGCGCAGGAGAGGAAAGCCGGATCAGCGTACTGGACGGTGACGGCCTTCCCGATCAGTCGGAAACCGCCAATCGAATTCTGGCCCTACTCTATGAACAGCTAAAATAATTCGGGGACCAAGTTGAGGAAAAGGCCGAAACTGAAAATAAAGAGTTTTTCTTTTCTGAAGGACCTCCAAATCTTGGTGCACCCAGATGCGCTTCGCCTCACTCGGTAGCGGCAGCCAGGGCAATGCTCTGGTGGTCGAGGTCAAGCAGACCCGGTTGATGCTGGATTGCGGTTTCGGCATTAATGAAGTCGTCGCCAGGTTGTCGCGCCTCAAACTCACGCCGCGAGACCTGAACGCGATAGTCGTCACCCACGAACACTCCGATCACGCAGGCGGAGTTGTCAAACTCGCGTGCACGTTCGGCTTGCCGGTTTGGGTTACATTCGGCACCGCGAGCGCATTGCGCGCAGAATTTTCCAGCCTGCCGCGGGTGTCTTTTTTTGGTGCGCACCAGCGCTTCGGCATTGGCGACATCGAGCTTGAACCGTTTCCGGTACCGCATGACGCGCGCGAGCCGGCGCAATTTGTATTCAGCGATGGAGCAAGACGGCTGGGCGTGATTACCGATACTGGCAGCTCGACGTCGCACATCGAAACTGTATTGAGCCGCTGCGATGCCTTGGTGCTGGAATGCAATCATGATCTGGAGATGCTAAAAAATGGCAGCTATCCGGCCCCACTCAAGCGGCGTATTGCCGGGCGTTTCGGCCACTTGTCGAACGACGATGCGGCGACACTGCTGGCAAGTCTAGATTGCAGCCGCCTTCAGCACCTTTTCGCTGCGCATTTGAGCCAGTACAACAATACCCCTGAGTTGGCAAGGGCGGCCCTGTCGTGCGTGCTGAATTGCGAGCCAGATGGCGTGGGTATAGCGGATCAACAGACCGGTTTTGCCTGGCGCGAAATCGCGTGAGGTAAAAAAAGCCGGCGGAGCGCCGGCTTTTCTATCGCCAAATAATTACTTCTGCTCGGCTTTCTTTTCTTCCGGTTTCTGCTCCTGGGCGGCAGGTTCAGCCGGCTTGGCCGGTTCAGCGGCTGGGGCCGGGGCCGGAGCTGCGGCAGGCGCAGGAGCCATTGCTGGCGCGGGAGCAGTCGCGGGTTCTTCTTTTTTGCCGCAAGCGGTCAAACCCAGTACGAGCAGAGCGGCAACAAGGAGTGAGCGTTTCATGGAATTACGTCCTCTAATATAAAGTTTATGATGGTGGCAACTCTGAGTCGCCCGGCACCTAAACGACGGTACCCGGCCGACGTGCGAATTCTAGCACATTCAGGTTTGCTTCGGAAAATGCTTCCTTCATCCGCGCAGACCAAGTGTGGTCGCGGATATGGCGGGAAAAGACGCTTCCCAGATTTCTTCAAAACGATAGTTAAACTCGTGCGCCCCGTTCAAGTCATTGAGCGCCAGCAAGCCGCGGGTGCGGTCGTAATGGAAACGGTGGACGTAGTGATTTTCATCTGCCACGGTAAACGGGTCATATACCTGTTTGGCGTCATCGAGCGTTTCATGGATGGCGATACAGTGGCTAAACTGCCTTAACAAGGACAACATGCGCGGGCATCTGGTGGTCAAAGAGCTCGTATCGTGCAATACGATGCGCAAACGGTTGATGCGGTTTGCTAGCAGAAAACTGCGCAACAGCTCGTAACGTTTGGTCGAATTGAACAGGCTGCTGGCGTGCTTGTCGAAGATGCGGATGTTGCGACTCGCCTGAGCAATCACCAGGTCGATCGCGGCTTCATATTGTGCCGCACTCTCTATCTTCTGGTACTGGGGCAATGTCTCAGTGCTTTTTTCCATGTGAGCTCGCAATAGCCTGTGGCATGCGACCCAGTTTAATATAGCCTGCCCGATACCATTGGTAAAGCAAATGCCGCGATTTCCGGTCCAGGGTCGTTCCCGGTTTAAGTTCGCGACTGTCGGCAAGCCGGGACAAGGAATCAAATGCCCGCGGTCCAGGATGGTGGGCTTCGCCGTTTATAAACATCACGCTGCGGCGGAACAACATCTGGCTTTTCAAATCAAGATGTATGCCCTGTGATTTGCATTTGCGCGAGAAGCGTTCTTGAGAAAGCGGACGCGATGGCGGCCGGAAAATTACCAACGGCTTGGGATCGCTAAGGAACTTTCCAAGGAAAAGCTCTATATCCCGCTTTCCCCAATGCACGCGTTCGAGCATTTGAATTGCCTGGCCCAGCATCGCATCGCTGATTTGCGCGGGGTGCTGCTGCGGAGTAAGCCAGGGATCGCGGTACATTGTCTTGAGTCTCAGGTGATCCTCAAGAAACGCCAGGAAATGAGTGGCAAGCTCTTGTGCCGACGGCGCGCGAAAGCCAATGGAATAAGTTATACACTCGTTTAGTGCCACTCCGTTATGTGCGCAGCGCGGAGGCAGGTAAAGCATGTCTCCCGGACCCAGCACCCACTCCCGCTCCGGCTTGAAATTTTTCAAGATCTTGAGCGGCACGCGTTCCATGAGTCGCAAATCTTTTTGCATGCTGATTTGCCACAACCGCTGGCCGCTGCCTTGAAGCAGGAACACATCATAAGAATCGAAGTGTGGGCCGACCCCGCCGCCCGGTGGAGCACAGCTGATCATCACGTCGTCCATCCTCGCATACGGGATGAAATCGAATTGCATCAACAGGCGCTGAGCGTCGGGCAGGACCTGGTTAACATCTTGAACCAGCAAAGACCATTTGCCGTGTCCGAGCTTGCGCAAATATCGCGACCTAAACGGTCCGTTGACCACATTCCACATGCGGCGTCCTTGCACAACGAGCCGCGACTGCACGTCGTCACGGCAAGCCAGGTCGAATAATTGCTCGCGTCCGAGCAGGTCACAGAAAGCGGGCAACGCATTGCGAATAAGCAGCGGTCTCTTTTGCCAGTGACGTTGCAGGAATTTTTGCGGTGTCAAGCCGCCGAGTAAAGACATTTTCACGGCAGCACCTTACCGTGGAGCATAAAGTATTTCAAGTTGCTTGAAATCGGTTAAAATCCTAATACGATTTTAGGAGTATCTATGTTGCAGGCAGGACAAGCGGCGCCCGAATTCGATTTACCTGACGCTGACATGCAAATGGTCGGTCTTTCGAGGTTTAAAAATAAAAACAACGTGGTGCTGTATTTTTATCCCAAGGACGATACCCCCGGGTGCACTATTGAGGCGATCGAATTCAGCGACTTGGATGATGAATTTGCTGACATCGACACAATTATTCTCGGAGTAAGCATGGATGATTGCCTAAGCCACGGTTCGTTTCGCGATAAGCATGGGCTCACGGTACAGTTATTGGCGGATACCGAAGGAGATGTCTGCAGGAAATACGGCGTGTTACAGGAAAAAAAAATCGAGGGAAAGAAGAGAACCGGTATCATGCGTTCAACCTTCATTATCGACAAAAATGGAATCTTGCAGCACGTTCTTTACAGCGTAAACGCTCGTGGCCATGCTCAGGAAGTATTGAATCTAATCAAAAAGCTTAAATGAAAACCGCAAGCAATACCGCGGCTTCGCCCGACAAGCAACTCTGAATTTTCGCTTCTGTCGAAGCGTCCCTGGCTGCTAGTAATCGGAAAGACGCCCGCCGGCTGAGAGATCTCAAATAACCATGGTCTAATCCAGCTGCTGTTTCAACCGGTAGACGAGTTCCAAGGCTTGTTTTGGGCTCAATTGATCGGGATCGGTGGTTTTAAGTAGCTGCAACGCCAAATCCTCTTTTACAGGTAGATTGGCTTTCGGCGGCGGTGCAAACAAGTCCGTCTGTGAATGCTTGCTAAAACTTTGCTGCTCGAGCTGCACCAAATATGTCTTTGCCGCGCTCAGGACACTCTGCGGCACTCCGGCAAGGCGCGCCACTTGCAAGCCGTAGCTCTGATTTGCCGGACCCTCTTCCACCGCGTGAAGGAAAACAATGTGGTCATGGTGCTCGATGGCGTCAAGATGCACGTTGGCGACTTGGGTATAGTTCTCGGCAAGACGAGTAAGTTCGAAATAATGAGTGGCGAACAAGCTTAGCGAATGGTTCTTTTCCAATAAATGCCCGGCGATCGCCCAGGCGAGTGCAAGCCCGTCGAAAGTGGAAGTACCCCTCCCAATCTCATCCACAAGCACCAGGCTATGTTCGCTCGCGTGATGCAGAATATTTGCCGCCTCGGTCATTTCGACCATGAATGTGGAGCGTCCGCCGGCGAGATCATCGGAGCTGCCTATGCGGGTGAAAACCTGGTCCATCTGACCGATCACTGCACGCTTTGCCGGGACAAATGAACCGCAATGCGCAAGCAACACGATTAACGCGATTTGCCGCATATAAGTGGATTTGCCCCCCATGTTGGGGCCAGTGATGAGAAGCATTTGCCGCGTGGGCGATAGCTCGGCTCCGTTGGCGATGAAATGCTCGACTTGCAATTCCACTACCGGGTGCCGCCCGTCTTCAATATAAATTCCCGGCACGTCGCTGAGCTCAGGCATAGTGTAATTGAGATTTGCGGCCCGCTCGGCAAACGTTGCGAGCACATCCAACTCGGCAATTGCAGCCGCGATTTTTTGCAACGACGGAATATGCAGCGCCAGCTTGTTCAGCAATTCTTCGTACAGCTGTTTCTCCCGCGCCATGGCCCGCTCTGCCGCGGAAAGGGCCTTGTCTTCAAATGCCTTCAGCTCCGGGGTAATGAACCGTTCCGTATTCTTCATGGTCTGACGGCGTCGGTAGTCATCGGGAACACGTTCGGCCTGCACGCGCGATACTTCGATATAGAAGCCGTGGACCTTGTTGTATTCCACTTTCAGCGTGCCTAGACCCGTACGGTTCCGTTCGCGCGCTTCCAATTGCATGAGGAAGTTCCCGCAGTCGTTCTGAATCGCGCGTAATTCGTCGAGATCGGAATCAAAGCCAGGTGCAATGACGCCGCCGTCGCGAAGCTGTGCCGCAGGTTCTGCATGCAAGGTCCGTTGCAAGAGTGTTAACAGCTCCTCGGGAACGGCGAGTGCCGCTGAGAGTTCGGCTAACCTCGGACTGGCTAACTCAGCCAATGCCGTCTGCACGGACGGCATGTTTCCTAAACTATCGCGCAGTCCGGAAAGGTCGCGCGGGCGCGCGGTTTTCAGAGCAATGCGCGATGTGATTCGTTCAATGTCGCTGCAGTGCTTGAGCACTTTGCCAATCCCACGGTATGGGCCCAATCCGGCATCGCCAAAGAGTGAAGACACCGCCTGGAGTCGCAATTTGAGCACTCCGTGACTGCGCAAGGGGTGATGCAGCCAATGATGCAGTAATCGGCTGCCCATGCTGGTTGCGCATTCGTCAAGCAATGACAGAAGCGTCGGTGCCGCAGCGCCGCGTATCGTTTCAGAAATTTCCAGATTGCGCCGCGTCGCGGCGTCCATGCGTACAAAAGCCTCACCATCCTCGACTTGTAGGGTTTTGATATGGATGATCGCGGTACCTTGCGTGGATTTGGCATATTCGAGCAGCGCACCTGCCGCACAGATTGCTGCATGCAATTCTCCGCAATCGAAACTGCTCAAATCGCGGCTATTGAACTGTTTGCATAAATTTCGGGTCGCCGCATCGAAGTCGAAATGCCATTGCGGTAAGCGCTTCACTGCACACAACAGCTCGCCAGGAAGTGGATGCACAAAAGCTTCGGACAACAGGATTTCGGATGGCCGCAGCCGTTCAAGCTCGGATCCAAGCTGTTGGGCGGGGATTTCCAGCGCGTGCATTCGGCCTGCCGAAAGATTGAGCCACGCCAGTCCCAGCCCAGAGCGATAAGGGGCAACGGCCAGCAAAATGCTGTCGCGTTTTTCATCGAGCAGCGCCGCATCGGTAAGAGTGCCGGGAGTAATGATGCGGGTGACTTTGCGTTCCACCGGTCCTTTGCTCTGGGCCGGGTCGCCAATTTGCTCGCAAATTGCTATCGATTCTCCCATCTTGACGAGTTTGGCAAGATATTGTTCGACCGCATGATAGGGCACACCGGCCATCTTCACCGGCCGACCTGCGGACTCGCCGCGATTCGTCAACGTTATGTCTAATAGGCGAGCTGCCTTTTCGGCATCGTCGAAAAACATTTCGTAAAAGTCCCCCATCCGGTAAAACACCAGCATGTCCGGATACGCCGACTTGATGCTGAGGTATTGCTGCATCATCGGCGTGTGGCCATTAGATTTGCTTTGCTCTATCGAGTGCTCACCCACGGCATGCGAATTCTGCTATTTTTTTAGCGCAGGAGATAAATGCGGCGCCAGAATTTTGATGAGCTGAGCAAAGATCTTCGGGTTGCCTCCCAGCACGTTGCCGCTTTCAAGATAACCTTCATCGCCTTGCAAATTGCCGATTAGGCCGCCGGCTTCCTGAATCAGAAGATTGCCCGCGGCTATGTCCCAAGGGCTCAAACCGATTTCCCAGAAACCATCTAGCCTGCCGGCTGCGACATAAGCCAGGTCCAGAGAAGCTGCGCCTGCTCGGCGGACACCGGCAGTATTCTTGACCACGTCGCGGAACATGGCGAGATAGTTCTCCAGATGCTTTAGCTGGCGGAAAGGAAAGCCGGTACCGATTAGCGCCTCGGTCAGCCTGATGCACTTACTTACTCGCAGACGCCGGTTGTTGAGAAACGCGCCGCGCCCGCGTGCGGCGGTATACAACTCATTGCGTCCAGGGTCGTAAATAACCGCCACGGTGAGCGTCCGCTTGTGCGAAAGCGCAATAGATACCGCATATTGGGGAAAGCCGTGCACGAAATTGGTAGTACCGTCGAGTGGATCGATGATCCACAGGTAATCGGAATCGCCCTGGATACCGCTCTCTTCTGCTAGAATCGCATGCTCGGGATAAGCGTCCTTTATTGTTTCGATGATGGCCTGTTCTGCCGCCCGATCCGCACTGCTCACAAAATCATTAAAGGATTTATGCCGTACGGTCAGCACGTCAAGATTGAGCGACGCACGGTTAATGATGCTTCCGGCGCGCCGCGCCGCCTTCACAGCAATATTGAGCATGGGATGCATGGCCAGAAACCAGAATTCGGATCTCGGGATTGGGGATTTGCGAACAATTGCATTCTAATATGAAGCCGCAAAGCCCGCTTGATCAGGTTCGAGTCGTGCTGTGTAATCCCAGCCATCCCGGGAATATCGGGGCCAGCGCGCGCGCCATGAAGACCATGGGATTGACCTCATTGGTCCTAGTTAAGCCCAAATTTTTCCCCGATCTCGAAGCCGACGCTCTGGCAGCCAAAGCGGTCGATATATTGAGTGAAGCGCGGGTTTACAACTCGCTCGATGAAGCACTGGTCGGTACCGCGTTGACGGCTGCGTTGAGCGCGCGTACTCGCGAACTTTCGCATACCGCTTATTCTGCGAGGGAAGCAGCCGGCATATTGTTGGAACAGGCCTACCGGAACCCGGTGGCGTTGGTTTTCGGCGGTGAAACCTCTGGCCTGAGCAACGAGCAGATTATCAAGTGCCAGATGCTGGTGCACATTCCTGCTTGCCCGGATTATTCTGCGCTAAATCTCGCGGCCGCGGTGCAGGTCATGTGCTACGAATTGCGCTTGGCATTGCAAGGTTCAGTTCCGCGGAAAAATGAACATGAAGCGGCGAGCTTTGAGGAAACTGAAATATTCTACCGCCATCTTGAGAAAGTCTTGGTAAGCACGGGTTTTTTAAACCAGCGACAACCTAAGCGTCTTATGGAGAGGCTGCGAAGGCTGTTTGGCCGAGCGCGGCTGGAGAAGGAAGAAGTCAGCATTCTGAGGGGAATTTTAAACTCCGTGGCAAAATAGTTGACTAATTTACTAGGATAATGCAAACTTATGCTTTGTAAGGCGATTCAGAGATATGTTTGAAAAGATCAAAGAGGATATCGCGATCGTATTCGATCGCGACCCGGCGGCACGCACCTCCTGGGAGGTGATTACCTGCTATCCCGGTTTCCATGCCCTGCTGATTCACAGGTTTTCGCATTGGCTGTGGCATGCAGGTTTCAAATGGTTGGGACGTCTCGTTTCACATTTTGCGCGTTGGATCACCGGCATTGAAATTCATCCTGGCGCCAAAATCGGCAGACGTGTCTTTATCGACCATGGCATGGGTGTGGTGATCGGTGAGACTTCGGAAATCGGTGACGATTGCACCTTGTATCACGGCGTTACCCTTGGAGGTACCTCGTGGAACAAGGGCAAGCGTCATCCCACTTTGGGCAAAGGAGTGGTCATCGGTGCGGGCGCCAAGGTTCTCGGGCCCATTTTGGTAGGCGACGGCGCAAAGATTGGCTCCAACGCCGTAGTCGTGAAAGACGTTCCCACGGGTGCAACTGCCATCGGCATACCCGCGCGGCTGGTGGACACTGAACATGACCTGGCGCGCGCAAAGACCGCTGAAAAGATGGGTTTTTCGGCTTACGCCGTGAGCCGAGATGAGAACGATCCAGTGGCAATGGCAATCCATGGCCTGCTTGACCATACCGTAAACATAGACCAGCGCATCGAGGCCATTTTGAGGCAGCTTGAAAAGCTCGGCGCCAAGGTGGAGGACGAAAGGGCCACGGCAGACAAGTTCGATCCGAACTATTTGAACAAAATAGTGGACTAGGGAACTTAGCTATTGTATAGTTGACTAAATTAATCAAGTATTCTCTTTTGCCTTTAATGGTGCGCCTATGCGACTGACAACTAAAGGACGTTTTGCGGTCACGGCGATGATCGATCTGGCGATGCGTCACGGCACTGGGCCGGTGACCTTGTCGGAGATCAGCGACCGGCAAAAAATTTCCCTGTCTTACCTCGAACAATTATTTGGCAAGCTGCGCCGGCATGCCTTGGTTGAAAGCGTGCGCGGTCCGGGCGGAGGCTATTGCTTGGCGAAGAAAATGGACCAGGTTTCAGTGGCGGATATCATTCTCGCGGTAGACGAGCCGATTGATGCCACCCAGTGTGGGGGCAAGGAAAACTGCCGCGATGACCAGAAGTGTTTGACGCATGATCTGTGGGCAGCGCTGAATGAACGCATTTTCGATTACCTGCAGTCCGTCAAGCTCTCGCAGTTAGTCGCGGACCAGCAAAAGGACAGCGCTGTCAAGGTGCTCCGTGACGAGCGCACGAGCTTAAAGAAGGACGAATCCGCCGTTTCCGCATGACAGCCATGACCCTTGCCGTCTATTTCGACCACAATTCCACTACACCGCTAGACGAACGCGTGCTGGAAGCCATGTTGCCGTATTTGAAAACGCATTATGGTAATGCGTCTAGCCGCCACGGGTATGGCACGCGCGCGAGAAAAGCGCTAGACCAGGCGCGCGCTCAAGTTGCCGCGGCAGTGGGTGCTGAACCGGTGCAAGTAATCTTTGTCAGCGGCGGGACCGAAGCCAACAATACCTTCATCAAGGGCGCAGCGGCGCAGCAATCTCCCTCGCAGATTGCAATAAGCGCCATCGAGCACCCTTGCATTGCCAAGCCAGCGCAAGAATTGGCAGGAGCTGGCTGGAAATTGCGCAAACTGGCCGTGGACAGCGAAGGCAGGGTCGATCTTGTCGATGTGGAACAGGCGCTCCTGCGACCGACCGGCATCGTGTCGGTAATGCTTGCCAACAATGAGACGGGTGTGATCCAGGACGTGGCCTCGGTAGCGGAACTCGCGAGGCGCAACAAAGCCTGGGTGCATACCGACGCAGTGCAGGCCTTCGGGAAAACAGCCGTGGACTTTAATACCCTCAACGTGCATGCAATGACGATTTCCGGGCACAAAATTTATGGGCCGAAAGGTGCGGCGGCCTTGATCTTGGACAGGCGCCTAGAGTTGAAACCGCTGCTCTCGGGCGGTGGGCATGAGCGAGGCATGCGTTCTGGAACTGAAAACGTTCCTGCAATTGTTGGATTCGGCTTGGCCTGCGAGCTGGCACAAGATCGCTTGCAGGACCTCTCATCGAAATTGCGGGTGATGCGCGACAATATGGAGCTTGGCTTGCGGAGCATGGGTGCCCGGATTTTTGGCGGCAACGCGCTACGTTTGTCTAATACCAGCTATTTCGCATTCCCAGGAATAGGCGGTGAAACACTGGTAATCGAGCTCGACAAGGCGGGCTATGCGGTCGCAAGCGGTTCCGCATGCTCAAGCGTAAACCATGATCCGAGCCCGACTTTGCTGGCCATGGGTGTAGCACGCGATATTGCAGAGGGCGCGGTCCGGGTGAGTCTCGGCAAGGGCAATACCATGCGAGAAATAGAAGAATTTCTGCTCGCCGTTGGCACGGTGTTAAACCGGTTGCAGCGGCTGGCAGCGGTTGCGGTCTGAAACTTGAGAAGGACTTGATTGAGATACGGAAAAACATGGCAATCACATTGACTGAGAATGCGGCGAAGCAGATAAATAAAGTTCTTGCCAAACGCGGCAAGGGGATGGGCTTGCGCCTCGGCGTTAAAAAAGTCGGCTGTTCAGGTTTGGCGTACACCTTTGAATATGCCGACGAGGTTGGCGAACGCGACCATCTGTTTGAATCGCACGAGGCCAAAGTGGTGGTCGATGCCGACAGCCTGCCTTATCTCGATGGAGCCGTGCTCGATTTTGTCAAAGAGGGCTTCAAGGAAAGCTTCAAATTTGACAATCCTAACGTCAAAGAGCAATGCGGCTGCGGTGAAAGCTTCAGCGCTTGATCCGCCGATCACTTGAGCCAGTTTCGCAAAATCTGGAACTAAGCAAATGAGTGCAATGTTGGAACGGTTGGTTAACCAGCCATATAAACACGGATTCGTCACTCCCATTGAGGAGGAGGTCATTGCCAAGGGATTGAGCGAAGACGTGATTCGCATAATCTCCAGGAAAAAGAATGAACCGGACTGGTTGCTGGAATTCAGGCTCAACGCTTACCGCCACTGGCTTACTATGCGCGAACCGCGCTGGGCCAATGTACGCTATTCGGAAATCGACTATCAGGACATTATTTATTATGCCGCGCCGAGGCCCAAGAAAAAACTTTCAAGCATGGACGAAGTTGATCCCGAGCTGCGGCGCGCCTTTGAAAAACTGGGTGTTCCGCTGCACGAACAGAAGGCGCTGGCGGGCGTGGCAGTGGATGTGGTGTTCGACAGCGTTTCGGTCGCCACGACCTACAAAACGAAACTAGCAGAACTCGGCATCATATTCTGTTCTTTCTCGGAGGCAGTGCAAGAGCATCCGGAGCTGGTGAAAAAATATCTTGGCAGCGTAGTGCCGCCGACCGACAATTTTTTTGCTTCCCTCAATTCAGCGGTATTCACTGACGGCTCATTCTGCTACATCCCGAAAGGGACCAAGTGCCCGATGGATTTGAGCACCTATTTCCGCATTAACACGCAGGATTCGGGTCAGTTTGAGCGCACCCTCATAATTGCTGAAGAAGGTGCATCGGTGTCCTACCTGGAAGGTTGCACCGCTCCGAAGTTCGACACCAACCAGCTGCACGCTGCGGTGGTGGAGCTCATTGCGCTGGATAACGCGGAAATAAAATATTCCACGGTGCAGAACTGGTATACCGGAGATGAGAACGGTGTCGGAGGAATTTACAACTTTGTAACCAAGCGCGGCCTGTGCAAAGGGGTTAATTCGAAAATTTCCTGGACGCAGGTGGAAACCGGTTCGGCCATCACCTGGAAATACCCCTCGTGTGTTTTGCTTGGTGACAACTCGATTGGCGAGTTCTATTCGGTGGCGCTTACCAACCACAGGCAGCAGGCCGACACGGGGACCAAAATGACCCATATTGGCAGGAACACACGGAGCCGTATCATCAGCAAAGGCATTTCCGCGGGCCGTTCCAGCAACAGCTACCGAGGCCAGGTGAAAATCGGGCCTCGGGCGCAAAACGCGCGCAATTACTCGCAATGCGACTCGATGTTGCTGGGCAGCGCCTGCAGCGCCAACACCTTTCCTTATATCGATGTGCAGAACAATAGCGGGAAGGTGGAACACGAGGCCTCCACTTCAAAAATCGGTGAAGACCAACTGTTTTACTTCGCGCAACGCGGCATTGGCGCTGAAGCGGCGGTTTCAATGATCATCAACGGTTTTTGCAAGGATGTGTTCAATCAGTTGCCGATGGAATTCGCCGTCGAGGCCACCAAGTTGCTGGGTCTTAAACTGGAAGGAAGCGTGGGATGAAAGGCAAGAACATCCTGCTTGAAGTCCGCAACCTGTCGGCTGAAGTCGCGGGCGCGCAAATTCTCAAAGGCATCAACCTCACCGTGAAAGCGGGCGAAGTGCACGCCATCATGGGGCCGAACGGTTCGGGCAAAAGCACGTTTGCCAAAGTGCTGGCGGGCCATGCCGACTATTCCGTGACCGGGGGGCAAGTGCTTTATCAGGGGAAAAATCTTTTGGACATGCCTCCCGAAGAGCGCTCGCGGGCCGGCGTATTCCTCGCGTTCCAGTATCCAGTTGAAATTCCGGGTGTGAGCAACAGCGCTTTCCTGCGCCTAGCGTATAACACATTGCAGGGGGCGCGCGGCGCGGAGGAACTCGATCCTCTTGAGTTTGACGATTTCATTAGGGAAAAAATCAAGCTTGTGGGGATGGACCCAAGCTTTCTCGACCGCAGCGTGAACGAAGGATTTTCCGGGGGCGAGAAAAAACGCAACGAGATCGTGCAAATGGCGGTGCTCCAGCCCACGCTCGCGGTACTCGATGAAACCGATTCGGGACTGGACATTGATGCCTTGAAAGTAGTCGCGAACGGCGTAAACCAGCTCATCAGGCCGGATAACGCGATTATTCTGGTGACGCATTACCAACGCCTGTTGAACTATATCGTTCCCGACTTTGTGCATGTCATAGAGAGCGGGCAAATCGTAAAGACCGGCGGCAAGGAACTTGCGTTCGAGCTCGAAAATCGCGGCTACGACTGGGTGCGCGCCGAATTTGACGCGGCAAAAGCCGCTGCCTGAGAGCGGTCATGGAATTCGTCAATACCGGCGCGAAAGACCGCTTTCTCGAAAGGCTGTTGCTCGGGCAGCCTCCGGCCAGCCCGCTTGGCTGGTTGAATCAGATTCGCAGCAGCGCGACGGAACGCGCCAATGCGCTGAGTGTTCCCACCACGCGCGACGAAGACTGGCGGTTTACTGATCCTTCACCGCTGCTGAAATTTTCCTTCCAGCCGGCGCGCGTCGCAACGCGACTTTCGCAGGCTGAGATTCAGCGCTTTGTGATACCCGAAGCCTCTTCGAACCGCCTGGTTTTTATCGATGGAATGTACGCGGCGGATCTATCCACGCATTGCGGTGATGAACACGGAATCGCGGTAACCAGCATGGCGCGGGGTTTATCATCTCATGGTGAGGTCCTGCATCAGCATCTCGGTCGGCACGCCAATTTTCAGAACGACGTATTTTGCGCGCTCAACACCAGCTTTCTGCACGATGGAGCGCTGGTAATCATCAACGAAAATGTTGCTTATCCCACGCCCATCCATTTGCTGTTTATCACCACCAATCCGGGAACGGTGATTTACCCGCGCTCGCTCGTGGTGGCAGGAGCCGGGAGCCGCTGCACGCTGATCGAGGAGTACCTAGGCCTTGAAGGGGACGCTTATTTCAACAGCGGCGTAACCGAGATCGTGATAGGAAAACGCTCGCGGGTGCGGCATATCAAGCTGCAGCAGGAAGGCGATTGTGCATTCCATATCGCGCAATGCGCGGTAGATTTGGGGCGAGATTCTGATTACGCTTCAGCTACTATCAGTTTGGGCGCGCGCTGGTCGCGCCATAACCAGCATGTGCTGCAAACCGCCGAAGGCGTTCACTGCGAGCTGGACGGATTGGCTCTGATTTCGGGCCGCCAGCTTGCCGATACACATACCTTTACGGAACACGCGAAGCCCGCGGGCTACAGCCGCCAGCTGCACAAGTGCATCGTGGACGATGCCGCGCACGCGGTGTTCAACGGCAGGGTGCTGGTGCGCGAAGGGGCGCAGCGTACCGACTCGGCCCAATCGAGCCGCAATTTGCTGCTTTCCGACAAAGCGCACGTGGACACCAAGCCACAGCTGGAAATTCTTGCCGACGATGTGAAGTGTACTCACGGGGCAACGGTGGGCCAACTCGACGCGGAAGAGGTATTTTATCTTCGGAGCCGCGGGCTAGATGACAAAGCCGCGCGCAGCCTATTAACCTACGCATTCGCTGCCGAGATCATAAACAGGATTCCGGTGGCTTCGTTGGCGAGGCGCTTGCGGCACACGGTGATGGAAAAAACACATTTGAGCGAAAGAGCATGAACAAGACCAGCTCGGTTGTCAGTCAAAAATCAGCCACGGGAACGCTGGACGTGGCGCGGATCCGCTTGGATTTCCCGATACTCGCGCGCCTTGTAAACGGCAAGCCTCTGGTTTACCTGGATAACGCTGCGAGCAGCCAGATGCCGCAACCCGTGATCGACCGATTGGTGCGCTATCAGACCCAGGAACACGCCAATATTCACCGCGCCGTGCACACCTTGAGCGAGCACGCTACCGCAGAGTACGAAGAGGCGCGCCGCAAGGCACAGCGCTTTATCAACGCCCGGGACGATCACGAGATCATCTTTACACGCGGCACCACCGAGAGCATCAATCTGGTGATGCAAGGCTATGGCCGCGCCTTCATCAAGGCCGGCGACGAAATTATCCTTACGGGACTGGAGCACCATTCCAACATTGTTCCGTGGCAGATGCTGTGCGAAGAAAAAGGCGCAAAGCTGCGCGTCGCACCCATCAGTAATGCGGGCGAAATCCTGCTGGATGAGTACCAAATGCTCTTTAACGAGCGCACCAAGTTCGTGGCGCTTTCACATGTCTCGAATGCGCTGGGTACAGTGAATCCGGTAGGCGAAATGATAACTACGGCGCACCAGCACGATGTCCCGGTGCTGCTTGACGGAGCGCAGGCGGCGCCGCATCTCAGAATCGATGTGCAGGCGCTCGACTGCGACTTTTACGCGTTTTCGGGGCATAAAATCTGTGGGCCGACCGGGATCGGAGTGCTTTACGGCAAGCGTGCCTTGTTGGATAAAATGCGGCCTTTTCAGGGCGGCGGCGACATGATATTGAGCGTCACGTTTGAAAAAACGATTTACAATACGGTTCCCTTTAAATTCGAAGCGGGGACACCACCAATTGCGGCCGCCATCGGCATGGGCTCGGCCATGGATTATCTAAGCGGCCTGAGCATGGAAAGAATCGGCGCGCACGAAAGCGAACTTCTGCATTATGCGACTCAACAGGTCGGCTCGATAAAGGGTGTGAGGATCATCGGCACTGCAAAGCACAAGGCGGCGGTACTGTCTTTCATGATCGACGGCGTGCATCCGCACGATGTGGGCACGATTTTGAATGAGGACGGGATTGCGATTCGCACCGGCCATCATTGCGCCCAGCCCGTGATGCAGCGCTTCGGTGTGCCGGCCACGGCACGCGCTTCGTTCGCTTTCTACAACACCTTTCAAGAAGTGGACGCGCTGATTGCCGGGATTAAAAAGGTTCAAAGGATGTTCGGATAATGGCTGACATGAAACAGCTTT
>Ga0187774_10000330_pt1 | contig 16106 bp, 16 predicted proteins | sample 0216_BV02_MP05_2_FD_133152 | JGI IMG/M metagenome (GOLD analysis project Ga0187774, IMG submission 133152) | Tropical peat soil microbial communities from peatlands in Department of Meta, Colombia - 0216_BV02_MP05_20_MG | ecosystem: Environmental > Terrestrial > Soil > Wetlands > Peat | place... | reverse complement strand
TGTCGCTTGCCGCCGTATTCCTTCCGGTACTCTTCATGGGCGGCATTCTCGGCAGGCTGCTGCACGAGTTCGCGGTGACCATCATCGCCGCCGTGCTGATCTCCGGGTTCGTATCGCTTACGCTCACGCCGATGATGTGCGCCCGGATTCTGCGTCCCGAGCACGAGCGAGCGCACGGCGGCCTCTACCTGGCATTCGAGCGTGGATTCGACGCCATGCGCGACGTGTACCGCGAGACCCTTTCGTGGTCGCTGCGCCACGCGCGCTTTGTCGTGCTCCTGTTCGCCGCTATCGCGGTCGCGACGGGTTTCATGTTCAAGCACATGCCCAAGGGGTTTCTCCCCGCCGAGGATACCGGTCAAATATTCTGCTTCACGGAGGCGCCGCAGGACATCTCCTTTGATGCGATGGCGAAGCTGCAGCAGCAAGTCGCCGGCATCATCCGCGAGAACCCGAACGTCGAGGGGGTCATGTCGTTCATCGGTGCGGCGGGACTCAATTCTTCCCTCAACCTCGGGCGCCTGTTCATCACGCTCAAGCCGCACTCGGAGCGCGTGTCGGCGGACGAAGTCATTCGGCAGCTGCGTCCTAAGCTCGCGAACCTCGTCGGGATCAAGGCTTATCTACAGAACATTCCGACGATCCGCGTCGGCCTGCTCACCAAAAGTCCCTACCAGTTCGTGCTGCGCAGCACGAGCACGGAGGAGCTGTATCACTGGGTCCCGATCATCGAAGCGAAGCTGAAGACCCTGCCCAGTCTGGTTGACGTCACGAGCGATCTGCAGATACGCCAACCCCAGGTGCTGATCGAATTCGACCGGGAAAAGGCTTCGGCCCTCGGCGTCACGGTTCAGCAAATCGAATCCGCGCTCGGCACGGCTTACGGATCGCAGCAGGTATCGACGATCTACACGGCCACGAACCAGTACTGGGTGATCCTCGAGGTCGAGCCCCGCTTCCAGGCCGACCCGTCAGCGCTGCCGCTGCTCTATATCCGCTCAAAGTCGAGCGCTCTGGTCCCCCTGACCGCCGTCACCAGCCTCTCCTACGGCGTCGGCCCGCTTTCGGTGAGCCACCTCGGCCAACTGCCGTCGGTCACCATCTCCTTCGATCTCGCGCCGGGGGTTTCCCTTTCCCAGGCCATCGAGCGCGTTCGGGCCCTCACAGCCGACCTCCAGGTGCCGCCCACGCTGAGCGGCAGCTTTTCAGGTACCGCGCAGGCGTTCGAGGCATCGCTACAAGGGATGGGGGTGCTGCTTCTTCTGTCGATCGTGGTGATCTACCTCGTGCTCGGCATCCTGTACGAAAGCTACATCCATCCGCTCACCATCCTCTCGGGCCTGCCGACCGCGGGCCTCGGGGCGCTGGTCACCTTGTGGGCGTTCGGCATCGATTTGAACATGTATGCCTTCGTGGGCATCATCATGCTGGTGGGTATCGTCAAGAAGAACGCGATCATGATGATCGACTTCGCGATCGAAGCGCAGCGCCAGCACGGCAAGTCTCCGCAGCAGGCGATCTTCGAGGCCTGCATCGTCCGCTTTCGCCCGATCATGATGACCACGATGGCCGCCCTGATGGGCAGCCTGCCGATCGCCCTTTCGCTCGGCATAGGCGGCGAAGCCCGCCGGCCCCTCGGGCTCGCGGTGGTCGGCGGCCTGGTGTTTTCCCAGATTCTCACGCTCTACATTACCCCGGTCATCTACCTGTACTTCGAGCGGCTGCAGGGCTGGCTATACGGGCGCGGCGGCGCCGCGACCGCCGGGGCTGCCGCGCCTGCCGCAGCGCTCGCCCCGAGACAGCCGGAGTAACAAGATGGCCGCCCAGGAAACCCGCAACATGGCGCTGTTCTGCGATTTTGAGAACATTGCCCTCGGCGTGCGCGACGCCAAGTACGCGCAGTTCGACATCAGCCGCGTGCTCGAGCGCCTGTTGCTCAAGGGCAGCATCGTGGTCAAGAAGGCGTACTGCGACTGGGAGCGCTACAAGGAATTCAAGTCGGCGATGCACGGCGCCTCGTTCGAGCTGATCGAGATTCCTCACTTGCGGCAATCCGGTAAGAATTCGGCGGACATCCGCATGGTCGTCGACGCGCTGGACTTGTGCTACACCAAGTCCCACGTCGACACGTTCGTGATCATCAGCGGCGATTCGGACTTCTCGCCGCTCGTTTCCAAGCTGCGCGAAAACGCCAAGGTGGTGATCGGCGTCGGGGTGAAGAATTCGACCTCCGACCTGCTCATTGCCAATTGCGACGAATTCATCTACTACGACGACCTCGTGCGCGAGGAAGAGGTGAAGCGGCGCGCGGCGCGCAAGAGGAAAGAGGCACGGCCCGCGGCCAACGTCAAAGAACCTGCGGAAGGTGACGAAAAACAGCAGGAGGCGATGGAGCTGTTGCTCGAGACGGTCGATGCGCTGATCGCCGAGCGCGGCGAGAGCGAGAAGATCTGGGGCTCGATGGTCAAGCAGACGCTCAAGCGCAGGAAGCCCGGCTTCAACGAGTCCTACTACGGCTTCCGCGCCTTCTCCGACCTGCTCGAGGAGGCCGAAAAGCGCAAGCTCGTCGCGCTCGAGCGCGACGAAAAGTCCGGCGGCTACGTCATCCGCCGGGCCTGAGCGCGCGGGTGCGCTCCGTGCGCGCCTGCAGCGCCTTGGCCAGTCGATAGCCGAGCAGCAGCCCGAACAGCACGGCGTAGAGCTTGGGTTCGCCGGTATTGTTCTTGGCCAGCTTGAACCACCAGAAGTGAAATACGGCCACTACGGCGACCAGATACACCAGCCTGTGCAGGGCCTGCCAGCGCTTTGCGCCCAGGCGCTTGGCCATGCGGTTGGTGGAGGTCGCGGCCAGCGGGATCATCAGCGTGAGCGCAGTCATTCCCGCGAGCACGAATGGATGCTTCACTACGTCCTTCGCCACCGCGTCCAGGCTGAAATTGTTGGTGAGCCACAGATAGCAGGTGAAATGCAGCGTTGCGTAGCCGAAGGCGTACAGCCCAAGCATGCGCCGGAAGCGTGCGAGCTCGGCCCATCCCGTCAGCCTGCGTAGCGGCGTGACTGCGAGCGTGAACAGCAGGAAGCGCAATGTCCAGAGCCCGGTGGTCCAGATCAGCGTCTGCTCCGGGTTGGGCCCGAGCTGCACCGCGAACGCGCGCCATATCAGCGACGCTAGCGGCATCAGGCAGAGCACGAACAGCGCCGGCTTGAACCAGCGCGACTGCAATATCGCGCGCCGCAGGCGCAGCGTGCCGCTCGCCGCGGCCGCGCGCGGGCTCGGTGACGCAATTGCGCTCGTCGCGGCCTGACGCACGGACGCTGGTCCTCGCGGCACGCGCTCAGAAGTCTTTGGTGAGATCCATGCCCGCGTACAGCTGAGCCACCTGCTCGCCGTACCCATTGAACATCTTCGTCGGTATGCGCGGCGCGAACAACCCGCCGAAGGCTCCGCCCTCTCCGATGCGCCGCTCCGTCGCCTGGCTCCAGTTCTGCGGGCTGACGTTGGGATTGACGTTCGAGTAGAACCCGTACCAGTCGGGCACGGCGCGCATCCACGAAGTAACGGGCTGCTGCTCGACCAGACGAATGCGCACGATCGACTTCGCTCCCTTGAAGCCGTATTTCCAGGGAATGACCATGCGCAGCGGTGCGCCGCTTTGGTTCGGCAGCACCTCGCCGTACAGGCCGAACGTCAGCAGCGCGAGCGGATGCATCGCCTCGTCCATTCGCAGTCCTTCGCGGTAGGGCCATTCCAGCACCGGGTCGCTCTGCCCCGGCATCTGCGCCGGGTCGAGCAGGGTGACGAATTCGACGTACTTTGCCTTGCCCGTAGGCTGCACCGCGCGCAGCAGATTCGACAGGGGGTAGCCGATCCACGGCATCACCATGGACCAGGCTTCCACGCAGCGGTGACGATAGATGCGCTCCTCCATCGGCGCGAGCTTCAGCAGCTCGTCGATGTCGAAACTGCGCGGTTTGAGCACCTCGCCTTCGACCACGACCGTCCAGGGGCGCGTGCGCAATTTGCCTGCATATTCGGCAGGGTCGCTCTTGCTCGTGCCGAACTCGTAGAAGTTGTTGTAGCTGGTGACGTCCTTGTACGGTGTCGGTTTTTCGATGGTGCCGAACGGACCTGGCCGGGCGGGCAGCTTCTGCGCCGTGCCGGCCTGCGCCTCCCCGGGCAGCAACGGCGCGAGCAGACCCAGCGCAACCGCCTGCCTGAGAAAGTCTCGGCGGCGCAGGTATACCGATCGCGGCGTGATCTCCGAAGGCGTGATATCAGAAGGCTTGCGGATCAGCATGGGCAGTCTCCTTGCCGCATTGAGTCGCGCGGAATCGTCGCGAACTTACAGCCCGATGATACGCGCGGCGCCTTTCAGCAGCGCGTCAGGGATTCAGCTGCTTGTAGACCAGATTCGCCACATTTAGCAACTCGGATCGATCAAGGTCGGAGGTGGACAGCGCATAGCCGAAGTTGCGATCGATCCAGTAGAACACCCGCACGCCGCCCTCGCGCGCGAAGCGAAATGCCGTGTCGCGGTGGTCTGCCGCCTCAATGCGCACGTAGAGCGTCACACGCTGTCCCTTCGCGCCCTGATACATGAACTGCGCCACCGGCGCGGGGTTGACGCCGGTCGCCGGATCGCCGTCGCCCGGCAAGAGGCGCCCACCCACGAGCTTCAATCCGGCTCGGTCCAGCACCGGCACGTGTAACGGTGCGCCGAGCCGCTTTGACAGCCAGGCGACCAGATGCGCCTCCTGATCGGCGCCGACCTCCACGGGGTGGCGGATTTCGGGCGAATACGTCACGTGCGCGACCGCGGCGCGACGCGCCATCGACATGCCCTCGCCCTGCGCCACGCGCACCGGCGCCTGCAAGGCGCGCAGTTGCCAGCCCGCCAATACCCCAAGCGCTGCTCCGAGCGCGACCCAGCCTGCCACGCGGGCGATGGCGCGTGAGCGTCCTCCTCCGCGCATCGCCGCGCGCAGCCTTTCTGGCACGGGCTCGTCCAGCACCGGATCGTACAAGGCATGCAACATGTCACGTTGCGCGCGATAGCCCGCGATGCGCTCAGCGTCTTCCGGGCGCGTCGCGAGCCACGCCTCGACTTCCGCCCGACGCGCGTCTGCGAGGCGTTCGTCGGCGTACGCCTGCAGATCGGCTTCAGTGACGGGTTGATTCGACGTCATCGCCTCGCCTCACTTGACGACCTTCAGCTTCGTGGTTGCCGGCAGGCCGAACATCATCGCACGCAGCTTCTCGCGAGCGCGCGATAGGCGCGACATGACCGTGCCGATCGGGATTCCCAGCGTGCGCGCGACGTCATCGTAGCTCATGTGTTCCAGCGCCACGAGCAGAAGAACCTCGCGCTGCTCGTCAGGCAGACGCACGATCGCCCGATCCAGATCGCGCAGAGCGAGCGCGTCGCCCTGGGTGCCGCGTTGCGCCATCTCCGGCATCTCCTCGTCGAGCGGATCGGTGCCGCGCGCCGCGCGCAGCCGATTGACGTGCACGTTGTGCATGACGGTAAACAGCCACGCGCGCAGGTCCGTGCCTTCGCGGTACAGATGAAACTTAATCAACGCGCGCTCGAGCGTGTCCTGCACCAGGTCGTCGGCTGTAGCGCGATCGCCCACCAGCGCGCGCGCGTAGCGACGCAGGCGCGGGATCAGCTCGACGATTGCATGCCGTTCCGCCATGCAGCCATTATCCCGCGCGTGCTTCAGGGCGGCGGCGCGCGCGGTTACGTCCGCGCCACGTGCCAGATGCCGCGGAATCCGTCGCCCGACTTGTCGCCCGGTTTCTGGTCCTTGATCCAGCGGTAGAGCGGCTTGCCCTTGTAGGCCCACTGCCGGCTGCCGTCCTGGCGGGTGACGATCGTCCAGTCGCCGCTCGGGGAGGCGTCCGCATCGGCCGCGAGCGGCGGCCAGTTCTGCGCGCAGGGCCCGTTGCAGTTGCTCTTGCCGCCGCCCGTTGGATCGTTATCGAAGGTGTACAACGTCATGCCGGCTTTGTCGGTCAGCACGCTTTCGGCGACGCGCACGTCGGCCGGATTGCCCATGCTCGCGCAGCCCGCCGCGAGCGCGATCAGCCCCGCGGCAATCGTGACTTTTAAACGCCTGCTCATCGGATTCTCCCTGGGTCGATGCAACTAGCCCGTAAACAAGCGGACGGGGCAACTTATTCCGCCCCGCTCAGAGCGGCGCCCGCATACCCCAGGATGCGACGAGCGTTTCCGCCGCGTTCAAGAACTCTTCGCTGCGACTCGGATGATTGAAAGAGATTCGCGCCAGACGTTCGAGCAAAGGCATGGGTGCGCTTCCCGGGTCGGCGAGATGGATGAGCTCGCCTGCCGACGCTCCCACGATCTCGCAGCCTAGCAGCGAGCCGGCGTCTTGCGCGACCAGCAGGCGCACGTAGCCCTCGGGCTCGTCCTCCCCGAGCGCCGCCGGATTGACAGCGAACGCCGAGAAGCCGACCGCGTATTCCGTGTCCGCGTAGTCGAGCTCGTCTTCGCTTGCGCCTGCGCGCGCGAGCTCGAGTGCGGAGTAGATCACCTCCGGCACCCAGGCGCGCTCGCTGCGCCGCGCTCCCGCGCGGACGATATTCGCCACCGCGACGGTGGCCTCTGCAAGCGCGTGATTCGCGGTCATCGCGGGATTTGCGCAGTCGCCGATCGCGAAGACATGGCTCGCCGAGGTACGCTGCGCGTCGTCGACGACGATGAATCCGTCGGGGGTCGTGCGCACGCCCGCGAGCTCGAGTCCAAGCGCATCGGTATTGGGCCGACGCCCCGTGCCCGCCAGCACCCAGTCGAACCGTTCGCGCACGCCGCCGCGCAGCTCCAGCACCACACCGTCGCCATCCGAGTGCACACGCTCCGGCCGACTATCGGTGCGCGCACGCATGCCCTGCGCGGCGAGGGCATCGCGCAGCCGCTTGCGCGCCGTGGCGCTGAAATGCGCGCGCGCGAGCGGCTCGTGGCCGGTCAGCCACAGCACTTCGAAGCCAAGGCGCGGCAGGATGAAGGCCATCTCCGTGCCGACGGTGCCGCTGCCGAGCAGCGCGATGCGTCTTCCGGCTGGCAGCGGAGCCTCGAACAGCTCGTCCGTAGTGAGGACGCGCGGCACACCGCGCAACGTTTCGGGGAGCTGGGGGCGCGAGCCAGTCGCGAGCACGAAGTTCCGCGCCGCGACGACCTCATCGCCGAGCGCAACGCGCTCGCGGTCCACGAAGCGCGCGGCGCCCGCAAGGCGCTTCACACCAAGGCGTGCGAGGTAGTCGAGGTAGCTCGCGCGCACGGTCTCCACCACCACGCGCTGGTGTCGCCACGCTGCCTCGGGGTCCGCCTGCAGTGTCGCAAGCAGGCCGCGTGCGGCAAAGGCCTCGGCGGCGCGCGCGATGCGCGCGGTGTGATACCAGTCCCTTTTGGGCACGCAGCCGCGGTTCAGGCAGGCGCCGCCCCAGGAATCCTTCTCGGCGATCGCGACGGACAGTCCCCGCTGCGCGGCCAGCACCGCCGCCCGGTAGCCGCCCGGGCCCGACCCGATGACCAGCAGATCGAACATGGGCTGCGAAGTCCGAGGCCCCGCCCGCCCGCGCAGCGCAGTCTGCGGCTAGCGCAGGCCCGCGACGTACTGCGCGAGTCCCTTGATCTCGTCGTCGGTCAGGTGCGCTGCGACGCCGCGCATCATGCCGTTGGGATCATTGGCGCGCGTACCCGCACGAAACGCCTTCAGCTGTGTCTCGACGTAGTCCGCGAATTGGCCGGCGATGCGGGGATATTGAATGGGATTGCCGGCGCCCGTCGGGCCATGACAGCCCGCGCAAGCCGGCACGCCGCTCTGCAGGTTGCCGCCGCGATACAGCTTCTGCCCCAGCGCCGCGAGGTCCTTGTCGTGCGCCCAATCGGGGCGCAGCGTCTGGCCTGCGAAGTATGCCGCGACGGCCTGCATGTCGCCGTCCGAAAGATTGGCGACCATGCCGTTCATGATCGCGTTCTCGCGCAGCGGCTTCTCGCCGTCTTGCGACTTGAAATTGCTCAGTTGCCTGTACAGGTATTCCGGGAACTGCGCCGCGAGCTTCGGGTTTGCGGGGGCAACGCTGTTGCCGTCCGGGCCGTGGCATGCCGCGCAGACCGTCGTGGCAATCTGCTGGCCCTTGGCGAGATCGGCCTTCGCGCCATTCTGGGCGAACGCCGCGCCCGCCGAAAGCAGGGCCACGCCAACGCTCGCCGCCAGTACTCGAATCATTCGCCTACTCCCTCGGTTCCCGGTCAAAGCGGGCAATTTTATTACAATTCCCGGCTCATACGACTGAATATGAGCGCGTTTTCACAGGCTTCGTTCGCCGTTTCCGCGGCTACGCTCGACCAGCTTCCGGCCGAGGGTCCGCCTGAGGTCGTCTTCGCGGGCCGTTCCAACGTGGGCAAGTCGAGCGCGATCAACGCGCTTACGGGACGTCGGCGGCTGGCGTTCGTGAGCAAGACTCCAGGGCGCACGCAGACGATCAATTTCTATGACCTGGGCGCGATCGGACGGCTGGTCGATCTGCCCGGATACGGCTATGCACGGGTGCCCGAGCCAGTGCGAACGCAGTGGGACGCGCTGGTCGGCGGCTACCTGAGAGCGCGCGCGTCGCTTGCGGCAGCGGTGGTGATCATGGATGCGCGCCATCCGTTCACGCCGCAGGATATAGGTCTCCTGAAATGGCTCGCGCCGCTCGGCGTCAGGCTGCTCGTACTGTTGTCCAAGTCCGACAAGCTCTCCCGCCGGGAGCGTGTTGCGGCGCTCGCTGAGGGCCGGCGCCGGCTCACGGCCTGCGCACCCGGGAGCGAGTTGCGCCTGATTTCCAGTCTCACCCGCGAAGGCGTTGACGAAGTGCGTGCGCTGCTCGAACGCTGGCTGCGCGACGCCCGCCACGCTGTCGAGAATAAAAAAGCCCCCGGTAAAGGGGATATAAACCGGGGGCGGAAACGCCTTAATGAGAATTAAGGCACCCGCTCAGGGAGGAGAAGCGGGAGACGATTGGCATCGTCTAACGGTAAGATGAGCCCGCGCGAGAAAAGTTCCCACGCCGAATTTCTCTTGTGAATCAATGCCACATGGAGTGTGCGGCAATGAACGTGTACGGCAGCTTCCCGGCGGTGCGCATGCGACGCATGCGCCGCGACGATTTCTCGCGCCGCCTGATGCGAGAGCACGTCCTCACCACCGACGATCTTATCTACCCCGTGTTCTTGCTCGACGGCGCGCGGCGCACCGAGAAGGTGCCCTCCATGCCGGGCGTGGAGCGCATGACCATCGATCGGTTGCTCCCGGTCGCCGAAGCCTGCCTCGAGCTGCGCATCCCGGCGCTGGCGCTCTTCCCCGTCATCGAGGCCCGGCTCAAGGCGCCCGATGGGCGCGAAGCCTTCAACGCGAAGGGCCTGGTGCCACGCGCGGTGGCCCAGTTGAAGAAGCGCTTCCCCGAGCTCGGCGTCATGACCGACGTGGCGCTCGACCCGTACACCTCGCATGGGCAGGACGGGGTTATCGACAAGACCGGCTATATCCTCAACGATGTGACGCTGGACGTGCTGGTCAAGCAGGCCCTCGCGCAGGCTGCGGCCGGGGTCGACATCGTCGCGCCGTCGGACATGATGGACGGCCGCATCGGCCGCATCCGTTCGGCGCTCGAGAGGGCCGGGCACATCCACACCAAGATCATGGCTTACTCGGCCAAGTACGCTTCCGGCTTCTATGGGCCGTTTCGCGATGCCGTGGGTTCGGCCAAGAACCTAGGTAAGGGCGACAAGAAGACCTACCAGATGGACCCGGCGAACTCGGACGAAGCGTTGTGGGAGGTCGGGCTCGACCTCGCCGAGGGCGCCGACATGGTGATGGTCAAGCCGGGGATGCCGTACCTCGATGTGCTCAGGCGCGTGAAGGACGAGTTCAAGGCGCCGACATTCGTCTACCAGGTGAGCGGTGAGTACGCCATGCTGCGCGCCGCGATCGCCAACGGCTGGTTGCCCGAGTCGTGCATCATGGAGGCGCTGCTCGCGTTCAAGCGTGCCGGCGCCGACGGCATCCTGACGTACTTCGCGCTGGATGCCGCGCGCGCGCTGAAGGGCTAGCCGAACACCAGCGCCACGCCGTGCGCATCGCCCGCGCCGATGGCGATCGAGCCATCGGACAAAGCGATCAGCTTCGCGCCGCCGCGCCGCAGGACGGCCGCCGCGGCGGCTCGGTCCGCGACGCGCAGGAACAGGGCGGCCACCATGGGCCGAACACGCGTGGGCAGCTCTACCCCGGACAGCCGGCGACCAAGCTTTCCGCGCGTTGTGAGCGCGATCGGCGCGCTGCCGGTAGCGACGAGTACGCCTTCGTCGATTTGCGTCGGCACGGCATCGAACAGCCGGCCGTAGCCCTGCGCCGCAGCGACGACATCCTCGGCGACGACCGCTACCGCCGCCAGCCCGATGACGCCGAGCGGGTGAGTCTGGTATTCCGGACGCCACACCAGCTCGCGCGTGTAATGCTGGCAAAGGAAACTGCGACAGCCGGGCGTCAATGCCGGTGGGAGCTGCACGATGCGGAACGACGCGTCGCGCTCACCCTCGGCGAGTCGCACCGGGCGCGAAAAGTCTAGCGGAGGATCGGCCGCGATGCCGGCTGCCGCAAGCTCGGCGTAGGCCGCGTCGGCGCTGCCGGTGGCGAGCGCCAGGGCGGCGAGTCCTTCGCCTTTCGCCAGGAAGTCGGCGTAGTAGCCAAGCGCCGGATGCGGCTGGGGCAGCGCAAGCAGCTCGATGTAGTCCGAGCCGAACATGATGCAGTGGTTCGCCGAGCCGAGCGTATGGAAGCCGCGCGGCGTGAGGCCGAAGCCGAGGCGCTCGTAGGTGCGCTGCGCGCCGTCGAGATCGCGCACCGCGATGACCACGTGATCGATCCCGCGGATCGCGCGTCGCATCTCAGGGTGCCGCTGCGAGGTCCAGCGTCTTCAGGAAGCGCTCTGCGTCCTGGTAACCGATCACGCGCAGACCCCGGATCTCGCGCCCCTGAGCATCGAAGAATATGATCCCGGGCGGACCCACCAGCGAAAAACGCTTGAGCAGCAGCTTCTGGCGCTCCGTACTCTCCGTCACGTCGGCGCGCAGCAGCAGCATCCCGTCCATGCGCGCGCGCACACGCGGGTCGCTGAAGGTAAAGTTCTCCATCTCCTTGCACGACACGCACCAGTCGGCGTAGAAATCGAGCATCGCCGGCCTTCCGGGAGCGCGCAGCGCAGAGTTCAGTTCGGTGAGCGACGCAACGGGTTGCCATTTGAGCGGCGCTACGGCCGGCACGCTGCCCGATGCAATCCCGGCGAGCGGGCGCAGCGGGTTGCGGTTGCCGGCGAGCACGCCGACGAGCAGCGCGAGTCCCGCCACCAGCGAAAACACGCCCGCGCCCTTCCACAGCCGCGCGTAGCCCGACGCATCCGCCGGCAGCGGGTCGATCGCGCGCAGGAACATCGCCGAGCCGACGAGCAGCGCAGCCCACAGCAGCATCTGTACCGCGGGCGCGATCACCGGCGAGACGATCCACACGGCGACCGCGAGCAGCAGCACCCCGAAGAACTTCTTGACGCCATTCATCCACGGGCCCGCCTTGGGCAGCAGCGCACCCTCGGAAACGCCGACCACCACCAACGGTACGCCCATGCCAATTGCCATCGAGAAAAGCGCGATTCCGCCCCGCGCGACGTCCTGTGTCTGCGAAATGACAAGCAACGCTCCCGCGAGGGGTGCGGTGACACAGGGGCTCACGACCAGCGCCGAGAGAATCCCCATCGCGGCCACCGACGCGACGTGTCCGCCCCGTAGTTTCTGTTGCGCGCGCGAGACGTGATGGTGCAGGAACGCAGGAAGCTGCAGGTCGTGGAATCCGAACATCGACAGCGCCAGCCAAACGAACACTAGCGCAAAGGCGCCGAGCACCCAAGGATTCTGCAGCGCCGCCGTGACGATCGAGCCCGAGTAGGCTGCCGCAATTCCTGCGCCCGTGTAAGTGACCGCCATGCCGAGCACATAGGAAACCGAAAGTACGAAGGCGCGCGGCTTGTTCAGGGTCTTGCCTTCGCCCGCGATAATGCCCGACAGGATTGGTACCATGGGCAATACGCACGGCGTGAACGTGAGCAGGACTCCGAAACCGAGGAAGCTCATGATCACGACCCAAATGTTGCCCTGGAACAGGGCCGCGATATCGCGGTCGCTTGCGAAGAGCGAGAAGCGCGGCTCGGGCGGCACCGCGCGCCCGCCCTGCGAGAGCGCGAGTGTGCCCCCGCCCGCTGCACTGGCGCCGGCTGCGGCGAGCTGGATCGTCGCCTTGGAGTCCATCGGCACGTAGCACACCCCGATATCGGCGCAGCCCTGCGACCGCACGCTCAGCTGCAGCGTGCGCGCCGCGCCCGCGTCCACCGGGATGCGGATGTCAACCTGCTTGCGGTAGGTCTCCACCTCGCCGAAGAATTCGTCTTTCTTCCGGATCCCCGGCGGGAACTCCGGCGCACCGAGGGTGACGCCGGGCGGCGCATCCAGCTTGAAGCGGAACTTGTCGCGATACAGATAGTAGCCGTCGGCGATCGCGAAGCTCACTTCGATCGACTTCGCGTCGAGCGCGCGCGCCGAGAACTGGAATGCCTTCTCGGGCTCGAGCAGATCGTCGGACGAAGGGGCGAGCTTGAGCTGCGCCACTGCGTGCGCCGCCGCGAGGCACAACACGAGCGGGAAAAGGCGGATCCAGGCTCTCATGCGGGGCGCGTCTCGCTCTCCACCCAGTCGAGGTACGGGGCCAGCCCGCGCTCGATTGGGACCGCGACGACTTCCGGAAGTTCGTAGGGATGAGCAGCGCGGATCGCCTGTTCCAGCGCGCCATAGCGCTCGGCGGTGGTCTTGATGAGCAGCGGATGTTCCTCCGCGCGCTCGAGCGCGCCCTGCCAGCGGTAAACGGAGCGGCAGGGCGCGAGGATGTTGACGCAGGCCGCGACACGCTCGGCGATCAGGTGCTCGGCGAGCCTCTCCGCGGCCGCCCGGTCGGGCAGATTGGTCAGCACGAGCAGCGCGCTCACGCGGGTGCCGCCGCGGCACGCAGGCCGTCGTATACCGTTGCATAACGCAATCGCACGCCGAGCAGCTCCTTCATCTTGCGGTTGTCCAGACGCCGCGACTCGCTCATGAACGAAAGCAGCGCAGCCGGAATTCTACCTGCAGCATCGCGGCGCGCGATGCGCGGCGGACGCGGCAGACCGAAGCGTTCGGCGACGAGATCGAGCCATTGCCCCATCTTCAGCTGGCTGTCGTCCGAAGCGTTGTACGCGCCGGGCGGCGCGTCGGATTGCAGGGCGCGCGCCGCGACGGCCGCGAGGTCATCGGCATGCACGTGGTTGGTGTAGACGTCGTCCTCGTCGCGCAGCACAGGCGTGCCGGCGCGCAGACGTTCGAGTGGCAGGCGGTCCGCGGCATAGATGCCCGGCGCGCGCAGCACGACGAGCGCGACGCCGCGCGCGGGGCACCATGCGCCGAGCTGGGTCTCGGCCGCGGCACGGCGCCGGGCCCGCTCCGACTGCGGCGCGAGCGCGCGCGTCTCGTCTACCAGTGCCCCGCCGCAGTCGCCGTACACACCGCTCGTGCTGATATAGACCAGGCGCGCTGGTAGAATGCCGCGCTCCAGGACGGTGAGAAGGTGCGTCGTTCGCGGGTCGCGCTCGCCGGTGTTCGGAGGCGGCGCACAGTGCAGCACGACGTCTGCCCAGTCGGCGAGACTCGCGAGCGTTTCCGGACGGTCGAGGTCGTATCCCTCGCTGCGTGACGCGCGGCGCACTGCCACCCCGGGCGGAAGCAGCGGCAACAAACGGCGCGCCACGTCTCCGAAACCGACGATCAACAAGCGCTTCATGCAGCCATTTTAGCCAGCCTTCACAGTGAGCAACTTCAAGGTCACCCTACAGCCGAGCGGGCACCAGTTCGAGGTCGAGGAGGGCGAGTCGATCCTCACGGCTGCCCTGCGCCACGGCTTCGTGCTGCCATATGGCTGCCGCAACGGCGCGTGCGGAAGCTGCAAGGGCAAGATCCTTTCGGGCAGCGTCGACTACGGCACCTATCAGCTGAAGGCCCTGCCGGAGATCGAGAAAAAGGAGGGCAAGGCGCTGTTCTGCCAGGCCAGGCCGCTTAGCGATGTGGTGCTCGAGGCACGCACGGTCGGCGCGGTGAAGGACATCCCCATCAAGACGCTGCCCTGCCGCGTGCAGAAGATGGAGCGGCTCGCCGACGACGTGGTGGTGCTCTATCTCAAGCTTCCCGCGAACGAGCGGCTGCTTTTCCTCGCGGGTCAGTACATCGAATTTCTGCTGCGCGACGGCTCGCGCCGTAGCTTTTCGATGGCCAACGCGCCGCACGACGATGAGCTCATCCAGCTGCACGTGCGCCACGTCCCGGGAGGGCAATTCACCGATCACGTATTCGGCAAGATGAAGGAGCGCGACATCCTGCGCTTCGAGGGTCCGCACGGCACCTTCTTCCTGCGCGAAGATTCCGCCAAGCCGGTCGTGTTCGTGGCCTCGGGCACGGGCTTCGCGCCGATCAAGTCGGTGATCGAGCACGCCCTCTACGAGGGCATCGAGCGGCCGATGACGCTCTATTGGGGCGGGCGCCGACCAAAAGATCTGTACCTGGGCGTGCTGCCCGAGAAGTGGGCCGCCGAGCACGCGAACTTCAGGTACGTTCCGGTGATCTCGGACGCGCTGCCCGAGGACGGCTGGCAGGGGCGGACCGGGTTCGTGCATCGTGCCGTCATGCAGGACTTCCCCGACCTTTCCGGCCATCAGGTGTACGCCTGCGGGGTTCCGGTGATGGTGGACTCCGCGCGGCGCGACTTCGTCCAGCAGTGCGGCCTGCCCGAGGAGGAGTTCTTCGCCGACTCCTTCACAACGCAGGCCGATCTGGCTCAGCCGGCGCCTTCGCCCAAGTAGGCCTCGCGCACGCGCGGATCGGCGAGCAGGCTGCGCGCATCGGCGGCGAGCGAAATCGCGCCGGATTCCATCACGTAGCCGCGGCTGGCGATCTCGAGCGCCAGCCTGGCGTTTTGCTCGACGAGCAGCACGGTGACGCCCTGGCGCGCGATCTCGCGCACCACCTCGAGGATCTTCGCGACCAGCATCGGCGCCAGTCCCATCGAAGGCTCGTCGAGCAGCAGCAACCGCGGCCGGCTCATCAGCGCGCGGGCGATGGCGAGCATTTGCTGCTCGCCGCCCGATAGCGTTCCCGCGGTCTGACTGCGCCGCTCGCGCAGCCGCGGGAACAGGTCGTGCATGCGCTCCAGGTCCTCCGCGACAGCCGTGTCGCGGCGCGTGTACGCGCCCATGGCGAGGTTCTCCGCGACGGTGAGCTGCGGAAAGATGCCGCGGCCTTCCGGCACCAGGGCGAGCCCGCGGCGCGGCAGCTCGTGCACCGGCAGCGCGGAGAGCTCCTCGCCGGCATAGCGCACGCTGCCCACGCGGGTGGGCACCAGGCCGCAGATCGCTTTCAGGGTCGAACTCTTGCCCGCGCCGTTCGCACCGATCAGGCACACCAGCTCGCCCTCGTTCACCTCGAGGTCGATCCCCTTGACGGCGCGGATGCCGCCGTAGCGCACTTCGAGCGCTGCGACCTGTAGAAGGCTCATGGCGTCGCGGGTACTCCGAGATAGGCCTCGATGACCTTGCTATCCTGCTGTACCTCCGCCGGGAGCCCCTCTGCGATGCGAACGCCGTAGTCGAGCACCAGCACGCGGTCGCAGACTTTCATCACCAGGCGCATGTCGTGCTCGATGAGCAGCACCGTGAGCCCGCCGTCACGGATGCGCTCGATCAGCCCGCCGAGCGCGATCCGCTCCGACGGGTTCATCCCGGCGGCGGGCTCGTCGAGCGCCAGCAGCTTGGGGTCGGTCGCGAGGGCACGCGCGATCTCGAGCCGGCGCTGATCGCCGTACGGCAGGCTGCCGGCCGGGTCGTTGGCGCGAGCGCGGATCCCGACGTACTCGAGCAGCTCGAGCGCGCGCCGCTCGATGGCGCGCTCCTCTGCCTGCGTGCGGGAGTCGCGCAGGATGGC
>Ga0187774_10000327_pt1 | contig 16121 bp, 38 predicted proteins | sample 0216_BV02_MP05_2_FD_133152 | JGI IMG/M metagenome (GOLD analysis project Ga0187774, IMG submission 133152) | Tropical peat soil microbial communities from peatlands in Department of Meta, Colombia - 0216_BV02_MP05_20_MG | ecosystem: Environmental > Terrestrial > Soil > Wetlands > Peat | place... | reverse complement strand
GGGCGCCGGAAACGTCCGGCGTCGGAGAGGAGGAACGATGAGCGACGTGCGCTGTTTCGACTGCAACGTCACGTATGAGCAGCGTGGGGGTCCGCCGGCGCGCTGCTGCGGCTCCTGCGGCGCCGAGCTGACCGCCGGGGACGTGGCGGCGAACGCCGACGACGCGGTCGAGCTGACGGGGACGCTGGCGTGCCGCCGGTGCATGGACGGGGCCGCCGGAATCGGGGAGGTCGCGGAGGCGCGGGCGGCGGTCGCGGCGTGTCCGCGCTGCGGTGGCCCGACGGCCGTGTGCGACTGCGACGAGCCGCCGCCGACACCCGAGGAACTGGCGTGGCTCGCCGAGGCCGCGGTCCGGGACGCGGAGATGGCGGCCACGGCGATGCCGCCCGACATGCGTCTCGAGGTCAGGCGCGGCCAGGAGGGTCCACGGGACGACCCTTTCGGCTACGTGGAGTTCAGGGTCACGATGCCGTGGGGCGGCCGGATCAGGTACCACCTCGGGCTCGACGAGTGGCTGCAGGTCGACGGCGGCCCACGGGTCATCGCCCACCTGGAGCCGAGCGACACGGCCATCATGCTTCGCTTCGAGGCCCTGGTCGGGTACGACGTCGACCAGCTCGAGCACTGGGACCAGGCCGCGCACGCGAGCGTCCCGTGCATGGCGTGCGGGACGGAGGGATGCCGGGGCGGGTGCGTGAGATGAGGCCAACCGCCGTCTCAATCAAGGTCCCGCAGTGTCCGAACGGGTGCGGGGACCTGACCTCGACGGAGGAGGTCGCGGGCGAGCAGGCGCCGCCGGGCTCGCTGAGCTGGTTCCCGGGACACGTACTGACGAAACTGAAGTGTCCGCGGTGCCCGTACAGGGCCTCGCTGTGGCGGGACTGGGACGCGGAGCAGCAGAGGCCGGTCAGGAAATGAGTATCGGCGGACCGTAGGTCCGCGCTCCGATCAGACGTCGGGTCCACCGCCAACGGTGGCGGTCCCCGGCGTCGGACAGGAGAGGCAATGCCGAGAGTGAAGAGGTTCGAGGAGCTGCCGCGGTGGCTCAAGCATCGTCTGGAGGCCGACTGGGCGACGCTGCACGGCGGTCCGACCCCGAACCATCCCCCCATCCGGGACCCCGAGTATCGGGTGTATCGGGTCGACGACGAGCACGGCGTCGCCACGGGGTGGTGGAGCGTCGACGCGGGGACCGGCGGCGTGGAGGTGGTGAAGGAGGGCGAGTCCCACGCCTACGACGACCTCGTCGAGGGCCCGCTCAAGCGGATGGTCGACGCCGAGGGCCGCCGCTGCCGCGATGCCGAGCACGTGGAGGTCCTGTGTGGGATCATCCGCAGTCACGGGGTCGATGCCAGCCAGCTCGGCCGGCTGGTCATCCTCCTCCGGGAGGCGGGCCCCACGGACGAACGGGTCGTGCGTGAGCTCGTCGGCCTGCTCTACGATGGGCTCACCTACGGCAACTGGCTGATCGGGTGAGATGCGGGTCTGGGAGTTAACGACGAACGAGGGGACCACGCTACGGAGATGCGAGCCGACGCGTAAGGAGATGTACGCATACATCCGCACGAAGGTGGCCGAGGGCAGACGACTGTCGGAGATCTGTTTCTGTTGGACGTGGAGGCCCGTGTTCTGAGGGATTGAACGAGATCGCCGGAGGGGGCCGCTGGCCCGCCGGGGCGTCCGGACAACGCGTAGTCCCGCCATTCCCCGTCGGTCGCAATGGTGCGGCCTCGGGGGAGGCGCGTCCGGACGTCCCGTCGGTCCCACGGACCGAGAGGAACATCGACGCTCCGATCGGGACCGGAATCCACAACCCTCCGGTCCGGACAGGAGAGACGACGATGGCGAGCAAGAGGATCAGCCTGACGCTCACACTCGAGTATGATCCGAAGCTGGGGACCACCGCGCAGGTGGTGGAGCGACTCCAGCACATGCTGGCGACCACGCCCTGCGCGGCGCTGACGGACGACCTGGGCGTCGGGGAGATGACGGTGTCGGTCCCGACCGGTCCGCGGGTGGAGATCCACTGGTGGGAACACACGCGGCCCGCGGGCAGGATGGTCCGCACATGGAACCGCGAGCAGGCCGCGTGCGGCGCGTTCGACGTGGTCGAGCGGGCCCACCTCGACGAGCTTCGGAGGGACCCGCGGTTCGTCCTCGTCGAGCTCTACGCCGAGGAGGACGACGTCCCGTTCGAGGGTGAGCCGACGGGCGAGGCGGGCTGAGATGGGGGACCAGGGGTTCTTCATCAGCGGGCCGGCCGTCGGCGTGGGGGACGGGACGCTGCTGGTCGACTGGCCGTGTCGGCTCGTGGCGGACGGTCCCATGGCGCCGTTCAACCTCTGTCCGATCGTGGTCTGGACCAAGGACGATCCGGCGACCGTGTGCGTGCTCGTGATGGACCCGACGGGCTGCACGCAGCTCAGGAGCGCCACGTCCCTGCAGTTCGACCCGGGTTGGAAGCGGAAGTAACAGTCCCCGGCCATTTTTGGAATTTCACCCCATATTTTTGGAATTTATTATCTTATCAAGAATAAATCATGGGGTTATCGTCGGGAGAGCCGCGTCCTCGCGACGCCGATCACCGCTCCGCACGGGCCACTCCGGCCCGCCGGCGGGGGGTGACAGACGACACGAGGAAGGACCAGGGAAATGAGCAACGACAGCAAGAAGGGTTACGTCACGTTCGCCAGCACCCTCATCGCCGCCTTCGCGGAGCAGGGGATCCCGCTGGTCCCGGTGGTCAGCGACGGCGCGCCGGACGGCCTCCGCGGCCCGAAGGACTGGGTGTGCTTCGAGGTCGCCGGCTCGGGTGACAAGATGTACGTCAACCGCACGACGGGGGCGCCGACCAAGGTCGAGGTCACGGTGCCGTACGCCGAGATCCCGACGGAGATCGTGGTCAAGGACATGCGCAGGACCGAGGGCTTCGGCGGCAACGGGAAGATCGAGGCCCGCGTCGTGGTCGACGCCGGCGCGATCGCCCAGCACCTGCTCCCGGTGATGGCGAAGCGGCTGACCGACGGCGCGAAGATCCGCGCCAACCGCCAGCCGGAGCGCGCCGCGCGGGCCTAGCGGCCCCCGGAAGGGGAGCGGCGGACGGCCGCTCCCCCCTCCGATCGACGCGCCGGACAGTCCGGCGGTCTACAGGAGGATTCCGCGAATGAAGAAAGCACACGCACGAGTCGGCAAGCTGAACCTGAGACCCGAGGTGATCCGCACGCTGCGGGGCGTCGAGCTCTCGCACGCCGCGGGCGGCGTCATACAGTCCGGGGCCCCGTGCAGCGGGGACAACACGATGAAGAGCGACTGCTGCAGCGTGTTCGACCTCTGCGGGTAGCCCGCCGGTCGAGGGGGGACGGCATTCGTATCCCCGATCACGCGGCGGGCATCCCGCCCGCCGTGGGACAGGAGGTACGACATGGGAAAGATGATGACGCTGGTCGCCGCGCTGGCCGCGGCGTGCGCGGCTCCGAGCCGAGGAGCGGTCAGCGCCGCGCTGGCCTCCGGACCCGACGCGGGCGTGGACGCCCCGATCGATGCTCCGGCCGATACTCCGGCCGACTCTCCGATCGGCGCCGCCCCGGACGCCGCGCCGGACGCGGCGCCGATCGACTGCAAGGCGCTCTGTCTGGCCGGCGACCGCGAGGAGCGGACGCTGGTGGACCCGAGCGGAACCCCCTCGACGTTCCGCCAGGACTCGGTGAGCCAACCGCTCTCGGTGGACTCGGCCGGTGGGACGGTCGAGGTCGTGCTCGAGCTGGTCGGGAACTTCGGCTGCGCGGAGAACTGCGGCTCCGATCCGCGGGCCAAGGAGGGCGTCACGGTGACCGTCGGCTCGGCGCCGCCGTGTGAGTCCGGTCCCCGGACGCCCGGGGAGCCGGGCACGAACACATGCCACGTCACCCTCACGGTGGCGCCGGGCCACGTCGACGTGCCGGTCACGCTCTACCAATGGAACGGCGGGTCCGGCTGGACGGTCACGGGCGAGTACGTCGCCCTGGTGCTGCATTGAGCGAGGGGCGGCGTGAGCCGAATTTCATGTTCTGGCGCACCGTGCGGGACGCGGTGCTCGGCGAGCTACGGGAGCGGCTGGGCGTCCAGTCGGTCGCGCCCGGACCGCTGTACGAGGCCGTCGAGCGGGGCGTGATCGACGGGATACTGAGGGCGGAGCGGATGCTGGCCAACCCCGGTTCGAACGGAGCGGAGTCGGACGCTCCCGTCTCCCGCTTCTACGTCAGGGTCCGGGTGGGCATCCGGGCCGCCAGCCGGCAGGCCGTCGAGAGGGCCCTCTGGGGGATCCTCAGGTCGGCCGGGCTCGAGGCCATCGACGTCGGGTATCCAGAGGTGCATCCTGACGACGACCCGCGGGACAGCGGCCGCTGATGAGGGACTGGCTGACGCCCTCCGAGGCGTGCGTCCTCGGTCAGCTGATGACCGCACCGCGGTACGGACTCGAGCTCGTCGGCGGCTCGGGTGGCCTGCTGTCGAGCGAGTCAGTCTACGTGCTTCTGGGGCGCATGGCCCGTAAGGGCCTTGTCGAGAGGCAATCCACTAGACCCGCGCGGCGGGGGGAGACCGGCCCCGAGCGGGTGTTGTACCGCGCCACCCGCGTCGGCTTGGTGGCCCTCCGCTGTCATCTCGAGCTCGAGCGGGTGAGGACCGAGGGATGAGGGTCACCGGCCCGCCGGATCCTCTGAGCGTGCTCGCTCGGGGGACCCGGCGGTCCGCATGGACCGGAAGGAGACTGACATGCCGAAGCGACCGTACAGGCACGGGGACGTCCTGCTGATCCCCCTCGACGACGACGAGCCCGTCACCGGGACGCTGGTCCCCGTAGAACGCGAGGACGTCGGGGTCGTCCTAGCCCACGGCGAGGCCACGGGCCACCGCCATGCCATCGCCGACGAGCAGGCGACGCTGAGCCAGATCATGCTTGGGACCACGGTCCACACCGTGGGCAATCCCAGCTCGGAGCGATTGCTGCGGCTGCCGCGTCCGGCGACGCTCCGGCAGACCAGCCCGAACCCGGCCGAGGTGGAGGGCGTGCACCTGCACGGGCCGATCAAGCTCCCGGCGGGACGGTACCTGGTGCGGATCCAGCGGCAGCTGGAGCCCGGCCGGGGCGCGTCGTACGTCACGGACTGATCCCCGCCGGTGGGGGGGTCGGCCCCCCGATCGGGGAGGGAGCGGAAGGCGCCCTCCCCGTCAGGAGGACCGACACATGGACTGGCAGGAGATTCAGAGGATAGAGAGGCAGTTCGTAGTCCCGGAGCTCGCGCGGTGGGCCAACGAGCTCTCGAAACCGGATGGCCCGCAACCGCCGCCGATCATCGATGAACGGCTTCCGCAGTGGGCGCTCGCGATCGTCATGGACTCCATCACTGCGACCGCAGGGGGTCCCAGGGACGACATCGGAAGGCTGCTCTTAAATGGGGGGCGTGCGCGCGGGACGGCGTACGGGGCCATGGCATGCCTGCTGCGACTCAAGTACGGAATTCCGGAAGAGCGCATGCCGCCCGACGCCGAGGGGTTCATCCTCAGCATCGAGGACCGGATCCGCCTGCGTGGGCCGCTCGACCCGCTGCTGGGCAAGGGTCCCGGAAAGCCCACGGTGATCTCCAGGGACCCGCAGGGCCGACTGCATAACCCGGACGGCCCCGCCGTCCGGTTCGCCGACGGAGGGTCGTACTTCGCGCTTCGCGGCGTGGCGATCCCGGTGAACGACTGGCGGGTCCGCGACGACGCGAAGGCGATCATCCGCCACGTCGGTAACGTGGAGGTGAGGGGGGCGCTGATCGAACGCCTCGGCGTGGGTCGGTTCCTGACTGAGGCCGGGCTGGAGCCGGTCCAGTCCGACCGCTTCGGCAAGCTATACCGCGTGAGCACCGCCGCGGAATCGCACGCGTACGTCCACGTGACGTGCCCGTCCACCTCCCAGGAGTACTTCATGGCGGTCCCCGGGAACTGCCGGAGCGCCCACGAGGCCGTGGCCTGGAGCTTCACCATGGTCCCGGAGGACTACGACCCGATGAAGGAGGCATGACATGGCGAAGAGGATGCTCAAGAAGGAGATCGTCCTCGAGGCGATCAGGAGAAGCGGCGGCATGCGTCGTGAGCAGATATCCCAGCTGTACGTCATGATGGCCGGCCTCGACTGGGAGGCGCGGGACTCGCGGGGCCTGCGGAAGTGGCGCGGCTACTGTTCCGGAACGATCTCCCGGCTCGTCAAGGAGCACTGCGTCAAGAGGGACGGCGTCTACGTCGTCCCGGAGGGCGCCGCGGCGGCGCCTCCGACGGATGCGATGCTACGCGCCATCCCCCAGTTCAGGGAGCGTTACGAGCGGGAGCGTCGCGCGTTGATCAGGCGGGCCGACTCCCGGCTCCCGCCGGGACCGTTCGACGAGGTGGGTTTCCGTGTGGCGCACTGGCATCCGGGAGCGACGGAGCTCCTCGTCCACTTCGAGGACTCGCGGGGTCCCCTGGACAATCGCTGGCTCACGCTCAGGCTGCCGTGGCCGCTGCCCGAGGACCCCTCGGTCCTCCTCAGGACCGAGGACGACGGGGACGGCGACGATCGACTGGATTGAACGCCATCCCGACCGTCCGTCGGGCCTCCGATCGTGTCCCGGAGCCACTCTCCGGGACGTGACAGGAGACACGAGATGGGACAGACGAGAATGATCGGCCTGCTGACGCTGCTGGCCGCGTGCGGCGACGACGGGCTGCCGCCCGAGGGGCCGCTCCCGCCCTCGACGTACGAGCCCAATCCGCCATACGCGCTTCCGGCCGACGCGGCCGGGGTCCGCGACGCATCGACCGACGCCCCCGTCCGGGAGGCACCCGGTTGCACCGTCGCGGCGGCGTCATCGACGGACGCGGCGGTGACGGTCTCCTGGACCGTGGCCTGCCCCGCGGGCGGCCAGGTGCTGCTGCTCCCCCAGGTCGGCGTGGGGACGACCTACGGGGATAACGACAGCCTGGTCGTCGACTGCGGGTCCTCGGGTTCACTGGAACTCGACCTCGCGCCGGCGGCGGGCGGGCCGCCCTGGGCGATGATCGACACACTCGAGTTCCCCTACACGATGGACAGCGCGTTCGGCCACTGCGGGACGGCGGGCTCACCGTGAACGCCGCCGGACCGGCCCCGGTGATCTGGATCACGAGGTCAGAGCTCGACGGGTACTTCGTGGCGGTCTTCGCGTCCCCGCCCGGAGACGTGGAGGCGGCCAGGGCGAAGGCCTGGCGGATCTACACGGGCGAGGAGAACCGGCCGGAGGCCGACGCGGAGGACGGAAAGCCCGGTTGGATGGCCTACCACACCGACCCAAGGGGTCTGGCTGTCTTTGAGCTGGGTGACGCGTATGTCGGCGCCGACGGCGAGGGCCACTTCGAGGTGGACGGCTTCCCCGCCGACGATCACCCAGGAGCCCCCGTCAGATGCGAGGAGGCGCACCCGACGCACGGCCGGTGTGCCCTTCCCATCGGACACGGTCCCGCCATCAGCTATCCGCAGCCCGACGGCACGCTGGGACCCCACCGTTGGGCCGACCCGACGTCGCCTCTGGCCGCAGAGGCCTGATCCCGATCTCCCGACGTCAGGAGGCCCACGGGTCCACCGGATCGTCGGAGCAAACGCGCTCCGGCGACGCGGTGGTCCAACGTGGACCGAAGGAGGAGCGGATGACTCAGAAAGGTCAGAGGGTCCCGTCGTCGACGGGAGCGGAGGTCATGGTCAGCGGCTTCAATCCCTACCTCGCGTTGGGGTGGCGGGACAGCTCACTGTGTGAGGCGGCGCTGACGCACAGCTCGTGGGCCCACGAGTGGTCGTGCGGCTCGAACGAGCGGCTGGAGTTCCTGGGTGACTCGGTCCTGGACCTGCTGGTCTCCACCCGACTGGTGGAGCGGAACCCGGACTGGGGCCCGGGTCAGTTGTCCGAGGCCCGGGCCCGCCTCGTCTGTCGGGCGACGCTCGGGGAACGGGCCCGGCGCCTCGGCCTCCAACACTGGATCAGGCTCGGTGTGGGGGCCCAGCGGCAGGGCCTCGCGTCGCAGCCCGACGTCCTGGGGAACGCCCTCGAGGCGCTCCTCGGGGCGGCGTACCTCGACGGCGGGCTCGGGTCCGCGGAGCGGATGGCTGTCATGATGGGCGTGGTGCCGTGAGGCCGATCAGATGGAGCGCCACGACGCGCCTGTGGCTCTCGTTGGAGGAGTACTCCAACGCCGGCCTGAGCCAGGAGAGGATGGTCGAGGTCATCGGCGCCATGCGTGACCCCGGATCGGCCACCCTTAACCTCCGGGCGGTCCGCATGGGGGTCAACAGCAACGTCATCGTCGAAACGTCGCTAGCGCCCCGGGAGCCGTGGGCACTGCTGGACCTGGTGGACTGGATCCAGGACCGACTCGACGGGGAGCTGGAGCGGCTGCCGCGGGACCCCGCGACATGACGCCAGAGGACATCGACTGGGCCGACGCCCGGGTGGCGGAGGGGAAGTCCCTCGGGTGGTCGCCGGGTTCCCGGAAGACCGGGGTGTGGTTCCTGGACGCGGACGGCGTCCGCCGCTGGCGGCGCCTCCCCTCACTCGGACCGACCGCCCACAAGTGCGGGCTGGAGGGCTGGCTCTGGAACAGACGCTTCAGGCGAATGACGCCCGAACAGCGGCGCGCGGAGTACCGCAAACGCCACAGAAAGGAATGGAAGCCGTGATCTACGCATACAAGCATAAACCGACAGGCGACATACTCGTGCAGGAGGCCGACGACGACGAGGAGTCGCTCGCCGTCCTCCTCGACAACAAGCTCATCGCGTCGCCGGACGACGTCGATCTCGTCGAGATGGGCAAGGTCGTGAGGATCCGTGCGACCATAGAGCGGGACCACCGCATCTGCATGCAGCTCACCGGCGAGGAGGAGCTGCTCGGGGAGACGCCCCAATGACCAGGATCTACCTCGAATACGACGACAGGCACAACGAGCCGATCATCCACGACTACGACTCGGTCGAGGAGGCGGTCCGGCGGGTGGTCGGCGAACGCCCGACGATTGACGAGAAGAGCGTCGTCGACGGCGGCCCGCTCTACCGCGACAGGCACGGCAAGACTGCCGCGGAGTGGCTCGCGGTGGACGTCGCTGAATACGAGCGGAAGCTCGCGGAGTTCATGGGCCTGTTCGACGAGGGGTCGGACAACTACCACGGGACCTACTACGACCTCGACGAGTACACGTGGGTCGACGCGGGGACGATGGAGCAGCGGGCCCGCGAGGCCCAGGCGATCGCCGATGACGAGAAGGCGACCGCGGATTTCGCCCGAATGACGGCCGGTACCGGGTTCGATCATAACCCGATGTCTCCCCCACCCGCGTCCGACGGGAAGCACGGCGACTACCTCGCCGTCACCGCGAAACCCTCGTCGGAGTGCACGCACCGCGACGATCACGGCCTCCTGGCGACGCCCGAGGGTAGCTGCATGCTCTGTGGCGCGGACCTCAGGCCGGGCCCGCCCAAGCTGTTCTTCCTCGACAACGAGTACCAGGACTTCGTCGTCCTCGCCTCCAGCCCCGAGCAGGCCTGGGAGAAGCTGAAGGCGCAGCACATGATCCTCCGACCCAACGAGGAGGTTCACGGGGACTACAGCGCGGCCTACCACGACCTGTACGAGGTTCCGGCGGGGGACCGGGTCGATAACCCGCACGACCTGGTCTTCGTGCTCTGACGTCCGCGGGGACCGCGGGTCCCCGCTCCGATCGGCGACGGGAGGGACTCCCGCCACCGACAGGAGAAGGGAATGAGTCACCACAAGGTACACTGCTTCAGCTGCGCGGTCACGTATGACCAGAGCGGCCCACACCCGCACTGCTGCGGCTCCTGCGGCTCCGACGACATCGGGGTCAGGTCGACGACCTCGGGCGACGTCTGGTCGATCGCTGTCGTCGGAGACAGCGGTCCGTTGGCCATGCACTCGGCGATGGCCCCCACGGTCGGCGACGTCGTCCAGTCGCTCGTCGACGACGGGATCGACAGGGAGCACGTGATCGTCGTCTCGTCGCCCGAGGCCGGGCCACTCGCGGCCTGGTCCGTCCATCTCCAGGAGGTCCCGCCGGAGGCTTCCGGACCGGGACCGGTCGACCTCCGGCGGACCCAGGAGATGGAGTTCCCGCAGTAACCGGACCGGGGCGCGCCCCCGATCGGAGGAGGGAGCGGGACTCCCTCCCCCGACAGGAGGAACGCCGTGTCAAGTGAGGAGATCAAGGCCATCGACATCAGGACCGGAGAGGCGATCGAGACCGTCACCGTGCGTCTGGACGCCCAGGAGACGCGTCCGACGCTGCGGGACTTCTCGGAGAGCGTCAGATTGGCGCGGCGGCGGACGAACAGGATCACGGCGATCGCGAGCACCGCCGGCCTCGCGGCCGGCGGCCTCGTCAGCACGCTCCTGTACCTCGGCGGGTACGGGGGCTTCATCGCGGCCCTGGCTCTCTTGTCCGTGTCCCGGATGGTGACCGCCGCGATCACCGTCCGGGCGACCCGCCGGAAGTACCCGTGAACAGGACCCGAGTGGAGAGCTCCATGATCCGCTCCATCGGCTGGGAGCCGGGCCCGCCGCCCCTCTCGGGAACCCTGGAGGTGGAGTTCGACTCAGGGGCCGTGTACAGCTACAGCGGCGTCCCCGCGGAGGTGGCGATGGACGTCATCCTGGGGGTCCGGAACGACTCGGTCGGCGCGTCGTTCCACTACCTCGTGCGACGGGTCGACTACCCGTTCGTGAGGGTCGCATGAGGGTCTGGCGTCCCCCGAGGCCCGAGCCGCGCGCCGTCGATCCCGTGGAGGCCCTGCTGGACTTCCTGCTCGCCCTCCGACGCTTCGTGGCCCAGCACGGCCGCCGGCGGCCCCACGAGGACTTCGATGGGACGGTCACCAGGGTGCGCGGCCACAGCACGGGCATGGACGAGCTCAGGGAGCGGAGGGACGCCCGGAGACGAGGGGAGGATCCGGGTCCGTGGCTGCCGCGCTCCAAGCGGACCAATCGCTGAGGACCCGAACCGGTGAGGAGTCGCTCTCGCCGACCGACCGGCCTTTCCGGCGCGAAAGGCCGGTCGGCAGACGAAAGGAGACAGAGATGGACGGAGGAAATTCTGAGACGCATGGACCGCGGGCGGTGACCGGTGCCGAGTTCCTCGGCCCGGGGATCGGGTTCGCCGGGCTGGTCCGGGAGAGGCCCGACATGGCCGGGAAGTTCGCGCGCTCGGTCGAGGTGATCGCGGACCGACTGGGCCTGCACGGCGGGCGAGCCGCGGCGAGCGAGCCGTTCGCGGACTGGACGTTCCACCGCGTCAGCCAGGAGCGGTGGATCGCCCGACTGGCCACGTACCGGAACACCGAGCCGCTGTACGTGGAGTGGAACTGCCACCTGTCCGACTGGGACGCCGAGCGCGTGCAGAGCTCGCTCGGCTTCCTCGTCGAGGACACGACCCAGCCGCACCTGCGGACCAGGCCGCGGGCCACGCGGTCGAAGGAGGCGAGCTGATGCGGTACGTTCTGTGGATCGCCGTCGGACGCGATGACGGGCCGACCCTACGGGTGGTCGAGTCCGACTCCCCGCTCGGGGCTGCCAGAAACCACCGGCCCGGGCTTCCGGAGGAGGGCCTCACGTTCGAGGCCGGCGAGGGCCGGTTCGGGCCTGGCTGGCAGTTCGACGGGGAGAACTCCGTGCTGGCGGCCGACACCCCCGAGGAGGTCAAAAGGGTCGCCGGGGACCTGATCGCATGGGCGAGCGAGGACCTCGACGATGGCGAGGAGGTCGACCTCGAGGACCTGGCGGCGCTGTGGCCCGAGGAACTCGGGGAGTTCCCGATCACCGACGGTCCCACGCCTCCCGAAGCGGCATGAATCGATCGCGGGGCCCACGGGCCCACCGGATCCTCTGAGCGAATGCGCTCCGGGGACCCGGTGGTCCACGCGGACCGGAAGGAGGAAGTCAATGCAGACTGACAGCAGTGAGGCGCCGGAACCCGCTCCGGACGAGTGTCCGGAGGGGCCGGCCGTGACCGCCATGGTCGACGGTGAGCTCAGCCGCGGTGAGCTCAGCGATCTCCATCTGCACCTGGCCAGCTGTGCGCTGTGTCAGGCGCAGCTCAAGCGGGAGATGCAGACCATGATGCACGTCGAAGACATCCGGCGGCGGCTGGTCCGCGAGCGACGCATCTGGGTGATGGGCTCGGCCGCCCTCGGCTTCGCGCTCCTCGGGAACTTCCTGGCGGGTGGCCTCGGGGCGCTCGGCGGCGCGATGGTCGGGTACGCGTTGTACTGGGCGCGGTACGGGGGGGCCAGGTGATCGGTCTGGTCCAGGCGGTGCAGCTGCTGATGGCGGACTGGCACCGCGCGCGGGCGTCATTCCTGCTACCCAGGCGCCCGCCGGACTTCACCGAGTACCTCCATTCGCGGAGGGCCGACGGCTTCGAGCCGGCCAAGCGACTCCTCCGGGCGGAGGGGCTGCCGCCGGCCGACGTCTCGGTCCGCCAGCTGACGGACCGGACCGGATCGGGAGGATCCGACGTGGACCTCCTGGAGTACCTCGAGGACTGCCTGAATCAACAGTGGGACCAGGACCTCGACTACTCGGACCTGCCCTCCGAGGTGGAGCGATACTGGGCGATCCAGAACAGGCTCCGACGCCTGTTCGGACTGAGGGAGATCGATGGGGCCGGGCTGGCGGATGCGCTGAGGCAGTTCAACCGCTGAGCGGCATGGGAGGGCGGTTCCGGCCTCCGATCGACATGGGGACGGGTGGTCCCCGTGTCGACAGGAAGGAAGGAAAGGAAATGTTCATGCAGTTCATGGCACTGCCGGTGCGTCCGGGCGCCTGGGAACGGGTCGCGCGGCTGCTCGACTGGACGCTCATCCCGCTCGCGCTGGTCAGCGTGGCCGTCGTCGCCGCGCTGGCGTTCCTGGGGGTCTAGGTGAAGACCGCGGAGGAGATCGACCGCTCCCTCTGTCGAAAGATGGAGATCCGGGAGGTGGAGGTCGGGGACTACGTCCTGGGTCGCTACGACCCGAATGGGCTCGTGGAGACCCTCCTCAACCAGTACAACTACCCGCCCCCGATGCTGGTGCAGCAGCTCGATCCCAGAGACGAGGAGTTACCGTTCAGGGGCGTCTGGCCGAACGCCAGGTCACTCTGGTTCCGGGCGCTGGGGCGGCCGGTCCTCGTCTATCGGCCGACGGCGACCAACGGGTCCTGCCCGTACTGCGGTCGGCCGGCCTACGTCGGATTCAACAGGGTGCAGCACTCGGCCCCCAGTCCGAACTGCCTCGCCCACTGAGGCGCCGGTGGGCCGCCGGTCCGGCCTACCGATCGGGAGGGGGAGAAGGAGTCCCCCTCCGGACAGGAGGAACGGAATGGTCAGCGTTCAGGTCACCCCGAGCCGGGGGTACAGGCTGTATCTCGTGAGCTTCAATGAGCCGGTGCGGCCGCCGGTGAGCCCCGGAGCCTTCCGTCGGGAGATCCCGGCCGGCGAGCCCATCGTGGCCCTCGTCGAGGACCTCCCGGGCTGGGAGAACGAGTTCGCCGCGAAGTTCGGAACGATCCCCTCCCGGGTGCGGTCGGTCCCATTGATGAACTCGGCGATGCATCCGGGCCGGTCATACTGCACGCCCGCCAGCAGGTTCGTCGACATGCTTGGGTCCGCGCTCAGGGAGCATTTCGACTCGAGGATCGCGGCCATTCGGGTCAGACTCGGCGCGCTGGAGGTCCGGGTGAGTCTCACCGAGGCCGCCCTCGACGCGACCGGGAGGGACCCGTGAACAAGGACTTCCACTGCGCGCTCCTGTGGCTACGGGCGCTGGAGATCATCGTCGGTCAGGACCCGAACCTGGTGGCGTCCGAGCTGGAGATGGAGGACCTGTTCGCCCGCTACCACTCACCTTGGAAGGCGTGATGCGACACCGGGAAGAGATCGAGGCCTTCCTCATGGTCGCCCTCGTCGTCGTCTCTCCGCTCGCGTTGGCCCGGGTGGTCACGGGCCTCACGGCGGGATGGCAGCAGCTGGACTCGATCGAGACGTTCGGGCTGCTCACCGTGTGCGGGATGCTGGTCCACGCGATCGACCTGAACAGGAGGGGCTCGTGACGACCGTCGATTGGGTCGCGGTCGTGACGGCGGCAGTCGCCGCGCCGCTGGCGACGTGGATCGCCTTCCTGTTAAGGGAAGTCGAGGACCTGCGCGGCTGGCGTGAGTGGGACGCCAACGAGCTCACGACACTCCGGAAGCGAAACGTCAGGCTCGAGCAGGAAAACGCGGACCTCGAGATGGCGATCCGGCGGGGCGGGTTCCTCAACTGATCCCGCCGCTCTATTCGTTTTTGGAATTTTTTAGTGCATTATTGGAATTTATTATTTTCCATAATTTAGCCCGCTTGGGGCTACACGGGTGAGCCGCGCGCGTCGCCCGTCCGATCATGGGCGGTCCGATTGCGCCCGCGTCGCTCGCGGGCGCAACAGGAGGACCCATGAAGTTGAGAGAGATGGACGCGGACGAGCTGCTGATGAACTATCCCGAGGCACACGAGTCGCTGCTGGAGGACGACTCGGAGAGGGACGAGCCCGAGGATGACTGGAGCCTCTGGAGGTTCCATGACAAATTCGCGGCGCCCGTGCCTGACGGGACGGTCGTCGGCGAGCGGCACGTGACGGGTCCCCGGGAGCCCGCGATCGTCTGGACCGGCGAGCGCTGGGTCTGCTCCGAGGACGACCTGGACCCCGAGGAGCGCCAGCTCATGGATCTGGTCGCCGCGCAGTGTCCGGCCGGCCTGGCGGGCTGGAACTGAGATGGAGCTCCCCAAGGAGCTCGTCTACGACGTCCTGGGGTATCTCGAGGCGCGGGTCAGGCGGGAGATCGCGGAGGACGCCCTCGAGGAGGACGACCGCGCGGAAGCGGAGGACTCGCTGGCATACGCGAAGATCGCGCGTCCCGAGAACGCCATCAAGGAGCTGCTCAGGTTCCTGAAGCAGTTCGAGGAGTGCTGAGATGTCGGAGATGTCGAATAGGCTGCGTAGGGACGCGTCACAGATTCTCAAGGACGCGCGTTGGCTGATCAGCGAGGTCGGCTGGACCCAGGGGGAGCTGGTGACCAGGGGCAGCGACGGTCGGGCGGTCGGCTACTGCCTCGCCGGCGCCGTCGTGGCCGCGGCGCCGGCCCGGCCCGGCGAGAAGGGTTGGAACCCCGCGCGTGACGAGGCGCTCAGGATGCTCAAGGCGACGATCGATGCCATCACCGGTGGGCCCGTCTTCTCGAGCGTCTTCGGGTTCAACGACGTCCCCGGCCGGACGGCCGTGGAGGTGCTCGACGTGCTCGACCGCGCGATCGGCGGGTGAGCCCCCCCGCCGGGGCGTCGTGCCCCCGATCGGGACGCCGGAGGGACCGGCGCTCCGACAGGAGGAACGAATGAGTCACGACGTAATCGAGGACCCGCTCGAGTTCGAGCGGGTGTCGGGCCCCGGCCGGCTGTTCGTAGTGAGGTTCACCCCACCCGGTGGGGAGCGGACGCTGGTCCTGGGTATCAGGGTCTCCCACCGGTCCGTCTCGTCCATGGCGTGCGTTCTCCGCTCGCACGCTCTCTCCGGAGACGAGATATGCCGGACTGTGGCAGTGACCGCCTGCAAGGCCATGCTGTTCCGTCGGGGCGTTGCGGTCAGCGACCTGATATTCGGACACTGGGGCGCGCAACCCAGCACAATGGAGAGCCTCATGGCCGAGCAGCGTCGCATCGCGGCGACGGGTAGGTTCCCCTCCAGGGACTCCATCGCCATGCTCAAGCTGCTCGGCGTGTGGCACGACTGAGTGACCCGGGGGCGCTGGTCGCTCCGATTGCCGGCCCAATTGATGGGTCAGCAACAGGAGAAGCCAGATGGAGACTGCGAAAGACACCGTGAGGGGACCCCAGTGGGTCCCGAGCTGGACCGGGTGGGGCACCCGTGCCGGCCTGATGGCCTCGGCGAGGCTCGCCGGGACCGGAGTCGTCATCAAGGAGCCCGGATGGTATGAGATCGGGCAGGGCCGCGGCGGCGGCGTGCTGCTCGTCTGCGCCCCCCGGGGCGGGGAGGACGGGCAGCTGCGGGCGTCCC
>Ga0187774_10000326_pt1 | contig 16139 bp, 16 predicted proteins | sample 0216_BV02_MP05_2_FD_133152 | JGI IMG/M metagenome (GOLD analysis project Ga0187774, IMG submission 133152) | Tropical peat soil microbial communities from peatlands in Department of Meta, Colombia - 0216_BV02_MP05_20_MG | ecosystem: Environmental > Terrestrial > Soil > Wetlands > Peat | place... | reverse complement strand
CAAAGGCAGCACAATGGATAAAGGATAGTATAAAACTGCCTGCATTGAAAGCCGAGCAGAAATTTTCTTTTTCACGGTCTCATGTGGTATGGGTGAAAAGTGGGAATGTGCTTTTCCAGGGAAATGTTAAAGTGCAGGATGGACCCAATATCTTCATAGATGTGATCAAAAACCCCCAGGAATTAAAAATCAATAAGCTCTTCCTCAATGACGGAGTATCTCGTGCAACATTGACATGCAATCTCACGGCAAATACCATAGGACTTTCATTTGTTGGAAAACTGAATGGGATAACCCTGGCAAAACTGATAAATGCATTACATGTCCCAGAAGGATTCATTGAGGGAAATTTCAACACAGAAATTGATCTTGGAAAACCCTTGGTATCAAAAGCACAGGGTATTCTTTCAGGGAAAAAGATTGTTATACCATGGCAAGATATAGTCCCTTTAACTATAGAGAATTTTTCTCTGAAAGCTGAAAGGAATCGTATTGATGTTGCATCTGCTTTAATCACAGTAGAAGATAATTCTTTTTCTCTGCAGGGAATTCTGAACTTTGCGGAAAAGGGCTTATCGATCGATATGGATATCGCAACAGACAGACTCGTATGGGAATCCATAAAAAAATTGGTAGAGAAAGAGAGAGGCACTCAAAAGAAAGATTATTTAAGAAAATTGCCATTGCTTGGAATACTGCATCTAAAGTCGAACAGCTTCATATATAAAACAGTAAACGTGAGTCCTCTCAACGCAGATATCTTATTCTTTCCAGATACAATTAGTATTTCCATAACCAAGGCTTTCTTCTGCGGTATCTCAACATCTGGAAAGGTACAAATTTCAAATGATAATCTCCAGCTCGATTTGAATCCAGATGCCCGTGGACAGGAATTGAAACCAACCCTTGATTGTCTATCTGACTATAAGAGTGTCATTACAGGAAGATTTGACTTTTCTGGGTCACTGACGACCCATGGAAAAAGTGATCAACTCATCCCGTCACTCGGGGGAAAGCTTGATTTCAGTTCAAAAGATGGCCGTATTTATAAAGCCACACTATTGGCAAAGATATTTTCCCTCATCAATGTTACCGGGATTTTCCAGGGTGGGCTACCTGATCTCGTAAAAGAAGGGTACAGTTATCATTCTCTCACCCTTCGGGGTGATATAGAAAACGGAAATATTCTGCTGAAAGAAGCTATCTTGGATGCTCCATCAATGCAGATTGTAGCAACTGGTAATGTAGACCTCGCCAAAAAGAAAATAGATGTGAAGGCATTAGCCTCACCCCTTAAACCAGTTAATACTATCCTCAGAAACATCCCGATTGTAAAGAACATAGTAGGCCCCAACTTCGTCTCTATACCTATCAAAATCGAAGGCGATTTAGAAAATCCTAAGGTTGACTATCTCCCCCTCTCAAGTGTTGGAGCCGGATTGTTGGGTATTGTGGAGAGAATAATTAAACTACCTGCGACAATTATCCAACCGCTTATCCCTGGCGAGAACAAAAACCATCAAGACACTGGTAAAAAAGATTAACTATGCAAAGAAGGTGAAATATTTGAAGTTGAATTAGTTTTGCAATTTCTGCTTATATAGTAAGATTTGAAAAAGAAGGTTTAAAGGGGTGTCAATGTTATTCAGATCTGTGGGCAGAGCAACTATAGGTATAGTAAACAATCTTGGGGCTGTGACAATTTTTTTCAGCAAGGCTTTTATAATGATTTTTAGGCCAAAGCAAATACGCGAGATAATTCAACAGGTTTTTTATATTGGTGCTAAGTCCTCAGGTATCGTAATAATGGTTGGCTTGTTCACAGGCATGGTTATAGGACTCCAGATGTATCATGCCCTTGCTGAATATGGATCAGAAGGGGCTCTTGGTTCATCTGTCGCCCTCTCGCTGGTTAGAGAACTTGGGCCTGTTCTAACAGCTATTATGATTACTGCACGGGCAGGCTCTGCTATGACTGCAGAGGTTGGTATTCTTCGTATTTCCGAGCAGATTGATGCCTTATATACTATGCGTATCGATCCTCTAATGTATCTGATCAGCCCAAGGATCGCTGCCTCGATCATAAGCTTTCCCCTCTTGACAGCATTCTTCGACCTTATTGGACTCATCGGTGGTTATTTCACTGGCGTTGTACTCCTCGGTGTTAACTCTGGTACATACATTTACCGCGTACAGCATAGCGTAAAGACAGAAGACCTTACTGGCGGTTTTATCAAGGCGTTAGTCTTTGCTATAATTGTCTCAACCATCTGCTGTTTTCATGGGTATTTTACTCACATGCGTTCGGACAGCTACGGTGCCAAAAGTGTCAGTCTATCCACGACATCAGCAGTAGTGTTGTCATGCGTGATGATTCTTGTCTCAGATTACATTGTAACCTCTTTTCTTATGTGAGAGTAGATTGAGAGTAGATAATGAAAAACTTATTGGTTGAATTTAGAGATGTAACAAAAAGGTTTGACAGCCGCGTTATCCTCGATCGGATTAATTTTAAAATTTATGAAGGACATATCACAACTATTATTGGTAAAAGCGGCACAGGTAAAAGCGTTCTCCTCAAACACATAATTGGGCTGCTTTCTCCAGATGAAGGAACTATTCTCTTTCGGGACAAGCCGGTTAATGAAATGAAGAAAAAAGAGTGGGATACATACAGGAGTCAGATCAGCTATATGTTTCAAAATAACGCTCTTTTTGATTCAATGACGGTTTTTGATAACGTAGCCTTGCCTCTAAGACAAACAACAAACTTGGGCAAAAAAGAAATTGCGAGCAAAGTTATGGACAGAATTGAACAAACAGAGCTTACTGAAGTTGCCTTTAAGTATCCATCGGAGCTTTCGGGGGGTATGCAGAAGCGGGCAGCTTTAGCACGGGCTCTGGTCACCGATCCAAAGATTGTGCTTTTCGATGAACCAACAACTGGTCAGGACCCGATCCGAAAAAATGTTATCTTGAGTATGATTGCACAATATAAGAAAAAATTCGGATTTACAGCAATCATCATAAGCCACGAAATCCCTGATATCTTCTTCATATCAGACCGCATTCTCTTACTCTGGGAAGGCAAAATTGGATTTCAGGGCACGTATGAAGAAGTTGTAAAATTTGATCATCCTATGGTTGATGAAATCCTCCATAGTCTTGAAGGCTTTCAGGATAAGTTGACCGGATTACTATCTAAGCAAATGTTTAGGTCAAGATATGCAACGACATTGTCTCATGGACTTGCAGACACAAGCATCACTGCCATCCTGTTCAGCGTGGAACTGGATTTAATTACTGAAAATATAGGCCCCAGGGCAGCTCTTGAGGTTGTGAAATTACTTGGGGAATACATCAATAAACATCTCGACGCCTTAGGAGGATTCTCCACACGGCAGAGCAGAGATCATATTCTTACGATACTTCCTCATGCCACTCGTAGGGAAGCACAACAATTGCTCGATAAGTTTGCCAAGGAGCTCCAGGAACATGCATTATTCAATATTCAGGCTGCGACCCAGGCTCGAATCAAAGTACCTCAGAGCTTTGAAATATACGTTTATGCTGGTGTTACAGAAGGAAAATCTATCGAGGCATTAGAGTGTATCATTCAAAAGGCGAAATCCAACCAGAAAATAATTGCACTCATCAGTGCGCAGACCGGAGGTGAGAAAAAATGAAAAAGTATTCAATGGAAACAACGGTCGGCATATTTGTCGTTCTTGGGCTCTTGTGTGTGGGATATCTGACTTTAAAACTTGGTGAGGTTTCGCTCTTCGGAGACAACTCTTACTCGCTCTATGCACGATTTACTTCGGTATCAGGCCTGAGAGTAGGTAGCCCTGTGGAGATACTCGGTCTTGAGGTTGGAAAGGTAGAACGTATGACATTCGACCAGGCGCAACAGATGGCATTAGTAGAAATGAAGATCAAAAAAGGCGTCAAGGTATACAATGATGCCATTGCCTCGATCAAAACAGCCGGTTTGATTGGGGACAAATACGTTCAAATAGATCCCGGAGGCTCAGATGAGTTGTTGAAACCAGGAGGAACAATCACGGAAACAGCATCTCCACTGGATATCGAGGAATTAATAAGTAAATATGCCTTTGGAAATGTCGGTAAGGATAAAAAAGGTGAAGACGGGAATACAAAATAAATCAAAGGAGGTATCTATGAGAAAAGTTTTGACTGGATTACATCTTTTCATTTTTTTAATTTTTCCTTTCATTCTTTATGCAGGTGTGCCGCTTAATACTGTTGAGGGACATGTCAACAAGGTACTTAGTGTATTACGCGACCCAGCCTTGAAAGGGGATTCATCCAAAAAAGCCAAAAAAGAAAGGATTCGGGCTATCTCTGATAAGATGTTTGATTTCACCGAACTCTCAAAAAGGACATTAGGTACAAACTGGAAAAATTTTAACCCCGACCAACAGAAAGAATTCGTTGTGCTGTATAAAGATATCCTTGAAGGTGCTTATATGGATAGGATCATGACCTACAAGGATGAAAAAATAATCTTTCATAAGGAAAATGTGCTTTCGGATGATACGGCTGAGGTTCAAAGCAGTATTATCACAAAGACAGCAGAGACACCAATTAACTACAGGGTGATCCTAAAGGACGGTGAATGGAGGGTGTACGATGTTGTGATTGAAGGTGTCAGTCTAATAAAGAACTACCGCACTCAGTTCAGAGAAATCTTAGCGAACAAATCGCCCGAAGAGTTACTCAAAATCCTCCGGAAGAAAGTGGGCAAGGCATGATGCATAAAGCGTATTTAAAGGAGAATATTCAATCATGAAACTTAAACCATTGGATATTATCATTATTGGTCTTATTGTTTTTTTCTTATTTGGATTCACTCATATTTCTATAGCATTTATACTTTCTTCATCAGATCAAGACCAGGAAGTAAAATCTTCTCAGGAAGACCAGGCTCCTCAAGCGCAGAAGCAAACTGTTCAGGAGTCAGGTGAACGTATCAATAAGGCTGATCAAAAAGAAAAAGGCAAAGAAGAAGGCATCGAGGAAGAAGAAAAGACTATAGAGATTGCTGACCCTCTCTATGTATGGAACAAGGGTGTGTACTACTTTAATGATAAACTCTATTTCTGGCTCCTGAAGCCTGTGGCCCAGGGATACTCTGCTATTTTTCCTGAAGGCGTTCGTTTTTCCATTAGCAACTTTTTTTATAACCTCACCACCCCCATCCGCTTCTTGAATAGCCTCTTACAACTGAAAATGAAATCTGCTGGAAACGAGTTGATCCGCTTTGTTGTTAACTCCTCTGTGGGTGTCGGTGGCCTCGGTGATTTTGCGAAAGATAAATTAGATATTAAACGCCATAAAGAAGATCTTGGCCAGACCTTTGGCTACTATGGTGTCGGACATGGTTTTTACATTATGTGGCCCTTTATCGGACCTTCAAGCCTGCGCGATACTGTAGGGCTGATCGGGGATGCTTTCCTGGATCCCGTTAACTATATTACACCGGTGCAAGACTCCTTGGAGATTACTGCATCCGATGAAGTTAATGACATCTCTCTTCATATCGGAGATTATGAGGACATCAAAAAGTCAGCCATTGATCCTTATATTTCTATACGTGATGCCTACGTCCAGAATCGGGAAAAGAAAGTTAAAGAATAGGAAAGGGGTTTTCATGCTCAAAATGATTTTAAAAACCGATGACAGTGTTGCCCCGATATTTCTCAGACTTTCATTAGGGGTGGTCATCTTTGCACATGGAGCACAGAAGGTGCTTGGGTTGTTCGGCGGTCCGGGGTTTGAAAAGACAATCGAAATTTTTAGAATACAGATGGGGTTTCCAATGTGGATGACGCTCTTACTCATGTTCATTGAGTTTTTTGGCTCTCTGGGTCTTATTTTCGGGTTTCTTACAAGACTCAGTGCTTTAGGCATTGGTACTTCAATAGCCGTATGTGCCTATCTGAATCACATCAAAAACGGATTCTTCATGAACTGGTTTGGTACACAAAAGGGTGAAGGCTTTGAATACCATATACTCGTCTTAGGAATAGTCCTTGCCTTAATCATAAAAGGCGGTGGACTTTTATCGTTTGATAAAGCTTTAATGAAAGGTAATAGAACAAAATAAAAAGGCGCTTCTACAATAAAAAAGGGCTTACATCTCTGCAAACCCTTTTCAATATTGGTGGCGGGGGATGGATTTGAACCACCGACCTTCGGGTTATGAGCCCGACGAGCTACCGGACTGCTCCACCCCGCGATATTATATAAAATAACCTATTAACAGTTTTTTTTCAACTGTCCTCTTTTTGTGTATCTTCTTTTTGTGACACACCTCTCTTTTTATGATGAAACAGTTTTTTTGGTGAGGCGAAATTTTTATCGGATACTTTAGGTTATAATGGTATGGTATTAAAAAATTAAAGGGTTATTCCTTGGTATGGAAATACTTAGACAACATAGATGGATTCTTGATATCTTTGACATTCTCCTTGTCTCGGTGATAGTTTACCGTCTTCTTCTCATCATTAAAGGCACAAAGGCTGCACAGATGCTCATCGGACTCGGGGTCCTTTTAATCGCATCTTTACTTTCAAGGTATCTGGAACTTTACACAATAGACTGGCTGATACAGAGTTTCTGGGCACAGGCCGTTATAGCCTTAATTATTTTGTTTCAGCCTGAGATAAGAAGGGCCCTTGCTCAAATGGGGGAGGCACAGTTCCTTCAAACATTTGCTTCTGCTGAAGAACTGAAATCCCTTGAAGAGATTGTGAGAGCCTCTGTTTCACTTGCAAACAGAAAAACAGGTGCCCTTATCGTAATAGAACGTGATACAAGTCTCAAGGACTTTGTTGAAATCGGTACACCTCTCGATGCGAAGGTCTCGAAGGAATTACTTATCAGCATCTTTCATCCGACATCACCCATCCATGATGGTGCAGTTGTAATAAAGGGCAACAGGATTGTTTCTGCTGGGTGTTTCTTACCAATAACATTTAGTCCGGAAGTCAGCAAGTCTTTAGGTACAAGACATCGCGCAGGCATAGGTCTTTCAGAGGAGACTGATGCGGTAGTAATCATTGTTTCAGAGGAAACCGGGATGATATCACTGGCGATTAGTGGTAAACTTGAAACAAATCTCGATATGGGAAAACTGAGGAGTGTCCTTACTGATTTATTTATGAGGAAAAAGGTGAAAAATTGAGAAAATTCTTTTTCAAAAATATCGGTTTAAAGATAACAGCTGTTTTGCTCTCTGTCCTTTTATGGATATTTGCGACCTCCCGAGGTCTTTCAGAGATAGCCTTGGATATCCCGCTTGAGTTCAAGGATATTCCTCCTGGACTCGAATTGATGAATCACAGCATTAAGGTTGTGAGTTTGAATATAAAGGGCCAAGATAGAGCCATCAGGAATATCCGGCCATCAGATATAAGTGTTTTTATAGACCTCAGTAAGGCTAAAGAAGGTGAAGGCACTTATTTTATAAACAAAAATAATATAAAATTACCTCCTGCGGTGACTGTTACAAATATAACACCTTCCTTCGTGAAGGTATTACTCGAGCGAACAGTTACAAAGTCTGTCCGGGTAATACCTATTATTGTGGGTACTCCTGAAACAGGGTTTTATATAAAATCAATTAGCATAGTGCCAGACAATGTAATAATTGAAGGTGCGAGATCTAAGGTAAACATGTTTGATAGAATAAAAACAGAGCCACTGGATATAACAGGTTTCAAGGAAACCTTTTCCGAAAACTTAGAACTTGACATCACTGGCATGAACATCAGGCCAAAGACAAAAGATGTTACTGTTAAGGTTGTTATTGTTAGGGGGAGGAAATGAGACTCTTTGGAACGGACGGCATAAGAGGCACAGTAAACAGACATCCTATGACGCCAGAAAATGTTCTCAAGATAGGCATGGCTGCTGCACATGTTTTGAGGAATAAGCGTGGCAGAAATATGATTTTGATAGGAAAGGACACAAGACTATCAGGCTACATGATAGAAAGTGCCCTGACTTCAGGGATATGCTCAATGGGAATGAATGTGACCCTTATTGGGCCTTTACCTACTCCAGGGATTGCATTTCTTACACGGACATTACGATTAGATGCCGGAATCGTTATATCAGCGTCTCATAATCCTTTTGAAGATAATGGCATAAAGTTTTTCTCTTCTGAAGGTTTTAAACTTCCTAACGAGCTCGAAAGAAAGATCGAAGGACTAATACTGGATGATGGATTTCATAGAAACAGGCCAAAGGGTTTGGACATAGGAAAAGCATTCAGGCTCAATGATGCAGAAGGGCGCTATATAGAATACATTAAATCTACTCTCCCTAAAGGTATGACCTTTGAGGGGCTGAAAGTTGTTGTTGATAGTGCAAACGGTGCTGCATATAAAATAACACCGTGGCTTCTACGTGAATTAGAGGCAGAGGTGGTATCGATTAATGATAAACCTGATGGAGCTAACATCAATGTAAGCTGTGGATCATTGCATATCGAAGGATTGCAGCAGGCTGTGAAGCTTCACAATGCTGATATTGGTATTGCGCATGATGGCGATGCAGACAGGACTGTCTTCTGTGATGAGAAGGGTAGAATGGTTGACGGAGATCAGATCATGGGCATGTGGGCAGTTGAAATGAAGAAAAAGGGGATATTAAAAAAGGACACAGTTGTATCGACCGTAATGAGTAACCTCGGTTTTGAGGAATATCTCAGGAGTAACGGGATAAGGCTCGTTAGGACAAGGGTGGGGGACAGATATGTTGTTGAGGAGATGATTTGTGGAGGATACAACTTTGGAGGTGAACAATCAGGACATATTGTCTTTCTCGACCACAATACAACGGGCGATGGCCCTCTTACAGCAGCGCAGGTACTTTACCTTATGAAGAAAAGGAGTTCTACCCTTTCAAAGCTTGCATCAGAGATCAAACGTTATCCTCAGGTCCTTATGAATGTTGATGTGGAATATATACATGACATCAAAACTATCCCTCAGATTCAAGAGGCGATAAAGAATGCAGAAAAAAGACTCTCTGGTGGAGGAAGAATACTCGTGAGGCCATCAGGGACAGAGCCAAAGATAAGGGTAATGCTTGAGGGTAAAGACCTAAAGCTCATAACAAAACTCGGTAAGGATATTTCAAAGGTTATTAAAGAGACCCTAAAATAAGAGCAAATGATATTCTTTGTTCTCTTTCTCTCTGGCGTAGCCCTTTTTTATTCTTTCCAATATTTTCCTTTTTCTACCATTTCTGCTTTTTCATTGGCTTCTATCTATCTGTTCCGCAAGAAAAAATTTTTCCTCACACTCTGCATCCTGCTTGGAATAGCTTTTACGTTTTTAAGATATGGACATGAAAATGATATATCTCACATTATAGGTAGAGAGGTTATTGCAAGAGGCGTTTTTCAATCTTACCCAGTGAAGACAGAAAATGATATTTTTAGCCAGTCAATAGAGATAAAATCTGCTGTTGATAATAGAACGGGTGAAAAACTGAAAGAACTTGCAGGTCAGAAGGTCAACCTGTTCTCCGGTGAAGAATTTCAACTTGGGAAAGAATACGAGATTTTGATTAAACTTCTGAGAGATAGAAAAAGATTCAACCCAGGGAGTATGGTTAGTGATCAAATTTATGCGAGATTACTTAAAGTAGATGGTTCAGGAAATAAAAGATTTTCTCTCAACACAGAGATTCAGGAGCTTAGACACAGGCTGAGCAGCTATATCAGTGAGAATTTTAAAAGTGATTCGGCCGCCTTTATTGCAGCCATAACAACAGGCCAGATGGCCTACATGGATGAGGATCTCAGGAATGCTTTTAATGCAACAGGCCTTGCTCATATCCTAAGCATATCTGGAACCCACTTTGGTCTATTCTCTGTGTTTTTGTTCGGCATATTCAGATTTTTAATAAGTATCTTCCCCTACAGGATTCTTCAAAGGATAACAATCTTTCTAACACCCTCACAGGCTGCTGCCTTGCTTTGCCTTCCCTTTATGCTTGCATATCTCGGAATTTCAGGAGGCAGTATCCCTGCAGTGAGATCTTTTATTATGATAGGTCTTTTTCTTCTGGGACTTCTTATTGGGAGGAGAGGCTTTTGGCTTAACTCTCTCCTTTTTGCTGCATTTGTGCTGGTCCTCTGGGAACCCAAGGTTATACTTGATCTTTCATTCCAGTTATCCTTCCTTGCAGTTCTGTTTATCGGATTCTCAATTAAAAAAGGGGAGAGTGAGGAAAGACAGATAAAAGCGTCTGAAGTTGAAACAGAATCTTCTTCAGGTTTTAAGGTAATTGTTAGGTATCTTAGAAATCCTCTTTATCTTACTTTATCAGCATCAATAGGCACAGCACCACTTGTTGCGTATCATTTTCATTATTTCTCTATAATCTCGCCTGTGTCAAATTTACTCCTTACCCCGATTATAGGATTTATACTCACGCCTCTATCAGTCCTATCATCCTTTCTATTCTTAATCACAGGCCACTATATATTTACTCCTATTGTATCAGCAGTTTCGGATATAAGCATTGCATCAGTAAGATACTTATCTAATCTACCCTTTTCTGATGTAAAAGTACCAGCTTTTCCAGCCATTGTTGTTTTACTCTTTTATGCAGGATTCCTCTTTTATTTTCTTTCTGGCAGAAAGAGATATGCCTTGGTGATTCCTTTTATACCCCTAATTATTTATTTCTCTTTGTCTCTTTTTGAAAAGAAGGAGCTCACAGTCACCTCTCTTGATGTCGGCCAAGGAGATTCATCTGTTATTGAGCTTCCCGATAGAAGAGTAATCGTAGTAGATACAGGAAGAAGTGGCAGGGAGGTAGCTTCATTCCTTAAATATATAGGAAAAGAGTCTGCGGACGCTGTCATCCTTTCCCATATCCACCCTGACCATACAGGAGGGCTGGGGTATATCGTAAAAATATTTAACGTCAGAGAACTATGGGATAATGGAAGGATTATTTTTGCAGAAGATTTTCTGGCAAGCATAAAAAATAAACATAGGACACTCAGTAGGGGAGATGTAATTGAAGGGGAAGGATATAGTATTTATGTCCTTCATCCTTACCCTGAATTCTATACAATATATGGGAATGAATATACAGAAGCCAATAATGATTCCCTTGTAATAAAAATTAAAAGCAGAAATACATCATTCCTCTTTCCTGGTGATGTAGAAGAGGAGGCAGAGGAAGACCTTCTTTCTCTGGGAAAGTGGCTGGGGAGCGATGTCATCAAGGTTCCTCATCATGGTGGAAAAACATCAGCATATAAACCTTTTTTTGAATCCGTATCTGCTAAGATCGCAGTCATCAGTTTAGGCCGAGATAATCCCTTTGGTCATCCTCATAAAGAAACATTAGATGCCCTTCGGGGAGCAAGGATATTCAGAACGGACACTGACGGGGCAATAAAGATAGCAGAGACTTTAAAAGGGTTAGAGGTCAAAACATTCAAGAATTTTCAGCTTAAAAAAACAAGTTCATTTAAAGATGAGATAGAGAATTTCAAGTGGTTATTTGAGAAATGGTAACTAATAGAAATGCATTAAATGAAGTGTCATTGCGAGGAGTGGAGCGACGAAGCAATCTCAATAGAACGAGATTGCCACGCCCTTCGGGCTCGCAATGACAATGTACAAGCATTTAGTGCGTTATCTATAAATGACCAAAATCCATAACGTATCCGAAATGAAATTTTGCTAAAAAATGTCATACCATACCTTTACTGCTGTTACAGAAATGATAATTGAAAGTAACCATCTCAAAAATTGCACCTTAGTTTTCTTGCCTATAACACTTCCTAATCTTGCTGAAGGGATTGCGCCCATGAGTAGTGCACCAGCGAGATAAAACGGGACTTGTCCTGTTGCAATTTTACCGACTAATCCGGCTGTCGCAGAAAAAAGCCCAATCGCCAATGTGCTCCCGAGAGCTACCCGAAGAGGGATTTTCAAAACATACAAAAGAATCGGTATGATTATAAAGGCTCCGCTTTGGCCGACCATTCCGAGAAGAAACCCGATGAAAAGGCCGGTAAAAACCGCAGTAGGTTTATAGAAGTCAACTTTATCTTCTGTAAGGTCATCTTTAAGATAGCTGCGCGGAATGAACATCAGCACTGAGGCGATAAAGGCTAATATTCCAAAAATGAATAATAAGAACCTATCAGATGCTGCCTTTGAGACTAAAGAACCAATAAAGGAGGAAAAAAATAAAGAGAGTCCAAACGTAAGAGCAAGGCTCTTATTGACAAGTCTTTCTTTGCTATAGAAGAGCATAGCAGACAGGGATGCGAAAAACCCCTGAATCATAGTCAGTCCTGTAATGTTTTTTACAGTTATCGGATCAACCCCGATCATTGGAGGAAGATATAATAAAAGCGGAAACATAATAATACCGCCTCCAATACCTAACAGTCCTGAAAAAAAACCACCTAATGATCCAGCAGAAAAAAGGAACACATAAAAGGAAAATGACATTGTCAGTCTACAAAAATCCGTTTATTGTCTTTTATGCCTTTGGAAAGGACATCACCGATATAAGCAGCTAAAATACCTTCTTTTTGCAGGGCATTGACGAGTTTATCTTTTTTCTTTCCGGGAACAAAAATTAGGAGACCACCTGATGTCTGCGCATCATTTAACAAAAATTTTTCAATATCAGATGTTCCTTCTGGCCATTTCACATATGGCTCGAAATTTTTACAATTGGCTATCGAACCACCTGGTACCTTTTGCAGTTCAGCCAGCCTTACAGCATCTGTAAAAAATGGCACCCTATCTGAATAAAGACGGGCGCACAAGTTACTTGCAGAAAGTACTTCGTGAAGATGTCCTATAAGGCCAAAACCTGTTATATCTGTTGCTGTACTCACTCCGATCTCCACCATAATCTCACTGGCTCTCTTATTTAAAGCAGCCATGGAATTTGTAAACTCTTCTATGACGGCATCGCTGCAAAGGCCTTCTTTGAGCCCTTTAGAAATAATACCCGTACCGATCTTTTTGGTGAGAATGAGGGCATCCTCTGGTTGAGCCCTTGAATTATCATAGATTTTATCAGGATGTATTAGCCCCAGGACAGCAAACCCAAATTTTGGTTCTTTATCCCTGATAGTATGTCCACCGATAATGGATACACCCGCCTCGGTCATCTTATCTATACCACCTTGCATTATTTTCTTAAGATAAGGGAAAAACTCTGGCTGATTAGGGAACATAGCAATGTTTAATGCAACTAAAGGTTTTCCACCCATTGCATAGACATCAGAAAGTGAATTAGCAGCCGCAATAGCACCATACATGTATGGGTCGTCAACAATAGGGGTAAAGAAATCCGCTGTTAAGACAGCTGCAAGATCGTCTGTAATACGATATACGCCGGCGTCATCAGCATTGGACGAATCAACCAATACATTTTTATCTTTAATTACAGGTAGCTGCACCAGCACCTGGAGCAGGTCCGAAGGACAGAATTTCGAAGCTCAACCGGAACTACTTGAAAGACTTGTTAACTTGATATCCATTTTGCCTCCTCAAATCAATATCTCAATGTATTTTATCAGAGATTGAAGACCGTCTGTTGGTTATCCCAAAAAATGCATTTACATAATGCAGATGTTGTGAAAAAATTTATTTTTCGATACCTAAGTGTACCTTTAACTGATGGTTAATGGAATATTTTTATGGATATAACCAATAAAGATAATCCCAATAAATCATCGAGTTAAATAAATTTTTGAACAATGTCTGCATTATTTGGGTTATCATGAGGCATTATAAAGAGTATAGCGCTCATATCATAAAAGAGAATGTTCATCTGAGGGCATCGTAGATCATTCTAATAGCAGCGTAGCTAATGATAATAGCTAAAAATCGGCGAAGCAGTTTTACAGGAACCCTGTGGCTGAAAAGACCACCCATTCGTGCGCCTGGTATGGTACCTGCTACTACTACTGCAGTCAGGATGTAAGGTACCTGAAATGTAACCAATTTTCCCAGGGCTCCGGCTATAGAGGAAACAAAGACTATTCCCATCGTGCTTCCTAAAGCAACCCTGGTTGGAATTCCCAAAATATAAATCATAGAAGGTATAAATATGTATGCACCCGGTGCACCGACCATACCACCTACAAATCCAACTATTAACGCTATAATGAAGGCAATGACCTTATTGAAAGTAACTTGGTCTGCCGGTATATTCTCGCCTTGTTCTTTTCTTGGAATCCACATCATAACTGCTGCAATGCAGGCCATAACCGCGAAAATTGCTAAAAGGAAATATGCCTTCGTGAATTTTGAGATATAAGCTCCTGCAAAAGAGGCAATGAAACCAGTAATCCCCATGGTTAAGACTAAATGCCTATTAACTGACCTACGTTGACCGTGAGTCAAAGTGCCAATAAGAGAGGTAAAAAATACCATTACGATAGTAATTCCTGCTACCTGTTTCATATCAAGGTTTCCTACTCCAATCAGAGGTGGCACATATAACAGGGCTGGCACAATGATAATGGCGCCGCCTAATCCTGTCATGGCAGAGACAAAAGACCCGCCGAGACCAATAAGGAAAAGAGTTATAAGAAATGGCCAGTCCATAAAATAATTTCAGAAGGAGATCAGCTTATCACTTGTGACAACCATTTCATACAAATCTTTTTGGCCGCCTTTACGACAGACCTTATTTTCTTGCAATCCCCTGAAACCAAGACATTTTCCGCACGCCAATAGTTTGCCCTCTGCAAGTACAAAGGCTTTCGCCTGTTCTTTGATGTTAAATTGTTTTGAATCGGCGCTTTCATATACGACTGCTTTCGAATTTAAAAAGATCGTAACCTCATTGTTGATATCTGTGTTTAAGCAGAGATTGGCAAAACGAAAAGCATTCCAGAGGGTTTCTGGATCATCTGTTGAAATAAGGATTCCAATTTTCATCATAACCTCCTTCCAGCACTACTATAGAATGTAATTTAAATCTTACCTTCTTCTTTCTCCGGGATATTTACCTTTCTTTGTTACGGGGCAACACTCAGGACCAGGAAGTGTTTCATGATAATCCTTTTTGAGGAGTTCAAGAAGATCTGGAATTATTGGGTCAACAAGAAAATAACACCTGAGTCTTCCATCAATATAGTAATCAATGATCTTATAGTTTCTGAGTAGAGAAAGATGCTGGGATATGTTTGGCTGACTTATTTCTAAAAATTCTTCAAAGTCACTTACACACTTTACTCCCTTTGTTAGCTCTTCAAGTATCTTTATTCTCGCAGGATGAGCAATAACCTTAAGGAGTTCTATTTTTTGTCCAAGTGACCTCATAAAATACAAACGTATCCCATACCTTAAATTGTATTCAAATATTATTATATTTTTATGAGTATGTCAATAGAAAAATCATGAAGTGCCATTTTTTTCTTGACAAATTAACTGATTTAGGCTAAAAAATAGGCCGTATGACTAAATTGGGAATTTTAATCATACAGATTGTCGTTTTAATCTTTGTTTTACCCGTTTACGCATCCGACATAAACCAGGATAAGCCAACCCAGGAACCGGTACTCTCTTCATTGCCTGAGAGGGCAAAGGACTGTCCGGCAATAGTATCTGATTATAGTTCTAACGAACTCGCCGTAAAGGCCGTAGAAAAAAATATCAATCTTTTTACTGAAGGATTAAGGGAGAAGTTTTCACTATGGCTCAGCAGGTCCGGTAAATACATTGAGCTGATGAAGAATATATTGAAAGGCGAAAATATTCCTGAAGAAATGGTCTTTATTCCTCTTATAGAGAGCGGTTTTAACCCCAATGCCTGTTCTCCTGCACGTGCAGTAGGATACTGGCAATTTATTGCATCTACTGCGAAGAAGTATGGACTGGTAATTAATTGGTGGATAGATGAAAGGAAAGATCCTGTAAAATCTACCTTAGCTGCAGCAAATTACTTCAATGACCTCTATGAGATGTTTGGTTCATGGAATCTTGCAATGGCCGCATACAATGCAGGAGAGGCTAAGATCCTTAAGGCAATCAGCAGGACGAATACAGATGATTACTGGTCTCTCCTTGATACTAAATACATAAAAAGAGAGACAAAGGATT
>Ga0187774_10000325_pt1 | contig 16248 bp, 15 predicted proteins | sample 0216_BV02_MP05_2_FD_133152 | JGI IMG/M metagenome (GOLD analysis project Ga0187774, IMG submission 133152) | Tropical peat soil microbial communities from peatlands in Department of Meta, Colombia - 0216_BV02_MP05_20_MG | ecosystem: Environmental > Terrestrial > Soil > Wetlands > Peat | place... | reverse complement strand
GCAGCCAGGCGATGGCGCTGCTGGCGATGACCTGGTCGAAGGAATATCCGCCGAGTGTGTGCCCGACGACGTCGCCGGGAGAGACATAGTCGGAGAAGCCGTAAGCCTCCATCTCCCTCGTGAACAGGTGCTCAGGCGGGAGCTCCTGGTCGAACGCGCGCGTCAGGTGCCACTTTCCTTTGTACGCCGTGTAGTACCCTCCCTTGCGCAGCATGTGGCCGAACGTCGGAATGTCCGTGGAAAGATTTTTCACCCACGGCACATCGAGATTCTCCGACATGCGGTTGTCTGCAGTTTGCAGCCCGGTCAACATGATCGAGCGCGAGGACGTGCACATCGTCGCGCCGATATGGTGTTGTCGCAGATAAGTGCCCGTGCGCGCGAGACGCTCGTGTCCTGGGAGGCTGAGGCCCCTCGGCCAGCGGGAGAAGTGACGCTCCTGATCGACGAACACAAAGAGAATGTTGTGGCCGGGCTTGATGGCGCCCCCTGAGCGAGTCCTTTGCGCTGCGCTAATGGCAGCAGCACCGATCGGATTGGTCCCCATCAGGGCGACGGCGACACCCGCCGACGCGTTCAGGATCAGATCGCGGCGTGAAATGTCGGGCGATTTCTTTGTCGTCATGTCGTCCTCAATCGAGTGGATCTGTCAAGACACCAAGCTAAGAACGTTACATCTAGCGATCGCTTCCTTCGAGGCGCCTAACGTCCGCAGCCACCGGCGCGCGCCGACAGATACCGCCAAATCGCCGTGCTCGTGCGTGCGACCGCGTGGGCTGCGCGGTTATGCCCCAACGTCAACGTAGTCGACGCGACTGGCCGGCTGAGGAATCGGCGCGCCGTCCTCGCGCAAGCCTTCTAGATGGAATTCGATCGCTTCGCGAATCTGAGCTTCGACTTCCTCAATGGTAGCTCCTGTAGCGACGCAACCAGGAAGGTCAGGGACGTACGCCGAGTAGTTTCCTTCGGCCTTTTCGATCACGATTGCGTAGCGCATTGGAACCTCACTTCTTCAATCCAGCCTGTTTCAGGATGCTATTCAGTGTACCCGGTGCGAGGTCGTCGTTGGGCTTACCGGGCACTGTCACTCGCCCCGCCTTTGCAGAGTGCTTGAACTGCCGATGGCTACCACGGGTAGCCACAAGAAACCAACCGTCGTCGCTCAATATTCTTAGTACCTCTCGGACCTTCATTCTTGCAGCATATCAGGGCACCTCGTCCGCGATGACCGCGTCGACCACGACCCGGCCGTTAGCCGACAAGTCCGCGACGTGAAGAAGAAGGCGAAAGAAGCACACACGGATGTCAACCTTGCTCTATTTGGTAAACGGTTGTTGTTTCAGCATCGAAGCTGGTTTGCTCGGATCATCGACGTCATAGCGGCAGCGACTGATTGGCGCGTAAACCGGGACACGCGGCAGTTGCTGTGTAAGATAAATTGCTTCGCCTGTGGGGACCGTGTTTACAAAAATGGGGCGCCCTCTATACAGAAGTATTGCGCCGGCAAAGTCGCTTCCGGTGCCAGCTTTGTCGCGCTTCAGGGAGTTACTTTTTCCATCATAGAAGAACCAGCGGTATCCGGTGTTATCAGATGCGCCGAACCGCTTGAAGTCCGCCTCACAGCCGCTCGGATTTCGCGAATACGCCACAATATCGATTGGGCTACCCTTTACGAATTCAATTTGCGCGCGCTTAAGGTTGGCGTGAATCGCGCCCGTCTTGGACTCCGCCTCAAAGGTCTCGCGCCATTGGTCTTACGACGGGTGCCTCTCCGGATGGAATAGATAGATCCCCCAACTCATCTCCGCTTGATAAATAAGTTGGAGGTGTTGCTGCACATCCACCTGGTGCCACGTCGGCTCGCTAAAGTCTTTGTTGCCTGGATGTGGGCGAGGGTCGCAGACTGGATCGCGTTCACTCGGGCCAAACGCCCGAAGATTCCGAAGGTAGGCCTCGCAAACGGTGTATCCCATTCCCTCTTTAGTGCGATAGATTGGCTTTCGGCTGCTATCTGCCAAGGCGCTCAGGGTCGACACGTAACACAGTGCACCGATTGCCACAGTCAAATACCATTGGCGCCGAATTTCCCCGCCATCGAACGTAGTCCCGGCGTTACCGGTGGCGATGAGCTCGGACGGCATTCTTGTCGCCTAACGCTATATGGATGCGAATAGTGTCCGGATAACATGGTCAACGCCGGGCGAGTGCGCGTCAATGGAACTTCGAATCAACGCATTAGCTGCCTTAGTCCGTCTTTCGCAGTTGGACATACCGCGAAAAAGGGACAAGCCGCTGATTGGCCACGACTATGCGGCGCGCGGTGGGGCGAGCGGCATAGAGCCGAAGAGGTACATCTCGGCGCCCGAGTCGCTACGCGCCCTGGAGCGGTTGGACTTCTTCTTCGACGCGCAGCACGCGCGCTGCGACGGCCTCCAGGTAGAAGCGCTCGTCTTGCAGCGCGCGTTGCAGGACGAAGCCCTGCGCGCTCGAGCGCACGAGGTAGCGCAGTCCGATCGCGAGCGCGAAGACGATCGCGCCGACGATGAAGTGTCCGATGAGTGCGATCGCGACCGAGATGCCGAGCACGGGCAGCAGCAGGAGCGGCAGGAGGCCGCGGCCGGCGACGAAGCGCTTGGCTGCGTCGCGGTCGATGCTCACTTTCGCGCGCCCCGCCTGGTACGCGGCGACGAACTCGGCGTGCGTCATCGCGCGCGGCGGCGCCGCTTGCGGGCGCGCCAGGCGAGGATGACGTAGGCGCGCCAGGCGAGGTGCACGCCGAGGTAGCCGATCGCCGCGAGCGTGAGCGCGAGCGCGGGCAGGCCGACGGCGAGCGGCTTGCCGAGCGAAATCATCCAGTGCGCGAGTCGGTGCAGCGAATCGAGCAGGTGCGTCCAGTCCATCTCGAACGGCTCGACCGTCGGCGGGCGCGCATTCGCCCCGAGCAGCAGCTTGCCGTACCCGTAGGCGAGCACATACAGCGGCACGATGGTGAAGGGATTGGTGTACAGCGTGACGAGCAGCGCCACGGGCAGGTTTCTCCTCAGCGGCACGGCGAGCAGGGCCGCGACCAGCATCTGGAACGGTCCGGGCACGAGGCCGGCGAACAGGCCGATCGCCACGCCGCCGGCGACCGATTCGCGGTTCAGGTGCCAGAGGTTGGGGTGGTGCAGCAACCGGCCGAACACCGCGATCAGGCGGTGGGAGCGTACTTGGTCGGCGTCCGGGGCGTACTTGCGGAAGAACTTGCGCATGGAGTCATCCGGCGCGCGGCCGGAGCGTTGCATTCTAGATGACGGGGGGCATCCTGGCGTTCGCCGCGGGCGTGCTGCTATTGCAGCACCAGGCGGCGCTTCCGCCGGCGGCGTGGTATTGGGCGCTGCCGGGGCTTGTCGTGCTGGTCGTTTGCAGCCGCGTGCTGCGCCTGCCGGCTGCCCTCGCGCTCGGCTTCCTGTGGGCCGCGGGATCTGCGCAACTGCGCATGGCCGACCGGCTCGCGCCCGAGCTCGAAGGGCGCGACCTCGTTGTGACCGGCGTGGTGGCGGGTCTGCCGGCGCGGAGCGAAGCCGGGCTGAGCTTCGAACTCGACCTCGAGCGCTCGGCGAGCGGCGAGCGGCTGCCGCAGCGCCTGCGCCTCGCCTGGTATCCGCCACCCGGAAGCGAGCCCCCGCGGCTCGAGCCGGGCGAGCGCTGGCGCCTGGGCGTAAGGCTGCGCCGGCCGCACGGCCAGGTGAACCCGCACGGCTTCGACTATGAGCTGTGGCTGCTCGAGCGTGGCATCGGCGCCACGGGCAGCGTGCGCGCGCAGCCTGCGGCCGAGCGGCTCGGCGAACGCGGCGGCGCCTTCGACCGCATCGAGCGCCTGCGCGCGGCCGTGTGCGAGCGCTTCTTCGACGCGCTCGGCGAGACGCCGGCGGCCGGGATCCTCGCCGCGCTCGCGGTGGGCGAGCAGCGCGCGATCTCGAACGAGGAGTGGCGCCTGTTCCGGCGCACGGGCGTGACGCACCTGATGAGCATCTCCGGACTGCACGTGACGCTCATCTCGGGGCTCGCCGCCTGGCTCGCTGCGCTCGGTTGGCGCGTCCTCGCGCGGCGCGCGCCGCGCCTCGTGCGCGGCTTCCCCGCGCGCAAGGTCGGCTCCGCAGCGGCGGTCGCCGCCGCGCTCGGCTACACGCTGCTCGCCGGGTCGGGCGTGCCGGCGCAGCGCACGCTGCTCATGGTCGGCGTGGTCGCGGCGGCGCTGTGGTCGGGCCGCATTGCCTCGCCCGTGCGCAGCCTCGCGCTCGCGCTCGGCGCGGTGCTGACGCTCGATCCCTGGGCCGTGCTCGCGCCGGGCTTCTGGCTGTCCTTCGGCGCGGTTGCGCTCATCTTCTACGTCGCGGCCGGCTGGACCGAGCGCGAGCCGTGGCTGGCGCAATGGCTGCGCATCCAGTGGGCGATCACCGTCGGGCTCGCGCCGGCGGCATTGCTGCTGTTCGGACAGGTGTCGATCGTCGGTCCGCTCGCCAACGCGCTCGCCATTCCGCTCGTCTCGGCGGTGATCACCCCGCTCGCGCTCGCCGCGGCGGTGCTGCCGCTCGACGTCCCGCTGCGGCTCGCCGCCTGGCTCACCGAGCGGCTGCTGGAATTCCTCGAGTGGTGCGCGGCGCTGCCGGCGGCGGTGTGGCAGTCGCATCTGCCGCCGCTCTGGAGCGTGCCGCTCGCGCTCGCGGGCGTCGCCTGGCTGCTCGCACCGCGCGGCACGCCGTGGCGCGCGACGGGCCTCGCGCTGATGCTGCCCGCCTTCGCGCTGCCCGCGCCGGCGCCGGCAGCGGGCGAAGCGTGGCTCACCGTGCTCGATGCGGGGCAGGGCCTCGCGGTGCTGGTGCGCACCGCCGGGCGCGCGCTGCTGTACGACGCCGGCCCGGCCTACGGTGCGCAGGCCGACGCGGGCGAGCGCATCGTCGTGCCGTTCCTGCAGGCCGTGGGCGTGACGCGCCTCGACACGCTGATCCTGAGCCACGACGACGCCGACCACTCGGGCGGCGCGATCTCGGTGATGGAAAACCTCGAGACCGATCTCCTGCTCTCGTCGCTCCCCGGGCGGCACGCGGCCCCGGCCTTCGCCGCGACCGCGGCGCGCTGCGCGCGCGGCCTGCGCTGGCAGTGGGACGGCGTCGAGTTCGCGCTACTGCACCCGGCGGCAGCCGACTACCGCAGCGCGCGCCGCGGCAACGACCTTAGCTGCGTGCTGCGCGTGAGCGCGGCGGGCCGCAGCGCGCTGCTCACCGCGGACATCGAGCGTGCGGCGGAAGCGCGGCTCGTCGCGCGCGAAGGAAGTGCGCTGCGCGCCGAGCTGCTGCTCGTTCCGCACCACGGCAGCCGCAGCTCCTCGAGCCCCGCCTTCCTCGCTGCCGTCGCGCCGCGCTGGGCGGTCGTGACCGCGGGCTATCGCAACCGCTTCCACCATCCGGCCGAGGAGGTGCTCGAGCGCTACCGCGCCTCGGGCGCGACGCTGCTGCGCACCGACCTCGACGGCGCGGTGCAGGTGCGCATCGGCGCCGCCGGCCTGCGCGTGGAGAGCGAGCGGCGCCGCTCGGCGCGCTACTGGCGGGGCATATAATCGTCCGGCGGAATCCTCCGCACCCACTATCGCGAGGAGGCACAGATGGCGAAGAAGAGCGCCGAGGCGGTCTACCGCGTCACCGAAGTGATCGGAACCAGCACCGAGTCGTGGGAAGACGCGGCGCGCAACGCGATCAAGACCGCTTCCAAGACCTTGCGCGACCTGCGCATCGCCGAGGTGACGAAACTGGACGTCAAGGTGGAGAACGGCAAGGTGGCGGCGTTCCGCACGCGGCTGCTGCTGTCGTTCAAGTACGGGTCCTGAGCGGTGCTCCGGGGCGAGCCGGCGTTCACGGCCGTCGTGCGGGTCGAGGGGCCCGGCCGCCTCGGGGACTTCCGCGAGCGCCTGCGCTGGCTGATGGTGCGCGACATCGACGCGGAAGACTACGTCGAGCGCCACGAGGCGGGCCGGCTGGAATACCGCTTCGAGCCGCAGAAGGGCATTCCGTTCCCGGCTTTTGCCGCCGCCTCCGCCGAGTTTCCCGAGCTGCGCGTTCAGGCCGAGTGGCGCGACGCGCTGCGCGGCGTGCGCGGGCGCGCGCTTATCGAGAACGGCAGGCTGATCGAGCAGGAGAGCGAACCGCTCGGCGATGAATCGCTCGCCTGCGCGCTCGACACCTCTGCCGAGGGCGAGCTCGAGCTCGCGCTCGCCTGCGCCCGGCGCGGCGCGCGCTGGCTCGGCTACGGCGCGAGCGCGGAGCGCCATGCGTATTTCGCGCTGGACGAGACCTCCGGCGAGCTGCGCGTCGCCGAAGACGCCGGCGCGCGCTGGACGGCTTGCCTGCGCGCGGGACGCGCGCGGGCGCTGGACGAGCCGATCGAGGACGCGCTGCTCGCGGAGCTCGAGCGGATCGCGTTTCGCTTCGCCAACGAATGGCTGTGGTTCGACGGCGAGCCGCCCGAGCAGATCGCGCTCGAGCGCGCGCGCTACGCTGCGCGCGGCTGGCCGGTGCGCGGGGCGAACCTGAAGGCCGAGCAGCGCGCTCGCCTGCCCGCGGCGGGACGCATCGAGCGGCTGCCGCCCGGCGCGGCGCAGGTGCCGGAGCTGCTGCGCGCGCTCTGGGGGGCGCGCCGATGACGCCGAGCGCGCGCCGTCGGCGCGTGCTGTGCGCCGATCCGGCGGGCCTGCATCGCATCGCGTACCTCGAGTGGGGCGAGCCGCGCAACCCCCGCGTGCTCGTCTGCGTTCACGGCCTGGGGCGCTGCGCGCGCGACTTCGACTCGCTCGCGGGCGCGCTGGCCGACCGCTACCGCGTCGTGTGCCCGGACATGGCCGGGCGCGGCGACTCGGACCGGCTGCGCAATCCGATGTCCTACGGCGTGCCGCAGTACGTCTCGGACGTGGTGACGCTGATCGCGCGCCTGGACGTCGAGTCGGTGCACTGGGTCGGCACCTCGATGGGCGGCGTGATCGGCATGGCGCTCGCCGCGCTCGAGGGCACGCCGGTGACGCGCATGGTGCTGAACGAGGCCGGGCCGGTGATCACGCGCGCCTCGCTCGAGCGCATCGCCCAGTATTTCGGAATGGCGCCGACCTTCCCCGACCTGGACGCCGCCGAGCGCTACGTGCGCGCAGTATCGGCGCCCTTCGGCCGGCACACCGACGCCGAATGGCGCTTTCTCACCGAGGTGGCGGTGCGCAGGAACGACGACGGCAGCTACCGCATGCACTACGACCCCCGCATCGCCGAGCCGTTCCGCGCGCAGATGCCCGACCAGGACCTCGAGCTGTGGCCGAGCTACGACGCGGTGCGCTGCCCGACGCTGGTGCTGCGCGGCGCGCTCTCGGACCTGCTCACGCGCGAGACCTGCGACCTGATGGCGACTCGCGGGCCGCGCGCCAGGGTGGTCGAGATCCCGGAGGTCGGCCACGCGCCGACGCTCCTGCACGCCGACCAGATCGCGATCGTGCGCGAGTTCCTGCTCTCGGACACGCCGTGGCCGGCAGCGCAGACGAGCGCCGCCACACCGGCCTGAGCCCGTTCGAGCTCAAGGACCGGCTGGTCGAGCTGGCGACCGAATGCACGCGCGTGAGCGCGCGCCTGCTGCTCGACGCCGGGCGCGCCAACCCGGACTGGCTCGCGCTCGAGCCGCGCGCAGCCTTCGTCGAGCTGGCGCGCTTCGCGCTCGCCGAGGCGCGGGCCTGCGGGCTCGCCGAGGGCCTCGGCGGCCATCCGGGCGCCCAGGGAATCGCCGCGCGCCTGCACGCGGCGACGGCGGTACCGCTGCCGGGCGCGGGGCTGCTGCGCGAGGCGCTGGAGGCGGCGCCGCGACTCGGGCTCGAGCAGGACGCGCTCGCGCACGAGCTCGCGCTCGGCGCGCTGGGCGCCGATTACCCGGCGCCGCCGCGCATGCTGCCGGGCGTCGAGCGAATTATGCAGGCATACCTCGCGCAGGAGCTGCAACGCGGCGCGCCGCCCGCGGCGCCCCCGCGGCTGTTCGCCACCGAAGGCGCGACCGCGGGCATCTGCTACCTCTTCCAGTCGCTGCTCGCCAACCGGCTGCTGGCCCCCGGTGAGCGCATCGCGATCGGCGTTCCCGCCTTCACGCCGTACCTCGAGATTCCGCGCCTGGAGGCGTTCCGCTTCGAGGCGCTGCGCCTCGCGGCGGACGAGGACGCCGACTGGCAATATTCGGACGCCGAGATCGAGCGGCTCGCCGACCCGAGCGTGCGCACGCTGTTCGTCGTCAACCCGGGCAACCCGGCCCCGGTGGCGATCGGGGCGCGCACGCTCGAGCGCCTCGGCAAGCTCGTGCGCACGCGCCGCCCCGACCTGATCGTTATCTCCGACGACGTGTACGCGCCCTTCGCCGAGGGCTACCGCGGCCTCGCGTCCGAGGCGCCGCACAACACGATCACCGTCTATTCGCTGTCCAAGTACTTCGGCTGCACCGGCTGGCGCCTGGGGCTGGTCGCGCTCGCCGCGGACAACGTCTGCGACCGCCTGCTCGCGCGGCTGCCGGCCGCGGCGCGCGCGGCCGCCGCGGCGCGCTACGCCTCGCTGTGCGCCGACCCCGGCGCGCTGCCGTTCGTCGACCGCATGGTCGCCGACAGCCGCATGGTGGCGCTGAACCACACCGCGGGCCTGTCGACGCCGCAGCAGGTGCAGATGGCGCTGTTCGCGCTGCACGCCCTCTCGGCGCGCGGCGCACGCTATCGCGCCGAGGCGCGCGCGCTAGTGCACGCGCGCCACGCCGCGCTGTACCAGGCGCTCGGCGTGCCGGCGCCCGGTGGCCCGCTGCACACCGACTACTACGCGACGCTCGACCTGCTGCGGCTCGCGCGGCGCCTGCACGGCGCGGACTTCGCCGCCTGGCTCGCGCGCGCGCGGCACCCGCTCGACCCGGTGTTCGACCTGGCACGCGAGCACGCGACCGTGGTGCTGCCGGGCGGCGGCTTCGAGGCGCCCGACTGGTCGATCCGCGTCTCGCTCGCCAACCTGCCGCAGGAGGCGTACCGCGAGATCGGCGGCGCGCTGCGCGCGCTCTTCGCGCGCTACCGAACGCAGGCCGGCACGGCCCCTTGACAGTGGCTGCCTAGGCAGGCAATTTCCTGCCTTGGCAGCGAACCCAGGGGGCGGGGGTGGCGGCAAAGCGGCCGGCCGGCTTGTACCGGGCGGAAACCTATCGCGTCGAGGACAGCGTCGGCTACCTGGTGACGCGCCTGCGCGCGTCGATCTTCGCCGCCGTGGACCGCGAGGTCGCCTCCTGGGGCATTTCGGCCGCGCAGGGCTCGATCCTCATCTACATCGCGCACGGGCGCGGCGACCGCGCCGCCGACATCGCGCGCGACTACGACTACGACACGGGCTCGATGACGCGCATGGTCGAGCGCCTGGTGCGCAAGGGGCTGCTCGAGCGGGTGCGCGACGGCGGCGACCGGCGCGTCGTGCGCCTGCGCCTGACACCAGCCGGAAGCGCGGTCGCGCGGCGCATCCCGCGGGTCGCCGCGAGGGTGCTAAACCGCCACCTGCGCGGGTTCACCAGGACGGAGTTCGCGCAGCTGAAGGCGCTGCTGCAGCGCATGCTCGCGAACGCAGGAGCGGGAAATGGCTGAGATGCCGCAAGGCCCCACGCGCGGGGCGCGCCGCCGCCGCGCGCTTAGCTTTGTGATCGCCGCCTTCGTGCTCGCCGGCATCGGCTGGCTGGCGTGGTGGTACCTGCAGGCGCGCGGCCACGAGACCACCGACAACGCGTACGTCGGCGGCAACCTGGTGCAGGTCACGCCGCAGGTCGCCGGCACCGTGGTGGCGATAGGCGCGGACGACACCGACCTGGTCGAGGCCGGGCAGACGCTGGTGCGACTCGACCCGGCCGATGCCGGCGTGGCGCTGGCGCAGGCCGAGGCGCAGCTCGCGCAGGCGGTGCGCGCCGCACGCACCGTTTACGCCAACAACAGCGTGCTCGACGCGGCGGTCGCCCAGCGCACCGCCGAGCTGCGCAAGGCCGAAGACGATCTCGCGCGGCGCATCGAGCTGGACGCCAAGGGCATGGTGACCAAGGAAGACCTGGAGCACGCGCGCAGCGCGGTCGCGGCCGCGAAGGCGGCGCTCGTCGAGGCGCGCGAGCGGCTCGCCGCCAACCGCGCGCTCACCGAGCGCATCACGGTCGAGGAGCAGCCGAGCGTCAAGGACGCCGCGGCGCGGGTGCGCGTCGCCTTCCTCGCGGTGGCGCGCGATCGAATCCCGGCGCCGGTAACCGGCTACGTCGCGAAGCGCGTGGTGCAGGTCGGCCAGCGGGTCGCCCCCGGAGATCCGCTCATGGCGGTCGTGCCGCTGGACGAAATCTGGGTCGATGCGAACTTCAAGGAGGTGCAGCTGCGCGACATGCGCATCGGGCAGCCGGCGCGGCTCACCGCCGACCTGTACGGCGGCCGCGTCGAGTATCGCGGGCGCGTCGCGGGCCTCGCCGCGGGCACCGGCGGCGCGTTCGCGCTGCTGCCGCCGCAGAACGCCACCGGCAACTGGATAAAGGTGGTGCAGCGCCTGCCGGTGCGCATCGCGCTCGACAGGAAGCAGCTCGCGTCGCATCCGCTGCGCGTCGGCCTGTCGATGGAGGTCGACGTCGACGTGCGCGACACGAGCGGGCCGGAGCTCGCGCGCAATCCCGTATCCGGCCCGGTGTACGCGACCCGGGCGTTCGACGAGCAGGCCGCCGCGGCCGAGGCGCGTGTGCGCGAGATCATCACCGCCAACCTGGGACGCGGCGGGTGAGCGCGGCGCCGGCAGCGGCGGTTCCGCCGCTCGAGGGCGTGGAGCGCGTCGTCGGCGCGTTAGTGCTGTCGCTCGCCGTGTTCATGACCGTGCTCGACACGACGATCGCCAACGTCTCGATCCCGACCATCGCCGGCGACCTCGGCGTCAGCCCGAGCCAGGGCACCTGGGTCATCACCTCGTTCGCGGTGTCGACTGCGATCGCCGTGCCGCTTACCGGTTGGCTGGTGGTGCGCTTCGGCCAGGTGCGGCTGTTCGTCACCTCGGTGCTGCTGTTCAGCACCGCGTCGTGGCTGTGCGGGCTCGCGCCCAACCTCGAAACGCTGATCGTGTTCCGCGTGCTGCAGGGCGCGGTCGCGGGGCCGATGGTGCCGCTGTCGCAGGCGATGCTGCTCGCCACCTTCCCGCGCGAGAAGGCGGGCCTCGCGCTCGCGCTGTGGTCGATGACCGCGCTGCTCGCTCCGATCTCGGGTCCGCTGCTCGGCGGCTGGATTTCCGACAACGCCACCTGGCCGTGGATCTTCTACATAAACGTGCCGGTGGGCCTGCTCGCCGCGGCGGTCACCTGGCAGATCTATCGCGCGCGCGAGTCCGCTACGCGCAAGGTGCCGGTGGACTACGTCGGCCTCGGGCTGCTCGTCACCTGGGTGGCGGCGCTGCAGATCATGCTGGACAAGGGCAACGAGCTGGACTGGTTCAGCTCGGGGCTGATCGTGGCGCTCGCCTGCGTCGCGGCGGTCGGCTTCGCGCTGTTCCTGGTCTGGGAGCTGGTCGAGAACGAGCACCCGATCGTCGACTTGTCGTTGTTCAAGCTGCGCAACTTCTCGGCCGGCACCGCGGCGCTCGCGGTGGGCTACGGCGTGTTCTTCGGCACCACGGTGATCCTGCCGCTGTGGCTGCAGACGATCATGGGTTATACCGCCACCTGGTCGGGGCTCACGGTGGCGCCGATCGGCATCCTGTCGCTGGTCATCGCTCCGATCCTGGGCCGTAATCTCGGGCGCGTGGACCCGCGCAAGGTCGCGAGTGCCGCCTTCCTGGTGTTCGCGGCGGTGTCTTTCATGCGCGCGCATTTCGACCTGCAGGCCGACTTCTGGACGATCGTGCTACCGACCGTGCTGCAGGGCGCGGCGACCGTGTCGTTCTTCCTGCCGCTTACCGCGCTCCTGCTCGCGGGGCTGCCGCCCGAGCGCATTCCGGCAGCCACCGGGCTGAGCAACTTCGCGCGCTTTACCGCGGGCGCCTTCGGCGCCTCGATGTCGGTGACGCTGTGGGACCACCGGGCCGCGCTGCACCGGGCGCACCTGGTCGAGCAGGTCACCTCGTACGACTTCGACGCGCGCGCGACGCTCGGCGCCCTGCGCGCCCAGGGGCTCGGCCACGGACAGGCGCTCGGGCTGGTGGACCGCCTGATCGACCAGCAGGCGCGCATGCTGGGCACCATCGACCTGTTCTGGCTTTCCGGAGTGCTGTTCATCTCGCTCATGGCGCTGGTGTGGATCGCCAGGCCGGCGAGCGTCGCCCAGCGCGCCTCCACCGACCCGGGCGCGCACTGAGCATTAGAATCCCCGCGTCTTCAGGAGATGCACATGAGATCGTTTGCACCCACCGCCCGCTCGCGGGTGCGGCGCCGGCCCAAGCGCGGGCACTACGACCGCGCGACGGTGTACGCCGTGCTTGATGCCGGCTTCGTGTGCCACGTCGGCTACGCGATTGGCGGCCAGCCCTACGTCACGCCGACCTGTTACTGGCGCGAAGGCGACGCGGTGTACTGGCACGGCTCGGCCGCCTCGCGCATGCTGCGCCACCTGGAAAAAGGCGTCGAATGCTGCCTCACTGTGACGCACGTTGATGCGCTCGTTCTCGCGCGCTCGGGCTTCAACCACTCGATCAACTACCGCTCGGCGATGCTCTTCGGGCGCGCGTGCAAGGTGGAGGACCCCGCGGAAAAGCTCGCGAAGCTCGAGGCGTTCGTCGAGCGCATGTTCCCGGGGCGCTGGCCGGGCCTGCGCCCGGTGACCAAGCGCGAGCTCAATGCGACGACGGTGCTCGGCATGCCGATCGGCGAGGCTTCCGCCAAGATCCGCAGCGGCCCGCCGCACGACGACGAGGACGACTACGCGCTGCCCATCTGGGCGGGGCTCGTCCCGGTGCGCCAGGTGGCCCGCGCGCCGGCCGATGACGGACGGCTCGCGGCTGGCTGCTCGAGGCCGCGCAACCTGCTCGATCTGTCGCACATCGGGCTCGGCCGGGCGCGCTAGAGCACGCCGATGGCGAGCCCGGCGGCGAACGTCGCGCCGAGCTCTTCGCAGGCGCGCAGCACCTCCGGCGTCACCTCGCGCAGCGCGATGATCGCCTCGTGCGCCTTGCGCAGGCGCAGCCCGGTGACGATGCGCTCGACCGAGGTTCGCGCGCCGACGCCGTCCTGGCCGGCGCTGATGAACAGCCCGTAGGGTCGCCCCTCGAGCTTGCCTTCGCAGGGATAGAACACGCGCTCGAGGAAGTCCTTCATCATGCCCGACATGTAGCCGAAGTTCTCCGGCGTGCCGAGCAGCAGCGCGTCGGCGGCGAGCAGGTCTGCCGGCCCCGCCTCGGCGGCGCGCTTCACCACCACGCGCACCGCGTCAGCGGCCTCGGCCTCGGCGAGGGCCGCGCGGGCGCCGCGCTCGGCCGCCTCGGCCATGTGCGCGGTCTTCACGCCGTGCGTGTGGTAGACGATGAGCAGCGTCTTCAAGATTTGAGGCGCGCGGCCGGATCCTGGCGGTAGAAGAGCGCGAGCTGCGCGTAGGCCTGCGGGTAGCGGCGGCGCGTCTCGTTCGGCGACTCGAAGAACGCTTCGCTCAGGACGGCGAAGAATTCCGCCGGGGCCTCGGCCGCGTAGGGATCGAGCCAGGTATCCTTGTTGCGGTCCACCGCGTCGCAGAAGCCGGCGTAGGCCTCGTCGAAGACGGCGCGCCAGGCGGCGCGATCCATGTCCTTATGGAGCGGCGGCACGCCGTCCGCCTCGCCGTCGCGCATGTCCAGCTTGTGGGCGAACTCGTGGATCACCACGTTGGCGTATTCGTCGTGCTGGGCGGCGTCCCAGGAGAGCACGACGGGCCCCCCGGGCCAGGACTCGCCCGCCAGCTCGTCGTCCCACTCGTGCAGCACGCCGCTCTCGTCGAGCTCGCTGCGCCGCACGCGGAAGTCGGAGGGGTAGACGACGATTCCGGTCCAGCCGTCGTACCAGTCCATCCCCACCTCGAGCACCAGCAGGCAGGCCTGCGCCGCGATCGCGAGGCGCATCGCATCGTCGATTGCCTGCCCGCGCACGCCCGAGAACTCCTTCTCGGCGAGGAAGACGAGCGCCAGCTCCTGCAGCCGCCGCGATTTTTCGGCGTCGAAACCGCGCAGGAAAGGCAGCCTCGCGAGCGTGCGGCGCCAAAGCGCGTCGTCGATGCGGTGGCGCGCGAGCACCCGCCGCCTGCGCCACGCCTTGAGCCAGCCCATGTCAACGCCGCCTGCCGTGCGCGGCCAGCCAGACGCCGGCGAAGATGAGCAGCATGCCGACCACGTGATAGGCGTGCAGGCGCTCGCCGAGGAACACGACCGCCATCAGGATGCCGAAGGGCGGGATCAGGTAGAGGTAGGCGCCCGCGCGCCCCGGTCCGATCGCCTGCACCCCGCGGCCCCACATCAGGAAGCAGGCCACCGACGGAAAGATGCCGAGGTAGAGCACCGTGAGCACCGGGCCCCAGGCGAGGGCCATGCGCCCCCCGGCGGCCAGGTCGGCGATGTAGATCGGCAGCATCGGCACCATGCCGGCGAGCGAGCAGGCCAGCAGGAAGCTCATGTGCGAGAGCGCGGGCGGCTTCCAGCGCAGGCCGACCGTGTACAGCGCCCACAGCGCGACGTTGGCGAGCAGGTACAGGTCGCCGCGGTTGATCTGCAGCGTCGCGAGCACGTGCGCATCGAGGCGTGCGACGATCGCCAGCACCCCGCAGAAGGACACCGCGACGCCGAGCAGCGCCTGCAGGCCGACGCGCTCGCCGAACAGCAGCAATGCGAACAGCGGGATGAGCGCGGGGGTCACCGACTGGATGAGCAGCGCGTTGGTCGCGGTGGTCTCCCGGATGCCGTAGTAGCCGACCATGTTGTAGATCGCGTTGCCCGTGAGGCTGAAGAACGCGATCGCCTTCCAGTGCGCGCGCACGACCGGCCAGTCGCGCGCGAGCTCGCGGCCGGCGAGCGGGACCAGCACCGCGATCGCGGTCGTCCAGCGCCAGAACGAGAGCGCCGCCGGCGTGACCTCCAGGTGCACCGCGCGCGCGACGATCCAGTGCCCGGCCCAGAACAGCGCGGTCAGGGCGAGCAGCAGGTGCGGCGAAACTTTGCGTGCGGCATCACGGTCAGACATCGGCGCCAGTACAATAACAGCATGGTCTCGGTCGTCCAGCTGCACCCGCAAAACACCGCCGCGGCGGCACTCGGTGCGGTGGCCGAGGGTCTTGCCGTCGAGGAGCGCGCGCTCGTCGCGCGCGCCCTGGAGTTCGCCGAGCCGCTGTACGCCGGGCAGGCGCTTTCCACCGGCGAGCCGGTCTGGTCGCACGCCCTCGGCCTCGGCGCGAGCCTGGCGGCGATCGGGCTCGATCCCGCGGGGCGCGCGGCGGGCGTGCTGTTCGCCGCGCCGAAATACCTCGGCGACGTGGAGGCGCTGCGCGAGGGCTTCGGCGAGGACATCGCCGCGCTCGCGACCGGGGTGGAGAAGCTCTACCAGCTGCGCGTGCTGACGCGCGGCTCGCCGGAGCAGCACCACGAGGTGCTGCGCAAGATGGTGCTCGGCATGGTCGAGGACGTGCGCGTGGTGCTGATCCGCCTGGCGAGCCGCACCCAGACGCTGCGCTGGTTCGCGAAGAACCCGGTGGCCGAGCGCGCGGCCTACGCGCGCGAGACGCTCGACATCTACGCGCCGCTCGCCAACCGCCTGGGCGTCTGGCAGCTCAAGTGGGAGCTCGAGGACCTCTCGTTCCGCTACCTCGAGCCGGAGCTGTACAAGAAGATCGCGGGGATGCTCGACGAGAAGCGCGTCGAGCGCGAGCACTACATCGAGAGCGCGATGGCGCTGCTCGCGGACGCCTTGCGCGGCGCCGGCGTCAAAGCCGAGATCGCGGGCCGGCCCAAGCACATCTACTCGATCTGGAACAAGATGCGCAGCAAAGGGCTCGACTTCTCCGAGCTGTACGACGTGCGCGCGCTGCGCGTGATCGTCGACTCGACCAAGGACTGCTACACCGCGCTCGGCGTGGTGCACGACCTGTGGCAGCCGATCCCGAAGGAGTTCGACGACTACATCTCGCGGCCCAAGGGCAACATGTACCAGTCGCTGCACACCGCGGTGATCGGGCCGGAGGGCAAGACGCTGGAAGTGCAGATCCGCACCGAGGCGATGCACCGG
>Ga0187774_10000324_pt1 | contig 16253 bp, 14 predicted proteins | sample 0216_BV02_MP05_2_FD_133152 | JGI IMG/M metagenome (GOLD analysis project Ga0187774, IMG submission 133152) | Tropical peat soil microbial communities from peatlands in Department of Meta, Colombia - 0216_BV02_MP05_20_MG | ecosystem: Environmental > Terrestrial > Soil > Wetlands > Peat | place... | reverse complement strand
TCCTCGAGCGTCGAGAAGCCTTCCTGGATCAGAATGTTGGCGACTTCCTCGTCGACGTCCAGGCGCTGCATGAAGAGCTCCCGCGTGCGCCCGCTCTCTTCCTGCTGCTTCTTGGCGGACTCTTCCTCGGTCATGAGGTTGATCTGCCAGCCGGTGAGCTCCGAGGCGAGCCGCACGTTCTGGCCGCTGCGCCCGATGGCGATCGCCAGGTTCTCCTCGTCGACGACGACGTCCATCGCGTGCTTCTCCTCGTCGACGACGATCGAGGTCACCTCCGCGGGCGCCAGCGCGCCGATCACGAACTGCGCGGGATCGGCGGACCACAGCACGATGTCCACGCGCTCGCCGGCCAGCTCCTGCGTCACCGCCTGCACGCGCGAGCCGCGCATGCCGACGCAGGTGCCGATCGGATCGATCCTCTTGTCGTTCGACAAGACGGCGATCTTGGCGCGAATGCCGGGATCGCGCGCAGCCGACTTGATCTCGAGCAGGCCTTCTTCGATTTCCGGCACCTCCAGCTCGAACAGCTTCATGATGAACTGCGGAGCCGTGCGCGACAGGATCAGCTGCGGCCCGCGCGCTCCGCGATCTATTTTCATGACCCAGGCGCGCACGCGGTCGCCGACGCGCAGGTTTTCCTTCGGGATCATCTGCTCGCGCGGCAGCAGCGCCTCCAGGCGGCCAGACTCGACGATCGCGTTGCCGCGCTCCATGCGCTTCACCGTGCCGGTGACGAGCTCGTCGCCGCGCGACAGGAAATCGTTAAGGATCTGCTCGCGCTCGGCGTCCCGGATGCGTTGCAAAATGACCTGCTTGGCGGTTTGCGCGCCAATGCGGCCGAACTCGATCGGCTCGAGAGGCTCCTCGATGAACTCCTCGAGCTTGACGTCGGATTTGCGCTTCTGCGCCTCCGTAAGCGGAATCTGCGCCGGCGGCAGCTCGACTGCGTCGTCGGGCACGACTTTCCATCTGCGGAAGGACTCGTAGCCGCCGGTGTTGCGGTCGATCGCGACGCGCACGTCCACGTCGTCGCTGTAGCGCTTCTTGGTTGCCGAGGCGAGCGCCATCTCCAGGGCGCCGAACACGACGTCCCGGTTGACGTTCTTCTCGCGCGCCAGCGCGTCTACCAGAAGCAGAAGTTCACGACTCATCTCGATACTCTCCGATCAGAGGTCAGGAACGAGCTTCGCCCGCTCCATGCCCGACAATTCAAGCGCCACCGCCCGCCCCTCGACGATCACGGTGGCCGCGTCACCCTGCACGCCCTGCAGCCGGCCGACAAACCTGCGCCGGCCGCTCGCGTCCGGCATTCTCATGCGCACATCGACGCGCTGGCCGGCGAAGCGCTCGAAATCCGACGCCTTGCGCAACGGCCGGTCCAGGCCGGGCGACGACACCTCGAGCCGCTCGTAATCGATGCCCTCGACTTCGAGCACCCGCACGAGCTGGCGGCTCACCTCGGCGCAGTCGTCCACCGTCACTCCGCCCGACTTGTCGATGAAGATGCGCACCAGCCGGCCGCGGCCCGACACCTGCGTGTCCACCAGGTCGTAACCCATGCCCGTCACGACGGGCTCGATGATGCCGACGATCGCCCCCATCACGTCAAAAATACTGTCGCGCAAACAAAAAATGGGCCGAAGCCCATCTTTTCCTTGCCGGGACTGCGTCCCGTTTCCTAAAGCGCGTGAATTATAGCCTCTTTTCCTCTGCGAAACAACGCCCTGCGGGACCTTTCGGCTCAGCGCGCCAAACCGAGGCGCTGCATAAGCGCGCGTACCGCGCCAGGCGCCAGCTCGCGCGCGTGCCCTGACGGCAGATCGCGCGGCAGCTCGAGCGGTCCGAAGCGCGTGCGCACCAGCCGGCTGACGCGCAGGCCGACCGCCTCGAACATGCGCCGCACCTCGCGCTTGCGGCCTTCGCGCAGGCCCACCCGGTACCAGCGGTTGGCCGCCGCGTCGGACTTGTCCGCGTCCGCCCGTTCCAGCGTCGCAAACGCCGCCAGCCCGTCGTCAAGCGTCACGCCGGTCAGCAGCGCATGCTGCTCGGCCGCGCCGAGCCGACCCAGGGCGCGCACCAGATACTCCCGCTCGATGCCGTAGCGCGGATGCATCAGCCGGTTCGCGAGCTGGCCGGAATCGGTCAGCACGAGCAGGCCGGAGGTGTTCACGTCGAGCCGCCCGACCGAGGTCCATTTGCCTGTGGCAAGCGGCGGCAGGCGCGTGAACACGGTCGGACGTCCGCGCGGATCGCTGCGCGTGACGATCTCGCCCACCGGCTTGTGATAGAGGAGCACCCGCGGCAGGACCGCTGCGCGCGTTGCGCCTTGCACCGGCTTGCCGTCGAGGAAGATCACGTCCTCAGGCGTGGCGCGGTCGCCGAGGCGCGCCGCGCGCCCGGCGATCGAGACGCGCCCCTGCGCGATCCACGTCTCGATCTCCCGGCGCGAGCCGAGCCCCGCGGCGGCGAGCAGCTTTTGCAGCCGCTCGCCGCGCACCGCTTCACCCGCCGGAGGCGGATTCGACCTGTGGCGCGGCCGGCTCAAGCTCCAGGGTCCTCGCGATCTCTTCCAGCGGCGGAAGCTCCTCCAGCGTACGCAGTCCGAGGTCGTCCAGGAACCGCTTGGTCGTGGCGTACAGCGCCGGCCGACCCGGCGTCTCGCGATGCCCCACGACGTCGATCCAGCCCCGGTTCTCGAGCGTCTGGACGATCTGCGCGGACACCGCTACGCCGCGAATGTCCTCGATGTCGCCGCGCGTCACCGGCTGGCGGTAGGCGACGATGGCGAGCGTTTCCATGACCGCGCGCGAATAGCGCGGCGCCCGCTCGGGCTGCAAGCGGTCGACGAACGACTGGAACTCGGGCCGCGTCTGGAAGCGCCAGCCGCTCGCGAGGTTAACGAGCTCGACGGCGCGCGTACTCCACTCCTCGCGCAGCTCGCCGAGCAGCCGGCGCAGGGTATCGGCGCCGATCTCCTCGTCGAACAGCCGTTTCAGGTCGCCGAGCGAAAGCGGCTCCTGCGACGCGAGCAGCGCGGCCTCGACGACGCGCTTCACCTCAGTGGGATTCAGCATCGGACAATTTTACGTAAATCGGGGCGAAGCCTTCGGCCTGCGTGACCACGATGAGCAGCTCGCGCGCGAGCTCGAGCATGGCGAGGAAGTTGACCACCAGCACGGCGACGCCGCGCGCCGGGTCGAACAGCTCCGAGAACTCCAGCACGCGGTGCTCGCGCAGCCGGCGCAGGATGGCGCTCATGTGCTCGCGCACCGAGAGCTCCTCGCGCGACACCCGATGGTGCGCCGCGAGCCGCGCACGATGCAGCAGCCCGCGCCAGGCCTCCGCCAGGTCCTGCGGGTTGACCTCCGGCAGGCGCTCGGCGATCGTCCTTTCGACCCACACCGAGACCGTCACCACGTCGCGGCCCGCCTGCGGCAGCTCGTCAAGCTTGAGCGCGGCCTTCTTGATCTGCTCGTACTCGAGCAGGCGCCGCACCAGCTCGGCGCGCGGGTCCTCCTCCTCCTCGCCGATCGCGGGAGGGCGCGGCAGCAGCATGCGCGACTTGATCGACATCAGCACCGCAGCCATGACGAGGTACTCGGCGGCGAGCTCGAGGTTCTTGGCGCGCATGATCTCGACGTACTCGAGATATTGACGCGTCAAGGGGGCCATCGGAATGTCGAGCACGTCCAGATTCTGCTTGCGGATGAGATACAGCAGCAGGTCGAGCGGCCCCTGGAAGGTCTCCAGGAACACTTCGAGCGCATCGGGCGGGATGTAAAGATCCTGCGGCAGCTCGATCAGCGGCTCGCCGTAGATGCGCGCGACCGGCGCCGGCGTCGGGACCGTCAGCTGAACGGGATCGCTCATTAGCCGTAGTCGAGGCCCAGCGCCTCGCGCACGTCGCGCATGGTTTCGCTCGCCAGCTTGCGCGCCCGCTCGCATCCGTCGGCGATGATGTTCTTCACCAGGGTGGGATCGTCGCGGTAGGCCTGCGCGCGCTCGCGCATCGGCGCAAGCTCGGCCAGCACGGCTTCGATCACCGGCTGCTTGCAGTCCAGGCAGCCGATGCCTGCGCTGGTGCAGCCCTGCTGCACCCACTGCTTGCGCTCGGCATCCGAATATACGAGGTGCAGCTGCCACACCGGACAGCGCTCGGGATTGCCGGGATCGCTGCGCTTCACGCGCGCAGGATCGGTCGGCATGGTGCGAATTTTCCGCGTCACGGTCGCGGGCTCGTCGCGCAGCTCGATCGCGTTGCCGTACGACTTGGACATCTTCTGCCCGTCCAGCCCGGGCAGGCGCGCAGACTCGGTGAGCAGCACTTCAGGCTCGACCAGGATCTTCTTGCCGCTGCCTTCGAGCCAGCCGTACAGGCGCTCGCGGTCGCCGCGCGATAGGTTCTGCTGCTCCTCGAGCAATGCCTGTGCGCGCTGCAAGGCCTCGGCGTCGCCCTGCTCCAGGAAGCGGCCGCGTAGCTCGTTGAACAGGCGCGACTTCTTCGAGCCCATCTTCTTCACCGCGGCCTTCGCCTTGTCCTCGAAGCCCGCCTCGCGCCCGTACAGGTGGTTGAAGCGGCGCGCGACCTCGCGCGTGAACTCCACGTGCGGCACCTGGTCCTCGCCCACCGGCACGTACTTCGCCCGGTAGATCAGGATATCGGCCGACTGCAGCAGCGGATACCCGAGGAAGCCGTAGGTGGACAAGTCCCGGTCGGCGAGCTTTTCCTGCTGATCCTTGTAGGTCGGCACGCGTTCCAGCCAACCGAGCGGCGTCATCATCGAAAGCAGCAGGTGCAGCTCGGCGTGCTCGGGCACGAGCGACTGCACGAACAGCGTCGCCTGCGTTGGATCGACGCCCGCCGCGAGCCAGTCGACGACCATCTCCCAGCCGTTCCTCTGCACGTTGTCGGGAGTCTCGTAGTCGGTGGTCAGCGCATGCCAGTCGGCCACGAAGAACAGGCACGGGTATTCGGCCTGCAGGCGGACCCAGTTCTTCAGCACTCCATGGAAGTGCCCCAGGTGCAGGGCCCCGGTCGGCCGCATGCCCGACAGCACGCGCGTTTCGTACATGGCGCGCGCTAGAGCAGCACGAAGGCGCGGATCAGCGCCTCCGTCTCGTTGAACAACGGAGCGAGGACGCTACCCAGCACGTTTGTGAACAGCAGCAGCAGGACAATCGGCAATCCCCACGGCTCGATGCGCGCGAATTGCCACGCCGCGCCGCGCGGCAGCAGCCCGGTCACGATGCGCCCGCCGTCAAGCGGCGGGATCGGCAGCAGGTTGAGCAGCATCAGGACTACGTTCACCAGAACCCCTGCGGCGCCGACGCCGATGACGAATTCGGCGGGACCGCTGCCTTGGCGGAGCACCACCTCGACCAGCCCGGCGATGCCGTAGTGCTTCAGCACCGCGAGCCACGCCTGGCTGCGCTCGCTGAGAGATACCCCGGCGCGCAGGAGCAGCGCCCAGGCGAGCGCCATCAGCAGGTTCGCCGCCGGCCCCGCCGCAGCCACCCAGGCCATGTGCTGCTTGGGACGCCGCAATGCGGAGTAGTTGACCGGCACGGGCTTCGCCCAGCCGAACAGGAATTTTCCGCCCGACATGAGCAGGATCAGCAAAGGCGCCACGATCGTCCCGAGCAGATCGACGTGCCGGAGCGGATTCAGGCTTATGCGCCCCTGCGCGTATGCGGTCATGTCGCCGAAGTGGCGCGCGACGTAGCCGTGCGCCGCCTCGTGCAGCGTGATCGCGAGGAGCACCGGAAGGGCGTAGACGGCGATTGTTTGTACGAGGTGGGAGACGTCCATCGACGCGCCATGACAAAGCGCCCAATTCTAGCAGACAGCCCGCGCGCGCCCGGCGCCGCGTCTCATCCCGTCACGGTCACGCCGATCGCCTCGAGCGGGCCGCGCCCCTTGCGCAGCACCACCGGCTGGTCCGCCGAGAGGTCGATCACGGTGGTGGGTTCGGTGCCGCAAGGTCCGGAGTCGAGCATGAGGTCGAGGTCGTGCTCGAGACGCGCGCGCACCTCGCCGAGTCCCGACGGCGGGCTGGCGTCGCCCGGCAGCGTCAACGTCGCAGAGAGCATCGGCTCGTTCAGCTCGGCGAGCAGCGCCTGCGCCACCGCGTGCGCCGGCACGCGCACGCCGATGGTCTTGCGCTTTGGGTGCATGAGACGTCTGGGCACCTCCCGCGTCGCACGCAGGATGAAGGTGTAGCTGCCCGGCGTGGCCGCCTTGAGTAGCCGGTACTGCACGTTGTCGACGATCGCGTAGGTCGCGATCTCCGACAGGTCGCGGCATACGAGCGTCAGGTGGTGCCGTTGGTCCACGCCGCGCACGCGACGCAGCCGCTCCAGCGCCTTGGCGTCGCCCAGATGGCAGCCGAGCGCGTAGCAGGAGTCCGTCGGATACGCGATCAGCCCGCCGCGGCGCACGATGTCCGCGGCCTTGCGGACCAGGCGCAGCTGCGGGTGCGTGGGATGCACCGCGAAATACTGCGCCATGCGCTCAGAGCCCCCAGTCGCGCCATATCGGGCGCAGCCGCTCGTCCAATTGCGGCAGCCCCCCGAGCTCCGCGCCTTCCCCCTCAGCATGGAAGTCAGAGCCGCGCGAAGCCGCGAGGCCGTGCTTCGCCGCGAGGGCGCCGAAGAGGGCGTACTGGTCCGGCGCATGACTGCCGCACACCACCTCCAGCCCCGCGCCGCCGCCCGCCAGAAATTCGATCAGCAGCCCCTCCATCGCCCCGGCCGACAGCGCGTAGCGACCCGGGTGCGCGAGCACCGCCTGTCCGCCCGCGGCCCGGATCCAGCCGAGCGCATCGCCGAGCGCCGCCCAGCGGTGCGGAACGTAGCCCGGCTTGCCCGGCACCAGATAATTCCTGAATACCTCGCGCACGTCGGCGGCGACCCCGACCTCCACCAGATGGCGCGCGAAGTGGGTGCGGCTCACCAGCGCCGGATTGTCCGCGTGGCGCAGCGCGCCTTCCAGGGTGCCGTGGATCCCCGCCTGCGCCAGCGACTGCGCCATCGAGCGCGCGCGCTCGAGGCGCCCGGTGCGCACCGCGCGCAGGCCATCTTCGAGCGCGGCGTTGTGCGCATCGATGCGCAGTCCGAGCACGTGCAGCGTGAGCCCGCGCCAGGTCACAGAAATCTCGACGCCGTCGATAAGTTCGAGCGGCAGCGTGCGCGCGGCCGCGCGCGCCTCGGCGAGCCCCTCGAGCTGATCGTGGTCGGTCAGCGCGAGCACGTCGACGCCCCGTTCCGCCGCGCGCCGCACGAGCGCCGCGGGCGAAAGTGCGCCGTCCGAGGCGCTCGAGTGGCAGTGCAGATCGATGTTCACGCCGGCTCGGCCATGAACGCCTCGACAAGCCGCGCGAGCGCCGCCGGCTGGTCGTGGTGCAGCATGTGGCCTGCGCCCTGCAGCGTCTCGTAGCGCAGCCGGGCGAACACGGCGCGCCGTTCGGCGTAGGCGTCCGGCCCGATCTTCATGCGCACGAGCGTGTCCGACTCGCTCGCGTCGATCCACAGCACCGGCGCGCTCACCTGGCGCCAGACCGCGCGCGCCTCCTCGTAGCGGTAGAGGATCGGATTGATGATCTTGTGCGCCGGGTCGCCGCGCAGCACGACGCTGCCGTCCTCGGCCTCGCGTCCCCAATGTCGCGCCAGGAACTCCGCGCGCGCGCGCGTCAGCCGCGGGTTGCTCGCCTGCAGCCTCTCGGCGAGCGCGGCGAAGCTCGCGTACGGCCGCAGGCCGGGAGGATCGCGCAGCTCCTCCAGCCAGCGCGCGTAGCGCTCGGGCGCCTGCTCGGGCCGCGTCGCGGCCATGCCGAAGCCCTCCAGGTTCACCAGGCGCGCGACGCGCGCGGGCCGAATGCCGGCGTACAGCGCGGCCACGTTCCCGCCCAGGCTGTGCCCGACCAGGTTCACTGGCTGCTGCGGCTGGATGCGCTCGAGCAGCGCGTCCAGGTCGGCGACGTAATCCGGAAACCAGTAGCAGTCGGAGCTTCCCCAGGCTGTGAGGCCGTAGCCGCGCCAGTCCGGCGCGTACACGTCCCAGTCCGCGGCCAGCTCGTCCACCAGAAATTGGAACGAGGCCGATACGTCCATCCAGCCGTGCAGCAGCACCAGCCGCCGCGCGGCGTTGCCCGGCCAGCGACGCACGTGATAGCGCAGGCGGCGGATGTCGAAGAACAGCGATTCGCTCGGGCGCATCGGCGTGCGGCTCACAAAAACTCGAAGTTCACGTCGGGCCGTCGGCCCGACACGAGGTCGGCGAGCGCGCGCGCCGAGCCGCAGGCGAGCGTCCAGCCGAGCGTCCCGTGCCCCGTGTTGAGGAACAGGTTGCGCAGGCGCGTTCGACCGATGACGGGAACGTTGCTCGGCGTCGCGGGGCGCAGGCCTGCCCAGTAGGTCGCCTCGCGGCTGGTATCGAGCGCTGGGAAGAGGCTGCGCAGGCGTGCCACGATCGCCTTGCAGCGCACTTCGTCGACATCCGCGTCGTAGCCGGCCAGCTCTGCCGTGCCCGCGGCGCGCAGGCGCTCGCCCAGACGGGTGATGACGATCTTGTGAGCCTCGTCGGTCAGGCTCACGCTCGGCGCGGCCGCGCCCGCGTCCCGCGGCAATGGCAGGGTGACCGAGTAGCCCTTGAGCGGATAGACGGGAATTCGCACGCCGAGCGCCGCGAGATAGAGCGGGCTGTAGCTCCCGAGCGCCACCACGTAGGCATCGGCAACGATGCGCCGCGTCTCGCCCCGCAGTCGCACGCCGCTCACCAGGTCGGCCGCCGCGTCGATCGCTTCGAGCGTGCGACCGTAGAGAAAGGCCACGCCGCGCTCGCGCGCCTTGTCGGCCAGCGCGCGCGTGAAGGCGTGTGCGTCGCCCGACTCGTCCTGCGGCGTGTAGACGCCACCGACCACGGTCACGCTGCTGCCGCGCAGCGCCGGCTCGATGGCGACGCACTCGGCAGCTGTCTTCACTTCGCGCTGGATGCCGAGTTGGCGCATGGCCATGGCGTGACGCGCGAGCGCCTCGAAGTCCCTCTCCTCGGTGCAGAAATGCAGGATGCCGCGGCGCAATTCGTCGTAACGGATTCCGGTCCGCTGGCGCAGCTCGATCAGCCGATCGCGGCTGTACAGGGCGAGGCCGGCCAGCTCGCGGGTATTGCGCTCCAGGCGGCCGGGAAGGCATTCGCCCAGGAAACGCAGCGCCCACTGCCACTGCGCCAGGCTGAGACGCGGCCGGAAGCGTAGCGGGGCATCTTCGCGCCCGATCCAGCGCAGGATCTTCGGCAGCACATCCGGGCGCGCCCAGGGCTCGGCGTGTCCGGCCGAGATCTGCCCGCCGTTGGCGAACGAAGTTTCCAGCCCCGGCTCGGGCTGGCGCTCGATCACCGTTACCTCGTGGCCCACCTCGGCAAGATACCAGGCGCTGGTTACACCGATCACACCCGCGCCGAGCACGACGACCTTCACTGCGACTCCTCAAGCTATGATATTCGCATGCCTATATTCTCTCTCGGAGAGCGCCGGGTCGAATTGCGCGGCGAGCACCATTTCATCGCCCACGACGCGACCCTCGTCGGCTCCGTCTCCCTGGAGAATGACGTCAGCGTCTGGTTCAAGGTCGTGATCCGGGCCGACAACGACCACGTGCGCATCGGCGAAGGCGTAAACATTCAGGATGGCTCGGTGCTACACGTCGACCCCGGCTACCCGCTCACTTTAGGGCGCATGGTGACCGTCGGCCACAAGGCGATGTTGCACGGCTGCACGATCGGCGAGGGAAGTCTAATAGGAATCAACAGCGTGGTGATGAACGGCGCGCGCATCGGCAAGGGCTCCCTCCTGGGCGCCAACACGCTGATTCCCGAGGGCAAGGAGATTCCGGATGGCGTGCTGGTCGTCGGCTCACCGGGCAAGGTAGTGCGCGACCTGCGCCAGGATGAACGCGATTTCCTTCTAAGGTCCGCGCACATCTATATCGAGCGGGCGCGACAGTACAAGCGCCAGCTGCGCGAGGAACCACTGCCGCCGTCGGCGCGCTAGCGTGCGCCGCGCCGCGTCACTTCGGCGCCATGCGGATTGCGCCGTCGAGCCGGATCACCTCGCCGTTCAGCATCTCGTTCTCGATGATGCTGCGCGCGAGCTGCGCGTATTCCGCAGGCCGTCCCAGCCGCGACGGGAACGGGACCATCTTGCCGAGCGATTCCTGAGCCTCCTTAGGCAGGCCAAGCAGCATCGGTGTCTCGAAGATCCCGGGCGCGATGGTGCATACGCGAATGCCGTTGCGCGACAGGTCGCGCGCAATGGGCAGCGTCATGCCGACCACGCCGCCCTTGGATGCGGAGTAGGCCGCCTGGCCGATCTGCCCGTCGAACGCCGCCACCGAGGCGGTGTTGATGATCACGCCGCGCTCGCCTGCGGCGTTCGGTCCCGCCTTCGCCATGGCATCGGCGGCGAAGCGGATCATGTTGAACGTGCCGATCAGGTTCACATTGATCACGCGCGCGAAGCTCGCCAGCTTGTGCGGTCCGTCCTTGGTGACGGTCCTCTCGGCGATCGCGATGCCGGCGCAGTTCACCAGCACGTGCAGTCCGCCGAATGCCTTGAGCGCCAGATCGACCGCCGCCTTGGCATCGGCCTCGGAAGTGACGTCGGTCTTGACGAAGCGGGCGCCCGCGCCGAGCTCCGCGGCGAGCTTGTCGCCGGCGTCGGCCTGCATGTCCACGATCACCACCTTGCCGCCGTTTTCGGCCGCCATGCGGGCGGTCGCGGCGCCCAGCCCCGAGGCGCCTCCGGTGACCAGAAATACGCTGTTCTTGATTTGCATCGGATCTCCTTGCGAACCGATTGGGTATCGGACCGCACATGCTAAACGCTCGGCTCGCCGCTCGGCAAATGGCCTGCACGATAGTGCTACGTGCGCTCGCCTGTCTTGAGAGAGCGCCTTCAATCGGCGAGAATTCCACGCCTTCCCGCCCCGTGACCAGATTTTGACCAAGCCCGATCCGCGAATGCAGCTTTCCTTCGGCGCATCCTTCGAGGATCTGTACGAGCGCGACGGGCTCGTGCGCCTCGATGCGGCCTTCCTCGAGTGGGTGGGCGAAGCCGACGCCGGCCTGCGCACACGGCTGGAGAGCGCGCGCGTCCGCCCGGATGCGCTCGCCGCGAAGGAAGAATCCGATCTGCTCATCGCGCTCGCCCCGCTGCTGGAGGATTTTCTCGGGCGGCTGTTCGGCATCGGGTCCGAGCTGCAACGCCTCGCTGCGCGCCACCACGAGCTCGCCCCGCTTTTCTCGGTGAAGCGCCTTTTCGTCCAGCGTCGCGCGCTGCACAAGGTAAAACCCGAAGAGCTGCGGGAATTCGACGCCGCGGCTGGCGAGGCCGAGCTCGCGCGCGCCTTCGGCGAGCCGTTCAGCGAGCTCGGCTTCGCGCGCGCGGTCACCGCATGGCAAGACGACGAGGCCGCGCATGCGACCGAGCTCGAGCTTGCGGCGCGCTACGCGGCCTGGGCCGCGGGCACCCCGGAGGGGCGCGCCAAGCATCGTGCGGGAGTGCTCTTCAAGGCGCCGCGCAAGCTCGACTTCATGCGGCTGGTGCCGGTGCACACCGAATCGCTGCATGGGGCCGCGCGTCACACGCTGGACGACGATCATCTGCGCCGCCGCGAGGGCTTCGCGCTCACCGACCGCGGCACCGATTTGGTCGGCGCGCTCGACCAGGCCAACTACTGCATCTGGTGCCACGAGCAGGGCAAGGACTCGTGCTCCAAGGGACTGAGGGACAAGTCGCCCGCGAAGGGCTTCAAGAAGACGGTGTTCGGCGTGACGCTCGCCGGCTGCCCGCTCGAGGAGAAGATCTCGGAGTTTCACCAGGTGAAGACGCGCGGCCTGCCGCTCGCGGCGCTGGCGATGATCACCGTGGACAACGCCATGGTCGCCGGCACCGGGCATCGCATCTGCAACGACTGCATGAAGTCGTGCATCTACCAGAAGCAGGACCCCGTCGACATCCCGCAGGCCGAGACGCGCACGCTCAAGGACGTGCTCGAGCTGCCCTGGGGGTTCGAGATCTATTCGCTGCTCACGCGCTGGAACCCCCTGAACCTGCGCCGCCCGTATCCCCGGCCCGCGAGCGGCAAGCGCGTGCTGGTGACCGGACTGGGTCCCGCCGGGTTCACGGTCGCGCACCACTTGCTGAACGACGGGCACACCGTGGTCGGCATCGATGGGCTGAAGATCGAGCCGCTCGATTCCGCGCTGTCCGGGGTCGACGCCCACGGCCGGCGCCGGCCGTTCCGGCCGGTGCACGATGTCGCGGAGCTGCGCGAGCCGCTCGATGCGCGCGTGATGGCCGGATTCGGCGGAGTCGCCGAATACGGCATCACCGTGCGCTGGGACAAGAACTTCCTCAAGATCATCCGCCTGCTGCTCGAGCGGCGCGGCGCCTTTGCCATGTTCGGCGGCGTGCGCTTCGGCGGGACCGTCACGGCCCGCAGCGCGCTCGAGATGGGCTTCGATCACATCGTGCTCGCCGCAGGCGCAGGGCGCCCCACCCTGCTCGACATCCCGAACGGCCTGGCGCGGGGCGTGCGGGCCGCGTCCGACTTTCTCATGGCGCTCCAGCTCACCGGCGCCGCGCGCCGCGACTCGATCGCCAATCTGCAGATACGCCTGCCGGTAGTGGTGATCGGCGGCGGACTGACCGCCATCGACACGGCGACCGAGTCGCTCGCCTACTACGTCGTCCAGGTGGAGAAGTTCCTGACGCGCTATGAGGCGCTTTGCGCCGAGCGCGGGGAAGCCGCCGTGCGCGCGCCGTGGAACCGCGAGGAGGCCGGCATCGCCGAGGAGTTCCTGGCGCACGCGCGCGAGATCCGGGGCGAGCGCGAGCGCGCCGCGCGCGAGGGGCGCGCGGCGCGCGTGGTGGAGCTGCTCAAGGGCTGGGGCGGCGTGCAGATCGTCTATCGCCGGCGCCTGGTCGACTCGCCCTCCTACACCTTGAACCACGAGGAAGTGGAGAAAGCGCTCGAGGAAGGCATTGCTTACGCCGAAGGCCTATCGCCGACGCGCGTCGAGCTGGACGAATTCGGCCACGCGCGCGCGGTGCGCTTCGCTCAGCAGGGCGGCGCCGAGATCGAGCTGCCGGCGCGTGCGGTGCTGGTTGCGGCGGGGACGCAGCCCAACACGGTGCTCGGACGCGAGGACCCTCAGCACTTTCACCTCGACGGCAAGTATTTCGAGGCCTGCGACCGCGACGGCCGGCGCGTCGAGCCCGAACGCGCGATCTCCAAGCCCGTGCACGCCGAGATCCTCATGTGGCGCGCTCCCGACGGCCGCTTCGCAAGCTATTTCGGCGACCTGCACCCCTCGTTCTTCGGCAACGTCGTCAAGGCGATGGGCGGCGCAAAGCAGGGCTATCCGCTGGTGAGCGAGGTGCTGGCGCACGTGGCGCCGGCCTCGCCGCTCGACGACGCGGCGTTCCTCGCGCGGCTGAACGAGGACTTGCGCCCGGTGGTGCACGAGATCAGGCGCCATACGCCGAGCATCGTCGAGGTGGTCGTGCGCGCCCCGCGGGCGGCGCGCGAGTTCCATCCGGGACAGTTCTACCGCCTGCAGAACTTCGAGACGCTGGCGCCGAAGGTCGACGGCACGACGCTCGCCATGGAAGGCCTCGCGCTCACGGGTGCGTGGGTCGACAAGCAGCGCGGGCTGCTCTCGACCATCATCCTGGAGATGGGCGGCTCGTCCGACGTCTGCGCGCACCTCAAGCCCGGCGAGCCGGTGGTCCTGATGGGTCCGACCGGAACTCCCACTGAGATCCCCGGCGACGAGACGGTGGTGCTCGTGGGCGGCGGACTGGGCAACGCCGTGCTCTTCTCGATCGGCCACGCGCTGCGCGCCGCGGGCTCGAAGGTGCTCTACTTCGCGGGCTACAAGCGCGTGATCGACCGCTACAAGGTCGAGGAGATCGAAGCCGCGGCCGACGCGGTCGTGTGGTGCTGCGACGAGGCCCCCGGCTTCGCACCGGCGCGCGCGCAGGACCGCAGCTTCGTCGGCAACATCGTCGACGCGATGCTCGCCTACGTCACCGGGCGGCTCGGCGCGCAGCCGATCTCGTTTCACGACTGCGACCGGTTGATCGCGATCGGCTCTGACCGCATGATGGCAGCGGTGGCGCGCGCACGGCACGAAGGCCTCAAGGAGCACCTCAAGTCGGCGCACCTGGGCATCGGCTCGATCAATTCGCCGATGCAATGCATGATGAAGGAGGTATGCGCGCAGTGCCTGCAGCCGCACGTCGACCCGGTGAGCGGCGACCGCAGCTACGTCTTTTCCTGCTTCAACCAGGATCAGCCGCTCGACCTCGTCGACTTCGCGGCGCTCGATCAGCGCCTGCGGCAGAACGGCGTGCACGAAAAGCTCACCGCGCAGTGGATCGACCGCTGCTTAAGGATGCTCAAGCTGCGCGCCGACCGAAAGGCGGCGTAGCGGGGCGGCCGAGCGTGTGCTAAGTTCGCGTGGAACGCTAGAACACGTACGGAGCAGGCGATGAAATTCCCGCGCGGCGTCCTCGGGCTCGTATTCGCGCTGGTAGCGGCAGGCGGGCCCATCCGCGGTTTTGGCGCCGAGCCGATCAAGGTCGGCGAGCTGAACAGCTACAAGGTGTTTCCGGCGTTTCTCGAGCCTTACAAGAAGGGGTGGCAGCTCGCGCTGGAAGAGATCAACGCCTCCGGCGGATTCGGCGGGCACAAGCTGGAAGTCGTCTCGCGCGACGACGGCGGCGATCCGGGAAGCGCGGTGCGCGTCGCCGAAGAGCTCATCTCGCGCGACCATGTCAACCTGCTGATGGGCACCTTCGCCTCGAACGTCGGGTTGGCGGTGTCGAACCTCGCCAACCAGCGCAAGACCGTATTCATCGCCGCCGAGCCCCTGACCGACAAGATCGTCTGGCAGGATGGCAACCGCTACACGTTCCGGCTGCGGCCCTCGACATACATGCAGGTCGCCATGCTGGTGCCCGAAGCCGCCAAGCTGGAGAAGAAGCGCTGGGCGATCGTCTATCCGAATTACGAGTACGGCCAATCGGCGACCGCTTCCTTCAAGCAGCTGATGGCCAAGGCGCAGCCCGGCATCGAGATCGTCGCGGAGCAGGCGCCCCCGCTTGGCAAGATCGACGCGGGCGCGGTGGCGCAGGCCCTGCTCGACGCCAAGCCCGACGCGATCTTCAGCTCGCTGTTCGCGGCCGACCTGCAGAAGTTCGTGCGCGAGGGCAATACGCGCGGCCTGTTCAACGGGCGCGCGGTGTTCAACCTGCTCGGCGGCGAGCCCGAGTATCTCGACCCGCTGAAGGACGAGACCCCGCAAGGCTGGTGGGTGACCGGCTATCCGTGGAACCAGATCAAGACCCCCGAGCATACGAAGTTCCTGAATGCATACCGCAAGCGCTGGAACGACTATCCGCGCGTGGGCTCGGTCGTGGGCTACACGACGATGTACACGGTCGCCAACGCGCTCAAGAAAGCCGGTTCGACTGACACCGAGAAGCTCGTTGCGGCGCTCGAAGGTCTGCGCGTGGAGACGCCCTTCGGCCCGATCATTTACCGCGCCGTCGACCATCAGTCGACGATGGGAGCCTACGTGGGGCAGCTCGCCGTGAAGGATGGCAAAGGCGTCATGGTCAACTGGCACTTTGCAGACGGGGCGGACTACCTGCCCTCGCCCGCCGAAGCGAAGCTGTTGCGCAAACGGTAGCCGCCCTCCGGCTCCGCCGCCCATGAGCGCGTCGGCGGTCCTGCTCCAGTTTATGAACGGCCTGGCCGGCGCGAGCTCGCTGTTCCTGGTCGCGGCGGGCTTGTCGCTCATCTTCGGCGTCACGCGCATCGTCAATTTCGCGCACGGCTCTTTCTATATGCTTGGGCTGTATCTTGCCTACACGCTGATCGGAATTTTCGGGCACGGCATGGCCGGCTTCTGGGGCGGCGTGCTCCTGTCGGGCGTCGCCATCGGGCTCGCGGGCGCGCTGGTCGAGAGCCTGCTGTTGCGCCGCCTTTACACCGCCCCCGAGCTGCTGCAGTTGCTCGCGACTTTTGCGCTGCTGCTCGTCATCCAGGATTTCACGCTCTGGGCATGGGGGCCCGAGGACCTGCTCGGCCCGCGCGCGCCGGGGCTGGAGGGCGCGTTGACCATCGCCGGAGGACGTTTCCCCGAGTACGACCTGCTGCTGATCGTGCTCGGACCGGCGGTGCTGCTC
>Ga0187774_10000323_pt1 | contig 16262 bp, 15 predicted proteins | sample 0216_BV02_MP05_2_FD_133152 | JGI IMG/M metagenome (GOLD analysis project Ga0187774, IMG submission 133152) | Tropical peat soil microbial communities from peatlands in Department of Meta, Colombia - 0216_BV02_MP05_20_MG | ecosystem: Environmental > Terrestrial > Soil > Wetlands > Peat | place... | reverse complement strand
GAGACGGCCGGCATTTCCAAATACAAATTGCGGAAGGCCGAGGCCGAACGCAAGCTGGAATCCACACAGCAAAATCTCCTTCGCGTCCGGGATATCATCGGCGAGGTCAAACGGCAGATCAACGCGCTCGACCGGCAGGTCAAAAAGACCGAGCTTTATCAGGGGCTCCAGACCGAAGCCCGGACACTCGAACTGAACCTTCTGATTTCAGAATACCGGGATCATCGAACGACACTTTCGGAAGTCCTTCGACAAATTGCCGAACTGAAAACCGACGAATCCAGGCTTCTGGCCGAGCTGTCAAAAACCGAGGCCGAGCTGCAGTCCGTAAAAACCGGCGCCATCCAGAAAGAGACGACTCTTTCCTCTTTGAAACAGGGCGTCTACGACACCCAGACTCTGATCCATCGACAGGAAAACCGGATCGAGCTTTTACGGAACCAGATCCATTCCTGGGATGAGCAACGGACCAAGCTCGGCCAGGAACAGTTGCGTCTCGAGCAGACTCTGACACAATCCGCCACACAAGGAGAGGAAACCGAACTGCAACAACACAATGTCGCCACGGTTCTTTCCGAACGGCGGGGGCGATTGACGGCCCAGGAAACCGCGCTGGCCGAAGTGGAAGAGCAACGCGCTTCTCAAGATGCCGGGCTCGAAGAAAACAAGACGCGGCTCTTTGAGACCATGGCTGAGATGACCGAAGTGAAAAACCGCGTCGCCTCCCTAGAATCCCGCAAAAAAGAGATCCAGCGAATCCAGGATAAAGGCCGATCCGAATTGTCCTCGGTGGATCAACAACTCGATCAGAATCGGCAAGCCTTGGAAACCGAGCAGTCCCACTTGAGCATTCTTCTGGACAACCTGAACCGGATTCAGGCCGAAGGAACCCGCCTGGCGGAGGAGTCCACCCAGAAGCAGGACGCACTCGCGACACAAACCGAGGAGATTTTTGGGCAATGGGAGGCGCTGACACTGGCACAGGCTCGCCTCACATCGCTGCAAGAGAATGAAAAGGCGATGATGACAACCCAGACCGGTATTTTGTCCTGGTTATCCGAGCGGCCTGAGCTCCGAAACCGGCTTCACGGCATTGTCGCCGATTTCTTGGAGGTGCCCAAAGCCCTTGAGTCGGCGATCGAGGCCGTTCTGGGCGACCAACTCCAGGGTTTATTGATGGACGACCATACGACGATTAAGGAGGTCATTTTCTCCCTGAAATCGACCTCGCTCGGCCGCGGCGTATTCTTACCCCGGCTCCCGCGCCTGACACGCTCCGCCCAGGTTCATTCCTCCGGCGAGCCGTTCGAAGGCTTCATCGGACCGGCGCTGCATCAGGTAAAAGTGAAACCCGGTTTTGAAGACGCGGCCCAAGCCCTCCTAGGTGATGTTCTTTTGGTTCGGGACCTTGACGCCGCCCTGAGGCTCTGGAGCCAACTCCGGATCGGGTATACGATTGTGACCCTGGAGGGAGAAGTCCTCACCCCAAGCGGGCTGCTCTGGGCCGGGCGGCGCCCCGGATCACAACACGGGCTCTTAATAACCCGGCGTGAAATCCGAGAGGCCGAAGAACAAACAAGACAACTGGAGACCGCCTTGGGCATGTCCGAGGCCGAGAAGGCTGCGCTCGCCGCAGATCTGGAGCGGCTTCAACAACAGCAGCAGGAAACGATTGAACACCGCCAGAAGGAGGAATCCGCCGTCGCATCGCAGCGACAGAAGATCGCCCTTCTGGAAGCAGACCGTCTCCGACTGGAAGAACGTCAGGGGTTGTTGCAGATCGAGCACGCCCAGGAAGCTCAAGAAGCCGGCTCAGCGGAGAAGGCGCTGGACGAGGCCCTCCATCGATTAGAAGTACAACGGCAAGAACAGGAGCGGATCGAGACCGAGCTTGCGCGCCTCCAGGAAACGGCCAGGAACTTTTCCGAGCGACAGGACCTGCTTCGGGTCGAGGTGACCCAGCTGAAGGTGGATGTCTCGGCGCTGGCCCAACAGGAAGAAGCGTTATCTAAAGAGCGGCTCCGCCTAAGAGATGAAGAGGCCTCATTAAAGGAACAACAACAGCGTCAGGCGACCGAGATGATGACATTGGAATCGAAAGGGCTCGCCGCCCGCCAGGACATTGAGGAAACCGAAAAGGCGATCGGCACCTTGAGCGTCCAACTTTCGGAGACGCAGCAGCGCTTGTCGGTCGAGACCGAATCATATATGGCCGATCTGGGACAGATCAAACAGTTCGAAGACCATTTGACTCAGATCCGGGCCGAACGAGGCCGTGTGGAAAAACTTCACAATGAACTGGACGTGCGCCAGACCGAGTTGAACCTCCGGATCGAACACTTGGTCGAACAGGCCTCCAGTCTCCACCAAACCGTTCTTGAGGAGGCGGCCCAAGCGATGACGGACCCGATCGATCCCCCCTCGGTCCAGGAACGATTGAACGAACTGCGGGCAAAATTAGAACAACTGGGGCCGGTGAATCTGGCCGCAATCGACGAATACAAAGAACTGGACGAACGATACCGATTTCTGACGACGCAGGAGACCGACCTGACTCAATCGATCGAGGACTTGGAGTCTGCCATCTCGAAAATCAACCGGACCACCAAGGATATGTTTTTTTCGACCTATACGGCGCTCCGCGAGAAGTTCAAGGAGGTCTTCCAGAATTTCTTCGTGGGCGGGCAAGCCGATCTGATCCTTTTGGATGAAAGCAATCCGTTGGAGTCGGGGATCGAGATAGTTGCGCAACCGCCGGGAAAGCGGCTGAAGAGCATCAGCCTTCTGTCCGGCGGGGAGAAGGCCCTGACGGCAATCGCTCTGTTGTTTGCCAGTTTTCTGATCCATCCCAGCCCCTTCTGTATCCTCGACGAGATCGACGCCCCGTTGGATGAGGAAAACATCCGCCGATTTTTGAAGGTGCTCCGCCAGATGACGGACCATTCTCAGTTCCTGATCATCACGCATAACAAGCGGACCATGGAGCATGCCGATCTTCTTTACGGGGTCACGATGGAGGAGGCCGGCGTATCCAAACTGGTCTCGATCAAGCTGGAGGGAAACGGCAACGGTCACACGGCGCTCGAACCCACGTCCATAACGGCCGAGTCCTCCACGACCGCGACGGCTTAGTTCATCTTGGTGAAGTGGGATTTTGGAAGGAAGCATGGGGACGGCGCAGCCGATGAAGGGACTCGGCCCCACCCGCGTAGAAGGGGCTCTGCCTAGTACAGTTTCAGATCGCTGAACTGCTCTTCGATATTCTCGATCAGGTCTTTGGCTTTCTTTTCTATCATGCTTTCTTTGACCAGCTTATCCTGCCGAAGCTGGAAAAGTTCGTGGGTGATATTCACCGCCGCCAGCAGGGCCAATTTCGTGGCGGGGAAATTTTTCCCGGTCTTGGCCAGCTCGTTCATCTTCCCATCCACATAGCGGGCCAATTTGCCGACGTATTGTTCATCCGCCTCCCCCGCAATGGTATACCGCTGGCCGTAGATCTCAACCTCAACCTGTTTTTTCACCTCTCCCCTCGCTTTCTGGGCTCTTTATCTAAGGGGGCCGCTTCTGCCAACAAGAAAAAGCCCCTCACATGCCCCCGCGCCCTGCGCCTCTCGCGGCGGAGCCGCGAATCGGTTTATTTGCACCTTCTTTTTCTGTGGACCTCGCATGATCCGGACGGACCGGCCCGGTTTCCATTTCGGACAGGATTCGCTTCACCCGGGAGCGCAACCGAACTCGGTCATGGTTCCAACGGAGTGAATCGCGTTCCCGCTTGGCCAATTGTTGGGAGATCGTCTTGACCTTTTGTTCCAAAAAAACGTTGTCCTGTTTCAAACGCTTGAGCATTTCCAAGATCTGGTGCACGCGTTTTTCCAATAACGTCATTTGATCGATCGGCATGACAACGGATCCTTAAGAAATAAGAGGGAGGCTCACCTCACCGCCTCCAAAGGAAAATTTTTGGAGCCACTCGATTGCATTCGCCGAATTCATTCCCCGCTCGCTCGTCGTGCTTAGCGGATAGATTCCATGCCTCGGCCGCGGATGGTCGCTTGGATTCAATGGAAAAGAATGGGATAATCCCGAGGGCGGAGACGCGGCTCGGGATGGAAGAGACGGATCAACGGAAAGCCCATGAGGAGAGATCACGGTTGCAACTCCTCAAAATTGATCCAACTATACCGTCTTCCCGGACCATTTGTCAAGGCGAAACCAAAGCGCCCGTCACCGGATGGACGGAATCGGCTCCGGCGATCCGACGGTATTCATGGTAGCTTCGCATCACTTTCTTGGTAAAGTATCGCGTTTCATTAAACGGAATCGACTCGATGAATTCGTCCAGATTCCCCACGCCCTTCTCGGCCCACCGGCCGACCGCTTCCGGGCCGGCGTTGTAACTGGCGATGGCCAGGACCATGTTTCCGTTGAACTGTTCGATCAGATGCCCGAGATACCACGCCCCGAGATGAAGGTTGGTCGATTCATCCAGCAATAATTCCGGTCGGAAATCATCCAGGCCCACCCGCTTGGCCACCCATTCCCCGGTATAGGGCATGAGCTGCATCAACCCCAAGGCCCCGACCTTGGAAACGGCCTTTGAATCAAACGCGCTCTCCTCGCGGGCCACGGCCGCGACCAGATAGGGATCGGTTCCCACGGCGGGACTTTGTTGCTGAACCCATTCCACGAAGTGATAAGGATATGCCTGCTCCCAGAAACTTTTTGGGATCTCATCCCCTCCTTTTTCCAAGACATCCTGAAAATAAAGCCGCAAGAGGCGAAGGCTGCGGTGGTAGTCGCCCGCGCCGTAGAGCAGCCCGGCCAGCTTCAAGACCGTCGGCTTGTCCGTCGCATATCGATCCGTCAAAAAGGACAGTTCCTGGGTCGCCTCCGGTTGGAGATGCAGGCTCATCAGCTCTACCGCGATCGAATAATGCCGATCGCGTGTGAGCGCAGGGCTGGCTTCCCCGATCGGCAAGCGAACTGAATTCCCGTTCACCGGCTTTTGGTGGTCCTCCGAGTCTTCGATTAAGGCGTCCGGACGAGGATCCGTTTTTCCAAGGTCGGACCCGGAAGACTGGATTCTGGACAGTCGGACCTGGGCCTGCTGGCAATAGAAGCTCCGCAGATAATCCCGGCAAACTTTCCGGTAAGCCTGCGTCGCTTGGTCTGACTGGTGGATTTGTTCCGCACTGCGCCCGATCCAGTATCCGAACTGGCCGCCGGACAGGCTGGCGGGATTTTTTTGCCAATAGTCCCCCAGGACCTGGATCGCGTCCCCGTACCGCCCCGTCTTGTAGGCGATCCAACCGATCCGCCAGACGGCATCCTCGGCGGATGGATCGCCCGGAGCCTCCGCGATGACGCGGTGATATGTCTTCAAGGCCTGTTCGATCTGTCGACGGTCCTCATAAAAATCTCCGATCATAAATAGGAGTTTGACACGATCCGGACTGGTTGGAAATCGGTCGGCCAGCTTCCGCTCCATTTGCAAAGATCGGCCCTCATCGCCTTGTCGAATCGCGATGCGTCCCATCCAGAAAAGGGCGCTGGTCAGAAGGTCCGGCCGCCCGGTCCGGCGTGCCAGGTCTTCCAACACGCGATTGGCCTCATCATATTGTTTGAGCTGGATCAGGGTTTCCCCTAATTTCAGACTCACATCGTCGCGATTCCCCGGTTCACCTGCGGCCAACAGCGCCTTGAATTCGACCGCAGCCTCGTCATATCGAGCCGCGTCAAAGAGGGTCCGCCCCCGCTGATATCGCGCCTCCGCGGACGGGGCCGGGATCGATATGCCCGAGGTTTCCATCTGCTGAAGACTCTTTTGCGCCTCCGGCGCCTCCAGACTATCCGCGTAAAAAAACCAGACTCGCTGCAGTGCCCAAACGGCCTTTGCCGAATCTCCGAGCTTCGACGCGCAGTCGGCCAGCCGAAGCAAGGCCTTGCCGGCATTGAAATCACCGGGAAATCGGGTCACAAACTCTTGGAACTGCGTGAGGGCGGTTTGGCAATCCCCGGATTGAGCCCAGGCATCTGCTTTTTGAAAAGCGGACTGGGCAGCGAGTACACTCTCCGGATACTTCTGGGCCAGGCGGTCGTAGGTCTAAACCGCCTGAGTGTACTGGCCGAGTTTCACCTAGTTTTCGGCCATGAAAAACAGCGCGTACTCTTCGAGCGAGGGAACGTCCAGGATGGCCTGCGATAAAAGCGCATCCGCTTCGGGTGTTCCCTTTTCGGCGGCCCATCGCCCCAAGAGAAATCCGCCCCGCTTCGACTGCGCAGAGCCCGGATATCGGTCTCGCAGCGACTGGAGCAGGGTCACGGCGGCTTCGCGATTCCCTTGATCGGCAAGCTGTAAGGCCGTCGCAAAGCAGTCCTCGGCCGGCGCACAGTCCTGCGGAGAGGTGGTCGATTCTTGAGGCACGGCCAGGGGCTGCTCCAGGCCAGGGTTCTCGTTCCGTTCGGAAGGAGGGGTCGTGGGCACGATCAGCGGTTTTTGAGAAGAACAGGCCCCAAGCCACCCCCAACAAATGAGCAGTAAGGCACTGGCCACCTTCGATGTGTTGAACCGATTTGTTATCACGTCTTCGATTATAACACAGACCAAGACCAGATCAAGACACCTTGTTCATCGATTCGAAACTGTGTTACATTAGGCGCATGCAAAAGACGAATCTCAAACAACTCTCCTTTGACGAGTTCGACGGGTTTATGCGGGAGCTGGGCTGGCCGAAGTATCGGGCTCAGCAACTCCGGGACTGGATCTACAAGAAACAGATCTTCCAGTTCGATGGCATGACCAATCTGTCAAAATCGGACCGAGCGGCTCTTGAAACACGGGCCATGATCGGGGACCTTGAGTTGGTCCGGCATCAGCGTTCGACGGACGGGACGCAGAAATTCCTGTTCCGTCTGTCCGATGGTCATGAAATCGAGTCCGTATTGATCCCGGAGGAAGACCGCAAAACACTTTGCATCTCGACCCAGGTCGGCTGTACCCTCGACTGCACCTTCTGCCTCACCGGAACCATGGGCCTCCTCCGCAATCTCAAGGCCTACGAGATCGTTGATCAAGTGCTCTGGGTGCTACGCCACCTCGAACCGGGAGATCTATTAACCAATATCGTTCTCATGGGAATGGGAGAACCCTTGGCCAATTACCGGGAGGTGACGGAAGCCTTGAAGCGCCTGACGCACCCGAAACTGGTCGGCCTCTCTCCCCGAAGAATCACCCTTTCCACCGCCGGCCTCGTTCCCCAGATCAAACGGCTGGGGGAGAGCGGACTGAATGTTAACCTGGCCGTCTCGCTTAACGCGACCACCAATGCAATACGGGATCGGCTGATGCCGGCGGTCAACAAACAATATCCCTTGGAAACGCTTCTCCGGGCCTGCCGGGACTATCCCCTCCCGCCCCGCCGGCGGATATTTTTCGAGTACGTTCTTTTAAAAGGAGTGAATGATTCCGAGCCAGACGCCCACCGCCTCCTCCGGCTGCTCAAGGGCCTCCGATGCAAAGTAAATCTGATTCCTTTTAACGACTACCCCGGCGCCCCTTTTGGCCGTCCGGACGACGAAACCGTGCTGCGCTTCCAAAAAATCCTGATCGAGGGGCACCTCACGACCTTCGTTCGAAAAAGCCGCGGGCGCGACATCCTGGCCGCCTGCGGCCAACTCCGCACGGAGTTGACAACACCCGAGGCTCTTGTTTAGGATGTTTGATATGCCGATCTTGTCGGGTCTCCTGTTCGCATGGCTTCTGTTCTTTTCGTCCTCTCCGGCCCAGGCCCGGGCGATTCAGGTCCACACTCTTGAGAACGGGCTTAAAGTCATACTCGTCGAAGAGCACAAAGCACCGGTGGTGACGATCCAGATCTGGTATCGCGCCGGTTCGCGGAACGAGGTCACCGGAAAAACCGGCCTCGCCCATCTCACGGAACATATGATGTTCAAGGGCACTCCCAAATACGGCAAGGGTGAATTTTCCCGGATGATCGCGAAGGTGGGCGGGACCGAAAACGCCTTCACCTCAAAGGACTACACCGCGTATTTCGAAAACCTGTCGACAGATCAGATCGGGCTGGCCCTGAACCTCGAATCCGACCGGATGACGAATCTCTTGCTGGACACGAAGGAGTTCCAACTGGAGCGGGAAGTGGTCAAGGAAGAACGGCGCCTTCGGACTGACGACGACCCCCAGAGCCTTGTCGTCGAGTACCTCTATGCCATGGCCTACTTGGTCCACCCGTACCACGCCCCGACCCTCGGATGGATGACGGACCTGAACAGCCTGGAACGAAACGATGTGACGGCCTTCTACAAGAGGTATTACTCGACCAACAACGCGATCCTGGTCATCGTGGGAGATATCAATCCCGAGACGCTGCTTCCCAAAATCCAGCAGACGTTCGGCCGGGTCCCGAAGGGCTTCCCGGTTCCGCCCTTCCATATCGTCGAACCGGAACAAAACGGCGAGCGGCGGTTCGTGATCAAGAAGGAAGCCCAATTACCGTTTGTCTTTGCCGGCTACCCCGTTCCCAATTTTTCTCATCCGGACAATTACGCCCTGGGCGTGCTGGCCAACATCCTGTTCACCGGAAAAAGTTCCCGTCTCTACCGAAGCCTGGTTTATGAACAGAAACTCGCCCTCGACGTCGGCGGAGAGTACCCGAATCTCTCGGCCAGCCCGGATCTGTTTTACTTTTACGGCATTCCTCAGCCGGGCCAAAGCGCGGAGGATTTGGAGAAGGCGATGTATGCCGAGATCCAGAAGGTGGCCAGCGAACCGATCAGCGACCCGGAGCTTCAAAAAGCCAAGAATCAGATCGAGGCCGGTTTTATCATGGGACAGGATTCCAACTTTTTTCAGGCGATGCAAATCGGAAGTGCGGAGGCGGTGGGTGCGGGTTACGACTATCAGGAATCGTACGTTGAAAACATACGGAAGGTCACAAAAGAAGATGTGATGCGGGTCGCCAAGACTTATCTGATCGAAGACCATCGGACCGTAGGAATTCTGATCCCTCAACCTCACAAGGAATAGATTTTCCATGTTGAATCCCCACATCCGAGAAGCGTCGAACTATCTTATCCGGCTGTTCTTGTCGGGAGCGATCCTCTTTTTTTGTCGGGCCGTCCCACTGGAAGCGGCCCCGGCCACTCACCTTTCGCCAAAACGCTTTGTCACCGACAACGGCATGACGGTCATCATTCAGGAGGCCCACTCACTCCCCGTAGTCAATGTCGAGGTGATCGTCAAGGCCGGAGCCGTACTGGAACCGGACGACAAAGCCGGTTTGGCCCATCTGACAGCCGAGCTTTTGGATGAAGGAACCGCCACCCGGAGCGCTACCCAGATCGCGGACGCGGTCGATTTCATCGGAGCCGGTCTCTCCGCGGACGGCGGCGAAGATTATGCCACGGCCTCGCTACGGGTTTTGAAGAAGGATCTGAACACCGGCATGGATCTGCTGTCCGATATTCTCCTTCATCCCTCTTTCCCCGACCAGGAGTTGGAACGCAAGCGTCAAGAACTCCTGGGGGAAATTATTTCGGAGAAGGATCAACCCGGCGAGGTGGCCGACAAGGCCTTCAATCAGATCGTCTTTGGGGCAAATCCTTACCACCGGCCCACAGAAGGCACGGAGCAGACCTTGCCGGCCATTTCCCGCGCGGATGTCCTCCAATTTTACGAGCAATACTACCATCCGAACAACGCGATCATGACGATCGTGGGCGACATCACCGAATCGGAGGCGGTCAGTCTTCTCAAAACCTATTTCGGTCCATGGGCACGAAATCCGATCCCGGCCGTGACGATTCCACCGGCCGTCGGCTTGGAAAAATCCGTCGTTAAACTGATCGACAAGGATTTGACCCAGGCCAATATCATCCTCGGCCATCTGGGAATCGACCGAAAAAACCCGGATTACTACGCCGTGACCGTCATGAACTATATCTTAGGAGGGGGCGGATTTTCCGCGTCTCATGACCAATATCCGCGATAACCAGGGGCTCGCTTACAGCATTGACAGCCATTTTGAAGCCAGCGCCTTTCCCGGAAGTTTCACCGTCTCGCTGCAAACCCGGAACGCCGCGGCTCAGCAAGCCATCGATGGTACCCTGGCCGAGATTCGGAAGATCCGAACCTCACCCGTCACCGACCGGGAATTGGAAGAGACCAAGGCTTTTCTGATCGGTAGCTTTCCGCTTCGGATCGACACCAGCGCAAAGATTGCCGGGTTTCTCGCCCAGATCGAGTTTTATAACTTGGGTTTGGACTATATTGAACGCTACCCCAAACTCATCGGGTCGGTCACCAAGACCGATGTTCAGCGAGTGGCGCAGAAGTACCTCGATCCGGATCATCTGGCGCTGGTCGTGGTCGCCAAACAAGACGAAGCCAAAATCCGACAGAATTAAAAACTATAAATATCAACCTAGCGAGCAAAGCGAGCGAGAGGGGGAGGACTTCGACGAGCTCAGTCGAGTCGCTCCATCCGGCTTTGCACGTGGAGGGGGGGACGCGAGCCCCTTATTATATGGATACGCAGACCCATCAAAACATCGAGCGATTGCGAAAAATCATTCAGGAGATGGAGTCGGTCTTGGTTGCCTTTTCCGGGGGAATCGACAGCTCGCTGGTATTGAAAATCGCTCATGATGTTCTTGGAACCCGGGCCGCGGCCGTCACCTCCGTTTCTCCCACCGTACCGGCTTCCGAATTGGAAGTCAGCCGCCGGATCGCCAGTCAGATCGGAGTTGCGCACCACTTCATCCCATCCACGGCTATGGAGCGACCGGAATTTTACCAAAATGGTTTTCGGCGGTGCTATGCTTGCAAACAGGATCTTTATTCGAACGGGACGCGACTGGCAAACAAGCTCGGCCTGCGATGGTTGGCAAACGGCACCAACCTGGATGACCTCAAAGATGTCCGGCCGGGCCTTGAGGCGGCCGATGCCTTCGGCGTACGAAGCCCCCTGGTCGAAGCCGGCCTCGATAAAACCCAGATCCGTTTATTGAGTCGGGCGCTCGAGCTTCCCAATTGGGACAAACCGGCCGAGGCCTGCCTGTCCTCCCGCGTGCCTTTCGGAACGTTGATCACCGTGGAACGATTGGGTCGAATCGAACGGGCCGAGGAGATTTTAAAGAAGGAGGGATTCCGACAGGTCCGGGTACGCGATCACGGCGAGGTGGCCCGAATCGAGCTCGCGACGACGGATTTCGTCCGACTGCTCGATTCAACGCTCCGTGAGCGGGTGGTGGCCGCCGTTAAGGAAACCGGATTCCGATACGTCACGATGGATCTCCGGGGTTATCGACAGGGAAGTCTCAACCCGGAGACATCTCCATGAAGGATTCAATAACGGGATTCCGAGTCGCACACGCGATGATCATGATTGGATTGATCGCCGGGATATCGATCGCTGTTGCGACCGCTGCGGAAACACCTCCTCCCCCAACCGTCGCAGCTCTTCCCGATCTCTCGGCCAAACTCCAGACAACCCTGATCGACCTAAACGGCCACCGCTCTCTCTCGACGGTACATATCTACCGATCCGGTCAATCCGTTCGCTACGAGCATACGGATTCCGACCCGCCCGATGTCTGGATTATGGATTTCAAGGAAATGAAGGAGTATCGAATCTACGCGGGGGACAAAATCTATTTCGAGACGCCGATTTCCAACCGATTGTCGTTTAAAGCCCAACGCGAGGGACTGATTCCAAAAGAAGACCACCCGGAGTTGATTGAAACGCGGATCCCTCTGAGGGAGGACCGGATTGAAGGACATCCTTGCGACATTGTCCTCCTCATCCGTTCGATCAAAGACCGGAAGGATCTTGGGACGGATTACACACTGCTGTGGGAAGCCCGAGACCTGAATCGACAACCGCTCCGGATCGCCTACCATCAGCCGAGTTCCACGCTGGCCGTTATCGATCTCCTGGCCGTCCAGCCGGGACCCATCGATCCGGGACTCCTTCAACCCCCATCGGGATACGCCAGCATGAGTCCGTATTGACTTCCCTTTATTGCTTCGCCGGCTGGGTGATTTCTCGTATCGCCTCGTCGACGAGCCGCCGCTGGTCCGCATCCGTCAGACTTCGGGCCAAAACCTTCTCGGCCGCCAGCAGAGTCAAATCCACGGCAGTGCGCTGAATCTCTTGAAGGGCTTGCTGCTGATCCCGCTGAATCTCGGACCGGGCGTCCGCCAGCATCCGCTGTGTCTCCTGCTCTATCCGCCGCTCATTCTCTTCAAGCTGCTGCTGAGCCTGCTTTCGGGCCGATTCCAGAATCGACCGACCCTGTTCCTGGACCGACTTGAGTTTGGCCTCGTACTGACTCAGGAGCTGTTCCGCCTCCTGTTTAAGCCGTTCCGCCTGATCCAGACTGTCCTTGATCTTTTTTTCCCGTATCTCCAGCATTTCAAGGATGCCCGGCAGGGCAAAGCGCTTGAGCAGATAGAGAAGAATGCCGAAGGAAACGATCGACCAGAAAAGCAACGGGGACAGAAAATGTGTATCGAACTGCGGCATGGCTTATTTCCGAAGGCCCAGGATGATGAAGGCCACCACCAAACCGTACAGCGCGATCGCCTCGACCAGCGCGAATCCGATCCACATATATTTCCCGACCTTGCCCTCGGCCTCCGGCTGCCGGGCCACGGCTTCGATCATCTTTCCGAAGATAAAGCCGATGCCGACTCCCGCGCCGCCGAACCCGGCCGCGGCCAAGCCCATTCCCAATAACGCTGCTGCGTTTGCATCCATAATGTTTTCTCTCCTTTCAATTAATGTAACTTAATTGCATCGCCCAGATAAACGGTCGCCAGAATCGTAAAGATAAACGCCTGAATGAAGGCGACGATCACTTCCAAAATATAAACCGCCACAGTAAAGGCGAACGGCAGCCAGCCGATCAGCACGCCTCCCGCCAGCATCAGGCTGAACAGGACAAGCAGAATCGTGTGTCCCGCCGTCATATTCGCAAAGAGCCGGACGGCCAAGGTCACCGGCCGGGCCACCTGGCTCACCACCTCGATCGGAATCATCAACGGCAGAAGCCAGCCCGGGGTGCCGGGCGGAACCAAAATGCTAAAAAAATGGAAACCGTGAACCGTAAAGCCCACCACCAGGCTGATCACGTAAACCACGATCGCGAACAACGCCGTCACCATGATCTGACTGGTGACCGTATAGGTCCCCGGAATCAGCCCAAGCAGGTTGGCGAACAGGATAAAGAAGAAAAGAGTCACGATGAACGGGAAAAAACGCATTCCCTGCTCGCCCATATTTTCCATCACCAATCCGCGCAGGAACTCGAGGCTCATCTCGGCCAGGCTCTGAATCTTGGACGGAACGAGTTGGCGCCCGCGAACGGCCGCCCAAAAGAACAGAGAAACCGCCGCCACGACGACCCACATCATCACCACGGCCTGATTGATCGAAAGATCGAACCCGAAGAGATGGATCGGAATCAAGGGATGCAATATAAAATGATCAAGCGGATTTTCCATGGGTCAGTTTAACGCTCTTTTTTGTCTTCGGGTTGGTCCCCGGAAGTGGCGATGCGATAGACGGTGCGAAACCCCGCCGCGGCCCCGATAAAAACACCCACCACCATGATCCAGGGACGCGTTCCAAGCCAGGTGTCCAACAGGTATCCCAAACCCGCGCCCACTACGGTCGAGACCACCAGCTCGACGCCGATCCGGGCCGCAAAGGACAGTCCCTGACGAAATGGATCCTGAGGATCCGCCATATCTTCCCCACCGGACGTGGGCAAACGAAGTGGTTATCTAACCAGAAATGTCGAATCTTGTCAAGGTGGAAGTTTTGCAAACGGCCAGGCCTCAGGAGGGTCAAACAAAAGCCGCCGGAGCAGTAAGGGTCTCCGTCAAATCGGGTCCGTTCATCTTTACTTTTCACCGGGAGCGTGCGATAATTCGGGGCATGACGACATCCGCCAACGACAAGGTCCGCGTCCGGTTCGCACCCAGTCCGACCGGATATCTCCATATCGGCGGGGTCCGCACCGCGCTGTTTAACTGGCTCTTTGCGCGTCACAATCAGGGGACGTTTATTCTTCGGATTGAGGACACCGACCTCTCGCGGTCTACAGAGGAATCGATCCGGACGATTCTCGACAGCCTACGCTGGCTGGGACTGGACTGGGACGAGGGACCGATACGACAGATGGACCGCCTCCCCCTTTATAAAGAGCATGCCGACCGTCTTCTTAAAGAAGGCAAGGCCTACCTCTGCTACTGCACGCCGGAGGAACTGGAACAGCGTCGCAAAGAAGCCCAAGCCAAGAAGCTCATTCCGCGCTACGACGGACGATGTCGGGATCGAAAAGGTCCGGCTCCGGACCTCCCGGCCGCAATTCGGTTTAAGGCCCCGAAGACCGGACAGACCCTCGTGGACGATCTGGTCAAGGGCCGCGTCCAGTTCGATAATGCACAGCTGGACGACCTGATCATGCTTCGCTCCGATGGCGTCCCGACCTACAACTTCGGCGTCGTGGTGGACGACTCGCTGATGGGCATCACCCACGTGATCCGGGGGGACGATCATTTGAACAACACCCCGCGTCAAATCCAGATCTACCATGCTCTGGGCTACCCCCTTCCGAAATTCGCGCATCTGTCGATGATCCTCGGTCCGGACAAAAGCCGTCTTTCCAAACGTCACGGCGCGACCTCGGTGACGGAGTATCATGAGCAGGGCTATCTTCCGGAGGCCCTGATCAACTATCTGGCCCGGTTGGGCTGGTCGCACGGCGATCAGGAGGTTTTTAGTCGGGATGAACTGATCCAAAAGTTTTCGCTCGACAGCATCACCTCTTCCCCAGCCGTTTTCAATCCGGAAAAATTGCTTTGGTTAAACGGGCATTACATCCACGAGGCCGACAGCCGGCGGCTGACCGGACTGCTCAAACCTCTAATGGCCGGTCAGGGGATCTCGGCCGAAACGATCGACGACCACGCTCTGAATAAGGTTATAACAGCGGTCAAGTCGCGTTCGCGGACGCTGATCGAATTGGCTCAGGGCGCGACTTATTTCTTTAAAGAAGACCTGTCCTATGACGAAGCCGCCCGAAACAAATTTCTGACGCCGGAGATCCGTCCGGTGCTGATCGAGCTCGTCAGCCGACTGGAAACCGTGGCGGCTTTCACTCCGCCCGAGTTGGAAAAAACTTTTAAAGCTCTGCTCGACCAAAAAGGATTGAAGCTGGCTCAACTGGCTCAACCCGTACGCGTGGCCCTCACAGGCCGGACCGTCAGTCCCGGAATCTACGAGGTGATGGAGATCCTCGGGAAGGGGCGCAGCCTCGCCCGATTGAAGAAAGCGACGGACGGGATCGCGACGCCTGCCCCGAAATAGCGATTTTCAGATGATGGATAATGAATACACCGAATCTGCGAAAGGAACGGAGGTAAGCATGACAAACGCAATGAACGTAACGCAGGGACTGCGCTTACTAATACTTGTTGGATCGATCATCGGGGCTTCCGCGTGCTCATCGGTCTCGGTGAACTCGAGCGCGAAATATTACCCCAAATTTGACTACACCCATTTCAAGACTTACAACTGGATGCCGAAAGCCGAAACGAGCGATAACCTACAACAAACGGTGATTGCCGCGGAGGTGGGTCACATGATCGAAGCCGAGGTGGAGAAGGGTCTCGAAGCCCGCGGTTTTAAAAAACTGACCACCGGAAGGCCCGATTTTTACGTGAATTACCACGCCCGCGTCCAAGAGAAAGTTGAACCCCAAGTCCTGACGTACAACTGCGGTTATACGATTTGCAGCAGCGGCGTTGATATGAAACACATTAGGGAGGGAACGCTGATCCTAGACATCATCCAGGCCGATAATAACGATGTGATTTGGCAGGGAACCTCGGTCGCCAATGGCGTGGATCCATCCAACCGAAAGGAGGCCATTGAAACGGCGGTCAGTCAGTTGCTCAGCATCTTCCCACCCAAATAAAACGCGGATCCGGTGCCGCCTGACGATGCATTTTTCTAAATAACGATTGACTCGATCCCGTCGGATGGTGCAAGATAGCGCCGGCATTTCCTCCGATTTTCCATTTACTATTTTCCATTTTCCGCGAATGCCCCGGGCCGCGGTAAATGGTAAATCGTAAATCGGGGCATTCGCTTGGGGGATCGTCTAATGGCAGGACGACAGACTCTGACTCTGTCTATCGAGGTTCGAATCCTCGTCCCCCAGCCAAGTATTTTCAG
>Ga0187774_10000322_pt1 | contig 16264 bp, 19 predicted proteins | sample 0216_BV02_MP05_2_FD_133152 | JGI IMG/M metagenome (GOLD analysis project Ga0187774, IMG submission 133152) | Tropical peat soil microbial communities from peatlands in Department of Meta, Colombia - 0216_BV02_MP05_20_MG | ecosystem: Environmental > Terrestrial > Soil > Wetlands > Peat | place... | reverse complement strand
GCGCGAAGATGCTCTCGGAGGCGCCGACGGGCACGCCGTGATACCGCCGTTTGATGGGCGCGATCAGGCGCGCGTACCGCGCGAGGCCCTTCGTCTCGAACGCGGCCCTCCGGGCGTGGAAGTAGGCGGCGTCCCTCGGGTCGAGCTTCGCGTAGTCGCCGGCGATCGCGTCGATCACCCGTTGCACGTCGGCGGGCGAGTACCAGCGGTGCGGGTTGCCGCCGGCCGCGATCCCGACCAGGTCCCCGACGTCGAGCACGATCCGCCCGCCGACCGGGTTCGACGACAGCAGCTTCCCGGCCCAAGGGTCGTAGCCGATGCCGTTCACGATCGCCAACCGCGCGCCGGCGAGCACGCGCCCGTCCGCGGCGGTCGGCTCGTAGTCGTGCGGGTCGGTCGCGGGGCTCGTGATCACGCTCGTCACGTGAGCCTTCGAGCCGCCGAGCTGCGCGGCGATGCTGCCCCAGAAGTTCTCCGCGGCGACGACCTGGATCGGTCCGTGGGAGGCAGCCGTGTTCGACGAGCCGCCGCAGCCGGCGGCAAACGCCGGCGCCGCGAGCAGCAGCAGCAAGGGAACGCGCCGTCGCATGGGCAGGGAACTATATGCTAACGATACTCATTCCCGCAACCACAACCAACCCGAGAACCGCTATCGTTTCCGCAATGCAGTCACGAAGCCACGACTGGATCGACTCGACGCTCGAGGCGCTGCGGACGAAGGGCCACCGCGATGGCAGCGCGCGCCGCACCGTGATCGAGCTGCTCGGGCGCCAGGACTGCTGCGTTACGGCGCAGGAGATCTTCGACGACCTCCGCGTCGAAGGGACTCCCGTGGGCATCGCGAGCATCTACCGGACGCTCGAGCAGCTGACGCGCGAGGGATTCGTCCAGCGGATCGACGTCGGCGCCGGCATCTCCCGTTTCGAGCCGCTCCACGCGGACGGCGAGCACCACCACCATCTCGTGTGCGACAGCTGCGGCAAGGTCGAGGCCTTCGCCGACGACCAGCTCGAGCGCGCTCTGCGCAAGGTCGAGGGGCGGACCGGCTACTCGGTCGCCGGCCACGACGTCGTCCTCCGCGGTGCCTGCCGCGACTGCGTCGAGGCTCAGTAGCCGAGGAAGCCGGCGGCCATCGCGCTCGGCCGGGCTGCGCCCACGTAGCCCATCCTCGCCGCCTCCTGGGAGAGGCTCGCGATCTTGACCACGTCCCCCGTGTGCGGGGCCTCGACGAAGCTGTCGTCACCGACGAAGATGCCGACGTGGCCGGGCCCGTTCGAGCGCGGCTCGAAGAAAACGAGGTCGCCCGGCTCGAGCTGCGAGGCGTCGACGTGCGGCAGCATCTGCCACTGGGCGGCGGCGTAGTGGGGCAGCGGAATCCCGAGCTGGGCGTAGACGTACATCGTCAGCCCGGAGCAGTCGAAGCCGGTGAGCGGATCGGCGCCGCCCCAGCGGTAGGGGACGCCCAGAAACTGGTCGGCGATCGAGACCGCCGTGATGCCGGTCGATCCGGACGGGGGGGCGGGAGCGAGCGGCACGACCGCCTGCAGCGGGGGCGGCTGAAGCGCGACCTCGAGCTGTGCGACCTCCTGGCGCAGCCCGGAGACGCGAGCCGAGGCCGCTTCGGCGGCGGCCCGAAGCTGGGCCGCGCGCTGCTCGGCGGCGAGCTGGTCGGAGAGCAGCCCCGCCGATGCGGCCCGTCTCTCCACGCGCGTGAGCTTCGCCAGGAGCGTTCGGCTCGCACTCCGTGCCTGCGCGAGCGCGTGCCGGTCGGCGCTCAGCTCCCCGTTCGCCGGCGCCGGGGCCGACGCGTTGGACTGCGTGGTCGGGACGACCACGAACACGGGCCCGGTGGCCGCCGCGGGTGCGGTAACCGCGAGCGACGCGAGCATGGCGAGGACGAGCGTGCGCCGGTTCGTCACCTCCGCGGCATCGGCAGGTGGAGCCCCGTCCTTGAGGCGGAACCGTCTAGGGTGCCGGAGCGATGAGCGAGCAGCGAGCGGACGTCGTCGACGCGACCCGGCGGACGAGGCTCGCGAACGAGCGGACCTTCCTCGCGTGGCTGCGCACCGGGCTGACCGCCATCGCCGTCGCGATCGGCGCCGGCAAGATCGTCCCGGGCGTGACGAACGTGGCGCACTGGCCGTTCGAGCTCCTCGGCGCGGCCTTCGCGGCACTGGCAGTCGCGTTCGTCGTCTACGGCGTTCAGCGGTTCCTCCGCGTGGAAGAGGCGCTCGCGGCCGGCGAATTCACGCCCTTGCGGCCGAAGGACGCGCTGTTCCTGGCGGCGTTCGCGGGCGTCCTCGGCCTCGTCACGCTCGGCTTCATCTTCATCCACTGAGCGGGGGCCGGGCATGAACCCTGACGTGATCGTGCTCGCGCTGGCGGCGGCGGTCCTCTACGAGCTCGGGCGGCGCCGGCTCGGCGGCGGGCGCAGTCGCCGCGAGCGCGGCTGGCGGGCGGAGGCGTTTTACGCCGGGCTCGTCGCTCTGATCGTCGCGACACAGCCGCCGCTCGACGGGCTCGCCGACCGCTCGTTCTCGGCGCACATGGTCCAGCACCTGCTCCTGCAGACGGTGGCGCCGCCGCTGCTCGTGCTCGGGGCGCCGTGGCTGCCGGTCTGGCGGATGCTCCCGCCCGCCGGCCGCCGCCGGCTCGGCCGCTGGCTCGCGTCCTCGCGCGGAGCCGTTCCCCTGCACCTGCTGGCCCGCACGCTCGGCCGGCCGCCGGTGGCCTGGCTGCTCTTCCTGGTCGCGATCGCGGTCTCGCACCTGCCTGTGATCTTCGACCTCGCCCTCCGCGACCCGCTTTTCCACGAGACCGAGCATGCGCTCTTCCTCGGTCTCGGCCTGCTCTTCTGGTCGCGCGCGCTCGACTCGCCGCCCTTCCGCGCCCGTCTACGCCCGCCGCAGGCGGCCCTCTACTTCGCGACCGCGATCGCCGCCGAGTCGCTCCTGGCCCTCGCGATCCTGCAGGCGCGCTCGCCCCTCTACTCGCCCTACGCGGTCGAGGGCCACCGGGCCGGCGGCCTGACGGCGCTCGCCGACCAGCAGCTCGGCGGCGCGGTCATGCTCGAGCCGGCCTCGCTGACGCTGCTGATCGCGCTGATCTGGTCGCTCAAGCGCTGGCTCGGCGCGGCTCAGCCTTCCGCCGCCGCGGGATCCAACCGCTGACCGCGGCCGCGAGGCCGCCGCCCGGGGACGAGGAGCGACGCGAGGATGCAGACCGCGAGGAACGCGAGCGAGAGGAGGAAGGCGAGCACGTAGCCGTGCTCGGCGGGGAGGCCTCCCGCCCCGAGATGGCCGGCGATCAGCGTCGCTGCGACCTGGCTGCCGACCGCGCCGCCGATCGTCCGCATCACCGTGTTCATGCCGCTCGCGACTCCCGTCTGTTCCGCGGGCACGGCCTGGACGATCAGGTTCCCCATCGCCGCGAAGGCGAGCCCGACCCCGGCGCCGAGCAACGCCGCCGCGACGTAGATGTCCCACGGGTGGCTGTGCGCCACGGACAGCAGGATGAACGACGCGGCGCTGATGGCGGCACCGAAGACCAGCGCCTTCTTCGAGCCGAAGCGTCCGGCGACCCGCCCCGCCAGCGAGCCGGTCAGGAGCATCGTCCCGGTCGAGGGCAGCAGGAAGATCCCTCCAGCCAGCACGGAGGCGCCGAAGCCGTAGCCCGTCGACTTCGGCTCCTCGACGAACTGGGGGATCAGCACGAAGGACGCGTACATGCCGCCGCCGAGCAGGAAGCCGGCGAGGTTCGTCGTCCAGACGCCGCGCAGCCGCATCATCCCCATGTCGACGAGCGGCTCCTTCGCGCGCAGCTCGGCGAAGACCCACGCAGCGCAGAACGCCAGCCCGCCGAGGAGCAGCCCGATCGTCTTCGTCGACCCCCAGCCCCACGTCGTCGCCTCGCTGATCGCGAGCAGGACCGCGCTGAGGCCGACCGCCATCAGCAGTGCGCTGAGCCAGTTGATCCTCCCGGGAACGCGGACGGGCGACTCCGGGACGAAGCGGGCGGTCAGGACGACGGCGCCGACCAGGAACACGAGCGGGATCCAGAACAGCCAGTGCCAGTGCAGGTGCTCGACGATCAGGCCGCCGAGGACGATGCCCGCGCCGGCGCCGATCCCGAGGAGCGCCGAGAGGAACCCGATCGCTCCGGCGACTCTCTCGCGCGGGAACTCGTCCCGGATGATCCCGAACGCGAGCGGGAAGATCCCGCCGCCGGCCCCCTGGATCACGCGCGCCACGATCAGCAGGCCGAGGGTGTTGACGAGCGCCGCCATCAGCGTCCCGGCCGAGAGGATCAGGTACGTCCAGAGCAGCAGCCGCTCCTTCCCGAACATGTCGCCGAGCCGTCCCAGCACTGGCGTCGCCACGGACGCGGCGAGCAGGTAGGCGGTCAGCACCCACGCGATTCCGGTCTCGCTCGTATGCAGGCTCCGCTGGAGCTCGGGCAGGGCGGGGATGACCGCCGATTGCAGGAGCGCATACGCCATCGCCCCCAGCGCGAGGGTCCCCAGGGTCAGGTTCGGGTGCTGCCGCTCGCCGTCGGTCATCGAAGCGGGGCATGGTACACCAAAAGCGGAGCGATCACTCCGGTTTCTGCTACCGTGGCACGGTGGCAAGCTCGCCGGCAGACACCAGGTCGCTCCGCAGCGACGCGCGCCGCAACCGCGAGCAGCTCGTCGCAAGCGCGCACGAGCTGTTCGCCGCCTCCGGCCTGGACGTCCCGGTCGAGGAGATCACGCGCCACGCAGGCGTCGGTATGGGCACGCTCTACCGCCACTTCCCGACCAAGGAGGACCTGATCGACGCCGTGCTCGAGGACGCCTTTGCCGGCCTCCTCGACGCCGCGAGGGAGGCCGCCGAGGCCGAGGACGCCTGGGCCGGCCTGACGAGCTTCCTCGAGCGGGCGCTCGCCGAGCACGTCGGCAACCGCGGCCTGAAGGACATCATCGCCATGCGCGCGCACGGGCGCTCGCGGACCGAGGCGCTGCGCGAGCGGATCCGGCCGCTGCTGCGAAGCCTGATCGAGCGCGCCCAGGAGCAGGGATCGCTCCGCGCCGACTTCGCGCCCGAGGACCTGCCGCTCGTCTTCTGGTCCGCCGATCGCGTGATCGAGGCCACGGCCGGCGTGAGCCCCGACTTCTGGCGGCGCTACCTGGCGCTGCTTCTCGACGGCCTGCGGGTCGAGGCGGCGACGCCGCTGCCACACCCGCCGCTGACGCGCGCCCAGCTCAACCGCGTGACGAGGTCGAGCGCATGACCCCGGCTCAGGACGGCCGCCTGACGGGTCGTGCCCTCTGGACGGTCTTCGCGGCGCTGATGCTCGGCATGTTCCTGGCCGCGCTCGACCAGACGATCGTCTCGACCGCGCTGCCGACGATCGTCGGCGACCTCGGCGGCCTCAACCACCTGTCCTGGGTCGTGACCTCGTACCTGCTCGCCGCGACGGTCTCGACGCCGCTCTACGGGAAGCTCGGCGACATGCTCGGGCGCAAGCCCGTGTTCCTGGCCGCGATCCTGATCTTCCTCGCGGGCTCGATGCTCGCCGGGCTCTCGCAGACCATGGGTGAGCTGATCGGCTTCCGCGCGCTCCAGGGGATCGGCGCCGGCGGCCTGATGGTCGGCGCGCAGGCGATCATCGCCGACATCGTCCCGCCGCGGGAGCGCGGCCGCTACGTCGGCCTGATCGGCGGCGTTTTCGCGGTCGCGTCGGTCGCCGGGCCGCTGCTCGGCGGCTTCCTCGTGGACAACCTCTCCTGGCGCTGGGTCTTCTACGTCAACCTGCCGATCGGTGCGCTGGCGATCCTGATCGTCGTGACGCGGCTGCACCTGCACACGCCGACCGTGAGGCACCGGATCGACGTTCTCGGCGCCGCGCTCCTCAGCGGCGGCGTCACCGCGTTGATCCTGCTCACGACCTGGGGCGGCAACGAGTACGCGTGGGGCTCGGCCACGATCGTCGGCCTCGGCATCGCCGGCGCCGTCCTGCTCGGCGCGTTCGTCTGGTGGGAGACGAAGGCGGCCGAGCCGCTCCTGCCGCTCTCACTGTTCCGCTCGCCGGTCTTCAGCGTCGCCAACGCGATGGGATTCACGATCGGGATGGCGATGTTCGGCGCGATCATCTTCATCCCGCTCTACCTGCAGCTGGTCTACGGCGCCACCCCCACCAGCTCCGGCCTGCGGCTGCTGCCGCTGATGGCCGGCCTCCTGGTGGCGGCGATCCTCTCGGGCCGGGCGATCACCCGCGTCGGCCGCTACAAGATGTTCCCGATCGCGGGGACGGCGACCCTCGTCGTCGGCATGTTCCTGCTCTCGCGGCTCGGCGTCGACACCCCGCCCTGGGTCGTCTCGGTCTACATGCTGGTCGTGGGCGTCGGAATCGGCCTCGTGATGCAGGTGCTCGTGATCGTGGTGCAGAACGACGTGCAGCCGTCGGAGATCGGCGTCGCCACCTCGACCGCGACGTTCTCCCGATCGGTCGGCGGCTCCTTCGGCGTCGCCATCTTCGGGGCGATCTTCGCCAGCAGGCTCTCGGGTGAGCTGGCCGCGTTCCCGCACCGGGTCATCGCGAGGCTGGGGAGCGGCATCCACCTCAACCCGGAGCAGGCGAAGCACCTGCCGGCCGCGGTGCACGCCGACTTCCTGAGCGCCTTCTCCCACGCGCTCAACGGTGTCTTTCTCTTCGGGATGGCCGCTGCCCTGGTGCCGTTCGCGCTCTCGTGGTTCCTGAAGGAGGTGCCGCTGCGGACGACGCTCGCCCCGAGCGCCGAGCTCGAGGCCGAGGAGGCGGTCGCCGGGGCGACGCCGGACGAGCGGACGCTGACCGCCGCGCCCGGCAGCCGCTGATTACGATCGGCGCCGTGGCCTATGACGAAGACTTCGCCGAGCGCATTCGCGCGCTGCTGGGAAGCGAGCCGAACGTGACCGAGAAGAAGATGTTCGGCGGGCTCTCCTTCCTGGTCGGCGGCAACATGGCCGTCGCGGCGAGCGGCCAGGGCGGCCTGCTCGTGCGGGTGGACCCCGAGGACTCGGACGAGCTGGTCGTCTCGACCCCCGCCGCGCTGATGGAGATGGGCGGCCGCTCGATGCGCGGCTGGCTGCGGGTGGACTCGGCCGACGTCGCGTCCGACGGCGACCTGGCCGCCTGGGTCGACCGCGGCACGACCTACGCCCGCTCGCTGCCCGCGAAGGGCTGAGCCGGCGACCATCGCCCCAAGCCTCCGCCGGTCAGTACGATCGCCGGATGAGCCCGGTCAGGCCAACGGTGCAGGTGGTCGGCCGGCGGATGGACGCCGAGCACTACAGGATTCGCGACTTCCTCACACGCACGGCGCAGCCCTACGAGTGGTACGAGGCGGGATCGGCCGACGCGGACCAGCTGTTGGAGAACCTCGGTCTCGTCGATCCGGCGCTGCCGCTCCTCGTCGACGGGGAGCGGACGTTCCAGCCGGCGACGGTCGATTCCCTTGTCACCGCATGGGGCGGCCGCCAGCCGGTGAAACGGCAGCACTACGTCTTCGTCGTGATCGGCGCCGGGCCCGCGGGCCTGGCCGCCGCCGTCTACGCCGCTTCGGATGGCCTCTCGACGCTCGTCTGCGACAGCGACGTGCCCGGCGGGCAGGCGTCCTACGCGACGAGGATCGAGAATTTCTTCGGGTTTCCGGAGGGAATCGGCGGCGCCGAGCTCGCGCGGCTGGCCGGCCGGCAAGCTGAGAAGTTCGGCGCCGAGCTCATGCTCATGCGTGGCGTCCGCGGCAGCCGGTTCACGGGCCGCTACGACGAGCCGGCGCAGCTGATCCTCGAGGACGACTCCGAGGTGACCGCGTCGGTCGTTCTCGCCGCTCCCGGCATGGACTGGACGCGGATCCAGCTAGACGGCATCGACGACCTGATCGGCCACGGCGTCTACTACGGAGCGGGACGCAGCGAGGCCGCGCAGTGCGCGGGCCAGAGCGTCGTGGTGGTCGGGGCGGGCAACTCCGCCGGCCAGTCCGTCCTCAACTTCGCGAACCAGACGGCGAAGGTGACGATGCTCGTCCGCGGCGACAGCCTCGCCAAGAGCATGTCCGCCTACCTGATCGAGCGGATCGAGCAGCACCCGCTGATCGAGGTCCACCTCGAGACCGAGCTGACGGCGCTTCACACGGAAGGAGGCCGGCTCACCGCCGTGACCTTCGCCGACTCGGCCGGGCGGGCCGAGACGCGCGAGCTCGGCTCGGTCTTCCTCTGCATCGGCGGGCGCCCGCACACGTCGTGGTGCTCGCGGGAGCACGTCATGACCGATTCCCGTGGGTTCATCCTCACGGGCCAGGACCTCGCGGCGGACGGCGTGTTCCCCGATTGCTGGCCGCTCGAGCGCGATCCGCTTCCACTCGAGACCAGTCGAGTCGGGCTCTTCGCCGCCGGCGACGTGCGGCACGGCTCGATCAAACGCGTCGCCGCCGCGGTCGGAGAGGGGTCGATGGTGGCGTCGCTGATCTTCAGCCGCCTTGCCGAGCTCGGTGTCACCTACTGAGGCAGCCGCGGCTCTCGGGCACGCGCGCGAGCGAACCCAGGCCCTGCTCGCGCCGCTCTCGGACGAACAGCTCACGCACCAGTACTCGCCGCTCCTGTCGCCGCTCGTCTGGGATCTCGCGCACATCGGGTACTTCGAGGAGCTCTGGCTGCTGCAGCGCGCCGCCGGCCGGGAGCCGATCTCGCCCTCGTACGACGACCTGTACGACTCGTTCGCCCACGCGCGCGCCGAGCGCGGCGGGCTTCCGATCCTCTCGCCGGAGCCGGCCCGCGCCTACGTGAGCGAGGTGCGCGAGGCCGTCCTCGGGCTGCTCGCCGAGCTTCCGCCCGACCGCGTCGCGATGGTCGCCCAGCACGAGCTCCAGCACGGCGAGACGATCGCCCAGACCCTCGAGCTCGCCGGCCTGCCGCTGCCGTCGCCCGAAGGGCCGCCCGCCGTCGAGGCGTCCGGCGACGTTCTCGTCGCCGCCGGCGAGTTCGTCCTCGGCTGCGACGACCCCTGCGCCTACGACAACGAGCGGCTTCCGCACGCCGTCGAGCTGCCGGCCTTCCGGATCGACCGGGCTCTCGTGACGAACGCCGAGTACGCGGAGTTCGTCGCCGCCGAAGGGGCGGAGCGGCCGCCGCACCGGAGCCGCAACGGCGAGCCGGCTCCGCGCGAGCCCGTCCTGCACGTCTCGTTCGACGAGGCCGACGCGTATGCCCGCTGGGCCGGGAAGCGCCTCCCGACCGAGCCCGAGTGGGAGAAGGCCGTGAAGATCGCCGGCGACGAGCTCGAGCACGCCCGCGGCGCGGCCTGGCAGTGGACGTCCTCCTTCTTCGGCGGCTACCCGGGCTTCCGCGCCTTTCCGTATGCGGAGTACTCGGAGGCCTTCTTCGGCGAGGGCCACCGCGTTCTCCGGGGCGGGTCGTGGGTTACCGATCCGCTCGTTGCCCGGCCGACCTTTCGCAACTGGGATCTCCCACAGCGGCGACAGATCTTCTCCGGGATCCGGTGCGCCTCTGATGCCTGAGTCTCTGACCGGTCCGGATCTCTACGAGGAGACGCGCCGGAGCCTCGACAGGGAGCCGAAGGAGCTGTCGCCGGTCTGGCTCTACGACGAGCGCGGCTCACGGCTCTACGAGGAGATCACGCGCCTTCCCGTCTACTACCTGCCGCGGGCCGAGGCGGAGATCCTCCGCTCGCACTCCGCCGAGATCGCCCGGCGCACGGAGGCGCGAACGCTCCTCGAGCTCGGGTCCGGGAAGGCGCGCAATACCCGGTTCCTGCTCGATGCGCTCGAAGAGCGAGGGACGCTCGAGCGCTTCGCGCCGGTCGACGTGAGCGCAGAGATGCTGCGTGCGACCGCCGGGGCGATCGCGGCTGCCTATCCGCGCATCGCCGTCGAGGAGATCATCGGCGACTTCGAGCGGCTGGGCGCGCTTCCGGGGCGCAGCCCGCGGCTGATCGCGCTCCTCGGAAGCACGATCGGGAACCTCTACCCCGAGCGGCGGGCGGAGCTTCTGGCGTCGCTCGCGGGCGAGCTGGGCGATCACGAGGCGCTCCTGCTCGGCCTCGACCTCGTGAAGGACGCCGCGCGCCTCGAGGCTGCGTACGACGACGACACGGGTGTGACGGAGGCGTTCGCCCGGAACGCGCTCACGGCGGTCAACCGCGAGCTCGACGCCACGTTCGACCAGCGCCGCTTCGTCTACGAGCCGCGCTGGGACCCCGAGCACGAGTGGATGGACATCGCCCTCCGCGCGGTCGAGGAGCATGCAGTCTCGGTGCCGCGCCTCGGGCTCGAGCTCGGGTTCGCGAGAGGCGAGCACCTCAGGGTCGAGATCAGCGCGAAGTTCCGCCGCGAGGACTTCGAGGCGGAGCTCGAACGGGCCGGCCTCGGCATCGCGTACTGGTGGACCGACTCGGCGCGCGACTTCGCCGTCGTCCTGGCGCGGCCCGAGGGTTAAGGTCGCTCGAGGAGAGGAGACGAAATGTCTGCGACCACGACTTGCACCCACCTCGACCAGATCGAGTTGACCGAGGTCCCGAAGACGATCGAGGGCTGCGAGGAGTGCCTCGAGATCGGAGGCACCTGGGTGCACCTCCGTATGTGCATGACCTGCGGCAAGATCGGCTGCTGCGACGACTCGCCGAACCGGCACGCGACCGCGCACTTCGGAGAGAGCGGCCATCCGATCATCCGCTCTGCCGAGCCCGGCGAGGACTGGAGCTGGTGCTACCTGGACGAGGTGTTCTTCGCAATCTGACAACCGCCGAGAGGAGACGCGATGTCAACCCAAGAGCGCGAGGGCATGACCTTCGGCCGGCGCTTTCACCGCTTCGTGCGTCCTGTTCCGAGGCTGCCGCGTCCGATCAACCCGGCGCTCCTCAAGCGCGAGGAAGAGAGCGCGGCGAACGTGCAGAATCGGATCGCGGACCGGATCACCGCGTTCTCCGGGTCGATGCTGTTCGTCTACGTCCACGTGCTCTGGTTCGCCTGCTGGATCGGCTTCGGCGTCGAGAAATACCCGTACGGCCTCCTGACGATGATCGTCTCACTCGAGGCGATCTTCCTCTCGACCTTCGTGCTGATCTCCCAGAACCGCGCGGACGCCAAGCGCCAGGTGATCGCCGACCAGCAGTGGACGACGGTGCAGGAGGAGGACAAGCAGAACGTCGAGCTGCTCGACCTGTCGCGCCAGATCCTGGCGCTCACCGAGGAGGTCCACTCCGCCTTCAAGGACGGCGGCGGCGCCAGGCGTTCCTCGTAGACCGCAACGCGGTCGACAAACGCCGCCACAGTGTGAGAGGGTCCGCCCGGCCGATGCTCACGCACGCAGGAACCGGGCGACGAATGCTGGCGGATGCGCTTCCGCCCTGGTGGCTGCTACTGATCACCGGAATCGGCTGGACCCTGGTCGCGCTGATCCTGCTCCGCTTCGACTACACCTCGGTGTCCTCGATCTCGCTGCTGTTCGGCTTCGTCGCGCTCGCCGCCGGCTTCATGGAGATCGGCATGATCTTCCTGGCCGCCGGCTGGTGGAAGCTGCTGAATGCGATCCTGGCGTTCGTCTTCATCGCCGCCGGCGTGGTTGCGTTCATCCACCCGGGGGACACGTTCGTGGCGCTCGCAGCGATCTTCAGCTTCTTCCTGATCTTCTCGGGGACCTTCGACCTGATCACCGCGATCTCCGCGCGGCACGAGATCGAGGTCTGGTGGCTGCAGCTGATCGGGGGGATCATCGAGATCGCGCTCGGGTTCTGGGCGGCCGGCTACTACGGGCGGAGCGCGGTGCTGTTGATCGCCTGGGTGGCAGCGTGGGCGATCATCCGCGGGATCAGGGACATCGTGCTCGCGTTTCGCGTGCACGAGATCCAGCACGCAGCCAGCAGCTAGCGGCTAGAACAAGCCTGCGTAGGCGTTCAGGGCCGGCTGTCCTCCGAGGTGGGCGTAGAGCACGCGTGAGCCCGGCTCGATGCGCTTGGCGCGGACGAGATCGATCAGCGCCGCCATCGACTTCCCCTCGTACACCGGGTCGGTGAGCACGCCTTCGAGCCGTGCGCAGAGGCGGATCGCCTCGATCGTCTTCGCGTCCGGGATGCCGTACGTGCCGGCGTGCCACCCGTCGAGCAGCACGATCTCCTCGTCGGCCAGCTCGCGCCCGAGCCCGATCGCCTCGGCCGTGCTCCGCGCGATGCGCGCTATCTGGCTCCAGGTCTGCTCGACCGTCGCCGACCCGTCGATCCCGAGCACGCGGCGCGGCCGTCCCTGCGCGGCGAAGCCGGCCACCATCCCCGCCTGCGTCGAGCCGGTCACCGAGCAGACGACGATCGTGTCGAAGAAGACGGCGAGCTCGCGCTCCTGCTCTGCGACCTCCTCTGCCCAGCGCGCAAAGCCGAGCCCGCCCAGCGGGTGGTCCGATGCGCCGGCCGGGATCGCGTACGGCCTGCCGCCGCGCGCCTCCACGTCGGCGAGCGCCTGCTCCCAGCTCGGGCGGAAGCCGATGTCGAATCCCGCAGCGTCGAGGCGGACCTCGGCGCCCATGATCCGCGAAAGCAGGATGTTCCCGACCTTGTCGTAGACCGCGTCCGGCCAGTCGACCCAGTGCTCCTGGACGAGGACGCAGCCGAGGCCGAGGCGGGCGGCGACGGCCGCGACCTGCCGCGTGTGGTTCGACTGGACGCCGCCGATCGAGACGAGCGTGTCGCAGCCCTGCGCGAGCGCGTCGGCGGCCAGATACTCGAGCTTGCGGGTCTTGTTCCCGCCGTAGGCGAGGCCCGCGTTGCAGTCGTCGCGCTTCGCCCAGATCTCGACCTCGCCGCCCAGGTGCTCCCCCAGCCGCCGCAGCGGATGTACCGGCGACGGGCCGAAGAGCAACTCGACGCGGTCGAACTCTGCGAGAGACATCTAGGAGCAAGATCTCACAGCGCCGACCAGATCAGCAGATCGAGGATTCGCACCTCGGTGACGTCATGGCCGCGCCTCGCAAGCTCCTGCCGGACTGCTCGAACCGCCTCCCGGTTGTGGTCGAGGTCCTTCTTGTAGCCGCGTACCAACCCGAGCGCGCGCTCTCCGAACGCTGCCTTCGCGCCGAGGTCGTCGTCCTCGAGGTACGCCTGGACGACGCTGTCGAGCATCGGGATCAGGGCCGGCCGCTTTCGGTGCAGCGCCTTCGTCATCTTCGAGAAGCCGACGCCGCGGATGTCGGCGAACGCGTCGAAGAGCTGCCTCAGCGGCAGCCACGGCACCGAGCTCGACGTCAGCGAAGCCTGGGGAGCGATGGCCCGTAGGGCTCGCTCGATCGCGCGGCGCCGTTGGAGGATCGCGGCGATCTCGGCCGCAGAGATGCGGGCACCGCCCCGGTTCGCCAGCCTGAGATCAGCGTCCCGGAACGACGCCGGTCCCGAATGGTCGGCGACGTCGTATGCCCAGCGGGCCTCCACGGGGCGGAGGACAGCGACCAGCGGATCCTCGATCACGACGCCGTTCCGCAGGACGACCGGCTTCACCTACCCGAAGGTGAACGCGTACGCCTCGGCGCCGGGCTCGAGGAACTCGATCTCGAGCGTCCGCTCGCGGACCCCGTCGCGCTGGCGGACGAGCTGGTACAGACGGCCCTCCCGGAGCAGGCCGTTGCCTTCCTCGTCGACGTCGCCCCCGTGCGAGGAGCCCGGAGCCTCGCCGTCGAGGAGCAGGCGGAAGGGAATGGGCTCTCGCGCTCCGGGAGACAGCACGAGATGCGCGTCGCGGGCGTGGAAGCGGAAGGCGATGCTCCCGCCTGCCTGGTCGGCCACCACCTTCTCGGGCCCCACCGTCCACTCGCCGGCGAGGGACCATTCGTTGCGACCCAGCCGCTCGGGATCGTCGCCGCGGCGTTCGCCGCGTCCGCCACCGAGGTACGTCTCGGGTGTCCGCAGGTTGTCCCAGTCGGCCTCCGCCTCCACCCCAAACCCTTGAACGGAGACGGGCTCGCGCTCGATGCCGAGCAGCCGCTGGATGACGCGCTCCGACTCCTCGTAGCGTCCCTCGCCGAAATGCCGGTCGCGGATGACGCCCTCCGCGTCGGCGAAGTAGAGCGCCGGCCAGTAGTTGTTGTCGAAGGCGCGCCAGACCGCATAGTCGTTGTCGGCGGCCACGGGGTAGTCGATCTCCATCTCCTCGGTCGCCTGCCGCACGAGGTCGAGGTCGTGCTCGAACGAGAACTCCGGCGTGTGGACGCCGATCACGACCAGCCCGTCGTCCCGGTAGGCCCGCGACCACGCGCGAATGTACGGCTCCGTGCGCAGCCAGTTGATACACGTCAGCGTCCAGAAGTCGACGACGACGACCTTCCCGCGCAGGCCCTCGTGTGTAAGCGGCTCCGAGTTGAGCCACCCGGTCGCGCCGCCGAACGACGGCAACCTCCTCTCAGTCGTCGTCGCCATGGCTACGGCGCAACCGTTGCGGTGGGACGGCCGACTGCTGCTACGGCTGTCGTGATCACTTCCGCGACTGCCTGCGGCTGCGAGACCATGATCACGTGCGAGCCCTCGACCTCGGTGATTGCCGCGCCTGCCCGCTCCGCCATGGAGCGGACGACGTCGGCCCCCGCCGCCTTGTCGCCGGTCGCCACGACAGCCCACGAGGGCAGGTTCTTCCAGGCGGGCGCGCCGTTCTGCTCCGAGAACGCCGCCTCGGCGACCGGTCGCTGGGTCGCGGCCATCAGGGCCGTCTGCTCGACCGGAAGGTCGGCCGCGAAGGCGTCGTGGAACTTCGCCGGGTCGATCGCGAACTCGACGCCCGGCTCGCCGCCGTTCGAGGTCGGATAGTGGTGCGGGAGGAGCGCGCTGTTGAGAACGCTGTCCTTCGACCCGTCCTCGACCGCGCCGAGCGTCTCGCCCTCGTCCGGAGCAAACGCGGCGACGTACACGAGACCGACGACGTTCGTCGCGTGGGCCGCGGCGTTCGTGATCACGGCCCCGCCGTACGAGTGGCCGACGGCCAGGATCGGCCCCGGCGTCTCCTCGAACACCGTGGCGAGATACGCAGAGTCGATCGCGATCCCGCGAAGCGGATTCGCGGGAGCGGTCACCTGGATTCCCTGCGCCTGGAGGAGCTCGATGACACCGTTCCAGCTCGATGCGTCGGCAAACGCACCGTGCACCAGAACGACGGTGGGAGTGCCTTCGTTGGTCGGATCCTCAGACATGGCGTTCCTTTCTCGATCGGCTCTCATTTGGCCAGGTTCAAGAGCGGCTGGCCTTTCCTGACGATGTACGTCGCGAGCTCCGTCGCGTCGGCGTCCCCGACGTTGCGCACCGAGTGCACCCGCTCGGCTGGCACCGTCAACGCCTCGCCGGCGCTGACGGTGCTTTTCGGCTCGCCGTCGATCTCGTACTCGAGCGTCCCTTCGAGGACGTAGATCACCTCCTCGCCCGGGTGCCAGTGCCTGATCGCCGGGGCATCCGGATCGATGTCGACACGGTTCTGGATCATCTCGTGTCCCGGGACGCTGAGATCGTGCTCCTGGAGGTCGGTACGGGTGAGACCGGGTACCTGCTGCGTGGCCACGACTAGCGCACCTCCCTGTAGGCGGCGCGCAGCTCCTCGGCGAAGAGCTGCGGCTGCTCCCAGGCGGCGAAGTGCCCGCCCTTTTCGACCTTGTTGAAGTAGGTGAGCGTCGGGTAGGCGCGCCGCGTCCACGACTCGGGCGGCCGGAAGCCGTCCTCCCCGAAGACGGTGACACCGACGGGCACCGTGATCTCGGCAACCTTCAGCCCGGCGGCGCTGGTGGGGAAGGCTCCGCCGTGCTCCCAGTACAACCTTCCGGACGAGGCCGCCGTGTTCGTCAGCCAGTACAGCGAGATGTCGTCGAGCACCTCGTCCTTCGACTTCGGGTCGTCCGGATCGCCGCCGAACGACCACGTCGCGAACCCCGGGTGCCAGAAGAACAACGCGGCGAGCCCGGCCGGGGAGTCGGTCACGCCGTACCCGACGTCCTGCGGTCGCGCGGTGAGCGCGATGAAGTAGCCGAAGTACCCGCTCTTCCGCGAGGCGGCGAGCCCGTCGAAGGCGGCACGCTCCTCCTCGGTCATCTCCGGCAGGGGCCCCGTGCCGTTGAGCGCCGCCTCGACGTCTGGTGGCACCGAGGCCGGGAGGTTGACGTGGATGCCGCGGAGCCCCGACGGCGCCTGCCGGCCCATCGCCTCGGTGATGACCGCGCCCCAGTCGCCGCCCTGCGCGACGTACTCGTCGTAGCCGAGGCGCTTCATCAGCTCG
>Ga0187774_10000320_pt1 | contig 16287 bp, 13 predicted proteins | sample 0216_BV02_MP05_2_FD_133152 | JGI IMG/M metagenome (GOLD analysis project Ga0187774, IMG submission 133152) | Tropical peat soil microbial communities from peatlands in Department of Meta, Colombia - 0216_BV02_MP05_20_MG | ecosystem: Environmental > Terrestrial > Soil > Wetlands > Peat | place... | reverse complement strand
CAGGGAACTTTTTGAGAAAGGAGAATATATCCCTCTCGAAGTTATAGGAGATAAGGCTGACAATGTTTGCACTTTTATAAGAAGACTGGGAAATTCAATAGTACTGGTTGTTGTCCCCAGATTCCTTACAAAGCTTATAGAGAAAACCGAGGCCTTGCCTTTTGGTAAAGAGGTATGGAGAGACTCTTTTATTGTGGTACCCTTTGAGGAAATAGAAGGAAAATATCGGAACATCTTTACTGGGGAGATTGTTTCTGTGGCGAGTTATAAGGGAACAACAGCTTTATTCCTATCCGAGATTTTTATGAATTTTCCAGTAGCTTTAATGGAAAGGATTGCATGATTTAAACAACTACGTTTTCTTTAAAATCAGGAAAATGTCCATCCATATTTTCAGAAAAGAGATTCATGATAAGTTTAGTGAAATCAAAAGGGCTGACATTCTTGTTGGAATTCCGAGTTACAACAATGCCCGTACAATTGGTCATGTAGTAAGGGCTGTGCAAGTAGGTCTTGCAAAGTACTTTCCTAACAAAAAATCCGTCCTTGTAAATTCTGATGGTGGATCAACTGACAATACTATGGAAATTGTAAAAAACACCACCATTGAGGATTTTCAATCTATTCTTTTGTCTCATAGAGTAGAACCTGTTTTTAAGATTGCAACACCATACCATGGCATTCCAGGGAAGGGGAGTGCTTTTAGAACAATATTTGAGATCGCGGGTACCCTTGATGCGAAAGCATGTGCTGTGGTAGATTCTGATCTGCGGAGTATAACCCCAGAGTGGATTGAGCTACTTATCAAACCTCTCATTGACGGCAACTATGACTATGTTGCCCCTCATTACCACAGGCATAAATACGATGGAACAATAACGAACAGCATAGTATATCCATTGACCAGGGCGTTGTATGGCAAACGCGTGAGGCAACCTATAGGAGGAGATTTTGGTTTTTCTGGTGAATTGGCAAAATTCTATCTCACCAAGGATGTTTGGGAAACGGATGTTGCAAAATACGGGATAGATATCTGGATGACGACTACTGCCATTGCTAATAATTTTAGAATTGCGCAGGCATTTTTAGGTGCAAAGATTCATGACCCTAAAGATCCTGGTGCAGATTTGAGTTCTATGCTCTATCAAGTTGTGGGAGCAACTTTTGACCTTATGGAGACATATTACGATGTCTGGAGAAAGAAAGAAGGCTCGGAACCGGTGACTACCTGTGGTTTTCAGTATGCTGTGGGCCTTGAGCCTGTTTCCGTTAATCTCGATAGAATGATAGACAAATTCAGACTTGGAGTAGCAGAACTTATGGCGATATGGAAAAGGATTCTTCCAGAGGAGATTATAAACTCTCTCAACAGGGTAAAGGGACTTTGGAAGGAGGAATTTCACATTCCTGATGAGGTATGGGCTAAGATTATTTACAGTTTTGCAATTGCAGCCCACAAGAAACTGTTATATAAAGAGCACCTTTTGAAATCCCTAACACCTCTCTATCTTGGCAAAGTAGCATCTTTTGTCGTAGAAACATGGGAGAGCAGTGCAGCAGACGTTGAAGAAAGGATAGAGAGGTTATGTATGAGTTTTGAAAAAGAGAAAAAATTTTTGCTAACAAACTGGGATTAACCCAAAAAAATGAAATAATATAATGCAGATGTTGTGAAAAAATTTATTTTTCGATACCTTAATGTACCTTTAACTCATGGTTTCTGGAATATTTTTGTGAATAAACCGAATAAAGATATTTCAAATAATCTATCGAGTTAAATAAATTTTTGAGCAATGTCTGCATTATTTGGATTAAGGAAAGGAGGGTAGACATGAATGACCTTTTAAGGAGGCTGATAATTGAACCTTTTGATAAGTTTTTTGAAAAAGTGCAGCATTTCCTCCCAATGCTTCTAAGTTCTATTTTGATATTCATTACAGGACTCATTCTCGGCTTGATTCTAAAAACCTTTTTTTTGAGGTTTTTCCGGGCAATAAAACTCGATAAATTCTCAGAGAGATCTGGCTTGGTTGAACTGTTTAAGAAAGGCGGGATAAGAGAGCCTCTCTCACACATTCTTTCAAGATTTATTGGCTGGATGACTATAATCGGTTTCTTAATTATATCTCTGAATTCCCTTGATATTCCTGCTATAGAGCAAATACTTGGAAGATTTATCCTCTATCTACCTAATATCTTTGTCGGTGCTGTAATTCTCTTACTCGGCTATCTTCTCAGCAACTTTTTTGGCAGGGCCGCATTGGTTGCTGCTGTTAATGCGGGTATAAAGTTATCAGGTCTGATAGGGAAACTTGTTAAACTGACCGTTTTTCTTCTTGCTTTGACAATGGCACTTGAGCAGCTTGGCATTGGTAGAGGAACCATAGTTATTGCCTTCTCAATCATTTTGGGCGGAGTAGTCCTCACTCTTGCTATAGCCTTTGGTCTCGGAGGAAGAGATATCGCAAAGGAGTATCTCGAAAAGAAGATAAAAGGCGAGGAGAAAAAGGATGAAATCAGTCATCTCTGAAGAGAAAAAATTGTTACGGTAAAAATAAACTTGAACTAAAAATTCTCTTTTTTCTTATAGAAGAATTTTCTGATCGTAATGCCTGCTTATAACGATTACTGTTATTCCTATAAATCCTCTACAGGCGGAGGGAATGTAGAATTTACTTGCAAAATAGCTTCCCGTCTTTACAGGAATAACACGAAACTAACAGTTGTGAGGTATTTAAAATGCTCCTTTGGCTTGGATTTATAGTTTGTACCTCAGTTATTTTTTATCCCGGCACTAAGCTTTCGAGGTATGGCGATATTATAGCTGAAAAGACAGGTCTTGGAAGGACATGGGTAGGTGTAGTACTGATGGCATCGGTCACATCCCTTCCCGAGCTTGTTACAGGAATAAGTTCTGTCACCTATGCAGGGGTGCCTGACATCGCCGTAGGTGATATCCTGGGAAGTTGCGTTTTTAATATGCTCATTCTTGCCCTTCTTGATGCTGTTTACCGGATGATGCCGATATCTGCAAAGGCTCATCAGGGAAATATTCTTTCTGCAGGTTTTGGAATACTCCTTCTCAGCGTGGTTGCCATAAGTTTATTCTTAGGAAATACTGTTTCTCCCTTAGGGTGGATTGGACCGTATAGTATCCTGTTTGTAATCATTTATTTTATTGCTATGAAGTTGGTCTTTACGTATGAGAAAAGAAAGATTGCTGCCTTCATGAAAGAAAAGGCTGCTGAAATGAAATATGAAGACATTTCTCTTAGAACTGCTCTTACCAACTACTGCGTTAATGGGGCAATTGTTATTGTTGCTGCAACTTTCCTTCCAAAGATTGGCGAAGGTATTGCAGAAATCACGGGTCTGGGTCAGACCTTTGTAGGAAATATTTTTATTGCTTTTTCTACTTCTCTCCCGGAGGTAGTAGTCTCTATTGCAGCAGTAAAAATAGATGCCATAGACCTTGCAATTGGTAACCTCTTTGGAAGCAATATATTCAATATTCTCATTCTTGCAATTGATGATATCTTTTTCATTAAAGGGCCTATTCTTTCCCATGCCAGTCAAAATCATATAATCTCTGCATTATCCGCTGTTGCTATGACAACAACTGCAGTCATTGGTTTAACCTATCGTGCAGAGAAAAAGAAATTATTCTTGGCATGGGATTCTATGGGAATATCATTACTGTATGTAATAAATCTGATATTGTTATATATACTGAGATAATTATCTCTAAGGTTCTAAGTCAAGGTTATTACACCTCTACCAGCAAAGGTATATGGGTAAAGAGTATGTAACTTCTCGTCTGAAGCTTGAATATTTTTTCTGCAGCCTCTTTATAGACATCCATTTGAAATCTATATTTTTCAAGGAGCTCCGGTAGTTCTTTTTCAGCTGCAGGAAAGGTCTTGTAATCATATATATGTACAATATTATCTTTTAGAATAGCCCTATCGATTCTGCCTTTGAAAATAGTTTTTCCTTTCTGCAAGATGAAGGGAAGCTCTACGTAAGAGTTTTCCCGGGGAATAATGATATCCTTGAAATATCCTGATATAGAAAGCTTTTCAAAATCACCTTTTATAGTCCCCATCATTCTATCAAGTTCTTTATTGTCGTAAACCTCAGCCTTTAAGAGAAGGAGCGCCCTTCTATCTATAGTATCAATCTTTATAAGACCCTTCGAGAGTTCCTCGAAGAGCTTGTGAAAAACTTTCCCAAGCAAGACCCAGTCCTCACCATGTCTCACCATTATATCTATTTCTTCTGTAACATCCCGCCATTTAACGAATGGCTCATATGAAAGAGGCTTGATATATTTTATCTCTGACGCAAAAGACTCTGAAGGCGTCTGATGAATAAAGAATGTTGAAGGGGAAGAAGAGAATATCTCATCAACCTCTGATTTATTCATAACTTTCAAGGGGGAAAGATATTCGAGATTATCAAGAATATATACTAATCGACCCGAGGCCTTCCCCTCTTTTTTTTGTGCTCCCAGCATGCAAAGGAAATCTTGTGCCCTTGTTACAGCAACATAGAAGAGCCGCTTCTCCTCTTCGATTTCCTTTTCTTTTCTCTTCATAAAGGGTTCTCTTTTTTTTCTCTTACCAGGATCTTCCTCATATGCCATAAATACTCTTCCATTGTCTTCATCAACAACGATAGACTTAGCTCTGGGGGTATTATCCTCATCAAGAGAGGGAAGAAATACCATCGGGAATTCAAGCCCTTTAGCAGCATGGACGGTCATGATCCTTACAGCATTCATGCCCTCCGCATTAATATTTGCCTTTGCTTCATCGTTCTGCCTTGCTCTGATGAGTTTTTCCCTGATATCGAGGCGAGAGAATCCCTGAGTCTCATACTGCTCGATGAGCCTTATGAACTTCTTGATATTTACGTGCCTCTGTTTTTCCCAGTAATATTGCCAGCCCCCTGTCTCTGAAAGAATATCCTCAAGAAGGATAGAAAGGAGGGTATTTCTTGTTCTTTCAATCCATCCTGATATGAGACTATATGCCTCGGATAAACGGCGCATCATTAATCCCCTTTTCTCCCCCTTTGATAAAGGGGGGCTGGGTGGAATTTGGGCTCGAAGTCTTTCTAACAAGGGTCTATCATCTTTTTTATCAATCAACCTGAACAGTGTTTCATAGTCGATACCAAAAAGCGGAGATCTCAAGAGACAGAAGAGACTGTAGTCGTCCATCGGATCCACAAGAAGAGAAAGCAGCTCTCGCAAGAGTGCAACTTCGGGTTCATCGTAAAAACCGATACCTTTTACAACAATAAAAGGAATTTGATATCTCCTCATTGCAGCCTCAAAGAGAGAAAGATGAGTTCTCCTTCTCAGAAGTATTGCCATGTCACCATATATGCATAGTCTCTTTATGTCTCCATCAAATATTTCATAGTTGTTAACAAGGGACTGTATCCTCTTTGCCAGGATTGATGCCTCCAACTCACGACACTCCTTTGTATCTTTACTGCCCTCCACAAGGATAAGCTCAACATTGCCATTGCCTTCTCTTGTCGCTTTAAAAGATATATATTTTGTACACCAACTTTCACTTAGAGCAGGCTGCATGAGCCTTTCGAAGAGACAGTTTGTAAATTCTGTTATTGCAGGAAGGCTCCTATAGTTTTCCCTTATCTCTTCAAAATGGTATTCTCCACCCAGCCATTCGGAGAATCTCTTTTTTGCTTCCTGAAAAAGGCTTACATTTGCACCTCTGAAGAGATATATGGACTGTTTTTCATCTCCAACTAGGAAGATTGTCGGTACCTTCCCCGATTCCCTTTTTGCCCCGATTCCTGACCTCCATTCTTCTGTAAGCTTGTCTATAATTTTCCACTGGAGAGAGCTTGTGTCCTGGAATTCATCTACGAGGATGTGGTCTGTATGCTCATCAAAAGAGTAGAGGATATTCTGCCAATCTGGGTTTTTGATAAGAGCTTCATATGTAAGAAGTTCAAGGTCGTCATAGTCAACAAGATGTCTTTCGAGCTTTTTCTCTGAGTATCGTTTCAAACACCGTGAATACAATTCAAGTATCCTCTTTTCTTCCTCTCCCCCTACAGACTGCTTTTCTCTTAAAATGAGCTCAGGATGGGGTCTCTTACTGTGAAGTTCATTAAGAATCCTGTAAAGTATATCCCATCCCTTGATACCTCTATTTCTCATCATCTCGTAAAAAAGTCCAGGCCTGTCTTTTTCTTCCATCAAAGCTTCATACACTGACTCTGACCAGAGCAGTGAGGCAGTGAATTCATCCATTACATCAAGAGATGGATCAAGTCCTAACTCCATCGAAAACCTTTTGAGTAATTTAAGACAAAAGGCATGGATTGTAGATATGCGCATAAGCGGCATCTTTTCCCGTATCTTCATAAATAAATCAGGATGCTCTTTTTCAAGGATAGCAAGTATTCTCTCTTTCATCTCTGCTGCAGCCTTCTCCGTGAATGTAATTGCAAGAATCTTTTCTATTTCAGAACCTCCGAGTAATAAGCTGATATACCGCCTTGCAAGCTTCTCCGTTTTACCTGAGCCAGCAGGAGATGAAATAATAACGCTCTTGGTTATATCAAGATAATTTTCCATGCCTTATATCCAAATTCATTTTACCTTTCAACTTTTTACTCTTAACCGATTTTTGTATATACGGGCAGTAGGGTCTTTCTGGGCAGTTCCAGCACGTATACTCATCTATAGGTGATGCGGAAAAAATTCCCATCCTTATCTTTGATACCGATTCCTCGAGAAATTTTAGGCTTTCTACCATATAATCTTCCATTGCCCGTCCATTTTTTCTATCATTCCTTCCAGGAACCCATGATAGGCTTACATCTTTGAGTGAATAGATACCCACGCGCTCTACCTTAAATCCTAATAATTTCATCAATGCTGCATAGAGGAATAACTGTAAATTGGCACCTTTTGTTATTACCTGTGATCCTCTAAACTGGGTTGTTCCAGTCTTATAATCAATAAGCTCAACAACACCAGCTACAGGTGACGAGTGATGAATGACGAGCTTATCATCTTTTAGACTTTGGACTGCGGACTTTGGACTGCTGATTTTTTTGTCTACTCTATCTATTTTACCCCTGAGTCTAATTCCCCTTATAACTTCACCCATGACAGGAAACTCAGCACTCATAAACGAATACCCCTCATCAATGAGGTCTTTTTCGCATTCATATATTTCAGGAAGGATCGTGAGGAACGAATCCATAATCAGGTTTTTCCAGTAATTTTCAATAGGCCTATGGGCAAGAAGGCTTGCTATTATTTCTTTAGCTTTAAATCTGAGATCTTCTTCATCGGTAAAAGGCTTTGAAAGAAGAAGTTGCATTATTTCATGGGCCACAGTTCCAAGTACTGTAGCCTCGATCTTATACTCCTTGGTTTCCAGAGGCTCAAGCCGGAGAACTTTTTCGATAAAGAACTTCCTTGGACATGTCCTGTAGGAGTCTATGTCGGTGACCCTTATGTATGAATCTTCACCAAATTTGTCCTTTATTAGCTTATCTCCGACCTTTATTTCTGAAATGTATAATGCCAAGGGCCTTTTGCCACTTCTTAATAATTCTTCCTCTTTAGAGAAGATCCCCGATATCAGCTCCTTTTTCTCTCTGTTCCTGGGAAGAAATGAAGAGGGAAGGAATAGTTTATCTCCCTCCATCACAGGATAGGAGAGGTTAAGATTTTTTGTTGACTCTATAGCCCTCGAGAATAAGAATTTCTGCTTTAGTAGATATTGTTTCAGGTTTACAAGGCCAAATTTTGTCCTAACACTGTCTGGCAGTATATAATCAATATCGGGCTTCGATGGAAGGTCTCCTTCTTTCAGTCCACCTAAGAAAAGATTTTCTGGTTCAATTCCCCTCATTTCAAAAAAGTCCATAACCTGCACACCTATACCTTCCATTTCTATGGATGTAGCATTCAGGACATGCCTGAGGGAATCTATAAACTCTCGCAAGTTACAATGCATAAGGCGTTCCGTTGCTAACTGGTCATGGAATGTGTAAGGCGTAAGGTTTTCAGCAAAAGAAAGTTCCCTCAGAATTTTGGAGGTCTTTTCTTTGAGATCGGTATCTTCATATGAGAAATCAAATTCATTCAGGATCTTACCGATAACCTCACTATATTGGCCGAAGGAACCGTTATCCTTTATTGACTCCAGTGGAACAAGTTTCTTAAAGACCCTCCGAAGCCCTCTCTTGACTTCTTTATTATCAGATACGTCGCTACTTAGTGCTTCAGTCATATTGAGCCATGCGTCTTTCCCTTTTACAATCCCTGATCTAAGGCTTAAGATAGGGATCCTATTTCTAAATTCTGGTGAAATATTTTTAAAATAGGGTGAAGTAAGGAATCTGGAGAAGGTAAGTCTCGGATAATCATCTGCAACAGATTCAAGCAAGGCAATCAGGTCAAGGAAGGGCCGTAACTTTCCAGCAGGCTTGGAAACTATGATAGTGTGAGGGATGCCATATTTTCTGAAGATACGTTCCAGCATGTTTGAATACTCATATAATTTTGGAAATGAGATTATCGTTCTTTCTAAATCTGTTATCTTTTTTGATATAAAGTAATTTTTTATACTTCTTGCGATCCCCTCTACTTCTTCCTCCACGCCAGGGTAGGGGCAGTAAAAAGGTACTGCTGGTTCATCTTGAGAGGATAAATGGACTTCTTCAATTTTAAAGTTATTTCTAATAAAATTTATGTAAGTGTCTGTTATTTCTGATAAAATAGAATTGTAAGGAATTGAAATAAGGACATCCTCTGTATTTTCGAGCAATATCTTTAGTACAGCTTCTTCCGACTTAGTAAGTTCATAGAACCCATCAAGTATAAGGTGCTCCGGGTACAAATTATGTTCTGCAATCATGTAAGAACATTCTGTTAGTACATCATCTTCATCTAAAAAAGAGTGCTTTTCAAGAACTTCTTGATATGTCTTAAATACCTGTACAACTTCTAATGCCCTGCTTGAAACTTCTTCAGGGATACCGAGTTCATAAAAAATAGCCTTTAGTTCTCTTTCAACGATTTCTACGCCCTTTTTAGGGTGATACTGTTTAACCTCTTTGATAAAATCTGTAATCAGGGATGCAAGGCCCATTCCCTTCCCAGAAATTCGTGAGATTATGACTGGTATAAGGTATGGAAATAGGAAATTTTTTTCGCCATATAGAGAGTAGAGCCTCTTTGAGAGTTGTTTAATCGTCATCATCTCAGGCGGGATATAACAGCCCCCACCAAGTTTAAGAAATATCCGCTGAGCATCCTTTACTTTCCTTGGTGTAGGGGCAAGATAGAGGATTTTTGAATAATCAGGGCCTTTTATTTTATTAACTGCTGTCTTAAACAGAATCTCTGTTGATCCTCTATATTGGAAGGGAATATAAAAGGCTTTAATAGACATCTCTATTTTTATTTATTATAACATCCCTAAATGTAGTCGAAAGACAAGAGTTCAGAAGTCAGGACTTTTTTGTCTGATAAATAATAACTTTGAGCAATGAGAAAGCAGTAAGTTATAATACCATTTACTAAAGGGAGGCCGGGTGGAGTTTGTAGATTGCTATTTTGCATTGAATGGGGTTATTATTGAAGCAATTCAGTACAAGGAGAATCTTAATGGTAATAGGTAAGCCCTTTCTTAGAACGGAGCAGATACAGGATAAAGTTAAAGAACTTGCAGACCGAATATCAAATGATTATGCGGATAAAAGCATGGTGGCTGTTGGAATTCTTAAGGGTGCATTTATGTTTTTTTCAGACCTTGTCAGGGCTATAAGGGTACCCCTTACAGTGGATTTCATTATAGCTTCAAGCTATTTAAAGACTGACACCACAGGAGAAGTGAAAATCTATCACGACATTAGAGAGGATATTTCAGATAAGGATGTGCTTCTTATAGAAGATATCATAGATTCTGGAATAACCCTTAATCAGATAAGGGAGCGAGTACTTACGAGGAGCCCAAAGACTCTCAAGATATGCGTATTTCTGGACAAAAAAGAAAGAAGAATAGTTAATGTACCTCTTGATTATGTGGGTTTTGTGATACCAAATGAATTCGTGGTTGGCTACGGACTGGACTATGATAACAAGTTCAGAAATCTTCCATATATTTCTATATTCAAGAAATCTGTGTAAAATGTAGGATCACAGATCCCCTCAAGATTGAAGTCAGGGAATTTTATGATGTTTGAATTAATGGTGGAAACTACATTCTCAGCAGCGCATCAGTTGAAAGGTTATAGGGGAAAGTGCGAACGCCTCCATGGTCATAACTGGAAAGTGCAGGTTCATGTCGTCGCAGAAAAGCTCAATGAGATAGATATAGCAATAGATTTCCAGGAGCTCAAGAGACTTACAAATGAAGTTATTTCCTCCCTTGACCACAACATCCTGAATGAAGTCTTCCCCTTTACTGAAAAAAATCCATCCTCTGAAAACATAGCTAAATGGATCTATGACTCACTAAGAAAAAAAGTAGATTCTGAAAATATCCACCTCTCTGCTGTAACTGTCTGGGAATCCGAGACATCTTCTGCCACATACTATGAGCTCTGAAAAAGCTTTTGCTGAAGATCTTATAAATCTTGCTCTCAGGAAGGGTGCGGATGAGGCAGAAGTTTATATAAAGTCTTCAAAGAATCTTTCAATAGAGATAAAGGCTCAAAAGATAGATGCCATCGAATCATCTCTCAGTTTTGGTTTTTCTCTGCGTCTAATTAAAGAGAGAAGGCTGGGTTTTTGTTATTCAACGGACAAGGATAGTTTTGAATCTGTTGTGGACAAAGCAGTGGAGGCTGCAAGATGGGTTGATAAAGATGAATACCTCGAACTACCTGCACCCTCTGATTCAGGCAGTGTAGAAATATTCGATACCAAGATAAGTTCAATATGTGAGGAAGAGGCTATAGAAAAGATTTCCCTCCTTGAGAAGGCAGCATATGAAGAAGATGAAAGAGTCAAAAATATTAGAAAGTCACGGGGAACCTTCAGAAATACAGACATTGTAATAATGAATTCTAAAGGTATGGATAAAAAATACTCCTCAACAACATGCACGGCACAGATCACAGTCATAGCAGAAGATGGACTGGATAGTCAGATGGGCTTTTATTTTGCAGGATCCAGGTTCCTAAATGAAGTCTCATTTGGAGATGTGGGGCAGAATGCCGCAAGGCGCGCTTTACAGCTTCTCGGTTCGAGAAGGATGAATGCCCAAAAGACATTTGTGATTCTCGATAACTTGGTGGCTATTGAGTTTATGGGGATATTTGCATCCTCCCTTTCATCAGAGAATGTCCAGAAGGGGAAATCTCTTCTATCAGGCAAGTTAGATAAAAAGGTTATCAGCCAAAAGATAAACATAATCGACAACGGGCTTCTTCCCGGCAAACTTGGCAGTAGGCCTGTTGATGGCGAGGGTGTATCCTCACGAGAGAATACCTTGATAAAAGAAGGTTTCCTTTGTGGCTTTCTTTACAATACCTACACAGCAAAGAAGGATGGAGTTTTATCAACGGGTAACGCCGTGAGGAGTGGATTTTCAGGACTTCCTTCTGTTGGAATATCGAATCTCTATATCGAGGCTGTATCCAAGGCTGATGCCATGAGTCCAAAGGAGATATTCAGAGCAGCAGATAAATGCTTATACGTTACCGAAGCCATGGGAATACATACTGCTAATCCGATTTCAGGGGAGTTTTCTATAGGTGTCTCAGGGCTCTGGATAGAAAAGGGCGAAATTGCTTTCCCTGTTAAGGAAGCAGTGATTTCAGGGAACATCTTATCCTTTTTTGAAAATATAGAAGTAGTAGGAAATGATCTCAGGTTTTTCGGTAATATGGGTTCCCCGAGTATTCTCTTTGGACCAACTGACATCAGCGCCTGAAAACCAGATTTATCTTGATAGTCAAAAACTAAATAAGTATAATCTACTCTAACAGTAAGCAGGTATGAAGAAATGAGCAAGACGCCTATAAAGCTTGTTTTAGGTTCTATAACATATCTATTCAGTGAAGGTCTGAAGAAACTCCTTGAGGATGACCGTGACATAAATGTCATGGGGATATTCACTGAAGGTATTGACCTAAAAGAAATAATAAAGCTTAATCCCGACGTCATCATTGCTGACTTCGATATCTTTCGTAACTTTCCTGAAGAATTCACGATTCGTAATCGACTGAAAATCCTGCTTATGGTCGACTGGACATGGCTCTATTCAGCGGACAAACATATTCCGAAGCTTGTGTCAAAAGGGGTAGTCGGTATCCTTCCTCCTGGTGTAGATTCAGATCTTTTAAAAAAGGCAATAAAGGCTGTTTCTTTGGGAGAATTATGGATAGATCGTAAGAGCATAAAAGATTTCCTCTCTTCCGAGGGCCTTCCAGAAAGGAAGGCAATTCTTTCCGAAAGAGAAAAAGAGATAGTCTCACTCATCTGTCAGGGATATAGAAACAAGGAAATTGCCCATAAACTCAATATCAGTGAACAAACGGTTAAGTCCCACTGCAATCGGATTTATGAAAAGGTCGGGGTATCAGACAGACTTCAACTTGCCCTTTATTCTTACAAGATATGGCCTGATTTTATCCAGGGCTATAAAAAGGTGTATAAAGCGTGAAATGTCTTTTGGCGAAAAATTTAGCCTTTAGGGTGATTCCAAGTAACAACAATAAGTGAATCTTAAAAGGAGGTGCCCTAATGTTAAGGCTTACATGCCCTAATTGTCGAAAGGATTCGTATAGCATTGATGTAGAATCTTTTAGCGCATGTATGTGCTGTGGGTTCAGATTTAGCGGCAAATATGGGCCAGACAAAAGGTGTGAAACTCGTGTTCAGCAGGAAATTCCTTTTGCCTTTTCTCACAGTAGTCAGGATTTTAAAGCAGTCACATTTGACCTTTCAGAGAAGGGGTTAGGCATCAGGATATCAGGTAATGCCCATATAACGATAGGTGATGTTTTGAATCTTACTATCGGGGGCAACTCAATAATGGCGAAGGTCATGTGGCTTAAAAGACTTCCTGATAGATCCTTGGCTGGGCTAAAGAGATTGAACTAATAATTGATTTACTTTCATCTTAAATTTTAAGAACTTTACAAACTTTTTCAAAAAACTATAACTTTTCAACTAAACTTCTAAAAGCCCTTTCTTTTCTGTTACAATTAACACCTAAAAGCAGTAATAACCCGTATTATTCGAAGTCTATGGTGGATGTAGTATTTGAGCAGTTTTAAATTCTTTCATAGAAAGAATTTACCTCGGAGGCCCGATGTATATCGAGCTGAGAATGAGCGAAAATACTATATTCGCCATAGGTCTAAAAATTTATGAATTAACCCGAATAATGCAGACATTGTTCAAAAATTTATTTAACTTGATGAATTTATTGGGAATATCTTTATTTGTTATACTTACTAAAATATTCCAAAAACCATTAGTTAAAGGTACACTAAGGTATCAAAAAATAAATTTTTTCACAACATCTGCATTATCTCAATTGCATTATTTAGGTTAAGCGGGATAAGTAAGAGACGGAGGGCGAAAAATGGACTACTTTTTAACTGATGATCAGATGATGATAAAGGATTTGACCAGGCAGATTGCTGAAGAAAAAGTCATACCCTTAAGAGAAGAACTCGACGAGAAAGAAGAATTTCCATGGGAGATCATGAATGTCCTTGCACAGTCTGACCTCTTTGGTCTCTTTATACCGGAAGAGTATGAAGGTCTTGGAAAGGGAAGTCTTGAGTTGTGCATAGCTGTTGAGGAACTGTCAAGGGCATGCCTTGGTGTATCAACAACCTATGCAGCAAATGCCCTTGGTACATATCCGATACTTCTTTTTGGCTCTGAAGAACAGAAGAAAAAATACCTTCCTGATATTGCAGCAGGAAAGAGACTTGTTGCCTTTGCCCTCACTGAGGCGAATGCAGGAAGTGATGCCGCAGGTATACAGACAACAGCAAGGCTTGAAGGTAATGAATACATATTAAGTGGAACAAAGCAGTGGATTACAAATGGAGGAGAGGCAGAGATTTATACAGTTATAGCCATAACAGATAAATCAAAGGGTGCAAGAGGTGCCTCTGCATTTATAGTTGAAAACGGAGTTCCTGGTTTTCATTTCGGTAAAAAAGAGAAAAAGATGGGTATAAGGGCATCTTCCACAAGGGAACTTATTTTCGACAACTGCAGGATTCCTAAAGAAAATATCATTGGTAAAGAGGGTCTGGGCTTTATTGTGGCTATGAGGACTCTTGACAACTCAAGAACTGGTGTTGGTGCGCAGGGCGTTGGCGTGGCACAGGGTGCCTTTGAAGAGGCCCTAAAATTTGCCCGGCAACGTGTCCAGTTCGGACATCCTATAATCAGTTTTCAAGCTGTCCAGCATATGCTTGCTGACATGGCTATAGAGATAGAGGCTGCAAGGGCTCTTATATATTCTATAGCAAGGTATATAGACAGTGGTGCAAAGGACATAACGAAAGAATCTGCTATATCAAAGGTATTTGCAACGGATATGGCTATGCGTGTCACTACAAATGCAGTCCAGGTTATGGGTGGATCAGGATATATGAGAGAATATCCCGTTGAGAAAATGATGCGCGATGCAAAGATCCTCCAGATTTATGAAGGTACGAATCAGATACAGAGAAACGTCATAGCCCAGGCTCTGATAAAAGAGGCAACAAAACTAAAATAGGATTTAAGGAATATAGAGGGTTCAAAAAGTTAAGCTAAAAATTTAATCGCTAAAATCCTCGACCCTTCATTAACCCGAATAATGCAGACATTGTTCAAAAATTTATTTAACTTGATGAATTTATTGAGAATATCTTTATTTGTTATACTCACTTAAATATTCCAAAAACCATCAGTTAAAGGTACACTAAGGTATCAAAAAATAAATTTTTTCACAACATCTGCATTAACTCAATTGCATTATTTGGATTAACTATTTTCGAGCAAGCTTAATACATCTTCATCACTCAAATCGTACCAGTTTCTAAATGCCTCGGCAACAGCATAAGGATATCCCTCCCTAATATTTAGACAGTAAAGAACATCTATAAGAGGAGCGATTTTTCTGACAGTTTTGTAAGAACCTGTTGGGACCGCTATAACTATTTTTAAGGGATTATGTCTCTTTACATATTCAATGGCGGCAATCATTGTGTATCCAGAGGCAAGACCATCATCTACAAGGATTGCCGTTTTATTTTCTAAGAAAGGAAAATCCCTCCCTTTTCTGAACAACTCATTACGCTTCTTTAGTGTCTCTTTAGTCTTTTCAATCTGGGAATTAATAACGCTCTCTGGAAGATAGAGATGACGAAGAATCTCCTCATTGAATACTATATATCCATCGAGATTTATTGCCCCAAAACCTGCCTCGGGATTCCAGGGTATCTGAATCTTTCGAACTACTAAGAGATCAAGATAAAGAGACAGGGCATCCTTTACCTCTTTCCCAACAGCTACACCGCCTGCTGGTATTGCAAGCACAATAGAGTTAGAATCTTTATACTCATGGAGAAACTCGGAAAGCCTCCTTCCTGCATCTGCCCTATCTTCAAATACGAATACTTTATTTCGCAGGTTTTTGTCTTCTATTATTTCAGCCATGAGTACATGTCTTAACAAATCCCCCTTTACTAACAGGGGACTGAGGGGGATTATACAAGAAGATGTACATTCCCTAATCTAACATCCTTAACCCCTTCTTCTTGAGCAATCTTGAGACATTTCATTGCAATGGCCTTTGTTGTTAACGGCATGTCTGACATGTGGAAATGCGGATAAAAAGCGAGGAGACTGTAGGGTATGTCTGGATTTATAGATACTATAAATCTTGAGATGTTCCTTATCTCATTCTCATCTATATAACCTGGTATAAGAAGGGTACTTGCAATAAGAAGGGGAGGGATGGGTCTCACCTTGATTTTTTCTCCAGCTCTTGAGAAATTCTCTAAGGTTCTTTTATTCGTAATACCTGTCAGGGCTATATGGAGATTTTCATCCCATGTCTTCAGATCAAACTTTACACACCCACCGGAATTGAGAGAAAGGTCTATCATTTCATTCAGGAGACTCCTGTTCATGGAGCCATTAGTCTCCCAGCATATCCTGAGGATTCTTCCTCTATTCTTTTCAAGAGCAAGTCTCGAAGCTTTGAGCGCAAAAGGAAGTTGAGGTGCTGGATCACCTCCAAAATAACAGATACAGGAAGT
>Ga0187774_10000317_pt1 | contig 16322 bp, 13 predicted proteins | sample 0216_BV02_MP05_2_FD_133152 | JGI IMG/M metagenome (GOLD analysis project Ga0187774, IMG submission 133152) | Tropical peat soil microbial communities from peatlands in Department of Meta, Colombia - 0216_BV02_MP05_20_MG | ecosystem: Environmental > Terrestrial > Soil > Wetlands > Peat | place... | reverse complement strand
TCACCTGCAAGAACACGCTCAGTCATACCTCTCATGTGGTCCGTTGAGCCAGTGATAGCACCTTCTACCAGTGTGGGGATAGTCCTTTCGAACGCGGCCTTGGCCAGTACGCTCACCTTCTCTCCCGAGAGACCGTGCCTGCCTATCTGCTTGACCCTTCCAGTTGTAGTCATCGCGGAGGCTACCAACATTATGTGTCTGAGATCAACATCAAGCCCTTGTTCCTCCAGAGTGTCTTTCAGCTCCTTGATCAAGGCGGTCCTAGCCGCTTCTATTCCTAAGACTTCGCCGATCTCATGGATGTTGTTCGTAAATACCTGGGTCTTGTCAACCTCAGGCATCTTCAAGGCTTCCATCAGATTGGAGCCCTCAGTGAATATGACCCACTCGCCGTCCTTTTCGCGGACCGTAACCCTGGAGACAGATGACAAACCGGAGACTGGAACTTTTCTCAGTTTGTCTACGACGGGGGCAAGATCACCTTCGGAGTCTTTGACGGTGATTGAGATCTCGAATTGCTTCTCTCGTCTGGGTCTGAAGCCGGCTTCGATCAGACTCCTCTGGAGCTTCTTCGGAGTTACTCCTCTCTCAACCATCATCTCTTTCGAAAGTCCTACGGTTATCACGGATTTGAACTGCTGAACCTTGATTTCAGACGAGATATCTTCGACAGAAGTGTATGGCATTCTCCTAGCGATCTTGAGGACTTCCTTCTGATCCTTGCGATACTCCGGAGAGAGGTGGACTTCCATCAATGGCGTCTTGGGAATCCTTCTCGCATCCAAGAGTTCTATCAGCCTGGGAAGTCCCAGTGTGACGTTGGCCTCCTTTATTCCGGCGTAGTGAAAGGTTCGAAGCGTCATCTGCGTTCCGGGTTCCCCAATCGATTGGGCGGCTATCACCCCAACGGACTCGCCTGGATCAGCAGTGAGCTCAAGATACCTTCCCAAGGTGGCGTCAATCACCTCTGGTGCTTTCGCCGGATCCACGCCGAGTGATAGAAGTGCACTCTCCAGTTCCTTCGCCATATTGGCAGAAATGTCCTTGCCCCTCGCGGCAACCGCTGACCTAATCGCGACCTTGTCAGCCTTGACACCGAGTTTGACACCCATTGATGAGGCGAGTTTACGTACTATCGTCTCCACAGGGAACTTCCCGTGGTAGCTCTTTGCAGGATCAAGACCGTCATCTCCGTAGACGAACTCTACAATGTTCTCGTATGGATCCCGCACAGTGCCATCGTATTCCACTTTCAGAGTCTCAAGCGCGTGAATGAGACGCCTTTGGAGATATCCGCTCTGCTGTGTTCTCACGGCTGTGTCGACCAATGACTCTCTTCCTCCCATGCTATGGTAGAAGAATTCAACCGGCGAGAGTCCTGTCATGTAGCTTGACTTGATGAAACCCCTGGCAGCGGGTCCTAGATCACCTCTTCGAAAGTGTGGAAGAGGCCTCCCAAGATATCCCCTTGAAATTCTCTTGCCACGGACCTGTTGTGGCCCCAGTGCTGCACACATTTGACCCAAGTTCAGATCTGAGCCCCGGGCACCTGTCCTCGTCATCACGACCGCGCTGTTGTCAAGTCCCAAGGACCTGCTGGCCAACTCTCCAGTCCTAGTCCTTATGTCGGACAGCACGTCCATGATGTAAGCCTCCACCGAGTCCTCCTGCGATTGGCCCGGGATCTTCTGCAGCTTTCCCGATTTGAATTGAGAGATGACTTCGTCCACACGGCCGTCCGCTGATGAGAGATCCTTCTCTATTCGATCCTTCGCCTGATCAGATAGGATGAGTTCAGCGTAGGTCATACTGAATCCTCTGAGCTTCAAGAACTCAGATATCATTCGAGTGAGCGATGTGAGGAACTTGTGAGCCTCTATTTCTCCGTAGTTCAACAGGATTTCGTGAATGATGGTCGCAGGCTTCTCAGCGCCCAGAGAGGCCTTGTCCATTACGCCCTTCAGCAATACACCATCATCTATGACCACAAAGCCTTCATGGGGACAGTTGTCCTCGGTACATTTCGGATCGTTCGCACAAACCGAGGCCCTAGTTCTGTAATGGAGGTCTGCTGGGAGGAGTGCACTGAACGCCTCCTTGCCTGACCATGTTGCCTTTGGCTTCTTGATAGCTGATTCGATGCGATCTCGATCTACCCCAGCGGCTTCAAGGAGCATGAAGAACTCCTTCCTGGTGAGAACCGTATCAGAGCGCGTCAGCAGATACGCACCTGTTACGAAATCTCTTATGGCACCGACGATTGGCGCTCCGTATCTAGGTGTGATGTAGTTCTTCATAACTTGAAGCAATTCTTTGGTTTCAGCCACAGCCTCGACGCTTTGCGGAACATGCAGATTCATTTCATCTCCATCGAAGTCGGCGTTATACGGGGTACAGACGGCGGGGTGGAGTCTAAAGGTTCTTCCAGGAAGCACGCGCACCTTGTGTCCCATCATCGAGATCCTGTGAAGGGAGGGTTGACGATTGAAGACAACATAGTCTCCGTCAAGTAGGTGTCTTTCGACGATGAATCCTTCGGCGACACTTTCGGCGAACGCTTCTAGATCCTTTACGAACTCGAGTTTTATCCTCGCACCATCAGGCCTTATCACATATCTGACCCCAGGGTACTTCGATGCGCCATTTTTCACAAGAGCGAGGAGTACTTCTCTGTTGAATGGGTTGACCTTCTCGGGGACCGTTAGCTCCATGGCAACATCCACTGGAACTCCAACCTCGTCCACAGCAATCGACGGGTCGGGAGATATCACGGTCCTAGCCGAGAAATCTACTCTCTTTCCGGACAGGTTCTTCCTGAACCGACCTTCTTTCCCTTTCAACCTTTGAGACAAAGTCTTCAGTATCTTGTTTGTTCTGTGTCTTGACGGAGGAATGCCAGTGGCCTCGTTGTCCAGATATGTGGTCACGTGATACTGAAGAAGCTCATCAAAATCTTGGACAATCATCGGTGACGAACCGCTTTCCAGAGCATCTTTCATGCGCTGGGAAGCTCGAACTATGTCAACCAACTTGTGTGTCAGATCATCCTCTGACCTTTCTCCTGTTTCCAGTATGATCGAGGGTCTAACCTGCACCGGTGGCACCGGAAGTACCTCTAGGACCATCCACTCAGGTCTGCCCAGTTCAGGATCAAGCCTCACTAGGACGAGATCGTCATCTGATATCCTCTCGAGTCGTTCTCTCACCATGGCTGGTGTGAGCTTGGTTGTGATCTTTTCCGGAGTGACTTCGAAAAAACCCGCAGGTTTGACCGGTTTGACAACATATTGAGCGGACCCACAGTGAGGACAGCTGGCCATGCGTTTCGCCTCCCGAATAATCTGAGAATAGATCTTGTTGGGGATGGCCCCAAATTCTTTCTGATATCTGGCCATCTCCTGTCTGTAGTCCGTGATTTTCTCGTCAGGGAGAAGTATTCTGCCGCAAGATCTGCACGTAATCGTCAGAAGGAGATGGATTTCCTTGGCGAAAAGATAGTTGACAATCGGGGTTGGGAGTTCAATGTGGCCATAATGTCCTGGACATCGAGTCGGTGGGTTGCCACAGGTGTGGCATCTTTGGCTTGGTTCAATGGTTCCAAGCCGGAGATCCATAACACCTCCAGGCACGGGAGTTCCGTCCTCATTGTAGACCTCCTCTGAGGTTATCTCTACAACGGACATCTTTCTTATGGTAGCAGGACTCAGTAGCCCGAAGGTCACAGAATCGATCGATCTTACTTCTAGCTCCTTGCTCATGCCCTATCATGCCCTCCTAGTCAGGTTGATCCTAGGGTAGATCCCCAAACTCGTGATTTCCTGAAGAAGGAGCTTGAACGCATAGGATATTGAGACGGCGCTTATGTTGACATCCTTACCACACATCCTGCATACGTATTTTCTCTGTTTGGAATCGTAGTACCCAACTGTCCCGCAGTTCTCGCAGACATAGATTGTGGTCTTGTCCGACTCCTCCAATAGCCTGTCTTGGAGAAGCCGGGAAGCACCATGCCCTACTAAGCAGTCTCTTTCCATTTCTCCGAATCGCAGGCCTCCGCCTCTAGCCCTTCCCTCGGTTGGCTGGTGAGTCAACAGAGTGATCTGCCCCCTTGCTCTCGCATGCATCTTGTCTTTGACCATGTGATGGAGGCGTTGATAGTAAGATGGCCCGATGAATACCTTGGCCTTCATGGGCATCCCGGTCATCCCATTGATCATCGTTTCCTCTCCGTAGGGATGCAGACCATAAGACCTGAGAATCTCGAATATGTTGTCCTGATCCTCATGAACAAATGCGTCACCCTTTCTTTGTCTTCCTGATATGGCAGCAGCCTTCCCGAATATCGCCTCCAGAAAGTGTCCTATGGTCATCCTTGAAGGGATGGCATGCGGGTTGATCAGAGCATCTGGGACCATCCCTGATTCTGTAAAAGGCATGTCCTCCTGCGGGATGATGGCACCCACCACTCCTTTCTGGCCAGCCCTGCTCGCAAATTTATCCCCGATCTCCGGGGCCCGCGTATCTCGGAGGCGGACTTTGATCAATCGATTCTGTTCCGTGTCCTCTGTCATTATGATTGAGTCTACGTACCCAGAGTGTGAAGGCTTCACAACAAGTGAGGTATCTCTTCTGTAGGAGGATTGCCCCCAGATCTCAACCCTTTCCTCCAAGAATCTTGGCGGACTTGTTCTGCCGACGATTACGTTACCTCCACCGACTTTGGTTTCAACACCCACTGCGCCATCATCGTCAAGCAACGAGTATGACTCGATTCCTCTGTATCCTCGGACCCCTTCCTCTGGCCTCTGTATTCTGTCTCTTTCGCCCATGGCGTACAGTCGCGCTTCGCCTTCGTACACGAAGTAGGATGCGGATCTGCCCAGACCACGCTGAACTGACGCCTTATTCAAGACCAAGGCGTCTTCCATGTCGTACGGATCTGAAAGGATCGCGACTATGAAGTTCTGTCCTATGGGATTCTTCTCCAGCCCGACGACCTCGCTGGTGTCTGTAGTTACGAGGGGGATTTGAGGATAGATCAAATAGTGAGACGTGGTCGAGAAATTGAACGGGAGCGCGGCGGTAGGATATCCGAGAGCCTGTTTTGCCATCGCTCCTTCATACGTGTTCCTAGGGGATTGATTGTGCTCTGCGAACGGAATTATGGAAGTCACCGCGCCGAAAATCGCCAGGGGCGAGATCTCAAGGTGGGTCGTCTCAGCTGAAACGGACTTCAAGTCCGGAGCTATCAGTGACATCTCTTCCTCTTCTGCATCCAAGTACTCCACGACACCGATGTCAACCAAATCATCAAAAGTGAGTTCGCCCGCCTTCAGCTTGTGGATGTGTTCCATCCGAAGCCTTGGAACTCCCTCCTCGACGACGATCAGCGGGCGCCTCGATCTTCCTGCGTCGGCGTTCAGGACTACCTCCGTGTTTTGCACACCTCCGTAGTCGTGTGTGTAAACACCGATATTCACTTGGCTGGACAGCCGTCCCCGCCTTCTGAGTCTGATGAGCTCCTTTGCCAAAGACTTACCTTCGTTGTGGTAGCCCAGAAGTATTCCGCTGACGTACACCTCCGCCCATGATGTTTTCACGTTCTCGTCAGCTTGGTCGGCAGGTAGAACACCCAAAGATTCCAGTGTTTTCCTGATTTCCTCGACATCTGCCGTAACGGAGACCTGCGTAAGCAGGGTAACATTTTTGACCAGTCCGCAGTTGCTGCCTTCCGGAGATTCGGCTGGGTCTATTCGGCCCCATTGTGTTGGATGGAGGTCTCTGGCCTCGAAGTTGGCTTGGCTTCTGCTTAGTGTGGACTGGATGCGCCTAAGATGGCTAATGGTCGAAAGGTAGTTTGTCCTCTCGAGCAGCTGGGACACACCGACAAGTCGTCTCCCCCAGTTCCCTGTTGCTATGGCGTGACTCAGTATATCGGTGATGAGCCTAGTCGACACCAAGTGACTTACGCTTCTAGAAGGAGCGGTCCTCCTTAGGTCGGATCTCTCGATTTGATACCGAAGGTCTCTGACCATTCTTCTGAAGGCCTGTCTGAACATCTCGGCAATCAGTGGGCCGGCGAACCTGAGCCTCTTGTTCTTGTAATGATCCTTATCGTCGGTCCTCCTCCAGCCCAGTCTCGCTGCGATGCACCGCTCTGCCATCTTCCCGAGAAAATCGGTCTTCTTCAGCCGATCCTCCGGAGCGGTCCCCAGATGAGGAAGGAGTACCTTGTCCAGTAGGTATTCGGCTCTCCTTATCCTGATTTCTTTGGGTTGTCCGTACGCTGTCCTCCCTCCTATGTAATCCAGTGCCTCCTCCACCGTGGATATTTCCACGGCGTCTTCGAACGACTTCACCAAGTGGTCTTGGATTTCAGCGTATTGGGAGACTGCGTACGCTATGTCCTTGTCGACTTCACGCCCCAAAGCTCGCATCAGGACAACAAAAGGAACGTCCTCTCCTACCCCTGGGAAGTAGACCTTCAGCAACTGGTTCTGTTGGTTGAACCTGATCTCCACACGGGTTCTGTAGCCCACCGTGGACGAGAAGACCCTCGAAGTAAAGAAGATCGAACTGCCGATCTTCTTCCTCTCCGTAAATATCCGGTTGCTTGCAAAGTCCTCAAGACCCACTATCACCTTCTCCGACCCGTTGATTATGAAGTAGCCACCAGGATCCCTTGGATCTTCACCCAGTTTCACGAGTTCTTCCGGACCAAGATTGTACAGTCGACAGAGTCTGGACTTGACCATGATCGGGAATTCCCCGATCTTGACCTTGCCCTCCTGCATTAGCCGTTCGTTCTTGAACTCTCTGAACTCCAAGAATATCGGGGCAGCGTAGCTAACACCTCTCAGCCTTGCTTCAAGTGGATACAATGGACCCTGCGCCCCCGAAGCTTCTTCTATCGTGGGGAACTCGACGCTCACTCCAGTGAACGAAAGGCGGTGGCGCAGATCCGGTAGCAGGATGCTGAGCTCGCCCACCTCTTGGACTATCTTGCTGAGGTCTCTTTCTATGAGTTCGTTGTAGGAATCTATGTGATGCTGGGCAAGCCCCAACCTAGAAATCGCAAGCTTGTACACGTACTCCAAGTCTTCTGCAGATACTGTAGGGGCGGAATCTGGGGTTGTCATTCGATTACCACCAACCTGTAGTAGGTTGATTCTCCTGCTGTCTCGCTCTTCTTGGTTACCTTCAGTACATCACCAACATTGGCTCCGAGAGCCTTGACGGCCGGGTCGCTGGACAGGATTCTGGGCAGGTTGTAGGGTTTGATCCTGTACTTCTTCAGGAGTTCCTTCTTCTCTTCCTCCCCAAGTATCTCATACTTTGGTGAGAGAACATGCTCTAAAGGACTAAAATCCATAACTCGAGATGACAAAACAGCCCCCAGCCCTTCATGACCTTGGAAATCCTCTTATTTTAACGTTACTGAAAAGAGAAGTAACACAAATCTTCATGCGGGCCCGTCGGGACTTCCGGAAAGCAGAGTTCCTTCGAACCCGAGACACCCGGGTTAAAAGCATCGCCGATGTTATCTCCGGCGCTCTACCATGCTGAGCTACGGGCCCGAGGTCAGTCTGCTGTTTATGTAAAAAAGCTATCGCTCGAATGAAGTGGTCCCGCCGGCTGGAGTTTCAGCCATCGGCTTTTGAATTCGCCGGTCATAGACCTCCAGCGACAATCCGGTCTCTGCTATTAGCCCGGTAAGCTGAACGGATCGACACAAGGTCGACACCTACAGCATCTTCGCCCTCATGGGCTCGGAAGCTCTACCAGGCTGAGCTACAGCGGGACGAGAACGACTAACCTAAACCCTTGATAAGTTTTTCACAGAAAGCGCCGCATTGTCAGTTCTCAAGTTTAAATAACATTTGGAGAAGCCGAGCTAAGGTGCCCCGGTAGTGCAGACCGGTTAACATTGGCGGCTGTTCATAGAGCCGAATCACCCGCCAGACCCGGGAGGTCTTATGACCCGGGAGTTCAAATCCCGGCCGGGGCGCCTGTGTTGATTCTCAAGTTGTCAGCAGAAGGCGACTCGGACAAATGCCTTTCTTTCATACTGTCAAAGTAACTTTGACTCCTCATCGTCGCCTAAGCCAACGAACCTCATACAGTTGATATGTCTGTCGGAGGGAAGCACCTCGAAGCTAGAACAGGTCAACCAGCCAAGGTTGAATTGCGCTAGGCGTGATAACAAAAGCGCTAAAATCTTAAAATCCTATCTTGCGAACCTACAGACCAGCACAGGCCATGTCGCCTTCTGCCTTCGGTCAGTGGGACTCAATTGACTTGAGGCGCCCACATCGTAGGGTGGTGTTCTGATAGGAGGCTCGATCATGATCACTCGGAGGCAGGAGTCCAGACACCGTGAGGAATTCGCAAAGGTACTTGACTACATAAGATCAGGTGTGCCAAAAAGGGCTTGGCGTAGAGAGCCTACATCATACGTGCAGTGCATTGGAGAGAACTACTTCGCGCTTTTGGAGGTAGCCGTAGTGAAGGGGGTTGACCTTAGTGTTGGGACTAGGATCTATGTTGGGAACGGTCAGAAGAAGGAGGCGTTGTCCGTACTTGGCAGAATCGACTACGAAAGCCTCAGTCAAGCCGCGAAAGACAACCTTCCCTCAGTGTTGGAAGACATGGTCATGGGCAACCAAGAGAAGTACATAGGGATCCTGAACTCAATGGGGCTCCTCACCCCCAGATTGCATGCCTTCGAACTACTGTCAGGCATAGGTAGAAGTACTACACGAAGGATCATTGAAGAAAGGGAGAGAGGAACGTTCTCGTCTTTCGAGGATTTCACACAACGTACCAAGGTGGCCAACCCAGTCAAAGTCATAGTTGCGCGGATCGTCGAAGAGATCTCTACTCAGCAGAGATACAAGTTGTTCGTGAGATGATCGCAGAATCGGACCTTCTCGAGGAGACAAAACACGTCATTAGTTCGTGGGGACTCCGGCCGATTAGACGTCTTGGCCAGAACTTCGTGGTTAGCTCATCACTCTTGGAACGCGTCGTCCAAGAGGCCAACCTAGGGACAACTGATCAAGTGCTTGAGATTGGAGGGGGAATAGGCACACTCACGGCGCGTTTAGCCAGCCAGCGACCGAAGATCTTGACCGTCATAGAGAAGGACAGGCATCTGGTTGAGATTCTCAGAGGCAGATTCTCTGGACAGCCTGCGATAAACATCATGGAAGGGGACTACCTCAAGGTCAAGCTGGCCAGGTACAACAAATGTGTCGCCAATCCACCCTTTGGCATCTCGTCAAGAATGATCCTGAAGCTCATAGAGGAAGCACCGCGACTTGTCGTCACGACGCTGGAGAGAGACTACGCAAGGCGATTGACAGCTATCGAAGGAGAAAAAGAGTATGGGAGACTCTCGGTTTTACTCCAACTGAACTACTCCGTCCAAGACCTAGCCACCTATCCTCCTTCTTCGTTCTTCCCTCCTCCGTCAACGGAGATCTCGCTCCTCAAGATGATCCAGAAACCCAATGGGGTCAGCCAGGAAGAGTCACGGGCGCTGCAGGATGTCACAAGAGAGTTGTTCAGGTACCGGAGAAGAAAGGTGATCAAAGCGATCAAAATGTCGAGTCTCCCGAAGCCTCTACTCGAGGACCCCACCATGGCAGAGTTCCTGACCATGCGGGTCTTCGAGTTATCAATCGACGACTTGCTGACGATAACTCGCGCTGTCACCAGCACCTCCAAAAGGAGATGAACCTGGGGTCGACACCTTGGGAATGAAGGGACCGTCATCTCCTACAATAGACATCTTCAGGTGGCAGTTCGTCCTCAATTAGAGCCAAAAGACTAAATAGGGTGACCGAGCTGCGGTAATCCGAACTATGCCAAGAAAGACCATGTCCTACTCGCGACTTGAATATATAGCTGGAGCCCCGCAGGTGAAGATTAGCAGGTTCAAGCTGGGCGCCGGCGAGTATGACTTTGGGATGAGAGTGGTTCCTCAAGAAAGCTGCTATCTCAAGCAGGAAGCTCTTGAGGCGGCTAGGGTTGTTGTGAATAGTCTGCTGGAGAAGAAACTAGGAGAGAACGCATACATATTGCGTGTGAAGATATATCCGCACATAATCACGCGAGAGCACAGACTGCTCGGACAAGCTGGCGCAGACAGGATCAGCCAGGGGATGGTCAGGGCATTCGGCAAGCCGACAGGCAGGAAGGCCAAGCTTGCAAAAGGGCAGACCATTATGGAGGTTTTCGCCAAGCATGAAAATGAGAACGTGGTGAAGACAGCCCTGACGGCTGGCCTGTACAAGCTTCCCATCAAATGCTCCTTGGAGGTCATAACGCGTGCAGGAGACGGAAAGTAGAGAAATCACGGTTCCTGGTGACACCATAGGTACGATAGAAGAGGGGGATCCAGGACAGGGAACGTACGAAGATCAAGGCAAGATCAATTCTATGCTCACTGGACGGGCACGATTCGACCGGAAGAACAAGATCTTCCGGGTAGATCCATTGACCCCAAGCCCATCATTTCCTCGGGAAGGAGAGGAAGTCATAGCGAGAGTAATGGCTGTTCAGAATTCACTCGCAACCCTAGAAATAGTGAAGGCAAGTGACAGGGTACTTGGTAGAACCTTCACCGGGTTGCTACACCACTCACGGGCCGGTAGGATCGTGGGATCCAGACTCAAGAAGTACCTAAGGCCCGGAGACATCGTGCGGGTTAAGGTCGTCTACGACAAGAACCTGATTCATGTAAGCATGGTGGGACAGAGATTCGGTGCAGTGCAAGCATACTGCTCGAAGTGTGGAGGCAAGCTCGAAAGGAAAGGGGCTAGGAACCTACTGTATTGTGTAGATTGCGGCTGGAGGGACACAAGATTGACGTCATCTGACTACGGAACCTTCAAGTGGTGAGCTAACATGGTTACCAAGATCAACAAGAAGGGGGAAGATGAAGTCGAGATAGTGTTCGATGATGTGTCGACAACTTTCGTTGATCCTCTTGTCGATCGCATACTGCAGGAGGATACTACGGCCGCCGCGTCCTATGTCGTGGAGCACTACATCAAGGGACCACTCAGAATGACGGTCAGGAGTTCGAAGGGCGATCCGGAAGAGCTTATCAGAAAAGCCGTGGATCAACTTACTTCGGACATCGACAGGGTCAAACTCGACCTTGAGAAGGGCAAGTAGGAAGTCAACCGGATCCATTGAACTCTTCATCCCGGGAAGGATATTGCAGAACATTTCATCATACAACGGTCCTAGAGAGATAGCCGAGAGCAGAGAACTCGCGAAGTTGGGGGATGCGGTGCTCGGTCTACTGAACGTAGTCGGAATAGAGGCTGGCTACCTGAAAGACGAATCAAGGGTTACCAACGAGATGCTCAGAAGGGTTTCAACGCGTACCGGGCTCAGGGCAGAGTTGCGCAAGAGAATGAACAAACGAGACCTAGGAAATGCGGTTGAGGCATTGACGGCATATTGGTTCGTCCGAGGCGATCTATCCTGGACCGGCGTGATCGAGGAGATGAGGAAAGGCGCGGAACTAGAGGATGCCCTCGTGAGATTAATCCTACTCATCAGGGGAGGCGCCACGCCTTGAAGAGACAAGTTAGAATCTTGGGAGTTGATGACTCCCCCTTTGAGTTCAGAAAGAGCAAGACAACTTGGCTGGTCGGAGCGGTCTACCGAGGCAACCTCTGGATGGAAGGCATCATGATTGACGTAATAGATGTGGACGGAATGGACGCGACCGACGCAATCAGGAGAATGATCGTCAACCCGAAATTCTCGTCCCAGATCAGAGTTGTGTTCCTAGACGGGATAACCTTCGGTGGCTTCAATCTCGTGGACATGGATGAGTTGTACCGAAAGACAGGCGTACCAGTGGTCAGCATCGTCGAGAGAATGCCGAACATAGATCGCATCAAGAGGAGCATGCGAACACTGGCGAACTTTGAGAAGAGACTCGAGGTAGTGTCCAGAGCCAAGCAACCGAACAAGGTCAGGCTCAAAGGGACGGACAAACCCCTATTTGTTCAGAGCAGAGGCATCGATCAGGAAGAATTGACGCGCGTACTTGAATTGTCGAGGAAGGCGGGGACAGTTCCAGAGGCGCTCAGGGCGGCTCGGATGATTGCATCCGCTTTGCCAGAAAATCGGTAACTAAGCTTTATTAGCGCCCGCCCCGCCCACACTCGATTCCTGAAGGATGGGGGTCATCAAGTTCTGCCCAAAGTGTGGCACTAAGATGATTCAGGATCGTTCCGCTAAGCGCCCCCAGTTCATATGCCCGAAATGCAAGTACAAGGAAGCAACAAAGGATGTAAAGATCCCCGTGGTCAAAGGCAAGAGAAAAGCGGCAGTCCGGATTGTGGGAGAGGACAGTGAGAGTCTGAAACCCATGCCAATCAGTGATGCGGTGTGTCCTGCTTGTGGAAACACCAAGGCCTACTGGTGGCTCATACAGACCAGAGGAGCGGATGAATCTCCTACGCAGTTCTTTCGTTGTACGAAGTGTGGCCACACGTGGAGAGTATATAGCTAGGCTGGATATGTCAACTTTCCATCAGTGAAGCCAGATAGTAATTCAGAATCACTCCTTCGTGTATCTCCGCCACGATCTTCAGTGGAAGATCCTTGCCGAAGTAGAAAGTGACCTCCGCCTTGGGTTGGAACGAGGCAATCAGTAGAGAGAGCCTTCCGATATCATATCTGGATGAAACCCCATCTTCTAGAGTTGATTCCCCAAGAGATCCTTTCTCACGCATTAGCGTGACCTCCAAGGATCTTTTCTCCTCCGATCGAGCGACAAGCTTCAAATCCTTGCCCACAACAGAGAGCTCTATCCTGTCAGTTACCCCTTTGCCGAGATCAACAATCTGCCTCAGGTATTTGATGTCGGCCTTGAAATTGGAGGTGTAACTTATCTTCGGCAAGGAGAGTTCCTTCCCCTCTGGCTTGAACACCGCAAGGTCTGCTTTCCTCATGACTTCGGCCTCAGATGCCATTACCAGAGTGCCACGCCTGAAGTCGAGACTAACCGCGTCGTTGCCGACCAGCCTGAGGAACTTCATCATTTCCGCGGCTTTCACAACGTATGTGTCCGGCTTGTCGACTTTGAATTCGGCAGTGGCTGCAGATGGAATGGTTATGTCTACCATGGAAACTTCTGAGAGGTCAAGCGCCCTGAGCGAAATGCCGTCTGGAGTCACCTTGACAGGAATCTCGTCTGTGACGGCTGAAGCCGCCTTTATTGAGTCATAGAGGAGGGAAGCGTCTTTCATGGTCACCCTTGCGTAAGACTCGGTCTCTTCTGACATTCGAACGCCGTATATCGCTGTCACATATTAATTTAAGCTCCAATCAACCGAAAACCAGCAGCGAAGCGATTGAACCCCTTCTTCATGGCGAAGTACCCCTTTGTTCGTGACGCAAGGGAGTTCGTGGGCCAGCATTTTGACCTTAGCCTAGCTGAATTGCCCGAGTCAGAGAACCGTGAAGCTATAGAGAGAGGTTTCCAGAGGGTCTACCAAGCCATCAGACGCAAGAAAATACCATTTGACACGCAGAACATGATCCGATATGACATCGAGGTCGTATCGTTCCCTGTAGCCGTCATGTTAGTTGCTCTCATAAACGATGACATGCTTAGGAACATGTACGCAACTGCTGAGGCTAAGCGCTGTTCGGAGTTGATGACACAGGACAGGACAGACATTCCTCGCATCGCAGATGAATTGGAATTCCAATTCAGGGTCTCGGCATCGGGGGACGAGCAGAACTTGCTGGCGGTTCGGCTAGTCGACTACCTATCCTTCTCTCCGCAGCTATGGGGAGAGAAATGGAGACTGGCAAACAGGGTAGTCGACAAAGGAGAAGTTCTCGTGACGGATCATGAGTTTGCCAGGATCCTCGAAGAGAAGATCAAGAGAACCATTTTGGAGAGAACGAGAACAGATGTTAGTGGTATCAAACTTCCGGCTCTACTGGCCGAGAAAAGGACCGAATTGGCCAGCGTCTGGGGAGAATACAAGGCTGCTATTCAGCCGGAAGCTCATGTCGAACCACATGATGTACCTCCGTGCATGAGCAGGCTCACGGAAAGGATGATGAAGGGAGAGAACCTCTCCCATGTCGAGAGAAGAACGCTTGTGTCTTATCTGGCGGCAATTGGATGGACCGAGGAAGAGATGATGTCCCTGCTTAGACACAGTCCGGATTTCAATGAGCGAATAGCGAAATATCAGCTAGAGCACATCACCGGAAGAAGAGGGAAAGGAAAGAGGTACTCGCCCCCATCGTGTGCGACAATGAGGATGTACGGCCTGTGTTTTCCCGACAGATGGTGTAATCACATAAGGCATCCGCTCAAGTACAGGCGAACGGCATGAAAGAGCAAGATATCCGCTTCTTGCGTTCGGTCTTCGCCGAGTATTACTCGAAATACTCAGAGGCGGTGTACGTTCCGCCCCCAGTGAATAGCAGGGAGGTAGGTTTCGCCGTCTGGCCAGACAGAACAATGGTCAGGCACATGAGCTTTAGATCCCTGACCGACGTGAGGGAATATGTCCTCAACAGCCCACCTGCGGATGCATATCATTCCTGTGCCGTGTACGAATCCCCTGAAAAGCCCATGGAATACAAGAACGTACTGTGGGCCGATCTTGCCTTCGATGTTGATGCAAAGGACGTGCAGCCAGACTGCATTGAAGAGATGACCTACTCAGTATGCCCGAAGTGCGGATCACACAGAAAAGGGAACAAGAAGGAGTGCCCGAACTGCTCGGAGGAGAGTCATGTTGTCGAGTTCATGAGTTCTAGATGCATCGCGTCCACCGCCTATCAGACGAAAAGATTACAAACGGCCTTGGTCGATGAGCTAGGAATAGAGGAAAGAGACATAGCTGCGTACTTCAGCGGTCACATGGGATTCCACGTATACGTAACATCAAAGGCAATCGGTGAACTTGGACAGGACGCTAGGAGGGAGATTACGAGTTACTTGTCCCTTGAAGGAGTCACGGACAGGCGCTCGCTTGGCAAGTCTGCGAACTTGAGAGCCATAGGAGCAGGGGGGATCGGTAGGAGATTCAAAGAGGAGATTCTAGACATCGTGAACAATACAAGTCAACATGGCGATATCTTGGAGGAGGACGGTGTCCTTCTCTTGAGGGAAAACAAGCAGAGGATCCTATCAGCTCTTGACAAGGGGAGGACTGAAGACATCATCGCTCTGTTGGGTCTCAAGAAGGCAAGAAAGCTGCTGAGACGGGCTTGGCAGAGAACGGCCATTGTTGTGGATCCCTCAGTGACCATGGATCTCCACAGAGTATTCAGAATGCCTGGAACTCTTAATAGCAAGAGTGGTCTTCCAAAGCAGCGAGTGCCATTGGACAAAATTGACGCTGACGTTTTGTCACTTGTGCCCGAGTACGGGCGAGCAGAGGTTCAGATTTCTGCATCCTTCGTCCCCGAGATGGAAATCGGTGACTGTAAAGTTGGACCTTTCTCAAACGAAACCGTGAGCGTTCCGAGATACATCGCAGCATACCTTATTCTGAAAGGGGTAGCTTCTGTTGACTGAAGCCGCGGAGGAGTTGGTGGAGGCTTGGAGGAAGGAGAGGGAGAGCGAGGACCTGTCTGATCTTCCCTCAGACTCGATGGACAAGATCAGGTCTGCATTGAGGAAAGCAAGGGAATCAAACTACGGTAGGGACCGCTCTGGACCGACGGGGAAACTGCGTACGACAGAGATGGAACTTGTCAGATTCGTATCCACCGATATAGTGTACTGCAGAACGCTCAAGACGCTTCTAAGAGAACAAGAGGACGGGAGGGTATACAGTTCTCCAGATCGACATATTCTTGTTCCTGTCACGGAAACTAAGAAGATAGTGCAGGACACCCTCGAGGGATTGGAAAGGGGGCATACTGCTGCCGTTCAGACTCCATTTAGAGTATGGGCAGCTGAGGAAATCATAGTGACGAAGGCAGAGAAGGTGGATCAGTTCGTGGATGAATGGGGAAGGAAGCACGGACCCTACCATCAGCGAGAAATTGTTGTGCTGCCGAAAAAATACGCGGAAATTCTTATAAGTCAGGGTCTTGCGTCGAGGATTTCGCCACACTAACTCTGGTGAACTGAAGTGAAAATACCGCCTGAGATAAGGACGTACTGCCCAAAATGTGACAAGTACACCGTCCATTCTGTTTCACTCTACAAGACCGGAAAGAGGAGAGCGATGGCCAGAGGAGAAAGGCACCACGAGAGAGTGGATAGGCATGGATACGGCGGGTCAAAGGCGCCACTCGCTACGAGAAACATC
>Ga0187774_10000316_pt1 | contig 16333 bp, 13 predicted proteins | sample 0216_BV02_MP05_2_FD_133152 | JGI IMG/M metagenome (GOLD analysis project Ga0187774, IMG submission 133152) | Tropical peat soil microbial communities from peatlands in Department of Meta, Colombia - 0216_BV02_MP05_20_MG | ecosystem: Environmental > Terrestrial > Soil > Wetlands > Peat | place... | reverse complement strand
TATCTACCAAAACCGTCTTGCCGCAATATCGGGCCCCGGGAAGGATGAGAAGCCCCCGTTTGAGCAAGCCGAAAGTAACGGTCAAAGCCGCGCGGATGCATACCCCGAGAACCCGACCGTTGTCCGCATCCAGCCCCGAGGGAATATCGATGGCTACGACGGGAGTCCCCAGGGAATTCACGAATTCGATGATCGCCCCAAAGAATCCTTGCACCTCGCCTTTCAGGCCAGTTCCGAGAATCCCGTCCACGAGGAGATCATGGGCGGCAATTTTCTCCTTATGCGACTCCCACTCATGCAGATTGAGGACTTCGGATACCGTCCCCCCCATACGGATCAGAATCTCCAGGTTGAGAGCGGCATCCCCGCGCACTTCTTCTCGGGCGGCCAGAAGATACACTTGGCAGGAAATTCCCCGATTCAGAAGGTATCGGGCCACGGCGAAAGCGTCCCCCCCGTTGTTTCCCCGGCCGGCCAGAATTCCCACCGTCATTTTCAAAAGGCCTGGGAAATGGCGGAACATGGCCCCTACGGTCCCCCTTGCGGCGTTTTCCATCAGGACCAGGCCGGGGATGCCGAAATCTTCGATGGCCCTCCGGTCCAATTTCCTCATAATTTCTGCGGTGGCAACTTTCATATCCCAACCTCTCAGCAGACTACTGTCAGCTATCAGCTTTCAATAAAAAACATCATCTTTTGCCGACTGCTGAGCGCTGATCGCTTTTTTCAAGTACCACCATCGCCCCGCTGTACTCCCCGTCATGGGTGAGGCTCAGAAAGAGTCCCTCGATTCCTTCCTTCATGCATATTTCCACCGCTCGGCCATGAATTTTCAAGACCGGCTTCCCCAGGGGTCCTCGTTGCACTTCCACGTCTCTCCAGTGAACCCCCCTGCGGATTCCGATTCCCAGCGCTTTCACAAAAGCTTCTTTGGCCGCAAAGCGGGCGCCAAAATTGGGAGAGGGGTTTCTCTTCCTGAGGCAATAGCGGACCTCTCCCGGGGTAAAAACCTTCTTTTGAAACCGATCCCCCCAGCGCTTCAGAGCCCCCTCTATGCGGCTCACTTTGACCAGGTCGAACCCGATGCCGTAGATCATAAAAGCAGCGATCAGCTTTCAGCCTTTAGCGATCAGCGGTCAGTTGAAACATTTTTTGCTGAAAGCTGATCGCTGAAAGCCTTATTTTCCTTTTATCAGTTCCTTCATCTCCCGTACGGCCCGGTCCAGGCCGACCAGAACCGCCCTGGCAATGATGCTGTGTCCGATGCTATAGTCCTCAATTTGGGGGATCGAAGAAAAGGGAGAAACGTTTTGGTAGTCCAGGCCGTGGCCGATGTTCGTCCTCAGGCCCAGCTTGTGGGCCTGGGAAATGGCCCGGGCAATGCGATGGAATTCCTTCTTCTGCGCCTCCTCATCGCGCGCATCACTGTACTTTCCGGTATGAATCTCCACCAGGTCCGCTCCCGACGCCTTGCTGGCGCTGACCTGGCGGGGGTCCGCATCGATGAAAAGGCTCACCCGGATTCCCGCCTTTTTCAGCCGGTCGATGTTGGGCTTCAAGGATTTCTGCTGACCCAGGACATCCAGGCCTCCCTCCGTGGTCAATTCCTGCCTGCGCTCGGGGACAAGGGTCACCATGTCGGGTTTGATCCGAAGAGCGATCTGAACGATCTCCTCGGTGTTGGCCATCTCCAAATTGAGTCTGGTTTTGGCCACCTTCCGCAGGACCTCCAGGTCCCGGTCCTGGATATGGCGCCGGTCTTCCCTCAGGTGGACGATAATTCCGTCCGCTCCGGCAAGCTCGGCCATGAGGGCCGCGGCCACCGGATCGGGGTTCTCTCCTCCCCGCGCTTGCCGCAATGTAGCCACATGATCCACATTCACTGAAAGTCTGGGCACGGATACCTCCCTGGAAACAGCGGTCTGCTTTCCGCGTTCGGCGAACAATCATTTTCCGGCTGAGGGGATCGTTGACTGTTGAGGGCTCCTTATTCTGCCATGTTCTTCCGGACGCACTCGGCGATTTCCTCGGCATAGGCGGAGATCTCCGGGGCTTTCTCCCCCTCCACCATGACGCGGATCAGATTTTCGGTCCCCGAAGGGCGAACCAGGACTCGGCCCCTTTGCCCCAGGTTTGCCTGAATCTTCTGGACCAAGGAAGCGACCTCGAAAACCTGGTGAGGGTCTTTCTTCTTCGCCACGGGGACGTTCAACAATACCTGGGGAAAAGGCTTCAGGATGCCGGCCAGTTCGGAGAGCATCTTCTCCTCTCTTTTCATCACCGCCAGAACCTGCAGGGCAGAAAGCACCCCGTCTCCCGTGGTATTGTAGTCGAGAAAAATCAGGTGTCCTGATTGTTCCCCCCCCAGGTTGTAGTCGTTGCGGGCCATTTCTTCCACGACGTAACGGTCTCCCACCTGGGTCCGCACGACCCGGATTCCCCATTCCTCCAGGGCCACATCCAGCCCCAAGTTGCTCATGACCGTGGCCACCACGGTAGCTTTTTTCAGCCGTTTGGCCATGTGCAGGTCGCGGGCGCAGATGGCCATAATCTGGTCGCCGTCAACCACGTTCCCTTTTTCGTCGGAAAAAATGGCCCGGTCCGCATCTCCATCCAGGGAAATCCCGATGTGGGCGCCCTGCTCTTGCACTGCCCGGGTGACGTTTTGAGGATAAAGGGAACCGCATTGGTGATTAATATTCTCTCCGTCCGGGTCCACCCCCAAAGCGATGACTTTGGCCCCCAGCTCTTCGAAGACCGCAGGGGCTACCCGGTAGGCGGCTCCATGGGCGCAGTCCAGCACGATCTTCATTCCTTCGAGGGTGGATTCCTTGGGAAAAGAGTTCTTCAGGTAGACCACGTATCTTCCCACGGCATCATCGATTCGAAAAGCCTTTCCCACCTCCTGGGCCGTTGGACGCAGGGAGGCGATTTGCTCGGAGAAGATCAGCCCTTCGATTCTGTCCTCCAGCTGGTCGGGAAGTTTAAATCCATCCCCGGAAAAAATCTTGATGCCGTTGTCCTGGAAGGGGTTATGGGAAGCGGAGATGACGATTCCCGCATCGGCCCGCATGGAAGAAGTGATGAAGGCGATCCCCGGTGTAGGAAGGGGACCTACCAGCAGCACGTCTACCCCCATGGAACAGATGCCGGCCACGAGGGCGTTTTCCAGCATATACCCCGAAAGGCGAGTGTCCTTGCCGATCACAATGCGATGGCGCCGCTTCTCGTTTTTGAAGATGAAGGCGGTCCCCCGACCCACCTGCACGGCCATCTCCGTGGTCATCGGGTGGACATTGGCCACCCCGCGAATTCCGTCAGTTCCGAAAAGTTTTCCCATGCCCTCCACTCCTTTAAAATTGCGAATCTTGCTCCGGCGTGCTGCGCAAAATGGCGTCCACCACCTGAACCACCCGCCGGACCCGCTTTACCTCGTGAACCCGAACGAGGTTCGCCCCGTTCAGGATGGCTACGGCCACTGTGGCCATGGTTCCTTCCTCCCTTTCTTCCGGAGGAAGGTTGAGAATGCGGCCAATGAAGGCCTTGCGCGAGGTCCCCACCATGACCGGCTGACCCAAGGCCCGGAAGCTGCGGAGCTGCTTGAGAAGAATGAGGTTGTGTCTCTCCTCCAAAGATTTTCCGAACCCGAATCCCGGGTCGAGAATGATCGCTTCGCGCGGGACTCCCCGGGAGAGGGCGTAGGCGATCCGCTCCTCGAAAAACCCCAGAATCTCTCCGATCAGATTTTTGTAGTGGGTATCGACTTGCATGGTCTCGGGCTGGCCCCGCATATGCATAAGGACCAAAGGCACCCTCCACCGGGCTACGGTTCCGGCCATGGCTTCATCAAATCTCAGGGCGCTCACATCGTTCACCATCGCCGCCCCCGCCTCCAGCGCCCGCTCCGCCACCCGGGCCTTGCGGGTATCGATGGAAATGGGGATGGCGATCTTGCCCCTAAGTTCCTCGATGACCGGGATCACCCGTCGGACCTCTTCCTCTTCGGGGAGCGGATTGGACCCGGGACGGGTGGATTCCCCTCCCACATCCAGGATATCGGCTCCTTCTGCGGCCATTTGTCGTCCCCGCTCCACTGCTTTGGTCCATTCGAAAAACCTTCCCCCGTCGGAAAAAGAGTCGGGGGTAACGTTCAAAACCCCCATGATCAAGGTTCGTTGGGAAAGGTCATATTCCGTTTCGCGGAAACGAAGAATGGGCGATCGCATAATAAATAAGGGTCGAACCCCAAGGATCAAGCCGGAATCCACCCCCCTTGATCCTTGACCTACGACCCTTTTCTAGAAAGCTCTTGCCTCGGGAATCAGATTGGAAGGAGGGCTTTCCGGCGGAACCGGCTTCAGCCCCAAAACCTGGTCGACCTCTTCACCGGCCAGTACTTCCTTTTCCAAAAGAGCCGTGGCCAAATGATGAAGCCTGTCCATTTGCTGAACAATGATGCTCTTGGCCCGCTCATGGTTTTCCAGGACGATCCGCTTGATCTCATTGTCGATATCCACCGCAGTGTTTTCGCTGTAATCCTTGGGCTGGCCAATCTCCCGGCCGAGGAAGATGTGTTCTTCTCGCTTGCCGAAAGTGAGGGGGCCAATCTTTTCGCTCATGCCGTAGTCGCAGACCATCTTTCGGGCCCACTCGGTGGCCATCTCCAGGTCGTTGCCGGCCCCGGTGGTTTGGGTATGGAGAACCAACTCCTCCGCCGCCCGGCCACCCAGGAAAATGGCTATTTTGTTCAGGATGTATTCCTTGGAGAGAGTATGCTTGTCTTCCGCGGGCAGCTGCTGGGTAACTCCCAGCGCGTGTCCCCGGGGAATGATGGAAACCTTGTGAATGGGGTCGGTCACCGGCAGGAACTTGGCCACCAGGGTGTGGCCGGCTTCATGGAAGGCGGTGAGGCGTTTCTCTTCCTCGCTGATGATCATCGTCCGCCGTTCCACCCCCATGAGCACCTTGTCTTTGGAGGCCTCAAAGTCGTCCATCTCCACTTTGGCCTTGTTGCGGCGGGCGGCCAAGAGTGCGGCCTCGTTGACCAGGTTCTCCAGGTCTGCCCCGGTGAATCCCGGGGTTCCCCGGGAGAGGATCTGGAGGTTCACGTTTTCGGCCAACGGGGTTTTCCGGGTATGCACTTTCAGAATCGCTTCCCTACCCTTCACATCTGGCCGGGGAACCACCACCTGCCGATCAAACCGGCCCGGCCGCAGTAGAGCGGGGTCGAGAACGTCCGGACGGTTGGTGGCGGCGATGATGATGACTCCTTCATTGGACTCGAATCCATCCATTTCCACCAGGAGCTGATTCAAGGTCTGCTCCCGCTCATCGTGCCCTCCGCCGAGGCCCGCTCCGCGGTGACGTCCAACGGCGTCGATCTCATCGATAAAAATAATACAGGGAGCATGCTTTTTCCCCTGGATGAAAAGGTCCCGGACCCGGGAGGCCCCCACCCCCACGAACATCTCCACAAAGTCCGACCCACTGATGGAGAAAAAAGGAACATTGGCTTCCCCGGCGATGGCTCGCGCCAGGAGGGTTTTGCCCGTTCCTGGCGGGCCAACCAGCAGGACCCCTTTGGGAATCCGTCCTCCCAGACGGGTAAACTTTTTGGGGTCCCGGAGAAACTCGATGATCTCCTGCAGCTCTTCCTTGGATTCTTCGATCCCGGCCACATCCTGAAAGGTGACCTTCTGCTGCTTGTCGGAGAGGAGTTTCACCTTGGCCTTTCCGAAGGACATGGCCTTGGTCCCCCCAGCTTGCATTTGGCGCATGAAAAAGATCCAGAAGGCGATCAGGAGGAGCATGGGGAACCAGGAGATGAGCATGGTCATGTACCAAGGAGAATCATCCTCGGGCTTAGCCGAGATTTTTACATTCTTCTCCTTTAGAGCCTTAATCAGGTCCGGGTAAGAGGGTGTAAAGGTCCTAAACTCCTTGAGGTTATTATAGCGGCCATAGATATTGTGGCCCTGGATGGTGACTTCCCGGACTTCGCCTCTTTCCAAAGCGGTCAGGAAATCGCTGAAAATAACCTTATCCTGGGATGGACGGGGCTGGTTAAAAAGGTTGAAGAGAAGGATCATCATCAGGCTGATGACCAGCCACAAGGCCAAATTCTTATAAAAGGGGCTCAATTTCCCCCCTCCCATAGTTGTGCTCGGCAGTTAGATTTTAATTGAATTTTGAAAACTTAGGTTTCAAGCAAATATCTTTTTATAGCATAAACCGGCGAAAAAAGATAGACCGAATTTCAGGTGAGAGCGTGGAGTCTGTGGTTTAAAGCCGAAAGACCCATCGATCCCGGACTCCGAAACATCTTCCTTCTCAAATCAGTTCAGCCCTCAGAATCTTCTGGGTCTCCGGTTTCAATCGGGCCCGATGATCGATCCGGATTCCTGTTACCCAGAGAATCCGTTCGCCTTGGAAAAGAATGGGAACCCGCTTCCTGTAGAGGGTGGGGATCTTGCAGTCCATAAAGAGGTCCTTCACCTTCTTTTCCCCTTCCATTCCAAGGGGCTGGAAACGGTCTCCGGGTCGGAAGGTACGGATAGTGAGGGGAAAGTCGAGGGCGTCAAAATCCAGTAGAGCCACGTTGGGGGAATCTTCGAAGAAGACCTTGCGCTTCCGGCCTTGAACCTCGAAACGCATGGAGCGGCCGATCTCGGGAATTTCCACGTACCCCGGCCCGGGAACGGAATACTCAAAGGGGGCTGCCTCCTCTTGAGAGCGGGTCAGATTCAGGACATTGTATGCCCGGGTTACGGTAAGGCCGTGCGGGAGTCTCAGAATCTTATTAGGTTCGGTCCCCTCCAGAAGGCCCTGAATAGCCCAAATATGGGATAGGCTGACTCTCCGCAGATGGCCCTGCACCGTTTCCACGGCACGACGAAGGCAGCGGAACCTCAAGGGAAGTGGTTGAGAAACCAGGCATGGGATGTCCAGGCTTAAGGCATCTTTTTTCCGACTTCGCACGACAGCGGGGAATTTTTCCTCCAGGTGTTTCTTCCAAAATTCTTCTTCGGCGCGGAAAAGATCGGCCATTTGAACCAAAATTTGACGGATTCGCGGGTTGTACTGTTGGAGAAGAGGAAGGAGTTCATGCCTGACCCGGTTCCGAAGGTACTGAAGACATTGGTTGGATGGGTCGGTCAGGTAAGCGATCTTTTGGTCCTTGAGGTAATCCTCGATCTCCTTCCTCCAGGCTTCAATCAGAGGCCGAATGTAAATCCCATCCCGCATCGGAGGAATACCGGACAGGCCGCGGGTCCCCGACCCTCTCAGGAGCCGTATCATCAGTGATTCTGCCTGATCATCAGCCGTATGACCCAGAGCGATTTTAGCGGCCTGGCATTTCCGGGCGACTCCTTGAAGGAAGGAATAGCGCAATTCCCGCGCTGCCTCCTGGAGGGTCAGGGCCTTCTCCTTCTGGAAGGAACGGACATCCACTTCTCCTCGATGGAATGGAATTCCAAGCTTCCCGGCCATCTTGCCTACCCAAAGGGCTTCTTTCTCCCCCTCCGGACGCAGGCCATGGTCGAGGTGGGCAACCACCACGGAGAAATGGAAATCCAACCGGATCGCCCAAAGGGAATGGAGCAGGGCCACCGAGTCAGCTCCGCCGGAGACAGCCACAACCACCCGGTCTCCGGGTTGGACCATGTCGTATTTCTGAAGGGTCTTGCGCACGGCCAGGATCAAGGGGTGCATGGCAAGCTCGAATCATCCTCGTAGCGGGCCAGGACAAAGAGGAGGTCTGCGAGGCGATTCAAGTATCGCAGGACCTCGGGGTTTTGGACCTTTTTTTGACGGAGCAAACCCACGGCTCTTCTTTCCCCGCGCCGGATGATGGTCCGTGCCAGATCGATAACCGCGCCGGCCGGCGAATCTCCGGGATAGACGAATTCATTTTTCAGAGTCACTTGGTTCTGCAATTCTTCCATCAGTTGTTCCAGGCGATCCACATTTTGGGCGTGGACCTGATAATTGAACTTAAGGGAATCCTGGGACTCAGTGGCCAATTCAGCCCCCAGAATCAGCAGGTCCTTCTGTATGCTTAAGATAATCTCTCTCGTCCTGGTTTTCTTGGCCCAGGCGCGGGCCATTCCCAAAACCGAACTGGCTTCATCCAGAGTCCCATAGGCTTCGGGCCGCGGACCGGATTTGGAAACCCTCTGGCCGCCCATGAGGCTGGTGAAGCCCCGATCGCCTTTCTTAGAAAATTTGATGGCCATCGCTCCCCCAAAACCGACTCTCGCCTCTCCAGCCCCACCCTAGGCCGAAGGGTCTTTGATCATCCTTTTGATCTTTTCTACCTCTTTGGGCCGCAGGTCGCGGTATTCGCCTGGTTGGAGGTCTCCCAGGGTAAGACCCGCGAAAGAAATTCTCTTTAATTTCAGGACCGGGTATCCCATCTTCTCCCACATCCTCTTCACCTGCCGATTTCGTCCCTCCCGGAGAGTCATCTCCATCCAAGCGTTCTCCTGGGTTTCTCTGAGAGTTGTGATCCGGCAGGGAGCGGTGGGACCATCCTCCAGAGAAATCCCCCGGCTCAGCTTGCGGATTTCTTCCGCTGAAGGCTTTCCCTTCACTTTGACCCAATAGGCCCGGGGAATTCGGAAGGAAGGATGGGATAGCCGATGGGCCAGGTCTCCGTCGTTAGTCAGAAGGAGGAAACCTTCGGCATCGTAGTCCAAGCGGCCCACGGGAAAAAGACGGGGACCTCTTTCCTTTACCAGACCCAGGACGGTCGGCCGCCCCTCAGGGTCTTCTACCGTAGTGACCGTGTTTTTAGGCTTGTGGAGAAGAAGGTACACCTTCGATGAAGGAAGGGCGACCCTCCGGCCGTCCACTTTGATATGATCATGGGAAGGATCGACCTTGTCACCGATCCGGGCTGCCCGCCCGTTCACCGTAACCCGGCCTTCCCGGATCATATCTTCGGCCCGCCTCCTCGAAGCCAATCCCATTTCAGCAAGGACCTTCTGCAGCCTCGGGAGCGGATTCATCGATTTTCGCCTCCTGACTCTCCTGCGCTTGGGGTTCTATTGCCTCCGGGGCTTTTCGCTTCTCCTCTTCTTCTTCCAAAGGCAGAACTCCTTCCATCGAAGCAGGTCCCAGAGAATCCAGGTCCTTCAGGGTGGGAAGCTGGGAAAGGTCTTTTAAACCGAAGACCTCCAGGAACCTCTTGGAGGTGCCGTAAACCAGCGGCTTGCCCGGAACGTCCTTCTTGCCGATGATCTTGACTAGCTTCTTCTCCAGAAGGGTCCGCAGCACTCCTCCGGAATCCACCCCGCGGACCTTTTCAATGTCCCCGCGGACCACGGGCTGCCGGTAGGCGATGATGGCCAGGGTCTCCAGGGCAGGTTGGCTGAGAGTGGAGGTCTTGATCTTCATCAACTTGCGGACCCATTCGGCATGCTCGGTGCGGGTGCGGAACTGAAACCCTTCAGCCACTTCCACAAGGGAAAAGCCCCGCTCGCCCTTGCGGTATTCCTCCACCATTTCATCGAGCAGTCGTTGCAGGTCCTTCTTATTTACGGCTCCCACGATTTCTTTCATCCGCTCCAGGGACAAGGGGCTCCCGGAGACGAATATCAGAGCTTCCAGGATGGCTTTCAGTTGGGCGTCTTCCACTTCACAGGATCCTTTCCTCGATGGTCTTCCGTCCTTCCTCCCGGGCCACTGGAGAAAAGACCCGGATCGTGCCGAAAGTCTCCCCCTGGAAGGCTCTGATCATCCGCAGCCGCAGAAGCTCCAGGAGGGCCAAAAAGGTGATGATGATCTCTCTCCGTGAGGTTGAGGAGGTGTAGAGCTCATTGAAAGCAACGCTCTCGTTTTCCCAAAGCCGCTCCATGATCTGGAGAATCTTATCTTTGATGTTAAGGGATTCGACCGAGATCTCCTGAAAATCCTCCGGGGGAAGTCCCTCCAGGACTTTCTTCATGGCCTCCAGCAGGTCGAAGAGGCTTGCCTCGGCCCCCGGTTCCTCTTCCCTAGAGCCTTCCGCGAGGTCCTCCCCGAAAAAGCTGCGGAGGAAGACCTCTCGGTCCAGCAAAGGGCCTTTGCTCAATTCCCGGGCCGCCTCTTTGAAGCGCTGGTACTCCAGGAGTCGCCGGACCAGCTCTGCTCGGGGGTCCTCTTCTTCCTTCTCTCCCTCCCCTTCTTCCTCTGCCGAAGGGGGTAGGAGCATTTTGGATTTTATGTGCAGGAGGGTGGCGGCCATCAAGAGAAAATCCCCGGCCACGTCCAGATTCAAGTTCTTCATCATCTCCAGATATTCCAGATACTGCTGGGTGATGACCGCGATGGGGATGTCGTAAATGTCGATCTCATTCTTTTTGATCAGGTACAAGAGGAGGTCCAGAGGCCCCTCGAAGGCCGTCAGCCTGACCTTAAGGGGCAGCTCCAGCTGTTCCGGCTCGGTATGAAAAATAGAAGATTCCATCCCTTTCCTTTTTGATCGGTATTCAAGAAAAATGAATTAATTCTGGTTCCTGGTCACTGGTTTCTGGTTTTCGTTGCCGGCTAAGAACTCTTTTCTTAAACCAGCGACCCGTAACGAGCAACCAGCGACGAGTTCAAATCTTCATCGCAGCCCGCACTTCTTCCATGGTCCGGGCGGCTACACTCCGGGCCCGCTGGCAGCCGTCTTCCAGGATTTCTTCCACCAGTCTGGGGTTCCGAAGAAAACGCTCCCGAACCTCCTGGAGGGGGGCCAGATAGCAGACCAGGGTCTCGGCCAGGTTCTTTTTGTCCTCCACGCATCCCAGGGACGCCTGACGGCATTCGCGGTTGACCCGGATTACGGTTTCCGGGTCGCTGTAGACCTTATGGAACGAAAAGACATTGCAGATGTCCGGATTGCCGGGATCGCTCTTCCTGATCCGGTTCGGGTCGGTAAACATGGCGCTGGTCTTCCGCCGAACTTCCTCCGGCGGGTCGGAGATGAAGATGGCGTTGTCGTAGCTCTTGCTCATCTTCCGCCCGTCGATCCCCAGGAGCTTGGGGACCTCGGTCAGGAGCGGGTCGGGTACTGGGAACACCGGTCCGTAGAAAAAATTGAACCGCCGGGCCACTTCCCGGGAAAGTTCCACGTGGGGGACCTGATCGATCCCCACCGGGACCTTGTGGGCCTTATAGATAATGATGTCCGCGGTCTGCAGAAGTGGATATCCCAAAAATCCGTAGGTGGAAAGGTCCCGGTTGGTCAGTTCCTGCTGCTGTTCCTTGTAAGTGGGGACCCGTTCCAGCCAGGGAACCGGAGTAATCATGGACAGAAGAAGATGGAGCTCGGCATGCTCCTTGATTCGCGACTGGATGAAAAGAACGCTCTTCTCCGGAGAAATTCCCACGCTCAGCCAGTCGATCATCATCTCCCGGATGGAATCCCGGATGATGTCTGTCTCGGCATACTCAGTAGTCAAGGCGTGCCAGTCGGCGGCGAAGAAAAAACAATCGTACTCTTCCTGCATCTGCCTCCAGTTATCCAGGGCCCCCACCAGATGTCCCAGATGAAGTTTGCCGGTGGGCCGCATTCCACTCAATACTCTCTGCTTGGACATGAAAAATAACCTTCCCCCTTCTGACGAATTTAAAACCTTCCCTATCCTGTCTGCTCTCCTCGCCCGCCCAGGCCTTCCCTGCGAAGGCGAATTACGGGCCTAACCCGCGGAGGTCCTTTCCCTCAGTCCCTCTTTCCCCTTCCGGTGGGGATGGCGGTGGGCCCTCTTTTCGGCGGGGGCCGGAGGGCGAGGGTTGTATCTCTTCAGAACAAAGTCGATCTCCTCCTGCCGGCTGGAAATTTTTCCTTCCAGTCGCGCCCGCAGCACGGCCTGAAGAATTTCCGCATAAATAGGGCCGGGAACAAAGCCCATCTTCTTCAGGTCCTTGCCCCTGAGCGAGACCTTGACCCTCTTCAGTTCGGTAAAATACATGGAGATCGATTTCTTGACCCCTTCTTCCTCGCTCCTTCCCATGGCGTAGAGGATAAAATCCACGGGTAGAGGATTGAGGAGAAAGAAGACTTCGCTCCTCCCCGGGGGGGGCGAGGAAAAGAGACGGTGGACCACTTGAATGGCCATACGCCTCCGCTGGAGGAAAGAGTTCCGATTTTTTTCCGCCAGGGAAAAACGGACCAGGAGGTCCTCCAGTTCTTTTTCGGCCATGCCGTCCACGAGCCCCAGGAAGGCCGTGACCCAGGGTTCGAGCTTTTCCCCGGTGAAGAGCAGCCGGTACCAGAACATGACCCCTTCCAGGCGCTGGAAGCGGGTTTCGAAAGAACGATCGATCTTCAAACCAGGGCAGAAGAGGTCCAGCAGACCGAAGTCCCTCAGGCGCTTGAGCACCGGCAGGGGTTTCTCTTCCGACAGGCAGAGTACCAGCTCCCGGAAGAGCCGCCTTCCCGAAAGCCGGCCGAAGAGCTTCATGCGCACCGCATTCTCCATGAGCATGTGGGTCTGCTTGGCGATCTGGAATCCGATACGCTGTTCGAAGCGCAAGGCCCGGAAGAGTCGCGTGGGGTCTTCCACGAAGCTCAGGTTATGCAGAACCCGGATCACCCGCTCTTTCAGGTCCTTCTGCCCCCCGAAAAAATCGATGAGCTCGCCGAAGTGGTCGGGATGCAGGTGAACGGCCAGGGCGTTGACCGTAAAATCCCTTCGGTAAAGGTCCAGCTTGATGGAGCTATGTTCCACCCGGGGCAAAGCGGCAGGGTGTTCGTAATATTCCAGGCGGGCCGTGGCCAAATCCAGCCGGTAACGGTCGGACAAGCGGAGCGTGGCCGTGCCGAACCTTCGGTGGACCCGCAACTCCCCCATTCCTTCCTCGGCCAGGGCCCGGGCCAGCCGGATTCCGTCCCCTTCCACAACCACGTCGATGTCGAAATTTTCGTTCCGCAGGAGAAGGTCCCGGACGAACCCTCCCACGGCGTAGGCCTGTAGGCCCAGTTCATGGGCCTTGAGCCCGATGTTCTTCAAAAGGTCCAGCACCCCCGGAGGGAGCCTCTCTTCCATGATCTTCCAGATGGCCCGCTTACGAGGTTCAGCGGAAAAAAAGTCCGGTTCTGCCACGGAGGGAGACGTCTGGTCGCTCCGGCTGTAGACCCAGCGCAAAAGGTCGGTCCGGGTAATGGCCCCCACCAGCTTGCCTTTTTCTAAAACGGGTAGGAATCGCTGGTTGTTTCCCACCACCAGGTCTTGAATTTTGGTCAGCGGAGTTTGGGGGTTGACCACAGCGAATTCTGTGGTCATATAGTCTTTCACCGGAGAATCCTTGAAACCGTGAAAAGCCGCCTTTTCGATCACCTGCCGGGTGATCAGCCCGGCCACATGCCCGTCTTCCATCACCGGCAAGACGTTGATGTTGTACCGGGTGAGGAGTTCCCCCGCATGATCGATGGTCTCGTCGGTGTCGACCGTTTTTACCGGAAAGGACATGAGTTCCCGGGCCAGCCGGATGGGATGAATGCGCTTTCCAAGATAGTCGAGGAGCTTCCCTTCTGCCTGGGCGAGGTCCATGTCGCGAAGGGTGGCAGCCGCGGCCGTGGCGTGTCCTCCTCCGCCGAAGGCCGCAGCGATCTCGCCCACATTGATCTCCTCGATTCGGCTGCGGGCCACAAGATAGACCCGGTCTTCCATTTGGGCCAGGGCGAAGAGGACGTTGATATTCTCCATGTCCTTCAGCTTGTGGACCAGAAGGGCGAAATCTCCCACGTACTTGTCCGACGAGGCTTTGGCCACCACGATTTCGATCCCATTCACCAGGTGGCGGGCAGCACTCTGGACCAGTTCGTTCAGGAGAGAAATCTGATCCGAGGTCAGCTCCCGGGTGATCAGGCTGGAGACGGTGTTTAAATTAGCCCCCCGGGATAACAGGAAGGCCGCCGCCCGGAGGTCTTCGGGGGTGGTGGAGGAAAAAGTGAAAGAGCCGGTGTCCTCATAGAGGCCCACCGCCAAGATAGTGGCCTCTTCCGGGGTCAAGGGCATGTTTTTTTCCTGCAGGATCTGGGCCAGGATGGTCACCGTGGCTCCCACTTCCCGCACCTGTTCCACGGTGCCCTGGAGGTCTCCGGGGGCCGGGGGGTGATGGTCAAAGATATGCAGTTCAACCCCTTGCCGCTTTACCACTTCGGCGAATTTGCCGATCCGCCCGGCCTGTCGGGTGTCCACCAGGATCAATCGCTTGACCGCCTTCAGGTCGATGTTCTTTATCCGTTCCGTCTGAAAAACGTAGAAGGTCGACTGGATGAAGAAGTCGCGCAGGTTCTTCTCCGTGGACCCGGGAAAGACCAGCACAGCCTCCGGGTAGAGCTTCTTGGCCGCCAGCATGGATGCCAGAGAATCAAAATCGGCATTGATGTGGGTGGTAATGACGTCCATGGATCAACCCCGGGGATGCAACTTCTGGTGCAGCCGTTTCAGGTGTTCCCGGGAGACGTGGGTGTAAACCTGGGTGGTAGCAATATCCTCATGCCCGAGCATGGACTGCACCGACCTCAGGTCCGCCCCACCCTCCAGGAGGTGCGTGGCGAAAGAGTGGCGGAGCATATGGGGGGTGATCCTCTTTTGCATCCCTGCTGCCCGGGCGTAATTCTTTATGATTTTCCAGAATCCCTGACGGGTCATCCCCTTCCCTCCCCTCCTGATGAACAGGGTCGAGTTGACCGTGCCGGAGGAGTAGAGGCGGCGGGGCCCGGTCAAATAGTCCTTCAAGGCATGAACGGCGGCTTTTCCCAAAGGAACGATTCTCTCCTTGGACCCCTTTCCCCGGGTACGCAGGTAACCCACCTCCAAGTTCAGATCATTGACCGAAAGGTGGACCAGCTCCGAAACCCGAAGGCCTGTCGCATACAGGAGTTCCAGCATGGCCCGGTCGCGGATTCCGAGAGGCTGACGGGTGTCGGGTTGCCGCAGCAGTTCCTCCACCTCCTTCGTGGACATGACCGAGGGAAGGCGGGGGACAACCCGGGGGGATCGGAGCCTCCGCAGGGGGTCCTCCTCCACCGCCTGCTCCCGGAGAAGAAACTTATGAAACCCTTTCAGCGAGGAGAGGACCCGGGCCCGGGAGCGAGCCGACACCCCGCGGGAACGCAGTCTCTTCATGTAGGTCAATGGTTCTTCAGAGGAGATTTTTCTCATCTCCCGAATTCCCTTATCCCGAAGCAAGCATGAATATCCCTGAAGGTCCCGGGAATAGGCTTCCAGGGTATTAGGGCTAAGCCCTTTTTCCACAGCCAGATGGTGCAAAAAACGATCAATCCAGCGGTCCATGTCATCGCTCATGCGGCATCGGCCCCCAATTCGGTTCTCATTCTAACACATTGGTTTCTTTTTTCAATTTCTTTCTCCCCCGTCCTGTAAATGGGAAAGCAAATGGGGCATATGCTTGGGAGCAATCGAAATTTTTATCATACCGCAATCCCAGGGGTCCAATCTTTCAGGTTTCCGCAGCATCTTCCGATGGTAAAAGTTGGGGATGGTTCTTCCTTCCAAATTGAGCAAAGAGCTTGACAGAGTTGGCTTTTTTTAATTAAATATTTGTGGGTTCCCAGCCGATAAGGAGTTAAAACAATGGACATTTCAGAACTCTTACTCTTTGTGCATAAGGAAGGGGCCTCCGACCTCCATATCAGCGCGGGAGAGCAGCCCATGGCCCGCATCCACGGGGAGATGCGCCGTATCGAGGTCCCCTCCCTCAGCAAGGAAGACGTCCACGTCATGCTCTATGACGTCCTGAACGATCAGCAGAGGAAGAAGTTCGAGGAACAACACGAGCTGGATTTTTCCATCGAGATGAAAGGCATCGCCCGATTCCGGGTCAATGCCTTCCGCCAGGCCCGGGGAGAATCGATCGTCTTCCGGGTCATTCCTTCCAAGATTTTGTCTCTGGAGGAGCTGGGCCTGCCCAAAATCCTCCGGGAGATCTGCAAGCAGGAACGGGGGCTGATCCTGGTCACCGGTCCTACGGGAAGTGGAAAATCCACGACCCTGGCCTCCATGATCGATGTGATCAACAACTCCCTGAAAGGCCACATTATCACCATTGAAGACCCCATCGAGTTCGTCCACGAATCCAAGAATTCCCTGATTAACCAGCGCGAACTGGGAGCGCACACCCACAGTTTTGCCAACGCCCTGCGCAGCGCCCTGCGGGAGGACCCGGACATCATCCTGGTGGGTGAAATGCGGGATTTGGAAACGATTTCCCTGGCTCTGACTGCGGCGGAAACCGGACATCTGGTCTTCTCAACTCTGCACACCAGCGGAGCCCCCAAAACTGTGGACCGGGTTATCGACGTCTTTCCCGGGGAACAGCAGGCCCAGATTCGTGC